>CAJDVG010000021.1_pt1 | contig 28562 bp, 22 predicted proteins | sample 7391321 | NCBI WGS metagenome assembly CAJDVG01 (sample SAMEA7055706, study PRJEB34461) | soil metagenome | biome: terrestrial ecosystem; feature: Peninsula; material: soil | place: Antarctica | collected 2016
CTTGACCAGGCCGTGCGCCACGTCGACACGGAATCCGTCGACCCCTCGGTCCAGCCAGAACCGCAGGATGTCCTCGAACTCGGCTCGGACTTGCGGGTTCGTCCAATCCAGGTCGGGTTGGGTCGCGTCGAAGAGGTGCAGGTACCACTGTCCGTCGTCGAGTCGGCTCCACGCTTCTCCGCCGAAGACGGACCGCCAGTTGTTGGGCGGCCGGGCCCCGCCCGGTCCACGCCCGTCGCGAAACAGGTAGCGCGCCCGTGCCTGGGAGCCGGGTGGCGCGCCCGCGGCCTCGCGGAACCACGCATGCTCGCTGCTCGTATGGTTCGGCACCAGGTCGATGATGACCCGTAGACCGAGTTCGTGCGCCCGGGCGATCAACGCGTCCGCATCGGCGAGCGTGCCGAACAGCGGGTCGACGTCACGGTAGTCGGCCACGTCGTAGCCGGCGTCGTGCTGGGGGGACACGTAGAAAGGCGACAGCCACAGCGCGTCGACGCCGAGATCGGCGAGGTAGGGCAGGCGCGCGATGATGCCCGGCAGGTCACCGTGTCCGTCGCCGTCGGCGTCGGACCAGCTGCGCGGATAGACCTGGTAGATCACCGCGTGCCGCCACCACGCAGTCGACGCGACGGCCCGGTGAAACGGCTGGTGGGCCAGCCTGGGCGAGAGCCCGGATGGACGCGACACGCGAGGTCACTCCCTTTGGTTGACGAGCGACTGGGCGGCCGCGTCCATGTACGAACGCAGGGCGGCCTCGTCCTCTGGCGCCAGATCGATGGTGTCGATGGCGGCATTCATGTGATGCAACCAGCGGTCGCGCGCGAGCGGCGTGACCGCGAAGGGCACGTGCCGCATCCGCAGCCGCGGGTGGCCGCGCTCCTGCGAATAGGTGGTCGGACCGCCCCAGTATTGCTCCAGGAACATCCGTAGCCGCCGCTGCGCTGGTGCGAGGTCGGCCTCGGGATAGAGCGGGCGCAGTACGGGGTCCTCCGCGACGCCGCGGTAGAACGCGGCCGTCAGTCTCTCAAAAGCGGCCGCTCCGCCCATACGCTCGTACGGGCTGGTCACGGCTGCTCTCCCGGGCGGAAGGCGGGCGCCATGGCGGGGCCGCGGATGCCCGCCGCAGCGCACGCTGTAAGCCCTCGTTCTCGGATCTCGCGCTGGACGCCCCAATGTTGGTTGGGGGCGCACTTGGCGAAGATGCGGATCGTCATGGTGCCTCCCGTCACGGATTCGACCCCGACGACCTTAGGTGCTTCGAGGAGCGGGTCATCCCAGTCGGGATCGGCGTCGAGGGAGGCCATGGCCTCGCGCAGCACACCGATGACCCGCTCAGCGGACTCATCGTAGGCGACCGGGATGTCGACGCTGGCCGTCGACCAGCCTTGTGACCGGTTCGCGACCCGGACGATCTCGCCGTTGCGGACGTACCAGATCACCCCATTCGCGTCCCGCAACCGGGTGACCCGCAACGTCACGTCCTCGACCACGCCGATGGCCTCGCCGGTGTCGATCGTGTCGCCCACGCCGTACTGGTCCTCGGCCAGCATGAACATGCCTGAGAGGAAGTCCTTGACCAGGCTTTGTGCCCCGAACCCCAGCGCCACGCCGCCGACGCCGGCCGAGGCGAGCACCGGTGCCATGTTCAGTCCCAGCTGGTCACCGACCATCAGGAACGCGACCATCGTGATGACGACGGTCGCGATGCTACGCAGGACCGAACCCAACGTGACCACGCGCTGGCTCTGCCGCTCCGGTTCGGCGAATTGCCCCTCGAGCGCCCGCGCCGCCAGCCGGGCGTGCCGGCGCACGATGGGCATGTCTGCAGTATCGATCCGCTCGGGAGGCGCGGCTTGGCGAGCCTCCGGCGGGGGCGTGGGGGACGGTGCGCGGCGCCCGAGGCGGGGCCAGGTCCGCGGCAGAGGCATCTCGCCGAGCAGGACGCGGACCATCCGGTCGATGAGACGGTGCGCCAGCCACCGCAACACGAGCGCCAGCAGCACGATCGCGACGATGACCAGGCCGCTGCTGACCAGCCAGTCGGCGACGGCCGACTGGCTGGTCAGGGCGCGTACGTCGACAGCTGCTGCGGGTGGGGTCATGGCCCCATTCTCGACCGGGCCACCCACTCGCCTCACGATCGGCCGCCAAGGGGGCACAAGGCCTGGAGTCCACACGGCTCACGCGCTGATCCAGACCCCACCCACCCAGCCGACTAGGATCGAAAAACCCTTCTCCCGAAAGGCTCGACGTGACCAGCATCGACACCAACGAGCCCGCCGTGGCCGCCACCCCGCCAAGCGGGCCGCTCGCCGAATTGGCCCGAGTGCTGGGCGTCGCGACGGAGTACTGGGACTGGCAGGGCGCGCACGTCGTGGTCAGCGCGGAGACGATCGTCGCTGTGCTCGCCGCGCTCGGCGTGCAGGCGGACACTCCGCAGGCCGTCGAGCGCGGACTGCGCGACGCGGACCTCGCGCCGTGGCGGCGTACGCTGCCGAGTTGCGTGCTCGGCCGACAGAGCCGATCGACCCGCATCCCGGTCCACGTGCCGCACGGCAGCGCCGTCGTGGTGTGGATCGAGACGGAGAGCCGAGCCGGTCGTCGCTCGGTGACCCAGGTGGAGCATCACGTGCCGCCGCGAGACGTGGACGGGATTCTCACGGGTGAGGCGATGTTCGAGATCCCCCCGGGCTTCCCGATCGGATGGCATGAGCTGCATGCGCAGGTGGGTGGCGAGGACCAGATACACGTGCCGCTCATGATCGTGCCGGAGCGGCTCGAGCTACCTCCCCACGTGGAGACGCACGGCGCGTTCGGGTTGATGACGCAGATGTACGCGATGCGCTCTCGGGCCAGCTGGGGAATCGGCGACCTGGGCGACCTCGCTGACCTGACCGCCTGGGGGGCGCACGACCTTGGCGCCGACTTCGTCCTGATCAACCCGGTACACGCCGCGGAGCCCGTGGCTCCGATGGAGCCCTCTCCGTACCTTCCGACGACGCGGCGCTTCGTCAACCCCATCTACATTCGGGTGGAGGACGTCGCCGAGGTCGCCTACCTCCCCCCTGGGCAACGGGCGGTGATGGAGGAGTACGCCACGCAGGCACGCGCGCTGACGCAGGTGGACATCATCGACCGGGACGCGTGCTGGGACCTGAAGTGTCGCGCTCTGCGGATGGTGTACGGGGCGCGGCGGGCCCCCCGACGCCAACTCGCCTTCGAGATGTTCTGCGAGCGGGAGGGGCAGGGGTTGGTCGACTTCGCGACGTGGTGCGCGTTCGTGGAGGAGTACGGAGTCGACCCGGACGCATGGCCGGCAGGTCTGGAGGACGCCCACGGCGAGGCCGTCGAGGCCGAACGTGAACGCCTTGCGGACAACGTCCGCTTTCACATGTGGCTGCAGTGGGTGGTGGATCACCAATTGTCGGAGGTGCAGCGACAGGCCCGCGCGGCGGGCATGTCCATCGGCGTGATGCAGGACCTCGCGGTGGGGGTCCACCCCGAGGGCGCGGACCGATGGGGGCTCGGCGACGCGCTCGCGCGCGGTGTGACGGTGGGCGCCCCGCCTGACCCGTACAATCAGCGCGGCCAGGACTGGAGCCAGCCGCCGTGGCGTCCCGACCGGCTGGCGGATCTCGGCTATGAACCGTTCCGTGCCATGATCCGGGCGGCGCTGCGACACTCCGGCGCCCTACGGATCGACCACATCATCGGCCTGTTCCGACTGTGGTGGGTGCCGGAGGGCCTCGGGCCGACCCACGGCACGTACGTTCGGTACGACCACGAGGCGCTCATCGGGATCCTCGTGTTGGAGGCGCAGCGCGCCGGGGCGGTCGTGGTTGGTGAGGATCTCGGCACCGTGGAGCCGTGGGTCCGCGACGTCCTCTCGGAGCGGGGCATCCTCGGCACGAGCATCCTGTGGTTCGAGCGTGAAGACGACGGCGCGCCGAAGGCCCCCGAGGACTACCGGAGGCTCTGCCTCGCGTCGGTGACCACACATGATCTGCCACCGACCGCGGGCTATCTCGCGGGAGAGCACATCGATGTGCGAGCGCGGCTCGACCTGTTCACCCGACCCGTGGAGGTCGAGCGCGCGGAGGACGAGGCGGACCGAGCGCGGATGCTGGCCGTTCTGCGGGACCGGGGCCTGATCCACGAGGACCAGAGCAGCGCCAGGGTGGTGGAGGCGTTGCACCGCTACTTGTCCTGGACCCCGTCGCTGCTGATCGGGTTGAGCGTGCCGGACCTCGTGGGGGATCTTCGCACGATCAACCAGCCGGGCACGCACAACGAGTATCCGAACTGGCGCCTCCCGGTGGCCGGTTCGGACCGTCGCCCGGTGCTGTTGGAGGAGCTGATGGCGTCGCGCTCCGTGCGGCGGATCACGCGAGCACTCCAGCGCGGCTGAACGGCGCCGCCGCCGGCTCGTCCGAGCGTCAGGCCCACGTGGGGTCCATGGCCCTCGACGACGAAGGCCGGACGAAGAGCAGGGCGATCAGGCCGACCAGAAGGACGGCCATGATGCCCAGAATCCCCCAGTATTGGGTGCTGTCCGCGTCGGGCCGCAGCGCCCGTCCCAGAGCGATCGAGCCGGTGAACGCCGCTGGGGCCATGAAGCTCAGGGCCCGCCCGCTGGTCTGGTAGAGCCCGAAGACCTCGCCGTCCAGGCCCGGAGGGATCTGGCGGGCCAGCAGGCTGCGCGACGCGGACTGTGCCGGACCCACGAAGATGCACAGGGCAAGGCCCAACACCCAGAACACCATCGGCCCCCGGTCGTGCAGGGCGAAGATCCCGACCCCGGCCACGATCATGAGGGCGAGGGAGGCGATGATCACACGGCGCGGCCCGATGAGGTCGTCCAGCACGCCCAGGCTGACCGTGGCAATCCCGGCGATGAGGTTGGCGACCACGGCGAACACCACGACTTGCGCCGGGCTGAACCCGAACGTGCCCGCCGCGATGACGCCGCCGAACGCGAAGACGCCCACGAGACCATCCCGGAAGATCGCCGAGGCGATGAGGAACTTCAGGGTCTCCGGCGCGGTGCGGGCCAGATGACGGATGGTGTGCCACAGCGCGCGGTACGCGCCGAGCAGGCTCTCGCGGCCCCGTTGTCCGAAGGACGCTGACTGCAGGGTGCCGACCTTCGCACCGGTGTGTTTGTCCCGCAGCACGATGAGGATGGGCACCATGCCGACGGCGTACCAGGCTGCCGTCACGAGCATGGACGCGCGGATGTCTAAGGCGTCAGCGTTGGTGACGCCGAACAGCCCGACGTCGGGGGAGATGAAGGCGAACAGCAGGATGAGCAGCAGGGCGATGCTCCCGAGGTATCCCGAGCCCCAGCCGAACCCTGAAATGCGCCCCACGGTCTTGGGTGTCGATACCCGTTTGAGGAGCGCGTTGTAGTGGACGCCGGCGAACTCTGAGAACACGGTCGCGACGGCGAGCGCGACGATGCCGGGCCACAAGTAGGCAGGGTCGGGGCGGATGAAGAACAAGCCGCCGATGATCACGAGGACCACGGTGCTGGCGAACCCGAGCGCGGCGACGGGTCGGCCGGAGCGGTCGGCCCGGTGGCCCAGCACCGGGGCGAACAACGCCACGACCACCGCCGCAATGGACAGGCCAGTGCCGAGCGAGGTGCTGGTCTCGTCTTTGCCGCCGAACACCGAGCTCGTCAGGTAGACCGAGAACACGAAGGTGACGACCACGGCGTTGAAAGCTGTGGTGCCGAGGTCGTACCACATCCACGCCAGCGACTCGCGCGTCAGCAACCGCTCGGGTGGGCGCGCCGCCGAGGTGCCGTCCGGGCCATCCCGTGTCCCGTCCGGCGCGCCGTTCCGTGCGTCGTCGGTTGTCATGTCCCCAGTGTGGCCAGGCGTGTCAACGGTCGGTGTCGCGCTCCTGCGCGCGGACGGACCGCGCCACGGCGTCGCGGTGTGTTCGCGTCCAACCACGCCTGGGTGGTCTCTTGGAGCGCGGCGGAGGAGAGAGAGGCCGGGTAGACGCCGACCGCGACGGACTCTGCGATGGCGTGGGTCCGCTGCCCCCACAGATCCCGAATCCGCTGGTGGTAGGGCTCCACGAACGGGGCCAGCAGCGAAGGCTCGTGCGCGATTGCCCAGCCCTGGCAGATGGCGTCGACCATCTGGTTGGAGAGAGTGTCGTCGTCGAAGACGCGGGCCCACGCGCGCGCCTTCGCCTCGGGGGTGGGCAGCGCCGCCTCGGCGCGGGCGGCGCGTTCTCGTCCGGTCGCGGTGGCGTCGCGGGTGGCCTCGACGGCGATCTCATCGGATCCGGCCGCGCCGCCGGCTGCCAGCCACGTCAGCAGGGTCCAGCGCATTTCGGTATCCACCAACAGGCCGGGCAGCTTCTCGGTTTCGTCCAGAAGCGCCCGGACCCAGGCCAGCGGTCCTGGTGTGTGCGCGAACGTCGCCGCCGAGCTGACCAGCTGGAGCTGTGCGTCGGAGCCTGACGGCGCCCGACGGGCCAGCTCCACGAGAGCCTCGCTCGTGGCCTCCCGGGTGCCGGCGCGGGCCTTCCGGGCGGTGAACTGGGAAGTGGCGTTGGCGAGCTGGCCGAGCAGCATGCGCAGCAGCGCCGAGTTGTCCTCGCCGTCCAGCACGCTCAGGACGAGCCCGGCGAAATCGCGAGCCGCCATCTCGGCGTCGCGCGTCATGTCCCAGGCCGCTCCGAGGACCAGCGCGCGGGGCAGCGGGTCGTGCAGGGCGCGCGGGTCGGCCAGCAACGTGTCCAGCGAGTGGTCGTCGAGGCGGATCTTGGCGTACGTCAGGTCGTCGTCGTTGACCAGCAGCAGGTCCGGGCGTGGGCGTCCGGTGAGAGCGGGTACGGGGGAGTCGGCGCCGTCCACGTCGAGCTCAAGGTGTTCTTTGCGGACCAGGAGCCCTCCCTCACGGTCGTACAGCCCGATCCGGAGGCGGTGCGGACGCATGGTGGGGTGCAGCGAGGGGGTCTCCTGCAGGATCCTGGCCGCGGAGATGACGTTGCTGCCCGGGGCGAGCTGCAGGTCCGCGCGCAGGGTGCTCGGGCCCGCGGTCTGCAGCCACCGGCGGCTCCAGTCCGTGAGATCGCGGCCGGAGGTGGCCTCCAAATGCCGCAGCAAGTCCAGCAACGTGGTGTTGCCGTAGGCGAACTCGCGGATGTAGCCACGCAGCCCGGCGACGAAAGGCTCGCGGCCCACGTACGCGACCAGCTGTTTGAGCACCGCCGCTCCCTTCGCGTACGTGATGCCGTCGAAGTTCACCTCGACGTCCTGCAGGTGGCGGATGTCGGCGGCGATCGGATGCGTCGATGACAGCTGGTCCTGACGCAACGCCCACGGCTTGCCGACGCTGGCGAACGTGGCCCACGCCCCGGCCCAGCGCGTCGCCTCCGCCTGGCAGGTCATCGAGGCCCACTCCGCGAACGACTCGTTGAGCCACAGGTCGTCCCACCAGCGCATGGTCACGAGATTGCCGAACCACATGTGCGCGAGCTCGTGCAGGATCGTGAGGGCACGCCGCTCCACCATCGCCTCGGTGACCTTGGCCCGAAAGACGTAGATTTCGTTGAAGGTGACCGCACCGACGTTCTCCATCGCTCCCGCGTTGTACTCCGGGGTGAAGATCTGGTCGTACTTGGCGAACGGGTACGGGAGGTCGAACAGATCCGCGAAAAACGCGAATCCACGCTTGGTGCAGTCGAACACCTCGGACGCGTCCAGGTACGGCGTGAGAGACCGGCGGCAGTAGATCCCGAGCGGCACATCGCGATCGCCGGCGCGTACCGAGTCGGTGACCATGTCGTACGGGCCCGCGATCAGCGCCGTCACATAGCTGGACAAGGGCGGCGTCGGCTCGAACTCCCAGCGTGCGACCGGCACCCGGCCGAGCGGCGGGACCTCACGCTCCCCGAGGGGGGTCGGCGTCGGCGTCGGCTGGCAGGAGACGATCCTCCACCGCTCCGGCGCGGTGACCGTGAACGCGAACGTCGCCTTGAGATCCGGTTGCTCGAAGACCGGGAACACGCGCCTGCTGTCGGCGGTCTCGAACTGCGTGTAGAGGTAGACCTCTCCGTCGACGGGGTCGACGAATCTGTGCAGCCCCTCGCCGGTGTGCATGTAGCGACCGGTCGCGGCGATGGTCAGGGTGTTCTCGGCCGCGAGGTCCGGCAGCGCGATGCGACCGTCCGCGTACACCTGGCCCGGGTCCAGCACGGCACCGTTCAGAACGACTGACCGCACGCTCGGGCCGACGAAATCGATGAAGCTGCCCGACCCCGGACGGGCGCACCGGAACGCGATGGTGGCGGTGGTGGCGAACGTGGTTTCGCTGGTCGTGAGGTCGATCGTGACGTCGTACCGGTCGACGTGGAGCAGGCCAGCGCGCTCGGCCGCCTCCTGACGTGTCAGGTTCGTTCCGGGCACCGTTCCTCCTGTGGAATGTCGCCCCGTGGGATGGGCGCGCCCATCCTGTCATTCCCCGCGGTACCTGTCGTGCGAACCTGACCTCGGTCGCTCACCCTCGGGGGGTGCGCTAGAGGGCACTCGTGAGGTTCGGCCTGTCAGGATATGCCTCATGACGACGCAAACGGCGCGGATGTGGTTCGATCCGACCTGCCCGTGGGCATGGATGACCTCGCGCTGGCTCAAGGAGGTCGTCAGGGTCCGGGGTGTGACCGTCGAATTCCGGGTGATGAGCTTGGCGGTCCTCAACGAGGGGCGCGACCTGCCCGAGGAATACCGCGCGTCGATGGAGCAGGCCTGGGGGCCGGTCCGGGTGATCGTCGCCGCCGCGCACCGGTACGGCGAGGAGGTCGTGCCGAAGCTGTACGACGCGATCGGCGCAGCGATCCACCAACGCAAGGTGGAGGACCTGCAGCACGCCATCGCCCTGGGACTGGCCGAGGTCGGTCTTCCCGCGGAGCTGATCGAGGTGGCGCGGACCGATGACGTCGACGCCGATCTGCGCGCCCGGCATGCCGAGGCGATCGCGCTGGTCGGTGACGACGTGGGCACGCCGGTCATCGCGGTCGGCGACGTCGCGTTCTTCGGTCCGATCGTGTCACCGGCCCCGAAGGGCGAGGACGCGGGGCGCCTGTGGGACGGTTGCCTGCTGGTTGCGGGGATCCCGGGCTTCTTCGAGTTGAAGAGGTCACGGACCGTTGGTCCGATCCTGGAGGACTGAGGGAGCGGGGGAGGTGGAGCGCACCGCTCCGGCGTCCGTTTCCGTTTCTCGGGTGCGTGGTGGATGGGGATGTCTACGAGGTCACCGCGACCCTCAGCACAGGCTCACGCTTTGTGAGCCCCGCACTTCGGTGAGCGGCCGCTGGGCCTGGGCCTCGGGCCGTCAGCCGACACCGCGACCCTTTCGTCCGGTCGAGTGGACCGCTCGGCTCGACCGGTGGGTCGTTGCCGTATCAAATAGGAAATATGGTGGAAGTCCCTACTATCGTCGTAATAGGGTCGCTCTATGGGTAGCCCATCGATTTCCCCGCCGATACGGCCTTTTCGGGCCGCGTCTTTTCGGGGTGTGGGCTCGCGATCCGTAGCCGCCCCTCTACCCCCCTCCATCTGGCAAGGTGCCCGTCGCCGACTGTCGCGATGGGTGCGCGACCAGATCGAATGCTCCCAGATAAGCAGCGCGATCGTCGTCTTCGCCGGCATCGTCGGGGTCTCGATCCTGCACATGACGTTTCCCGGCGCCGTGTCTTGGGCTTTTCTCCTCCCGTTTGTCGTGCTGAGCGGGACGTTCCATTCCCCACGATGGCACGCGGGTATCCTCGGCGCGGCTCTCGCGGCCTTGCTGATCACGTCACCGAGCGTCCACAGCGCGACGTCGGATGTACTCGGCCCGATGATCGCCGTCTGTGCCGTCGGCGCGATCACGCTATGGCGCAGCATGGCAAGGGCGCGGGTGGGAGTGCAGGGCACCCGCGGCGAGACCATGCTCGCCGACCTTCGCCGACGCCTGATCCGGCAGGGGCGCATCCCGCGTCTCCCGGCGCCATGGAGCGGCGAGTTGTGCGTGCAGCCCGCCTTCGGACACCGCTTCTCCGGCGACTTCGTGGTCTCCCGACGCACGCAAGAGCACCTGTTGGAGGTCATGCTCGTCGACATCGCCGGCAAGGGGATGGACGCGGGCGCCCGCTCCCTGCTCCTTTCGGGTGGGCTCGACGCCCTCGTCGGAATCGTGTCGCCCCATGAACTCCTCTCGGTCGCGAACGACTACGTGCTCCGCCAGGACTGGTCGGACGGGTTCGCAACGGCCGCCTACCTCTCACTCGATCTGCAGACCGGTGATTTCAGTGTCGGTCGCGCGGGTCACCCTCCAGTGGTCTGGTACCGCAAGGCTGCGGACGAGTGGCGGATCATCGACGGTCTGTGTGGTCCGGTGCTCGGCCTGACGTCGAGCGCACGCTACGACGCCTTCGAGGGCCGGCTGTTGCCGGGGGATGCGCTGATGCTCTACACCGACGGCCTCATCGAGGATCGGGGCGGCGACTTGGACCTGGGCATTGGACGGATGATCAGCGGGCTGCGCGCTCTTTCGCCGGGCGGGTTCACCGGCGTCGCGGCGCGGCTGTGCGGGCAGGCCGCCAGCGGGGAAAAAGACGACCGCGGCGTCGTGCTCCTCTGGAGGGATTGACGCCGCCATCGTGGCTGTGCTCATGCGGCCCTGGAGCGGGTGACGAGAATCGAACTCGCGTGGTCAGCTTGGAAGGCTGGGGCTCTACCATTGAGCTACACCCGCGCGGGCCTGCAGGCCCGCCGACAGTGTACCCGCGTTTGAGGCGCAACCTGGCCCAGGTCGGTGGCGTACCTGGTCGTCGACCGATCCGGACGTCACCCGTTGGGAAGTCGCGACGGCGGCGTCCCGCGGTGGAGACCCCACGTTCCCGCCCGGCCCCGGAGGACTGACGGATGGTGACCAGCCCGCAGATTCGCGTCAAACGAGTCTACGAGGAGAAGCGGACCGACGATGGCTGCCGAGTGCTCGTCGACCGCCTTTGGCCGCGCGGGATGAGCAAGGAGCGGGCCGCACTCGACGAATGGCTCAAGACGGTGGCTCCCTCACCCGATCTGAGGCGCTGGTACGGGCACGCACCGGATCGCTTCGAGGAGTTCGCGACGCGATATCGCCATGAGCTGACCGGCCGTGAACCGGGTCAAGCCCTCGCCCACCTACGTCGGCTGGCTGCGGACGGTCCGCTCACGTTGCTCACCGCCGTCAAGAACCCCGAGATCAGCGAAGCGGCCGTACTGCTGCAGGTGCTCACATCCCCGCAGGGCGAGGCACGCTGACGAAAGCGTCACGGTCCGGCGCACGACTGCCTATCGTGTAGGATACCCCCCAGGGTATACTTCAGAAGACGACGACCCCTGGAGGTTTGAATGCACTTCACCCAGCACTACCTCGACTGCCTGTCGCAGGCGTCCTACCTGATCGGCGACGAGTCGACCGGTCAGGCCGTTGTGGTTGACCCACGCCGGGACATCGGGGAGTACCTCGACGAAGCCAAGGCCAAGGGCCTGACCATTGTCGGGGTGATCAACACCCACTTCCATGCTGACTTCGTCTCCGGGCACCTTGAGCTGGCCCGAGAGACGGGCGCCTGGATCGGTCTGGGCGCCGCAGCCTCAGCAGACTTCCCCATCCGTCGCCTCGAGGACGGCGAGCGGATCAGCCTCGGGGAAGTGACCCTCCAGGTCATGGCCACCCCCGGTCACACCCCGGAGTCGATCAGTCTTCTGGTCTTCGAGAGCCCAGATGACGACGTGCCATACGGAGTGCTCACCGGTGACGCGCTCTTCATCGGCGACGTGGGGCGGCCCGACCTGCTCGCGTCGGTCGGTGTTACGGCCGACGAGTTAGGCCGGATGCTCTACGACTCGGTGCAGCGCAAACTCATGGGGTTGCCGGACGCGGTTCGGGTCTTCCCGGCGCACGGCGCTGGATCAGCCTGCGGAAAAAACCTGTCGACCGAGTTGCAGTCGACGATCGGAAACCAGCGAGCCGACAACTATGCCTGCCAGCCGATGACAAAAGAGGACTTCGTCGCGGTCGTGACCGAGGGTCAACCGACCGCACCCGGCTATTTCATCTACAACGCCACGCTCAACAAGCAGGACCGCGGCATCCGAGACACCGACGCGACCGTCCCGGCGCTCACGGATGCGCAGGTCGAGGAGGCTCTCGCCGCAGGTGCCGCTGTGCACGACGCGCGGGACGTGCAGGAGTTCGCGGCCGCGCACCTGCGCGGCTCGGTCAATGTCCCGGCTGATGGTCGGATGGCTGAGACCGTGGGCATGGTGTTCGCGCCCGACCAGTCGGTCGTGGTCATCGCGCCGGAAGGCATCGAGCAGGAGGTCGCGACCCGGTTCGCGCGGATCGGGTACGACCGCGTCGTCGGCTATCTCCCTGATGCGGAGGCGTACTTCCTCAGCCACGAGGGCAACGTCGATCGGGCCAGTCGCCTCACGGTCGCGGAGGCCGATGACGCGGCCGCGTGTGTCGGCGTGCAGCTCGTGGACATCCGGAATGCTGGGGAGGTCGCTGACGGCACGATCCCGGCCGCGCGTCACATCCCGCTGGCCGAGCTGGCCAACCGGGCCGGCGAGCTTGATGCGGACCGACCGATTCTGCTCTACTGCGCCGGCGGCTGGCGCAGCAGCGTCGGCGCCAGCCTGCTGCGTGCCAAGGGCTTCACCGACGTGTCGGACATCCTGGGCGGTTTTGGAGCCTGGGACCGCGCACACGCCCACGCATCCTGAGCCGCCCTCAGCGCCGAGACGCCACCTGGTTCGAGGTGTCGACGCCAAAACGGCCAAAGAGAAATACCCCGTGGGGGTGTTTGGTGACGTAAAACAAGTCGGTGGGACATCTCGCCGTGACGACTCGGCGTGACCGCGCCGAAGTCGCCGTCTACTGGAGAGGCAAAGATGGCGTGGTGGATCGCTCCCATCGGGGTGCTCGTGGGACTCGTCTTGGGCGCCTTGGGCGGGGGTGGTGCGATTCTGGCTGTCCCGGTCTTCGTCTACGTCTTGGGGCAGACCCCAGCCCAGGCGACGGCGGGATCGCTGGTGGTCGTCGGGTTGTCCGCACTGATCGGTGTCATCCCGCACGCTCGGGCCGGCCACGTGCGGTTGGTCGACGGACTCGTGTTCGGCGTGTTGGGCGTGTTGGGCTCACTCGCCGGTTCCTTGGCGTCGACGTCGGTGCCCGGACACGTCCTGATGTCGATCTTCGCGGTCCTGCTACTCGTGGTGGCCGGCCTGATGATCCGCAAGCTACGCCGTAAGGATGAGGACTCGGGCGAAGGGCGGCCGCGGTCGTGGCGGCTCCGGGTCGTGGCCGCGACGGGTGTCGGCCTCTTGACGGGGCTGCTCGGCGTCGGCGGTGGTTTTGTCGTGGTCCCTGTGCTCATGCTGATGCTCGGCTTTCGGATGGCTGTCGCGGTCGGCACCTCCTTGGTGGTCATTGCGGTGAATGCGCTCTCGTCGCTGGCTTTTCGGGCCAGCGTCGGCCTCGACATCGACTGGACACTCACCTTGACCTTTGCCGCGTTCGCGGTGCTGGGCAGCCTGTTCGGACGCCGCGTCGGGAAGGCTGTCGGGCAACGTCGCCTGTCTGCTGCCTTCGTGGTGATGCTCTTGCTGGTTGCCGGATTCGTCGCGTATGAGAACGTCCCCGTGTTGCTTGAGGCATACCCCAAGGGGTAGAAGGGCATGAAAGAAGACCAGAACTGGAGGACGCACCCATGCAGGAGATCATCACGATCGAGACGCTCTCGTTGGGCGATCGCAGTTACTTCGTGCACGACGGCCAGGTCGCTTTCGTCGTCGATCCGCAGCGTGACATCGACCGTGTGCTCGACGTCGCACGTCACCTCGGCATCTCCATCGCGGCCGTCTTCGAGACGCACATCCACAACGACTACGTGACCGGCGGCCTGGCCCTTGCGCGGGCCACCGGGGCCACCTATTATGTCAACGGTGAGGACCAGGTGTCCTTCGACCGCGCTCCCATTCATGACGGCGATACGGTGCCGGTGGGGACGATGGCGGTCCGGGCGATCGCGACGCCGGGTCACACGTTCACGCACCTCTCCTACGCGCTAGAGGGGGAGCCCCCCGCTGTGTTCAGCGGCGGCTCACTCCTGTTCGGTTCGACCGGACGCCCGGACCTCCTCGGGCCAGCCCATGCCGAAGAGTTGGCCGCCAGCCAGCACGCGTCCGCGCACCGTTTGGCCCACGACCTGCCCGAGCAGACGCAGATCATGCCGACGCACGGTTTCGGGTCCTTCTGCTCCGCCACGCAATCGGAGGGAGACGCCTCGACCATCGGGCAAGAGCTCAGCACCAACCCGGCGCTGACCCTGAGCGTGGGCGACTACGTCGAACAGACCCTCGCCGGATTGGAGGAATTCCCGGCGTACTACGCCCACATGCAGCCCGCCAACGCCGCCGGGCCGGACGCACCCGACCTCTCAGCTCCGGAACAGGCCGATGCCAAAGAGCTGCGGCGTCGACTCGAGGCCGGGGAATGGCTGGTCGATCTGCGTTCGCGAATGGCCTTTGCCGGAGGTCATGCGCCCGGCACGTACAACTTCGGTCTGGACGACCAGTTCTGCACCTACCTGGGCTGGTTGATCCCGTGGGGTACTCCCGTGACCCTGCTGGGCGAGACGCCTGAGCAGGTTGCGGAAGCGCAGCGCGAGATGGTGCGCATCGGCATCGACCGACCCAGCGCGGCGGCGACGGGACGGCCCGAGCAGTGGACCGACGCCGAACTCGCCTCCTTCCCGCTCGCCACGTTCGGCGATCTGGCGCAGGTGCGCCATCACCGCAACGTGACCGTTCTCGATGTCCGTCGCTCCGCTGAACACGAGTCGTCTCACATCGAAGGTTCTGTGAACATCCCGATCCACGACGTTCTGCGCCGCGGCGTCGACGTTCCTTCAGGAGAGGTCTGGGTGCATTGCGAGACCGGCTACCGCGCCTCGGTCGTGGCGTCGATCCTTGCTGCCCAAGGCCATCGGGTGGTGGTTGTCGACGATTCCTTCGACGACGCCGCCTCCGCCGGCCTGACCATCGTGACTCCACAAAACACGTGAAAGGAACTGCATGACGATCAAGGTCCGTTCCGAAAACAGCCCTGACCTGACCACGTCAAGGCCGACCCTCCTGCAGGCAGACGAGCTCCGCGAGTGGCTCGCCCAACCCGATCGACCCAGGATCATCGACGTCCGGGCCCCGGGCGAGTTCAGCGGAGTCCACATCCCCACCGCGTACAACGTGCCCTTGAACGTGTTGCGGGAGCACCGCGACGAGCTGCGCGAACCTCTCGACGAGCACATCGTGCTCATCTGCCGGTCCGGTACGCGCGCCGGACAGGCGGAACAGTTGCTTGGCGAGGCAGGCCTGGACCGAGTGCACGTTCTCGACGGGGGAGTGCGGTCGTGGGAATCGGCTGGCCTGCCGGTGAACCGTGGCCAAGGCACGTGGGATCTCGAACGTCAGGTGCGTTTCGTGGCCGGTGGATTGGTTGCTTCCGCCGTCCTTTTGAGCCAGCGCTATTCGGGGGCGAAGTGGTTCGCGGGCGCCATTGGCGCTGGACTCGTGACGGCAGCGCTCACCGATACGTGTGCTATGGGCAAAGCGTTGTCGTTGGCGCCGTGGAATCGTGCCGCGACCAAGGATCTCCAGGCTGTCCTGCATGAACTTGCGTCGCGACCGTGAGCGTGAATCAGTGTTCTCGCAGCCCGGTGCGTTGTCCGCGGTCGACCTGGAGCGTGTGATCATGGCGGTGTCAGACCTGGATAGGGACGGTACGCGCGCACGGGCCACCGCGCGTCACGGGGAAGCGTCGACGACCGCCCGGACCACCGACATCGCGGCCCTGCACGCAGCGTGGGAGCAGGGGGCCACCGTGATCGACGTTCGCGAGAAGTACGAATACGACGAAGGTCACGTACCGGGCGCCCGGCTCATCCCGATGGGCCAGGTGGCAGACAGACTCGATGAGGTGCCTCGGAGTGAACTCGTCTACGTGATCTGCCGCTCCGGTCACCGTAGTCAGGAATCCGCCGACCTCCTGAACGCCCGCGGCCACCAGGCGCTCTCCGTCGACGGCGGGACCATGGCCTGGCGCGAGGCCGGACACCCAGTGGAAACCTGACGGTCGCCGACCGGGATCGGCGCAGGTTCCCTGACGTCGTGGTCGCACGCCACCACACGACGCTCTCCGACCGCCGATCAGGGCCAGCGTCCTTGCGTGCGGGTCCGCTACGCTGTGAACGTCATCCGCTGGTCACAGGGCCGTGGAGGGCGCACGGGCTGTGGCGCAGCTTGGTAGCGCGCGTGCTTTGGGAGCACGATGTCGCAGGTTCAAATCCTGTCAGCCCGACAAAGAGACCGCAGGTCAAAGAGCTAGGCCGAGACGAGCCCGCGTGGTCGTGCCCTTCACGTGTCTCAGTCAATGGGCCTACCTGATGGGCCGGTCTGAGCGAAACGCTCATGCGCGGTCGCGTCGCCGGCACGTGCGCACGGCCCTTTGACGAATGGTCTGGAGGTGACGGGGCATAGAGCGGTGACGAACGGACATCGGAAAGGACCGTCATGACTGCACGCACTCCCTCGCCGCCCGAATTCGAGCCGCCGACGACCTCCACGCAGCCACCGCCCCCGAAACCGGACCAGCAGGCCCCCGAGGTGGTTTCGGCGACTGGCTCGCCCACGGGTGCTCCGGCCACGGTGCGGGCTCAGTCCGGCGCCTTTCTGACGACCTCCACGGGCACTCGCCTGCACGACACGGACCACTCGTTGAAGGCGGGGCCGCGGGGGCCGACGCTGTTGCAGGATCATCATCTGCGGGAGAAAATCACCCATTTCGACCACGAGCGGATCCCGGAGCGGGTGGTGCACGCTCGAGGTGCGGGGGCCCACGGGGTGTTCCGTTCGTATGGGACCGGCGCAGGTATCTCGTGTGCGGGGTTTTTGGCAGCTGATGTCGAAACGCCGGTGTTCGTGCGGTTTTCGACGGTGGCTGGCTCGCGGGGTTCGGCGGACACGGTGCGTGACACGCGCGGTTTCGCGGTGAAGTTCTACACGGACGAGGGCAACGTCGATCTGGTCGGCAACAACATGCCGGTGTTTTTCATCCAGGACGGGATCAAGTTCCCCGACATCGTGCATTCGGTCAAGCCGAGCCCGGACCGGGAGATCCCCCAGGCGCAGTCCGCCCACGACGCGTTCTGGGACTTCGTCAGCCTGCACACCGAGGCCCAGCACCACACCATCTGGAGTATGTCGGACCGCGCCATCCCGGCCTCGCTGCGGATGATGGAGGGTTTTGGGATCCACACGTTCCGGCTCACCAACGCCGAGGGCGAGACGTGTCTGGTGAAGTTCCATTGGAAGCCGGCCGCGGGCGTGCACTCGATGGTGTGGGAGGAGGCCCAGCTGACGCAGGGCGCTGACCCCGACTTCCACCGTCGTGACCTGGCTGACGCGATCGAGGCGGGCGCTTACCCCAGTTGGGAGCTGGGTGTACAGGTCATGCCCGACACCCCCGAGGAGACGTTCGAGGGGATCGACCTGTTGGACCCGACAAAGCTCGTGCCGGAGGAGCTGTGCCCGGTGCAGCCCCTGGGCCAGATGACGTTGACGGCCAACCCGACGAACTATTTCGCCGAAACCGAGCAGGTCGCCTTCCACCCGGGGCAGCTCGTGGCCGGAATCGACGTAACCAACGACCCGCTCATCCAGGCCCGCCTTTTCAGTTACGTCGACACCCAGTTGACTCGCCTCGGCGGCCCGAACTTCAACCAGATCCCGATCAACCGGGCGCAGTGCCCGGTCAACGACATGCTGCGGGACGGTTTTCATCAGCACGCCGTGCCCACGGGGGTCGCGCCCTATCGCCCCAATTCGTTGGACGGGGGCAACCCCTCGGAGGCCACGGTCGAGGACGGCGCGTTCATCGAGGTGCCGACCCCGGTGCACGGCGTGAAGGAGCGGCGCAGCCCGGCCTCGTTTGACGACCATTTCAGCCAGGCGCGGATGTTCCTGTACAGCTTGACGCCGGCGGAGCAGGACCACGTCGTGGCGGCGTACACCTTCGAGCTCGGCAAGTGTTTTGAGCAGGTGATCCGGGAACGTCAACTGACCCATCTGGCGAGCATCGATGCGACCCTGGCCGCCCGGGTGGCCCAAGGCCTGGGCCTACCGGTGCCGGCACCGAGCCGCTCGGACGTCCCGCAGGTCGAGCCCAGTCCGGCGTTGGCGCAGGTTCGTCCCGAGCAGACCTTCCCGGTGAGCGGCCGGGTCGTCGGCGTTGTCGCCGACGACGACAGCGACCTGGATCAGGTCAGTGCCGCCGTGAGCGCGATCGAGGCGGCCGGGATGACGGCGTTCGTCCTGGGTCCGCACGGGGGTCACCTGGGCGATCCGGAGGGGCTCAAGGGGGCTGGCGTTCCTGTCCAGCGCACTCTTTTGACCACGCGCTCGATCGAGTACGACGCGCTGCTGGTGGCCGGGCCGGTAGTTCCGGCCCCGGATGCCGACCCGGGGTTCGACGCCAAGGCAGGAAATCCCACGACCTCCCCGAAGTCTGCCGTCGACCCGCGCCTGACGCTTCTGCTGGCCGAAATGTACCGGCACTGCAAGGCGATCGCTGCCCTGCCTGCCGGCGAGGCAACCCTGGCCGCAGCGGGCATCCAGGCCACCGCACCCGGCATCACCCTGGCCCCCGACGCCGATGAGGCCGTCGCAGCCCTGGCCGCCGACCTGGGCACCCACCGGGCCTGGGACCGCTTCCCCGCCCAAGGCATCACCGGATGATCAACCCCAGCAATCCACCCTCACCGGCTGGCGACCCACACGAACGGAGTGAATGGACGCGATGGGCGACAACGACGTGACCCCCTACGCCGACGACGGCGCGTCCCGGTCAACGGAGGTATCAACCGTGGTGCGGTTGATGCGGGGACTTGAGGAGAGCCCCGCGCTGGACCGCCTCGGCGACGCCGTGGAGCTTCTCTCCCGGCCGCTGTCCGGGGACAAGGTGAGCAGCGCCCTGCGAGGGGAGTGGGCGGGGCACGCCCTTCACCCGGCTCTGACGGACCTGCCGATCGGTTTTTGGACGTCCGCGCTTCTGCTCGACGTGTGCGGAGGGCGGCGCAGCCGTGACGCGGCCGAGTTGCTCCTCGCAGCCGGCCTGATCACCGTCCTGCCGGCAGCGGCAACCGGCCTCGTCGAATGGCGTACGACCTCTCCTGCCGAAGGTCGCGTGGGCTCCTTGCACGCCGCCCTGAACGGATGCGCCACCCTGCTGTACGGAGCTTCGTTCGCGATGCGCCGGCGAGGGCGTTATGGCGCGGGAATGGCCGCCGGCCTTGCGGGGGCGGCGGCAGCGGGTGGCGCTGGGTACCTTGGCGGGCATCTTGCGTTGGCTCGCAAGGTGGGCAGCCGCGCCCCTGGTTTTGCTCCCGTCGGGGACTAGCCCGCCCTGGTCCAGCCGTCACCGGCTGGACCAGGGCGCCTCCCGTGGCCTGGATTGAGCGCCCGGAGTTGAGCCAGGATCGGCGTCAGTCCTCCGTCGCCGAAACGAACGCTGACCGGGCGGTCCACCGGGACGACAGGTCCACGGTCAACCGCCGGGTCAGGCGTTGCCTTCGTGATCGTGGGTGATCGTGGGATCGCCCACGATCAGGTTGTGGTCATGGGGCCACAGGAGGTACTTGGACCCCAGATTCACCATGGCCGCCAGCCGGTTGCGACCGCCCAACAGGGCACGGATGTGCACCACGTTCCACGCGATCCAGGCCGGTAGGCCGGTCAGACGCGGCAGGTGCGTGGCCTCCGCGACGGCGTCGCGTCGACCGATGGTCGCGAGGCTGCCGAGGTCCCGGTACTCGAAGCTGCTGGTCGGTCGGCCTTCGATGTCGTTGGCGATCACTCCAGCGGCATGGTTCCCGGCCTGGATGGCCGGCTGCGCCTGTTGCGGCAGCGGGTCGTCCTCCGTCACCGCGATGTCACCTGCGGCGAACACCCGAGGATGCCCGAAAACGCGAAGGCGGTCGTCGACGAGGAGGCGCCCGCCTTTGCCTTGCCGAAGACCCCACTGACCCACCTGCTCGGGAGCCACGATGCCGCTGGCCCACACCACGATCTGAGCGGGCAAGAATTCTGCCGGTCCGCCGTTGCTGGAGATCGTGACGCCGTCCTCGGTCACCGTCTCGACGGACGTGTCCAGCCGCAGCTCCGCTCCGCGCTCACGAAGGGCATCAGCGGCGTACTCGCGGCTTTCCCGTTGGAACGGCCCCAGGACGTATGGAGATCTCTCCACGAGCGTGATGTGGATCCGGGCGCAGTCCAACTCGGGGAAGAGCACCGGCAAGTCGCGGTCGCGCATCTCGGCCATCGCGCCGGTGGTCTCGACACCGGTGGCTCCGGCGCCGACGATGACCACGCGCATCTCCTCGGGTTGGCCGTGTCGTGAGGCGAGTTCGAGGACACGCTGGAGTTCGTCGCGCAGGGCGAGGGCCTGCGCCCTGGTATAGAGCGGGAAGCTGTGCTCGCGGGCGCCCTCGATGCCGAAATAGTTCACCACCACGCCCGTACAGATGATGAGGTAGTCGTACGGGATGAGACGCTCGTCGTCCAAGGTGAGCTGGCGTCGCTCGTGGTCGATGCCGGCGACCCGGCCAAGGACGAACCTGGCGCTGAAGCGTCGACTGTGGACCGACCGAAGCGCCCACGTCACGTCTCCGGGGTTGAGCGTGGCGGTGGCGACTTGGTACAGCAATGGTTGGAACGTGTTGTAGGCGTGCTGGTCGATGAGCGTGACGTCGACGTTCTCGCGGCGCAGGCGTCGGACGGCTGCGAGGCCGGCGAAGCCGCCTCCGAGCACGACGACCCGGGGCCGGTCGCGGCGTTTTTGGCGGGTGTTCGGGTCGATCGAGAACATCAAGAGAACCTTCCGTCCTGAGCGGTCGGGACCGACGGCTGATGGCTTGATTACCCGAGACCGCGGAGGTCGAAACGCCCACCGCCACGCCGACCGTCACCGGCCATGTGCATCGCAGCCGGGGTCCTGGTCATGGTCCGGGTCATGGTCCGGGTCCGGGACTTGGTCCGGCCCGTCGTCCTTCGATCCATCCGGTGAGACACTGGGAAGAGTGGTCAAAGCGTCCAAGATCAGGGGCCGGTCCTCGCCTCACGTCGCACGTGCCTCCGCCGCGGGACGCGAGGTCGTTTCCGGCGCGCTGAGCTGGAATCGGACCGAGGCCAACGTCCTGAAGATGCTGGCCTCGGGCCTGTCGATGGCGCTGCCCGTGGTCGTTTCCGTGCCGCTGGGCCAGCCGACCGCCGGGGTGCTCGCGGCGCTGGGTGCGTTGCTGGTCGCCGGCAGCGGCCACGACGGCGACCTGTTGGCCAGGGCCGTAGACCTGGGCGCCACGGCGTTGGTGGGGACCGCTGCCATCGGGGCGGGTCTGCTGCTATCGGGCGGACGGGTTGCGGGCGATATCGCGATTTTGGCGCTCGCTGTACTGGTGGCCGCCACCGGCACCATCCGCCCAAGGGTCGCCAAGGCGGGCAGTCAAGCCACGATCTTCTTGATCATCGGTGCCGCACTGTCCGTCGGCTCGACCCCGACAGGGCACGTGGTGGCGATCTTTGTCTCCGGTGTGCTGCTGGGCGGGCTCATGGGCCTGCTGACGTACGGGGTCGAAGCCAACCTGTTCAAGCGCAGCCCCAGCCCGCCGGCCCCGCCGCAATCCTGGCGCGCGGACCTCAACGCCTGGGCCGTGCGAATGTCCAGGCGGGCTGGATGGCACTACACCGTGAGATTGGCGTCGTGCATGCTGGTCGCCGACCTGTTCGCGCACCTGGTCCCCGGTCGGCATTCGTACTGGATCTTGCTCACCGTCGTTCTGGTGGTGCAGCGGGACCACTCCGCGACGCTGCTGCGCACGACTGAGCGTGCCGTGGGCACCTCGCTCGGCGTGGTGGTGGGATGGTGGATGCTCGGCCCCATGCCTCCGGCGGTGCTGGTGGGCTTGGTCATGGTGATCGGGGCCAGCCGGCTGTATCTGAAGAGCGCCAACTACACGAGTTACGCCTTGGTCATGACTCCACTGATCGTCGTACTCAGCCACACCGAGGGCGACCCCACCACCGCGTTGCTCATCGAGCGCCTCGTGGACACGCTCATCGGGTGTCTGATCTCGTTGCTCGTCGGCTCCCTACCGTGGCTGCGGCTGAAGGTCGCACCGGACTGAGCCTTCGTCCGCGCTGATCGCCAAAGGCCTGCGGTAGGGCGAGGTTCGAAGGTTCGCAGGCGAGCCGATAGCATGACGTGAGCGTCCGCCGCGCGGGCACGGCGTCCCGCCGAGCGCGGGCCGCATCACCTGATCCAACACTGTGGTCCAACGTTGTTGTCCACCTGGTTGTCCACCTGCGATCGAACGGCTGGAGTGCGCACCGTGAAGAGTGCTGTCGAGACCCTCAACCCGACCCGGGTCAAGCTGACCATCGAGGTCCCCTACGAGGAGCTCAAGCCCAGCCTTGACGCAGCCCTCAAGGACCTGACGCGCCAGATCCACCTGCCCGGCTTCCGCCCGGGCAAGGTGCCGACCCGACTGGTCGAGCAGCGCATCGGCAAGGGCGCCATCATCGCCGAGGCGGTGCAGAGCGCGCTGCCCGACTTCTACGGCCAGGCGGTGGAGGCGGAGAAACTGCACCCGCTCGGACCGCCGGAGGTCGACATCGTCGACATGCCCGAAAAGGACGGTGACCGGTTCAGCTTCACCGCGGAGCTTGATGTCCGTCCCGAGATCACCCTGCCGAACTTCGAGGACCTGACGGTCGAGGTCGACCCGCTGGACGACGCGGCCGTGACCGAAGAGGCCGACTCGCGGATGAACTTGCTGCGGCAGCGATTCGGCGCACTCGTGTCCGTCGACCGGGCCGCCGTAGAGGGCGACTTCGTCAGCATCGACTTGTCCGCGCAGATCGACGGTGAAGAGATCGACTCCGTGAAGGGCGTCTCGTACGAGATCGGTTCCGGCAACATGCTCCCCGGCATGGATGAGAACCTCACGGGCATGCAGGCCGAAGAGACCAAGACGTTCGCGGCTCCCCTCGCGGGCGGCGATCACGCTGGCACGGACGCCGAGGTCACGGTCACTGTGCAGTCGGTCAAGGAGCGGGAGCTGCCCGAGCTCGACGACGACTTTGCCCAGGAGGCTTCCGAGTTCGACACCCTGGAAGAGCTACAGGCAGACATCGCGAGGCAGGCTCGTCAGGCGAAGCTCTTCGAGCAGGGCGTGCAGGCCCGGGACCGGTTGCTTGACCTCCTGCTGGAGACGGTCGACGTCGAGGTGCCTGCGTCACTGGTGGACGCTGAGGTGCATAGCCACCTGGAGAACGAGGGTCGTCTCAACGACGACGAGCACCGCGCCGAGGTCACCGGCAACGCACGCACCTCCCTGCGCGCCCAGCTCCTTCTCGACCAGATCGCCGAGGACGGCGAGATCCAGGTCGAGCAGTCCGAGCTGATCGAGTACCTGATCCTCAGCGCGCAGCAGATGGGCATGGACCCGAACCAGCTCGCTGAGACCATGGGTGAGGATCGTGTGCCCGCCATGGTTGCCGAGGTGACCCGCCGGAAGGCCCTCGCCGGTGTCCTCGAGAAGATCCAGGTGAAGGACACCAACGGCACGGTGATCGACCTCAATGAGGTCATCGAGGGTGACGACGAGGACGCCGAGACCGACGAGACCGAGGCCATGGCAACCGAGACCGGGGAGTCGGTCGAGGCCGAAGTCCTGATCGCCGAGGTGGACGACGCCGTCGACTCCGGCGAGGCAACCGCTGTCGACGCAACCACGGACGAGGCGACCGCGGACGAGGCGACCGCGGACGAGGCGACGTCCGCCGACGAGAAGGACTGAGCCCTCAGCACATTGGTGCCCGCGGCGACCAACGGGTTAAGCATCCGGGGAAGTGCGCTGACGGCGAACACGGCCGGTGACGGAAATGCGTGCCCGACGCCGGGCGTTAACCTGCGAAAAGCGTCGCTCCTGCTCCGGAAACCCGTGACAGACGGGCTCTCGGCATTTCGTGGGCACGACCGAAGAGAGAGGACACCACGCACCATGAGCGAGATCCGCGCCGCGGGAACGAACGGCCAGACGGGGCTCGACGACCATATTTACCAGCGACTCCTCAAGGAGCGCATCATCTTCCTCGGCTCGGACGTGCGTGATGACAACGCCAATGCCATCTGCGCCCAGATGCTGCTGCTCGCCGCGGAGGACCCGGGCAAGGACATCTGGCTCTACATCAACAGCCCCGGCGGCTCGATCTCGGCCGGGATGGCGATTTACGACACGATGAACTGGATCCCGTGTGACGTCGCGACCGTCGCGATGGGGATGGCCGCGTCGATGGGTCAGTTTCTGCTGTCCGCGGGCACGAACGGTAAGCGGTACGCGACCCCCCATGCGCGCATTCTCATGCACCAACCGCTCGGCGGCATCGGCGGCACCGCGACGGACATCAAGATTCAGGCCGAGCAGATGCTTTTCATCAAAAACCAGATGGCCGAGCTGATCGCTCAGCACACCGGCCAGAGTATTGAGCAGATCACCAAGGACTCTGACCGCGACCGGTGGTTCAGTGCCCAGGAGGCCAAAGAGTACGGCTTCGTGGATGACGTGTACGAGCACGCCGGCCAGACCCCCGGCGTCGGCGGGACCCAGAAGTGACCTCGGCGACGCGAAAGGCCATGACATGATCCTCACCCCGAACAGTCGCCGCCCCGGCGCGATGCCCGCTCCGACCGGGACGCCCGACCTTTCCGGTCCGGCGAGCCGCTACATCCTGCCCCAGTTCGAGGAGCGCACCTCGTACGGGATGAAGCGCACCGACCCGTACACGAAGATGTTCGAGGACCGCATCATCTTCCTCGGAGTGCAAGTCGACGACGCGAGCGCGGACGACGTGATGGCCCAGCTCTTCGTTCTGGAGGCGCAGGACCCGGAGCGGGACATCATGCTGTACATCAACAGCCCCGGCGGCTCCTTCACCGCGATGACGGCGATCTACGACACCATGCAGTTTGTCCGGCCGGACATCCAGACGTTCGTCGTCGGGCAGGCGGCGTCTGCCGCAGCGGTGCTGCTCGCCGCGGGCGCATCGGGCAAGCGGTACGCCCTACCGAACAGCCGCATACTGATCCATCAGCCGGCGCTGGCGGGCGGGGATTACGGGCAGGCCTCGGACATCGAGATCCAAGCCAACGAGGTGTTCCGGATGCGGACGTGGCTGGAGGAAACGCTGGCCATGCACACCGGACGTACCCCAGAGCAGGTCAACGAGGACATCGAACGCGACAAGATCCTGTCTGCGCAGGAGGGCAAAGAGTACGGCATCATCGACGACGTGCTCGCGAGCCGCAAGGCGTCCCTGCAGCAGGAGTGAGCGGTGTGAAGACGCGAGCCGCTTGAGGTTCAGCAGCGAGCACGGGCCCCCCGGATGTCGATCCGGGGGGCCCGCCGCGTGCTCTTTGAGCACGTCGTCGACGCCCCGGGGGCACGTTGCAGGTCCCTGAACAGGACGGGCGTCCTGGTTTCGCCCTCAGCGGACAGAACGTCGATTGCTCGCGTCCCGGCCGAAGAACGAGGAGGATGGTGTGGGAACGGCCGCACTCGTGGCTGCTTCGAGTCGATGCGAAGGGATTCGCCTGTGGCACGCGTGGGAGACGGCGCCGACTTGCTGAAGTGCTCGTTCTGCGGCAAGAGCCAGAAGCAGGTCAAGAAGCTGATCGCCGGGCCGGGGGTGTACATCTGCGACGAGTGCATCGACCTGTGCAACGAGATCATCGAGGAGGAACTCGCCGAAGGCGGGGAACTCGGGTTGGAAGAACTGCCGAAGCCGCGGGAGATCTTCGGATTTCTGGAGCAGTTCGTGGTCGGGCAAGACGACGCGAAGCGTGCTCTGGCCGTTGCCGTGTACAACCATTACAAGCGCATCCAGGCCGACGAAAACCCTCGCAAGGGCGAAGAGCAGGTCGACATCGCGAAATCCAACATCCTGCTGATCGGCCCGACGGGCTGCGGCAAGACGTACCTCGCGCAGACCCTCGCCCGGTTGCTCAACGTGCCGTTCGCGATCGCGGACGCCACCGCGCTGACCGAGGCGGGATACGTCGGGGAGGACGTCGAGAACATCCTGCTTAAGCTCATCCAAGCGGCCGATTACGACGTCAAGAAGGCCGAGACCGGGATCATCTATATCGATGAGGTCGACAAGATCGCCCGCAAATCCGAGAACCCGTCGATCACGCGCGACGTTTCGGGCGAGGGCGTGCAGCAGGCGCTGCTGAAAATCCTGGAGGGCACTACGGCGTCCGTGCCGCCGCAGGGGGGGCGCAAGCACCCCCATCAGGAGTTCATCCAGATCGACACGACGAACGTGTTGTTCATCGTGGGTGGGGCGTTCGCCGGACTAGAGAAGATCATCGAGTCCCGCGCCGGCAAATCCGGACTGGGCTTCGGCGCGCGACTGCACACAGCGAAAGCCGCCGACGAATACTTCGCGGACGCCATGCCTGAGGACCTGATGAAGTTCGGGCTCATCCCGGAGTTCATCGGTCGTTTGCCCGTCATCACGACCGTGACGCCCCTAGATCGCGACGCGCTGATCCGGATCCTGAGCGAACCGAAGAACGCCCTGGTGAAGCAGTACCAAAAAATGTTCTCGATCGATGGCGTCACGCTGGAGTTCACGGGCGACGCGCTCGAAGCCGTCGCGGAGCAGGCGCTTTTGCGCGGCACCGGCGCCCGCGGCCTGCGCGCCATCCTTGAAGAGGTGCTTTTGCCGGTCATGTTCGACGTGCCCAGCGAGGAGGACGTGGCGCGCGTCGTCGTGACTCGGGAAGTGGTCCTCGACAACGTGAACCCGACGATCGTACGGCGAGAGCCCGCGGTCCGGTCCCGCAAGCGGGCCGAGCGCAAGGAATCCGCCTGACACGGCGGTGAGAAGGGGGATCAGGCCCTGGTGTCTGGTCCCGACAGCGGGCACGATGGGAACGTGGAGCGTCGCTACCGGCTGCTGGCCGGACAGGTCGGACCCGCGCAGCAGAGTGCCGTCAGCTGCGGCGCGGCGTGTCTTGCGGTGGCCCGGATGCTCTGCGACCCGATGGTGTCCCGGTGGGTGATCGACGGCGTCGACAGCGCGAGACGGCGTCCGACGCGCGCGGGAGAGGGTCCGGCCGAGCGGTTCGCGCGGTTGGAGCGGCATATCCAGCGCCGTACGAACAGCATGCTGAGCTATCCGGGGCGGGTCCAACCGCCGTGGCCGCGGGCTCTCGGCACGGCCCCGTGGGGAGCGCTCGCCGAGTTGGAGCGGCATGGGGCGGTCGATAGCTCCCGGTACGAGCTGCTGCTGGCCCGGCACTTGGATGCGGGCGATTTGGGCCAGTTGTTCGACAACGTCGTGGCTCGGCTCCGGCCCGGGTCGCCGGCGCTGCTCTACGTGGGCAACGAGTTGGCGCCGAGGCACGTTTGCCTGATGTTCCGGGACGCGCTGAGCGCGACGGTCCTGGTGTACGAGCCGTCGAGCGGCGCCGTGGTGCTACCCAGCCGTGAGGCGTTCGCTCAGGGGTGCCTCGACCTGGGTGGATGGGACCGCGCGTGGTTCGTGCTGGCTCCGGGCAGTCAGTCTCCGGTCGGCGCGGCGATGCGGTGGTTGCTGAGCGCGTCGGCTGCCCCGGCGGCGCGCCGATTGCCCGGGACGGCGATGATCGGAGCGAGAGGCGCAGATCGGTGAGGGTCCCTCCCGACCGGGTGGGCTGGCCGGGCGCGCGAACAGGTACAGCGCGACCAGGTACGGCGCGACCAGCCAGCGCAGTGATGGCGGGCGATGGCAGGTGATGGTGGCGGACGTGGAATCGGAGAAGCGACGGGCGGCCCGCGCCGCCGCGTGCCTGGTGGAAGACGGGATGACGGTCGGGCTAGGCACCGGCACCACGGTGGCGTACCTGTTGCCGGCGTTGGCGTCCCGTGGACTGTCGCTGCGCTGCGTGGCGACCTCGCCGCGCACCGAACGGGCGGCCACGGCGGCCGGGCTGGTGGTAGAGCCATTTACGTTCTCCCGGCTGGACATGGCCATCGACGGCGCCGACCAGATCAGCTCCGGGGGCTGGCTGGTGAAAGGCGGCGGTGCGGCGCACACGCGCGAGAAGGCGATTGCGGCCGCCGCTCAACGGTTCGTGGTGATCGCGGACTCGAGCAAGTTGGTCGAGCGCCTGCACCCGCCGGTCCCGCTGGAACTGCTCGGCTTCGGCCTGCCGTCGACGCTGGAGCGCCTCGGTGCTGCGACGCTGCGGCGTGCGCCCGCGAGCCCCGACGGGGGGATCATCGCCGACTACACCGGCCCGTTGGAGGATCCGGACGTGCTGGCCGCTCGGCTGTCCGCCACTCCCGGGGTCGTGGAGCACGGCCTGTTCCCCCCGACGATGGTGTCGGTGGTCCTGGTGGGCCGGGGCGAT
>CAJDVG010000017.1_pt1 | contig 28076 bp, 26 predicted proteins | sample 7391321 | NCBI WGS metagenome assembly CAJDVG01 (sample SAMEA7055706, study PRJEB34461) | soil metagenome | biome: terrestrial ecosystem; feature: Peninsula; material: soil | place: Antarctica | collected 2016
CCGAGCCCGTCGATCGTGAACCCTCCTGCGCAGTGCAGTGGTTCGCCCGTCGCGACGTACGCGGCGATATCGTTCTCAGTCATCAGGGCGAAACGAACCTGTGTGCTCACGACCCCGCCAGCGGACAGGTTCCGTACGTGGGCGCCGTCGCCCCTCACGTGGCTGCCCGGCCCGCCGCTGCCCGCGCCAGCGCTCCACGGCGCGCCGATGGTTCGGTCGCGGGCAGCGGGGGGCAGCGCGATCAGCCAGTGCCCGGTGTGCAACACGCCGACGCGTCCGGACATGAGGTGCCACCGTTCGATAGCCGCCTCGGGGGTTCGCGGCTTGCCGTACGACACTCCGTCGAGTTCGAAGATCGAATCGCATCCAAGGATCAGGTCGACGGGGGGAGTGCCGCCGCCCAGCATCCGGGACGCGACCTCCTCGCACTTGGCCCGTGCCAGCAAGAGCGACTCCTGTGCCGGCCGCAGGGCGTTCCCGGTCACCTGGGCGGCGGCGGTCACCGCTTTTTCGTCGACGGTCGACACCACCACCAGGGGGTCGATCCCGGCTCGCCGCAGGATGTCGCGGCGGGCCGGTGATGCCGATGCCAAGACGAGTTGAGCGATCACGAGAGCCGGTCTGTCGTTCAACGAGGGATCACTCGGCGCCGGCGTCCATCGCCGCCCGGAAAGTGTCGAGGCCCAGACCCCCCAGGTTGAGCGCGCGGCGATGGAAGTCCCGCAGATCGGCGGCGGTTCCCTCGCGGCGACGCATCGCCCGCAGGAACGACCAGGCCACGTCGTATGTCCACCGGTCTCCGAGGCCGGGGGGTGGCGGAAAGCCGCAGTGGACGCCGATGTCGAGGACGACGCGGGCCGCCCGCAGCCCCTGACCGTCAAGCAGGCCCAACCGGTTGCCGGGGTCCTCCATGTACCCCAGCTCCTCCATGAGCCGTTCCGCGTACAGCGCCCAGCCTTCGCCATGCCCGGACGTCCAGGACATATGGCGACGCCAGCGATTGAGGTTCTCCGAGCTGGCGACCGTTTGGCCGATTTGAAGGTGATGGCCCGGCACGCCCTCGTGGTAGACGGTCGTGAGCTCGCGCCACGTCCCGAAGGTGGTCATGCCGCGGGGCACCGACCACCACATCCGTCCTGGCCGGCTGAAGTGCCGCCTGTCTGGGTGGGGGCGATACAGCATTCGATACGGCGCACCGGCTCCGGGATGTCGAAGTGGACGTCGGCGAGCTCAGCGACCGCCTCGTCGGCCCGCTCCTGCATCCACCGTTGCAGCGCGTCCGTCCCCTCGATGCGATACGCCGGGTCCCGGTCCAGCAGGTCGGCGGCTTCCGCGGGGGTGGCGCCGGGGGAGATCGTCCTGGCGACCTCGTGCACGAGCGCGGCGACGCGGGCCACCTCCTGTTGCCCCCACTCGTACGTTTCCTCCAGATCGACCCGGGCGCCCAGGAACGTTCGGGAGCGCAGCTCGTAGGTCTCCCGGCCGCACCCGTCGTGCTGTCGGAGTGGGCCGGATGCTCCTGGGCGAGTCGTTCCAGCCCGGCGAAGTAGCCGTCCTGAGCCGCGAGCTCGCGGGCCTGAACGATGCAGGCGAGCACCTGCCGTCGCGGCGCGATGCGGCCGTGGGCGAGCGCCTCGCGAAGCGAGACGTGCCATCCGCCGAGAGCGGCGGGCAGCCGGTGCAGGCGGGCCGCCAGGGTTGCTACCTGTTCGTCCGTGCCCGTGGGCATGAGGTCGAGGATGTCGCGCATGGTCTGCAGTGGGCTGGCAATGGTGTTGAGCTGCGCCAGATCCAGGTGGGCGACGTGAGTCTCCTCCTCAAGCCCGAGCCGCTCGCGCATCGCCTCGACGGTGACCTCATCGACGGCGTCCACGCAGCTCGCGGCGTCGAGGCGGCGCAGTGTCTCGCGCCGGACGTCTGAATGAGCGGCGAAGCCGGAGGGGGAGAAGTCGTCGTACTCCGCGTCGTGACCGGGGATGCCCAGCGACGTCGCCGTGAGCGGGCTCAACGCGACCACCGCGTCCACGTACTCCTCGGCGATCACGTCGATCTCGGTCCGGTTACGCACGCTTCGACCACTCACGCCCTGAACCTACCCCAGGGGCACGACGCCGCCCCGACGCCGAGATGCGTTGCTACGTTCTGGGGCTCGCGGCCCGGTCTCTACAGGCCCCCGCCCCAGCCGGCGCCGCGGTCGGCTCCGACATTGAAGGCGCGGCCGGGACTGGACCATGCCGGGCGCCGAGCCGAGGTGGTTGCCCCCTCGCTGTGAGATCCGAGCGCCGCAAACAATGCGGTCAGTACAGCGATGTCCTCGGCGCTTGCATGGCCGCGCTCGATGCGTAGCCGCGGCGCGGTGTCGAGCGTCACGTCCGGTTCAGTGCTCACGATTCGCCTCCTGCGCGCAGTGCACGGTGTACGGGGTGGGGCCGTCGCTTACAGAGGAATGTTGCCGTGCTTCTTCGGCGGCAGCTTCTCGTGCTTCGAGCGCAGCGCCCGCAGCGCTTTCACGATCTGCACCCGGGTTTCGGCGGGCTCGATCACCGCGTCGACGTACCCACGTTCGGCCGCGATGTATGGGTTGGCCAGCATCGTCTCGTACTGCTCGATGAATCCCGCCCGCGCTTCTTTGATGTCGCGACCTGCGGCGGCCACCTCGGCGAGCTGTTTGCGGTAGAGGATGTTGACCGCACCCTGCGCGCCCATCACCGCGATCTGCGCGGTCGGCCACGCCAAGTTGATGTCCGCCCCCAGGTGCTTGGACCCCATGACGTCGTACGCCCCGCCGTACGCCTTACGCGTGATGATCGTGACCAGCGGGACTGTCGCCTCGGCGTACGCGAAGATCAGCTTGGCGCCGCGCCGAATGATGCCGTTCCACTCCTGATCGGTGCCGGGCAGGAAGCCCGGCACGTCGACGAACGTGATGACCGGGACGTGGAAGGCGTCGCAGGTCCGCACGAAGCGGGCCGCCTTCTCCGAGGCGTCGATGTCGAGCGTGCCCGCGAACTGCATCGGCTGGTTCGCGACGATGCCGACGCTGCGACCCTCGACGCGGCCGAACCCGATGATGATGTTCGGTGCGAAGAGGGGTTGCACTTCGGTGAAGACGCCGTCGTCCAGGACCGTCTCGAGAATGGTGTGCATGTCGTACGGCATGTTGGCCGAGTCGGGGATGAACGTGTTGAGCGCCTGATCGTCCTCGGTCATCTCGGGCACGTCGTCGAAGTCGTAGACGACGGTTTCTTCGAGGTTGTTCTGCGGCAGGTAGCTCAGCAGCTCACGGACGTACTCGATCGCGTCGTCCTCGTCGGACGCGGCATAGTGCGCCACGCCGGATTTCGTGTTGTGTGTGGTCGCTCCGCCGAGGTCCTCGAACTCCACGTCTTCGCCGGTCACGGTCTTGATGACGTCGGGGCCGGTGATGAACATGTGCGACGTCTTCTCGACCATGACGGTGAAGTCGGTGATTGCCGGGGAGTAGACCGCGCCGCCCGCGCACGGGCCCATGATCAACGAGATCTGCGGGATGACGCCGGAGGCGCGCACGTTGCGGCGGAAGATCTCGCCGTAGAGGCCGAGGGCGGCCACGCCTTCCTGGATGCGGGCGCCGCCGGAGTCATTGATGCCGACCACAGGGCAGCCGATCTTCATGGCCAAGTCCATGACCTTCACGATCTTCTCGCCGAACACCTCGCCGAGCGAGCCACCGAAGACGGTGAAATCCTGCGCGAACACGCAGACGGGACGATGGTCGACCGTCCCGTAGCCGGTGACCACGCCGTCGCCGTACGGCCGGTTCTTTTCCTGACCGAACGTCGTGGAACGGTGCCGGGCCAGGCCGTCGAGCTCCACGAAGCTGCCCTCGTCGAGGAGTTGCTCGATCCGCTCGCGGGCCGTCTTTTTGCCCTTCGCGTGCTGCTTCTCCACGGCGCGTGCCGACCCGGCGTGCAGCAGCTCGTTGTTGCGCCGCTGGAAGTCGGCCAGCTTGCCGGCGGTGGTGTGCAGGTCGGGAGCGGCGACGTCGGTCATGTCGGCAGCCTAGCCTTGAGCACATGCCGATAGTCCTGAGTGAGGAGTCATTGCGTGAAATCCTGATCACACAGGACAGCCCGTGGCAAGACGTGCGGTGTCCCGACGAAGTGCCGTCGACGAACGCGGCGTCGCTGGCCGATCCGCTGCCGTGGCGGGTCTTCACGACGGGCCACCAAAACGCCGGGCGAGGCCGCCGCGAACGGGTATGGGAGTCACCGCGCGGCACGTCGGTCGCGGTGTCGCTGACCGTCCCCATGGCCGAGGATCCGGCGCGGTGGGGATGGCTGCCGATGCTCACCGGGCTGGCGGTGCTCGAGGTCCTCGGAGACCTCACCGGCGCCCCGGAACGCTTTGCTCTGAAGTGGCCGAACGACGTCCTTCTCGGCCCCCCGACGCCCGACGCCGGCGGGGTGGATCCCGACGCGAAGGGCGGGGCGGGCTGGCTCAAGGTGTGCGGCATCCTCTGCGAGGCGGCGTCGCGCACACCGTACGGGCCTCTGGCCGTCGCCGGGATCGGGGTCAACATCGACCTGACACGTCGCGAGCTGCCGGTATCGACGGCCACGTCCCTCACGCTGGCCGGGCTGCCCGCTCCGGCGCGGGGTGACGTGGTCGTGGCGATCGCGGGTGCCCTCGCGCGGCGGCATCCGCACTGGTGCGGGAGCGCGGCGGACATGGACCGGATCCGCGCCGACTTCCGCACGGCCTGTAGCACGCTGGGCCAGCAGGTGGATGTGCACGTGCCCGCCGGGGAAGTCGTCCGAGGGCGCGCGGTGGACGTGGCGGTGTCGGGTCATCTCGTCGTCGAGGTGCCCCGCGCCGATCCGCATCTCGGGGTCGTCGGCGGAGCCTGGTGGGAGCGTCGAGAGTTCGCGGCCGGGGACGTCGTGCATGTGCGTCGTGCGGAATCCGACGGATCAGGGATGATCGATTCATGACCGAGGCCGACGACGAGCCCCGACAGGACGCGGCCCAGGGGCGGCTGCTCGGTCACCCCGTGCGGTTCGGACGACGCGACCTCAGCGACGCGGTCGGCGTGTCCACCCGGGCGGCCCGCCGCTTCTGGCAAGCGCTCGGGCTGCCGCGCGTCGGGGATGACGAGGTGCTGTTCACCGACGCTGACCTGGCCGCCCTGGCAAGGGCGGTGTCCCTGGTGCGGGGTGGACACCTCGACGAGCCGACGACCCTCGCCGTGACCCGCGCCATGGCGCGCAGCGCGGCGCATCTGGGGGGCTCACTGGCGCAGATCGTGACCGAGATGCTGCAGCGACGCCAGGTCCGCGACGGGGGCGAGGCTCAGGGCGTCGGCCCCGAGCAGGCCGGCCGCGAGAGCGAGGCTCACGACGTCGGCCCGGCCCAGACCGGCCACGAGGGTGAGGCGGCCGAGCTGCTCCTCGGTCTCGTCGACGAGCTGGAGCCGCTCATGGTGTACGCGTGGCGGCGGCACCTGGCGGTCGCGGTCGCGCAGCTCGCCGCGCAGGCCGATGAGACGACGCCGGAGCGTGAGAACATCCGCACGGTCGGATTTGCCGACATGGTGGGGTTCACGCGGATCGTGAGCCGACTGTCCGAGCCGGAGCTGCGCCGTCTGGTGGAGCGCTTCGAGAGAAACGCCTCGGACACGATCGCCTCCTACGGGGGACATCTCGTCAAGACGATCGGCGACGGCGTGCTCTTCTCGGCTCACGACCCTCATGACACCGCCGGCATCGCGCTGACCCTGATCGACAGCCTGACCGTCGATCCCGAGGTCCCGAGCCTGCGGGTGGGGCTCGCCATGGGTCCGGTGCTGCTGCGCCAGGGTGATCTGTATGGCACGCCGGTCAACCTGGCCGCGCGGCTCTTGGAGGTGGCCCGCCCCGGCTCCATCGTGGTGGACGAGCGCATCGCCGCATGCCTCGTCGCGGACGACTCCGTCGTGGTGCGCTCCTTGTGGCCGCGGACGCTGCGCGGCTTCGGGATGACCCGGATGTCGGTGATTCGAGCGGGTCCGGGTGGCCCCCCCGCGCCTTCAGGCGCGCGCCGGTGAGACGGCACGCGACGAGGCCGACGCGCGGCGGCCCCCCCGCGAGCGGGCCTCGTCGCGTGCCGTCCGCCGCCGGTAGAGCGCGCAGGGCGGACGTCTGATCCAGTTGGCTCGCGAACGCCTAGGATGACGGTCATGATTCGTGTCCTGCTGGCCGAGGACGACCAGACGATCAGCGAACCCCTGGCGCGGGCGCTGCGCAGGGAAGGGTATGACGTGTCCGTCAGCGACGACGGGCTCGATGCCCTGCATGCCGCGGGCGACAACCCGGACCTGGTGATCCTCGATCTTGGCCTGCCGTCGATGGACGGACTGGAAGTATGCCGTCGCCTCCGCAACGAGGGGCGGACGGCTCCCGTCCTCATCCTCACAGCGCGGGCGGACGAGGTGGACACCGTCGTCGGCCTCGACGCGGGCGCTGACGACTATGTGACCAAGCCGTTCCGGCTCGCCGAGCTGCTCGCCCGCGTGCGTGCCTTGCTGCGTCGCACCCCTGGCGGGGGTGCCGATGAGGTCGGCGGCATCCGCATCGACCCGCAGGCGCGGCGGGCGTACATGAACGATGACGAGTTGCAGCTCACCGCAAAAGAGTTCGACCTCCTACGGGTGCTGGTGCGCGAGCAGGGCAAGGTCGTCTCCCGCGAGCAACTCATGCGGGAGGTCTGGGAGACCCAGTGGTTCGGGTCGACGAAGACGCTCGACATGCACGTCTCCGTGTTACGCAAGAAGCTCGGAGACGACGCGGCGCGGCCGCGATACATCACGACGGTACGAGGTGTGGGGTTCCGGTTTGAGCGACCGGACGGGATGGGTTAAACCGTGCGGCGCCTGCTGATCAGGTCGGCCCTGCTCGCTGGCGCGGTCGGGTTCGGCGTGTTCTTCATACCGGCGACGGTCGCCGCCGTGTGGGGCGTGAACCGGCACCTGGAGCTAGACCGGCAGCTTGGCGTCCCCCCACCCTCCGTTCAGCTGCTGTGGGTCCTCGCCGCCGTCATCGTCTGTGCCATCCTCGCCGGCCTCATCGGGCTGCTCGTCTCGCTTCGCGAGGCCGCCCGGTTCGTCGAACCGATGCAGAGGCTGACCGACCAGGCGGAGCGGCTCGGCGCGGGCGACGCCCGGTACGAGCGCATCCGCTGCGGCGTAGAGGAGATCGACCGCGTCTCCGACGTGCTCGCGCGCAGCGCCTCTCAGCTCCTTGCGTCGCTGTCCTCGGAGCGGGACTTCGCGGCGGACGCCTCCCATCAGCTTCGGACGCCCTTGACCGCCTTGCTCATGCGCCTGGAGGAGATCTCGCTCACCGACGACCTGGAGGTCGCCCACGAGGAGGCGAACATCGCGATCGAGCAGGTGGAGCGGCTGAACGCGACCGTCGACTCCCTGTTGGCGCGCTCGCGGGTCCATCCTCCCTCTCGGATTGAAGCCACCTCTCTCGACGCGGTCCTCGCGGGTCTGCAGCGCGAGTGGATGCCGGCGTTCGAGGCCGAGCAGCGCACGATTCGCGTGGCGGGGGAGCGAAGCTTGCGCATCGTCACGACGCAGGTGGCGTTGGCGCAGATCCTCTCGACCCTCATCGAGAACTCCCTCGTCCACGGTCGGGGGCTGGTCCGCATCGACGCGCGGCGGTCCGGCCCGTCCGTCGTGGTGGAGGTGTCCGACCAAGGGCCGGGGGTCACGCCCGAGCTGGCCCCGCACATCTTCGAACGGTCCGTGAGTACGAAGAGCACGGGGCTTGGTCTGGGCCTCGCCCGTGACCTCGCCGAGAGCCACGGCGGCCGACTGGAGCTCGTGTCGGGGTACCCCGTCGTGTTCGCGCTCTTCCTGTCTGCCGCCGAGCCGACCCTGGAGGGCGCGTCGGGGTCGCCGCAGCCGAGGGGCGGTGTCAGCGACCGGTCCGGTTGGGCGGACTGACCGACCCGGTACCCTGACCCTCGTGCACAGCGACTCCGCGCCGATCGCGCCCTTGGCAGGGCCTGCCCGGCGGGTACCCGGTGGGTTCCCGGTTGTCGGCATCATCGGTGGCGGCCAGCTGGCCCGGATGTGTGCGCCGCCGGCCGTCGGCCTGTGCGTCCAGCTCTCGGTGCTGGCCGAATCCGCCGACGCGTCGGCGGCACTTGTCGTACCGTCCGCTCCCGTCGGCGCGCACGACGATCTGGAGACCGTGCGCGCGTTCGCCCGCGCGTGCGATGTGGTGACCTTCGACCACGAACACGTGCCCGCCCACGTGTTGTCGGCGCTCGAAGCCGACGGGGTGGTGCTGCGGCCCTCGCCGTCAGCGTTGCGCTTCGCGCAGGACAAGCTGGAGATGCGCGAACGGCTGAGCGCGCTGGGCGTGCCGTGCCCCCGGTGGTCGCGCGTTTGGACGCCGGAGGACCTGCGCGTCGTCGGCGAAGACGTCGGCTGGCCGGTGGTCTTGAAGGCACCGCGGGGCGGGTACGACGGCAAGGGCGTCCGCGTCGTCGAGAGTGTCGAGGAGGCCGCCGACTGGTTGGACCAGATCGGGGACGCTCCCGGAGCCGATCCCAGGGATCCTCGAGGATTCGCGCCGGCGTTCGAGAACGGCATCCTCGCCGAGGAAAAGGTTGATTTCGTCCGAGAATTAGCGGTGCTGGTGGCCCGTAGCCCGTCAGGGCAGGCCGCGGCATGGCCGGTCGTGGAGACGGTGCAGGCCGGCGGGGTGTGCGCGGAGGTGCTCGCCCCGGCGCCGGGGCTGGATCCTGCCGTGGCGGTGGCCGCCACGGAGGCGGGACTGCGGATCGCAGGCGAGCTGGACGTCACCGGGGTGCTGGCGGTCGAGCTGTTCGAGCTGTCGACGCGGGCGACGGCGACGCGCGGCGACGGGGCGCGGTTCGCGGTCAACGAGCTCGCGATGCGCCCGCACAACAGCGGCCACTGGACCATCGACGGTGCGGTGACCAGCCAATTCGAGCAGCACTTGCGGGCCGTGCTCGATCTGCCGCTGGGGGATCCGCGAGCGAGGGCACGCTGGAGCGTGATGAGCAACGTGCTCGGCGGCACGGACGAGGACCTGTACGACTCCGTATACGCGGCTTACCGTCACCTGTTCGCCCGAGACCCGGCGTTGAAGATGCACTGGTACGGCAAGCGCGTTCAGCCGGGCCGCAAGGTCGGTCACGTCACCGTCTGTGGCGACGACCTGGATGGTCTGGACGACCTGCGCGCCCGGTCGCGGCACGCCACCGACTATCTGGCGGGAGTGATCCGGCAATGAGCGACACGACGCCACCGCGTCCGCAGGCCGGCCCCCTCGTGGGGATCGTGATGGGCAGCGACAGCGATTGGCCGGTGATGGAGGCGGCTGCGCAGGCGCTCGACGAGTTCACGGTGCCGTACGAGGCCGATGTCATCTCGGCGCACCGGATGCCCGACGAGATGATCGCCTACGGTCGCGGTGCCGCTGACCGAGGGCTGCGCGTGATCATCGCGGGCGCCGGCGGGGCGGCCCACCTGCCGGGGATGCTGGCGTCGGTGACCCCGCTGCCGGTGATCGGCGTGCCCGTCCCGCTGACGTACCTCGACGGGATGGACTCGCTGCTCTCCATCGTGCAGATGCCGGCTGGGGTGCCGGTGGCGACCGTGTCGATCGGCGGCGCCCGCAACGCCGGCCTACTCGCCGCGCGCATCCTGGCGTCGGCCGACACGGCCGATGGGTCGTCGCGAAGGGCGCGGATGAGCGCGTTCCAGGCCGAGCTACGGGACGTGGCGCACGCCAAGGGCGCCGCCCTGCGACAGCGTCGCGTCGGCACGGCTCACGACTAGAGTCGGCATGTGCGGCCCGAGGCCGCGGCGCGCACGACGGTCGTGTTCGGCATGATCGACGCGTCTGAGCAGGATCAGCGCCGGGTCGCCGGGCGCGCTGTCGAAAGCCTCACCGAGGACCGGCCGAGTTGCGGCGCAGGACACCAGAGCAGGAGTCACCCATGAGGTTCGGACTGTTCATCCCCCAGGGCTGGCGCATGGACCTGGTCGGCATCGACCCGTTGCAGCACTGGGGCGTCATGGCCGGCCTGGCGCGGCGCGCCGACTCCAGTGATGACTGGACCAGCGTGTGGGTGTACGACCACTTCCACACGGTGCCCGAGCCGAGTGAGGAGGCCACCCACGAGGCGTGGTCGTTGATGTCCGCGCTCGCGGCCGTCACCGGCCGAGTCCGCCTGGGGCAGATGTGCACCTGTATGGGGTACCGCAGCCCCGCGTATCTCGCCAAGGTCGCCGCGACCGTCGACGTCATCTCCGAGGGGCGACTGGAGATGGGGATCGGCGCGGGCTGGTACGAGCACGAGTGGCGGGCGTACGGCTACGGATTCCCCCCGATCGGGATGCGCCTGGGCGCCCTTTCGGAGGGAGTCGAGATCTTCCGGCAGGCGTGGACGACGGGCCGGGCCACGTACGACGGCGCGTATTACCAGGTGGATGGGGCGCTGTGCTTCCCACGGCCGTTACAGGGCACCTCGATCGAGGGTTCACCCCTCAACGGGATCCCGATGTGGATCGCGGGCGGCGGGGAGAAGAAGACCCTGCGGATCGCGGCCCAGTACGCCGACTACACGAACTTCGACGGCACTCCTGAGACGTTCGGACACAAGAGCGAGATCCTCGAGGCACATTGCCGGGAGGTCGGCCGCGACTACGACGAGATCGTCCGGTCCGCCAACTACAACGTGGTCATCGGTCGCGACGAGGACGAGGTGCGCGACCGGCTCGAGTGGCTACGCGACCACCTGGTCAGCGCTGGCGTGCCCGACGCTACGGCGGTCTCGCAGGTCGAGAACCTGGCGACGCAGCCGTTGGTCGGCACCCCCGAGCAGATTGTCGAAGTGCTCGCCGGTCTGCGGGCGCAGGGGATGACGTACGCGATCTGTTACTTTGCCGAGGCCGCGTACGACACGTCGGGCATCGACCTGTTCGAGCGCGCGGTGATCCCGGAACTGCGCGGCGAAGGCACCCACCCGCACGAGCACGGCCCCCGGCGCCGCCGCTGAGGACGAGTCAGCCGAGCCGGTCCCCTCGCTCCTCGCCTTCCGCTGCGGGCACACCTCGCTGCGCTCGGCGTACCCTGCGCTGCAGACTTCGTCGTCAGCCGAGCCGAACTGGCCGACTCCTCGCCTTCCGCTGCGGGCACACCTCGCTGCGCTCGGCGTACCCTGCGCTGCAGACTTCGTCGTCAGCCGAGGGACTGCGGGCGCTGCTTGGCGATCTGCGCCATCAACTCCCTGCGGGCGATCGCGTGCGGAAGCGACACGTACTGCTTGTACGCCGCCAGATCTTCCGTGCCTTGCCGTTGCAGTGCCGCGATCTCCGCCCGCACGTCCTCCGGCGTCTTGTTTTGGCTCATTTTCGCCTTGCCGACCCATCGCTCGATCAACAGCTCGAGGCCGACGATCGCTCGAGTCATCCGCGTCAGGTACTCCTCCGGCGCCTCGTTCACGCGCCACGCCGACCCCTCCGCCGCCTCGTGTCGCTCGGTCAGGGCTTCCACGTGGGCGCGCAGCCATACCGCGTCGTCGTGAACCACCAACCGCCCGTACGCCTGCACGGTGATGTAATCCCACGTCGGCACCACCGCCCGGCCCTCGTCATGCCCCGGGAAATATGACGGCGACACATAGTGATCACCCCCATGCACGATGACCAACGACGGTCCGATGCACGGCCGCGAACACTGCGTGTTGTTCCGGGCCACGTGCGCGAGCAGCCGGCCGCGCGGCGCGCCCTGCGCGGCTTCGGGTTCGTACTGGAACGGCAGGAACGTCGCGTCCGGTCCCTCGTCGTGCACCGTGATCAGGTCGCCGGCCCCCATCGTGGACAAGATGGCGGCGATGTCGTCGTCGTTCAACGCGAAGTGGTCGGCTACATACACGTCCGCCAGTGTGTCGCGCCGACGACCGGGTCGGCACGACGGCGCACGTACCCGAGCGCACCGCAGGGGTCACGTTGGTCACATTCGTCCCCCTCGGGGCCCCCCGCAGCCGTGGTGAGACGCGGCGACGAGGGAGGATCCGCAGTATGGCTGCGAACCGCGATTTCGACCTGTTCAAGCCCTCCGAGGACCACGAAGAGCTGCGCGGGGCGATCCGCGAGATCTGCGACGAGCAGATCGCGCCACGGGCGGCGCAGGTCGACAAGTCCGGAGAGTTCCCTCAGGAGAGTTTCGACGCGCTGCGGCGGGCGGACTTCCACGCCCCACACATCGGCGAGGAGTACGGCGGGGTGGGGGCTGACGCGCTCGCGACCTGCATCGTCATCGAGGAGGTGGCGCGCGCCTGCATGTCGTCGAGCCTGATCCCGGCCGTCAACAAGCTGGGCACGATGCCGATCATTCTCGCCGCCGGCGAGGACCTGAAGAAGAAGTACCTCCCGCCGGTCGCCTCGGGGGAGGCCATGTTCTCGTACGGGTTGAGCGAGCGGGAAGCCGGCAGCGACACGGCGTCGATGAAGACCCGCGCCCGCCGCGACGGCGACGATTGGATTCTCAACGGGCAGAAGTCGTGGATCACGAATGCGGGCGTGTCGCAGTACTACACGGTGCTCGCCGTGACCGATCCGGACGCGCGGCGCGGGGCGAACGTGTCGGCATTCGTCGTCGAGAAGACCGACCCGGGGTTCGGCTTTGGGGAGAAGGAGCGCAAGCTCGGCATCAAGGGGTCACCGACGCGGGAGCTGCACTTCGACGACTGTCGCATCCCCGGCGACCGGATCATCGGCGCAGAGGGCGAGGGCCTCAAGATCGCGCTGCGGACCCTGGACCACACGAGGGTGACGATCGGCGCGCAGGCCGTCGGCGTCGCGCAGGGGGCCCTGGACTACGCGCTTCGCTACGTGAAGGAGCGCCGCCAGTTCGGCACGGCGGTCGCGCAGTTCCAGGGGGTGCAGTTCATCCTCGCGGACATGGCGATGGAGCTGGAAGCGGCCCGGCAGATGGTCTACGTGGCGGCCGCCAAGTCCGAGCGAGAGGACCCCGACCTGGCGTTTTTCGGCGCGGCGGCGAAGTGCTTCGCCTCCGATATGGCGATGAAGGTGACCACCGACGCGGTGCAGTTGCTGGGCGGCGCCGGATACGTCGAGGACCATCCGGTCGAGCGGATGATGCGGGATGCGAAGATCACCCAGATCTATGAGGGGACCAACCAGATCCAGCGCCTGGTGATGGCGAGGTCCCTCCTGCGAGGGTGATCGGACCGCGCCGTTCCCGACGGGTAGCGACTCGCGTCGGGGGCCTGCACGCCTCGCGCAGGGACGTCGCCGATACTGGGGTCACCATGGCTCGCAATCCTTTCGAGGGTCGGGGACAGCCCGGCCCGTCCGCGGACGACGGCGACCTGTTTGACGTGCGGCGACCCGCCCGCGCCCGGCGGGGCATGCTCGCGGACCCGGATTCCCTCACTCCCCGGCTGAGACGCCGTCGTGCGTTCACCCTGGTGGGGATGACCTGGCTGGTTCCGGGGTTGGCGCAGCTCGTCGCGGGGCGACGCCGGCTGGGCCGGTGGGGTGTGCGGATCTGGGCCGCGACGATCCTCGTGGTGGTCCTCGGCGCGATGCTGTGGCGGTGGCGGCGCGCCTGGCTGTTCACGATCACAGGTCACAGCTGGGTGCTGATGGCCCTGGCCGGCCTGTGCGTCGTGCTCGCGGTCACGTGGGTGGTCATGTTCATCGACGCGGCGCGGCTGGGTCGGCTGCGCGGCCTGCCGAACTCGACGCGCAGGGGGGTGGCCGCGCTGACCGTCGTCGGGATGCTCGCGACGGCCGGGCCGCTCGCCTGGGCATCCAGTGCGCTCTACGCGGGCTCGTCGGTGATGAACCGCATCTTCTCCTCCGGCGTGAGCAAACCCCCGTCCGGCGGTCGGTACAACATCTTGTTGCTCGGCGGCGACTCCGCCGCTGACCGCGTCGGCACCAGGCCGGACACGGTCATCCTGGCCAGCATCGACGCGGTCAGCGGCGAGACGGTCACCTTCGGGTTCGCCCGAGACACCGAGAACATCAACTTCCGGCCCGGCTCGACGATGGCGCGCCTCATGCCGGACGGCTGGAACTGCGGCGACGAGTGCCTGCTCAACGGGCTCTACACGTGGGGAACGGAGAACAAGGACCGTTTCCCCCACGACGTGCAGGACCCCGGCGCCCTCGCCACCGTGGAGGCGGTCGAGGCGCTGTCTGGGCTGGACATCCAATATCACGCGCTGATTGAGCTGGAGGGCTTTCAGACCATGGTCGACGCAGTGGGCGGGCTTGACGTCATTGTCAAGAAGCCGACCCCGGTGGGCGGCGGCAGCTCCCCGGTGTACGAGTACATCCAGCCGGGCGAGCAGCACCTCAACGGGTTCTATGCGCTGTGGTACGCCCGTAGCCGTGAAGGCGCGACCAATTATGAGCGGATGGCGCGTCAGAAGTGCGTTCTCGGCGCGGCGTTGAAGCAGGTCGACGCACCCACGGTCCTGCTGAAGTTCCGGGAGCTGGCGGAGGCGGGGGAGCAGGTGCTGCACACGGACATTCCCCAGGCCGACCTCGGGGGGCTGGCCGACCTCGCACTGAAATCCCGCGCCAAGCCGATGACGTCCGTGAACTTCGTCCCGCCGCTGATCGACCCGTGGAACTACGATCCGGCCGTGATCCGCGACCGGGTGGCGCAGGCGATCGACTCCAGCACCTCGTCGCGCACGAGCCCTCCCGCGGAGGCGCCCAGCTCACAGAACCCGTCCGGCGGCGACAGCGGGCCGGAGGGAACGGCTGCCACGTCCGGTTCGGCCGCGGGGCGTGCCGGTGGTGGCACGCAGGACACCAGCCGCGGCGAGGAGAGTAGCGAATCTCTCACGGGTGACGGTTCTGATATATGTGTGGTTCCGTGACCGCCGCGGACGCCTGGCCCAGCGTCAGCGTGATCATGCCGGTCCTCGGCGAGGAGCGGCATCTCGCCGATGCTGTCGCGCGCGTGCTGTCTCAGGCTTACCCGGGGGATCTGGAGATCGTCCTCGCTGTCGGGCCGAGCCGGGATCGCACCGAGGAGATCGCCCGTCAGCTGGCGGCGGAGCAGCCCCTGGTCCGGTGGGTACGCAATCCGAGCGGCCGGACTCCGGACGCGCTCAACGCGGCCCTGCGTGTCGCGCGACACGACATCGTCGTACGGGTCGACGGACACGCCGAGCTCTGCGACGGGTACATCCGGACTGCGGTGGGCGAGCTGACCGCGCGCGGGGCGGTGAATGTGGGCGGGATCATGGACGCTCGTGGCACGACGACGTTCGAACGGGCCGTCGCATGCGCCATGCGCAGTCGCATCGGCGTAGGCGCGGCGCGGTTCCACACCGGTGGTGGGGCGGGCCCCGCGGATACCGTCTATCTGGGCGTCTTCCGGCGGCAGACCTTGCTCGCCGCCGGCGGCTACGACCCACACTTCACGCGCGCACAGGACTGGGAGCTCAACCACCGGCTCCGACTCGCGGGGGGCATCGTCTGGTTCACGCCGCAGTTGCGGGTCACGTACCGCCCGCGATCGACCCTCACCGCGCTCGCGAAGCAGTACCTGCAGTACGGCCGCTGGCGTCGCGTCGTCGCCTCCCGGCACGCGGGCACGATCAATCCGCGCTACCTGGCGCCGCCGGCGATGGTGGTCGGCACGACGGTCGCCACCGTGGCCGGCCTTCTGGAGCGGCGCGCCCGGGGGTGGCTGGCCGTGCCCGCCACGTACCTGCTGGCCGTGATCGTCGGTGGGTGGGCCGCGAGCCGGGGCGAGCAGCCGCGGACCCGGGCGTTGCTACCCGTGGTGTTGGCGACGATGCACTGGTCGTGGGGTCTGGGGTTTCTGACCAGCCCGAAGCGGTTGCGCGAGATCCCTGAGCGTGCGGTGTCGCGGGCGGGTGCCGATGCCGGGCCCGACGCCGCTACCGATGCCGAGCGCGACAGCGATAGCGATGCGGGGCGGACGGGGTGAGCCCGGCCGAATCGATGGCGCCCGTCGACGTCGACGTGAGCGTGCTGACGTCGGGACACGACGTGGCCGACGCCCGTCTACACCGTCAGGTGGCCGCGCTGCGGGCCCGCGGCCTGACCGTCGAGGTGCTCGGTTTGGGGGATCCGACGGACGCCCCGGCGGGGGCTTCGGTGCGGACGTGGCAGCGGCCGGGACTGCCGGGGCGGGCGTGGCTCGCCCTGCGTCAGCCGTACCTCGCTCGCGGGCGGGTCCTGCTCACCCTCGATCCCGATTCCGGACTCGCCGGGGCGCTCGCCACGCTCGCGCGGCGCGGAAGGGCTCGGCGGGCGCTGGTGGTCGACGTGCACGAGGACTACGCGGCTCTGCTCACGGACCGGGCGTGGGCGCGCCGGCACGCGGGCGTGCCGGGAAACCTGGCCAAGGGCCTGGTCCGAGCCGGGTTGGCGCTGACGCGCGTCGCTGACCTGGTCGTGGTGGCCGACGAGCACGTCCCGCCGGCGCGGGCGCGGCGCCGGATGGTGGTGCGTAATCTGCCCTACCCAGGGATGCTGCCTGCGCCGGGGCCGCGGGGGGAGAAGCCGCGGGCGCTGTATATCGGTGACCTACGGGCCAGCCGGGGGCTGTTCGCGATGCTGTCGGCCCTGCGGTCCGCGCCGGACTGGAGCCTCGACCTGGTCGGGCCGGTCGCACCACGTGACCAGGGCCGCCTCGATCGTGAGCTCGCGGACGACGCCGACCTCGCCTCCCGTATTCGGCTGCACGGCCGGATGCCCCCCGAGCGGGCGTGGCGGGTCGCCGAGGGGGCGTGGGCGGGGTTGTCGCTGCTGGCGGACACCGCGGCGTTCGCCGAGGCCGTGCCGAGCAAGCTGTATGAGTACGTCGCCTGTGGGTTGCCCGTCGTCGCGACCGATCTGCCGCGTCAAGCAGCGCTCGTGCGTGAGAAGAGCGCCGGGGTGGTGGTGCCACCCGGTGATGACGCGGCGGTCGGCGCCGCAGTCAGCCAGGTGCTCAGGGCTTGGGCGGTGGACCCGACGCGGTTGGATGCGATGCGGCAGGGGCTGGCCGTCGAGGGTGCCCAGGCGCGCGAGCAGCGCACCCCGTACGACGAACTGGCTGACGCCGTCGCCGCCCTCGCCGACCTCGCCGAGCCTGACTCGCCGCCCTCCGCGGAGGGCTTCTCCCGCCCACGTCCCGGACCTACTTCAGGAGGCAAACCATGACCGTACGCATCCAGCCCAGCGCCGACGTCAGCGACGAGGCGCAGATCGGTGATGAGAGCTCGATCTGGCACCTGGCGCAGGTCCGTGAGGGGGCGGTCCTCGGTCGAGGTTGCATCGTGGGGCGCGGCGCGTACGTCGGCAACGGCGTGGTCATGGGTGACCACTGCAAGCTGCAGAACTACGCGTTGGTGTACGAGCCCGCGAGGCTCGGCACGGGCGTGTTCGTCGGACCGGCCGTGGTCTTCACGAACGACCTCTTCCCCCGCTCGATCAGCCCGGATGGCGAGCTGAAACGGGGAGACGATTGGGATGCCGTCGGCGTGAACGTGCACGACGGCGCGTCGATCGGGGCGCGGTCGGTGTGCGTCGCGCCCGTCACGATCGGGGCGTGGGCGCTGGTGGCCGCCGGGTCCGTGGTGGTGAAAGACGTGCCCGCGTACGCGCTGGTGGCGGGCAACCCGGCGCGCCGGATTCGCTGGGTGGGGGAGGCCGGTGTCCCCCTGGAGGACGGGGGCAGCGGCCTGTGGCGCTGTCCGCAAACGGGTCGCACGTACCGCCAGCACGGCGAGACCCTGACGCCGCGGCAGGGACGTTCTCCCGCCGGCGCGGGCGTCGCGCGCCTGTAGCTGCGTCCGCGTGGACGATATGGCCTGCTCGCACGCGCGGCGGTCGACGAACCGTGTCGGTCCGTCGACCGCCGCGCACGAATGACGACGTCCGAATGACTAGGTCAGTCGTGGTGGTAGGCCGAATGGGGCGTCAAGCTGGACCGGTGCGATCCAGACGTCACATAGAGGTCGAGCACGTCACGCCTTCTTGGTCTCCCAGAAGATCTCGGCGATCTCGTCGATCTTGGCCAGCAGCTGGTCCGTGACGGAGATGTCGAAGAGGCCCTTTGTGCCCGCCGCGCCGGCGAGCTTGGTGGCCTCGTTGAACAGGGTGTGCAGCTGCGGATACTTCTCGAAGTGCGGCGGCTTGAAGTAGTCGGTCCACAGCACCCACAGGTGCTCCTTGACGAGTTGGCTGCGCTGCTCCTTGATGAACGTGGCGCGGGCCTTGAAGTCGTGCTCGGGATTGGCGGCGACCTTCTCACAGATGCCTTTGATCGATTCGGCTTCGATCCTGGCCTGTGCCGGGTCGTACACGCCGCAGGGGAGGTCGCAGTGAGCGCTGACCTCGACCTCGGGAGCGAACAGGGAAAACATGCTGTGTCCCTTCGGATGTGTCGGTGGATACGACCCCGACCCTACCCGTGGTGCCGCGGGATCGACAGTCCGGATATCTAATGCCAACATTTCGCATTAAGCGCCTGACCTGGAGGAATGGACAACCCGAGGTGCGCTGCGGCAACTCGACGAAGATCGGCAACGACCGAAAACGACCCGAAAACGACCGACAATCACCGATACCGCCGACCGATATCGTCGTCGTGCCTTCGTCAGCGCTGCATCAGGTAGACGAGCACCATGAGCGCCAGGCCGAGGACGATGGCGATCTCTTTGGAGAACTCGTGCATGAAGGCGCGGCGTCCTTCGAGCGGGGTCTTTCGGCGCGCCTCGGCTGCCTTGCGCAGCGTCTCCCGCTGCTTGTCCGGATCGCGCATCGGCGCACCCCTCCCTGCGTTCATGGGCCCGGTGGACCGCCTAGAGGCACGGTACCGCGACGCGCGCCGTCTCGTCCGTGGCATCGCAGAGGCGAGGCGACGCCGGATTCAAGGCCGCTGCCCCAACGCCTGGGCGATCAGCAGGAAGCCGAACACGAAGAACGCCGCCGCCGCGCCGATGCTGACCACGCGGGCCGACAGCTTGCGCCCGATGAACGCGCCCCCGGCGATGGCCAGCGCGTCCGCGGCCACCATGCCGAGCGTCGAGCCGACCCACGTCCCGAACCACTGCTCCTGCGTGGCCAACGTGATCGTCGCCAGCATCGTCTTGTCGCCGAGCTCGGCGAGGAAAAAGGCCACGGCGACGGCGACGATGGCGGCACCACTGCTCCGATGGACCCTGCCCCTGCCCTTGTCGCTCTCGCGGTCGCTGAGTTCGTCGCCGCGCAGCGTCCACAGCCCGAACCCGAGGAACGCGGCGCCGGCAGCGAACGACATGATCCACTGCACGCCGGCGAGCGCCGACCCGATGGCCGCGCCGATGCCGACACTCGCGAGGTGCACGAGGGCGGTGGCGGCCGTGATCCCGATCAGCACGTCCCGGGCGCGGTAGCGGGTGGCGAACGTCAGCGCCAGTAGCTGGCTCTTGTCGCCGAGCTCGGCCACGAAGATCACGGCCGTGCTCAGCAAGAAGGCGGACACATCGCTCCCCTCGACACCAGGCCGAGGGCAAGGGACGACCTCGGCCGGTGCTGACTGTGCATAGATCACCGGTCGAAAGTCTCGCCCGCCGCAGAAACCTCTCGACCGGATGGCGGTCGAGACCGTGGCCGCCGCGCCGGGCCTATCGGGCCAGCATGTCGACGCGGGCGTTGTGGACTACTCCCTTTCGTGGCGATCAGGCTACCTGAGCAGGCGGGGGCGGCGGGGCAGTCGGGCCAGGACCGCGGCGCGGATCGCGTCGTCGGGGAGGGCTCCCACGAGCCACGAGTCGACCCCCTCTGCCGGGTTGTCGCGCTCCACCCACCAGCCGCGGTCCTGCGCGGAGCTGCCCCACCGCACCCCGTACGGCGCCCGCGGACCCGGCGCTGGCCCGATGAGTCGTTTGACGGCCAGAGGCCGGGGAACGCCGTCCGTATTTGGCGGCAGCTGGCACAGGACGAGACGCCCGGGTCGAGGGCGCAGCCCGTACGCGACGAGGAGCCGGTCGCCGTCGCGCAGGGTGGGCAGCATTGACTTACCGCGTACCCGCGCCAGCCCGAGCCTGATCGGCTCTCGCACGCTTCTCTCCCAACGCTGCAGGTTGGAGCGCCGTAGCGCCCTTGACCGTTCTTTCAGAGCGGATTTATGATCTTCCCCATCCAGCACAGGTGGGTTCGCCTATGGAATCCATCGGATGCGATCACGAGGGGTCGTGAGGCCGCCGTCCATCTGTGTGGGTGGCCCAACTGCGCGGGGATCAGGTCGTGCCCCCAGGTGCTGGGTCCCGACAACCCCACTCCGTAGCCCGGGACGCACCGTTGATGCGCCCGGGCTGCGACGGCTCCGCTCATCTACGGGGTCTTCACCATGAAGGGTGCGACCCGATGTCATCAGCCCCAGCCAAGCTAGCTGACCCACCCGCGCGCCGCGTGCATCCTGTCGACGAAGTCCTACCCGTACCCAAACTGGCAGTGTATGGCCTCCAACACGTGCTGGCGTTTTACGCCGGTGCAGTCATCGTGCCCATCCTCCTGGCCAACGCCATCGGTCTGAGCACGGCCGAGCTCATCCACCTCATCAACGCCGACCTGTTCACCTGCGGGATCGCCTCCATCATCCAGTCCGTCGGGTTCTGGAAGGTCGGCGTGCGGCTGCCGCTCCTCCAAGGGGTGACGTTCACCGCGGTGTCCCCGATGATTGCCATCGGTTTGGCCGCCGGTGGCGGCACGACCGGCCTGCTGACCATCTACGGTGCGGTGATCGTCGCCGGCCTGGCGACGTTCTTCGTTGCGCCCTACTTCAGCAAACTCGTCCGGTTCTTCCCGCCGGTGGTGACCGGGTCGGTGATCACGATCATCGGCCTGGCATTGCTGCCGGTCGCGGCCGCCGATGCCGCCGGTGGCGCGGGGCCATCGCTCGACCCGACCAGCGGCCGAAACATGGCATACGCGCTCGGCACGCTGGCACTCATCGTGGCCATCCAGCGATTCTTCACGGGGTTCCTGGCCACCGTCGCCGTTCTGGCCGGCCTGGTCATCGGAACGCTGGTTGCCTGGGCCATGGGCGATGCGCACTTCGACGCGGTTGACCCCTCGCCGTGGTTTGGGGTGGTCACCCCGTTCTACTTCGGCTGGCCCACGTTCTCCCTGGCGGCGATCGTGTCGATGGTGGTGGTCATGCTGATCACCGGGGTGGAGACCATCGGTGACGTGTTCGCCACCGGCGAGATCGTGGAGAAGCGGATCGGCTCCGAGGACATCGCGCGGGCGCTGCGCGCGGACGGCCTGGCCACCACGATCGGTGGGGTGTTCAACTCCTTCCCGTACACGTGTTTCGCAGAGAACGTCGGTCTGGTGCGTCTGACCAGGGTGAAGAGCCGTTGGGTGGTCGCCTCGGCCGGCGTGATCATGATTCTCATCGGCTTGGTGCCCAAGGCGGGGGCCGTCGTCGCAGGCATCCCGCACTCCGTCCTGGGAGGTGCCGCGCTGGCCATGTTCGCTACCGTCGCCGTCGTCGGCATCCAGACCCTGGGCCGCGTGGACTTCCACGACCATCGCAACGTCGTCATCGTCGGCACCAGCATCGGGCTCGCGGTGTATGTCACCTCGCAGCCCGACGTCGCCAAGGCCGTGCCGAGTTGGGCGCAGATCCTGCTGGGCTCCGGGATCACGCTGGGCTCACTCACCGCTATCGGGTTGAACTTGCTCTTCCACCACGTGGGTCGTGAGAAGGGCCCGGCGCTCGCCGGCGAGCCAGGTCACCTCGTGCACCTTGAGGACGTCAACACGATGAGCGAGCAGCAGTTCACGCACACGTTCCGGGAGCTCTTCGATGGACCCGCCTGGCCCGTCGAGCGGGTGGCTGAAGCCAGGCCCTTCGCCGACACGATGGATCTGCGACGCGCCTTCGCGACCGCGGTCTTCGCGGCAAGCCGCGAAGAGCAGCGCTCGCTGATGGATGCCTACCCCGGTCTCGGGGCGGCGAACGCGGCGCCTGCGTCAGGAGAAGAGGACGCGAGCGGGGGATCCACCGGTGGCCGTCTCATCCTCGGCCTGACCGGCCTGAACGATGAAGAGCACGCCCGGCTTGCGGAGGTGGCGGCCGACTACCGCGAACGGTTCGGTTTCCCGCTGATCATGTCTGTGCGTGATCGGCACAGCCTCGAAGACATCCTGGAACAGGGGTGGGAGCGGATGAACAACTCTCCGGAGCACGAGCACTCCACCGCTCTCGTCGAGATCGCCAAGATCGCCGGCAACCGGTTCGATGAGCTGGTCGCGGAGGCAAACCCCATCCAGTCGGCCCGTACGCGCTTCGTCGAGGGAGTGTAGCGGCCGGCGGCTCGCAGGTGCGCAGCCTCGATCCATTGCACCGGTGGGAACGCACGCTTCGGAAAAAGACGGACGGACAGCGACAGGAGTTGGATATGGCGTCAGCACCCCCTCTCATCCTCAACGGGCTTCCTCGCACCCTTGACGACGTAGACCCCGACACCACCGCCCTGGACTGGATTCGCGCTCAGGGCCTGCTCGGCGCCAAGGAAGGGTGCGCGGAGGGTGAATGCGGCGCGTGCGCCATCCTCGTCCTGAAGCCGGTCGTGGCGGTCGAGTTCGAAGACGGCTCGGCCTGCGGGCCGTCCGGCGAAGAGCCGCTCAGCCTATGGACCCCGGTGAACGCGTGCCTGGTCCCGGCGGCCGCGCTGGCGGGCCAGGAGGTGCTCACCAGCGAGGGACTCGGCGGCCCGGCCGACCTGCATCCCACCCAGCGGGCGATGGCCGCCGCCGGCGGTTCGCAGTGCGGTTACTGCACGCCCGGATTCGTGGTTTCCATGGCGGCCGAGTACTACCGTCCTGACCGCTCGGAGGCCACCGGCACCGCCGCGGACCAGGCTCCCGGCGCGCCGCACCACGGTTCCGTACAGGTCGAGAGCGCGACAACCGCGCCCGCCGGAGGCGAGGGCTCGGGGTCCGGTGACGGCGAGCGGGGCCCCAACGGCTTCGACTTGCACGCCCTGTCCGGCAACCTGTGCCGGTGTACCGGGTATCGCCCCATCAAGGACGCCGCCTACGGCCTGGATACGCCTGGGCCGAGCGACCCGCTGGCTCGGCGGCAGGGTCAGCCGCCCCCGGCGCTCCACCTGGGGCGAATCGAAGGGACGCGCGGGGCATTCCTTCACCCGAGCAGCCTCGACGAGGCGCTCACCATCCTTCGTGAACACCCCGACATCGACATCGTCGCCGGCTCCACCGATCGCGGCGTCGAGGTGAATCTGCGCGGCCTGCGCTCCGCGCTGGTGCTCGGGATCGAGCAGGTGCCCCAACTGCGGGAGCTCCGGGTGGGCGCCGATGCCATCGAGCTCGGTGCCGCGCTGACGCTCACTGAGATCGAGCGCGGCCTGGCGGGTCGCCTCCCGGTCCTCGACGAGTTGTTCGTGCAGTTCGCCTCGAGGCTCATCCGCAATAGCGCCACTCTCGGCGGCAACCTCGGTACTGCGTCCCCGATCGGGGACAGCCCTCCGGTCCTGCTCGCGCTCGGTGCGCGCATCGTCCTGGCCAGCATCGACGGCGACCGCGAGGTGGCGACGGAGGACTTCTTCACCGGTTATCGCCAAACCGAGCGCCGTCGTGACGAGTTGATCCGCTCCGTACGGATTTCGATGCCGACGCCCCAACTGACCGCGTTCCACAAGATCGCCAAACGCCGCTTCGACGACATCTCGTCGGTGGCCGTCGGGTTCGGCCTGGACGTCGTCGACGGCGTCGTGGAGGCTGCTCGCATCGGGCTCGGTGGGGTGGCCGCGACGCCGTTGCGGGCCCGCGCCACGGAGGCCGCCCTGGTCGGCGGCCCCTGGTCACGGCAGGCCGTGGAGGCCGCGGCCCAGCTCCTTTCGCGGGAGGGGACGCCATTGGATGACCATCGAGCGAGCGCGGCCTACCGCAGTGCCATGTTGGGGCAGGCCTTGCGCAAGCTGCACGCCCGCCATCCCGAGCCCAACGCTCGTCCCCAGGAGGTCTTGACATGAGTGCTCTGTCGCAGCGGCCAGAGGGCGCAGTCGTGGGTCGCGACATCCCGCATGAGTCGGCCGCCCTGCACGTCACAGGGCACGCCTTATACACCGACGACCTCGTGGCTCGCACGGTCGGCGTCTTGCATGCCTACCCGGTGCAGACCGCCGTCGCCCATGGGCGCATCACCCGCCTCGACGTCTCCCCCGCCCAGCAGGTGCCCGGCGTCGTTCGCGTGCTGACCGCGGCGGACGTCCCAGGGGTCAACGACGCAGGGACCAAGCACGACGAGCCGCTCTTTCCCCATGAGGTCATGTACTACGGGCACCCTGTGGCCTGGGTTCTCGCCGAGACGCTCGAGGCGGGCCGCCTCGGGGCACAGGCCGTGCAGGTGGACATCGACCCGCAGCCGTCGCTGATCACGGTGCAGGAGGCGATCGACGCCGGATCCTTCCAAGGCGGTCAACCGACCGTGCAACGCGGAGACGTCGAGGCAGCCCTTCCGGGGTGCGCTCACGTGTTCAACGGGGAGTTCACGTTCTCCGGCCAGGAACACTTCTATCTGGAAACGCAATGCGCGCTGGCCATGATCGATGAGGCTGGGCAGATTTTCGTGCAGTCCAGTACGCAGCACCCCAGCGAGACGCAGGAGATCGTCAGCCACGTCCTCGGCGTCGCTAACCACCAGGTGACCGTCCAATGCCTGCGGATGGGGGGCGGATTCGGCGGCAAGGAAATGCAGCCGCACGGCTACGCCGCGATCGCCGCGTTGGGGGCCACCCTGACCGGTCGACCGGTGCGGGTGCGCCTCAACCGGACCCAGGACCTGACCATGACGGGCAAGCGGCACGGTTTCCACGCGCGGTGGCGAGTCGGGTTCGACGGGAAGGGTCATCTGGTGGTGCTCGACGCCACCTTGACGGCCGACGGCGGTTGGAGCCTGGACCTGTCCGAACCGGTGCTGGCTCGAGCGCTGTGCCACGCCGACAACGCGTACTGGATCCCGCACGTGCGGGTGCACGGCCGGATCGCGCGTACGCACAAGCAGTCCAACACGGCGTTCCGCGGCTTCGGCGGGCCGCAGGGCATGCTGGTCATCGAGGACATCCTGGGTCGCTGCGCCCCGCTGCTGGGGATCGACCCGATGGAGTTGCGTCAGGGCAATTTCTACCGCGAGGGCCAGCCCACCCCGTACGGTCAGCCCGTCACGGACGTCGAACGGCTGGTGCGGTGTTGGCGTGGGGTGAGTAGTTCGGGACGGATCCGGGAGCGATCAGGCGAGATCGATGCCTTCAACCGCGAGCACCCGGACCGTAAGCGCGGCCTGGCGATGACCCCGGTCAAGTTCGGGATCTCCTTCAACCTCACCGCGTTCAACCAGGCCGGCGCCCTCGTGCACGTCTACCGGGACGGCTCGGTGCTGATCAACCACGGTGGCACCGAGATGGGGCAGGGCCTGCACACCAAGATGCTGCAGGTGGCGGCCACGGCGCTCGGCGTGCCGCTGCCGCGGGTGCGGCTGGCGCCGACCCGCACCGACAAGGTCCCGAACACCTCCGCGACAGCGGCGAGTTCTGGCGCGGACCTGAACGGCGGAGCGGTCAAGAATGCCTGTGAGCAGATCGTCGACCGGCTGCGCAACGTGGCGGCCGGTGAGATCGGCGTCCATCCGAACGACGTGGTGTTCGCTGACGGGCACGTCAGCGGCCTCGGCAGTGAGATCACGCTGAACTGGGACGACCTGATCCGCGTCGCGTACTTCCGACGGGTCCAGTTGTGGGCCGCGGGGTTCTACCGCACGGAGGGCCTGCATTGGGACTCGACGGTCATGCACGGGCACCCGTTCAAGTACTTCGCGTACGGCGTGGCCGCGAGCGAGGTCGAGGTGGACGGCTTCACGGGGGCCTACACCACCCGTCGGGTCGACATCCTGCACGACGTGGGCGACAGCCTCTCCCCGCTGGTCGACCTGGGCCAGGTCGAGGGCGGGTTCGTGCAAGGCGCCGGCTGGCTCACGCTGGAGGACTTGCGCTGGGACACGGGGTCGGGGCCGACCCGCGGGCGGCTGGCCACCCAGGCGGCGAGCACCTACAAGTTGCCGAGCTTCTCTGAGATGCCCACGGAGTTCCACGTCGCGCTGCTTCCCCGGGCGCACGAGGAGGGTGTCGTGTACGGCGGCAAGGCCGTGGGGGAACCGCCTCTGATGCTGGCGTTCTCCGTGCGGGAGGCGTTGCGCCAGGCGGTCGCGGCGTTCGGCGACCCGGGGATCAGCGTCGACCTCGCCTCGCCGGCAACTCCCGAGGCGGTGTACTGGGCCATCGAGGCGGCCCGGAGATCGTCCGGGCAGGATCCGACCGACCCGGGGTGGACTCACACCGCTCACGGGGAGCCGGATCCATCGGAGGGTCCGCCACCCGTGCACGAATCCGAGCGGGCGGTCGGCCACCTGGTCAACGTCGAGGTGGAGGAAGGTGCGGTGGTCGGGGCCGGGGCGGGTCGCCCAGACCCTCGACCCGCCCAGAGCGTCCGGCTGGCCGACGGAGCGGAAAACCTGGGGTGACGATCTACCGCGCCCAGCTCCTGGACACGCCGCAAGACCCGTTCCACGGCGGGACGCTGCGATGCGATCAGGACGGCGCGCTCCTGGTCGCAGGCGGGGCGATCCTCGACCGAGGCGGCTACTGCCGGGTCCGCGCTGAGCACACCGACGAAGAGGTTGTCGACCTGCGCGAGGGCCTGCTCCTGCCCGGTTTCGTTGACACCCACGTGCACTACCCGCAAGTGCGCATCATCGGCGGGCTGGGCATGCCCTTGCTGGAGTGGCTCGACAAGTGCGCGCTGCGCGAGGAGGCGAAACTGGCCGACCCGAGCGTCGCCCGGTCGGTCGCGACCGAGTTCCTCACTGGGTTGGTGGGTTCCGGTACAACGAGCGCACTCGTGTTCGGGGCGCACTTCGCCGACGCCGTCGACGATTTCTTCGTCCAGGCGGCCGCCTCCGGGTTACGACTGACGAGCGGGCTCGTCGTCGGCGACCGGTTGTTGCCTCCCGAGCTGCTGACGACTCCGGACCGGGCTCACCGCGAGTCGGTCGAGCTGGCCCGACGCTGGCACGCAGCGGGGCGGGTGCGCTACGCCGTGACTCCGCGGTTCGCCTTGTCGACCAGCGAGGAGATGCTCGAGGCGTGCGCCCAGGTGCTGCGGGATGTGCCGGGAACGCTGTTCACCTCCCATGTCAACGAGAACCCCGTCGAGGTCGCCGACGTGATGCGGCTGACCGGGGCAGCGTCGTATACGGACGCGTACGACCGACACGGGTTGTTGCAGGCCCGCAGCGTCTTGGCGCACAACGTGCATCCCGGGGGCGAGGAGCTCAACCTCCTCGCGGATCGGGGGACCGCCGTGGCGCACTGCCCGACCAGCAATTGCGCGCTGGGCAGCGGGCTCTTCCCGCTGCGGGCACACCTGGACGCGGGAGTCGCGGTCGCCCTGGGCAGCGACGTCGGTGGCGGCACCGGGTTCTGCCTGCTCAAAGAGGGCCTCCAGGCGTACGTCGTGCAGCGCCTGCAGCCGGACGGGCTTCTGCTGTCCTCGGCCCAACTGCTGTACTTGGCCACCGCGGCAGGCGCACGGGCCCTCGGCCTGGAGGGCGAGGTGGGGGACCTATCGGTCGGCAAGCGGTTCGACGCGGTCTGGCTTCGCCCGCGGCCGGGAGATCCGCTGTCCGTCGGTCTCGCGCACGCGCAGGACGCCGACGACGCGCTTGCCAAAGTGTTCACGCTCGGCGCCCCAACGGATATCGCGGGCGTGTGGGTCGACGGGGCCGGCGGATCGAACGCATCGGACAAACCCGGACACCGGTTAGCCCCTGAACCAGCCGGGTGCCAGTTCGTCAGACCGTCGCGTGGGAGTGGTCTTGGCGCGGGACGAGGCCTGGGGGCTCCTGACGTCGAATCAGCGTCTTCTCGGCGCACTTGCCGAAGAGGTGGTAACCAGATCCGCCCTCGCTGAGCAGGTCGAGGCAGCGATCGGGGTCGGTGAC
>CAJDVG010000036.1_pt1 | contig 27751 bp, 25 predicted proteins | sample 7391321 | NCBI WGS metagenome assembly CAJDVG01 (sample SAMEA7055706, study PRJEB34461) | soil metagenome | biome: terrestrial ecosystem; feature: Peninsula; material: soil | place: Antarctica | collected 2016
GACGGCCTGTGGGCCGCCGCGGACCAGATGGCGCGCGGCTTCCTGATCGGGGCCACCGCGGGTCGTACGACGCTCGCAGGCGAGGGACTGCAACACATGGACGGGCACTCCCCTGTGCTCGCCGGGACCAACCCGGCCGTGATCCACTACGACCCGGCGTACGGCTACGAGATCGCGCGCATCGTCAAGGACGGGCTGCGGCGCATGTACGGGGAAGACGCGGAGAACGTCATCTATTACCTCACCGTCTACAACGAGCCGATCGTGCAGCCGGCCGAGCCCGAGGATCTGGACGTCGACGGCCTGCTCAAGGGCATGTACCTGCTGAAAGAGGGTGAGCTCCCGCAGGGCTCCGACCCGCAGCGGACCCCGCGGGCACAGCTGCTCGCCTCCGGCGTGGGCGTGCCGTGGGCGCTGGAAGCCCAGGACCTGCTCGCGAGCGACTGGGGCGTCGTCGCGGACGTCTGGTCGGTCACGAGCTGGAACGAGCTGCGCCGCGAAGCCGAGCACTGCGACGAGCTCAACTTCCTGTCCCCTCAGGAGGAAAAGCGGATACCGTACGTGACCCAGCGGCTGATGGACCGGCCCGGCCCGGTGGTGTCGACGAGCGACTACTGCAAGGAACTCCAGGATCAGATCTCGTCCTGGGTGCCCGGCGACTACTCGGCTCTCGGCGCCAACGGGTTCGGCTTCTCCGACACGAGGCAGGCGGCGCGGCGGTTCTTCCACATCGACGGTCCGTCGATGGCGGTGCGCGCGCTGCAGATACTCGCCGAGCGGGGCAAGGTCGATCCGGCGGTCCCGGCCGCCGCGGCCGAGAAGTACCGGCTGCTCGACGTCACCGCCGGCGCATCCGGCAACGCGGGCGGCGAGTCCTGACCCACCCGCACGCCCTGCGCGCGAGACGGCCCGGCGCGGCGTTAGAGGGACGGGTCACCCCTCAAGGGTGACCCGTCCCTCGACTGTCAACGGTGCTGCGAGGCCGGGGCCAGACCGCCAGGTCAGAGGCAGACCAAACGTTGGGTGTCGATGTCGGAGGAGAGCACGAGAGAGTCGAAGCGGGCCACGTGGATCACGCCGTCCGGGCCCACGTCCGGACCCCCGCCGGGGTCCACTTGGTCGATCACGTTGTCCCGGCCGAGGATGCGCTCGGGTGCGAACACGACGTCGTCACGGTCGTCGAAGACGGCCACGTAGAAGATCCCCGACTCGACGAGGTCCTGGAAGAAGTGGCTGCCGTACGACAGCTCGGGGCGGAAATCCCCGGCGGGGTAGGTCACCTCACACAGCACGGCGGCGCCCGCGATCTCGTTGAAGTGCACCGGCACGCCAAGCGACGGCGTCGTCGTCCCCCATCGGCCGGGACCGACGAGCATGAACGATCGCCCCTTCAAGGCCTGGTTGAGCTGGCCGATCCGGCGAGCGACGGCGTACCGCTCCTGCTGACCCAGCCCTAGGTACCGATCCGGACGGACCATCACGACGTACTCGATCGGCAGCCGCACGTTGCCACCCATGAAGTTGCCCACGGTCGAGATGAGGGCGTCGGCCGCGGCCTGCGCATCGGGCATGGCCACCGCGTCGCCGAGCCCACGGGTCTGCAAGGGGCGGCACTGGACCAGGTTGATCCGGGGCTGCCCGGACGCGGTGACATTCACGGTGAACTCGACGTCCACGGGGTGGTCGTACGCGGCGGCGAGGGCGCCTAGCGCCTCGCGCAGCAGGGCCGGAACGTCCGTCTCGCTCAGCAGGCGGCGGAAGTCCACCACCACGGGAGGCTTGTCAGGCCATCGGCCCAGCTCGCGCAGCCGCCTCAGTGTTGACGCGTCCGGGCTGAGGAAAAGGCCCCAGTCGCACGCGATGTCGAGTTCGGCGATCTGCGCCACCGGTATCGTGACCAGCTCGGCGTCGTCCAGGTCGAGCAGATCGACGCCGTGCTGACTGTAGCGCGCCGCATCAGCCTCGTCGATCCGCGGGGACCGGGTCGGTGCGTCCAGCGCGACGATTCGAGCGTAGTCCTGGGTGGTCCGGTCGACGGCCCGGGTGCCCAGACCGATGACCAGGCGGACCATCCCGGCGGACGGGTCCATGTCGGGTTCCCAGACGTAGAGGTTCGCGGAGTTTCCGACGCCGGCAGCATGCGGGAAGAAATACCGTCCGTGGTGGTCCCCGGACACCCGCTGGATCAGCACCGCCATCTGCTCGTCGAGGTCGGTCAGGCCCCGCTCGCGTCGGTAGTTCAGGGCCTCAGGGCTCATCGCGCTGGCGTAAACCGTGCGCACCGCGTCTTCCAGCGCCAGGAAGCGCACCTCAGGACTGCCCTGGTTCGCGCAGAACACGCTCTCGTACTTGCCCGCGAACGCGTTGCCGAAGTTGTCCTCCAACAGCGACGACGAGCGCACGATGATGGGCGATTGACCGAAGTACTCCAACATCTGCAGGAACTGCTCGCGCACAGCGCGTGGGAACCTTCCCCGCGCTAGGGACTCGTGCAGTTCCACGCCGGCTGCCCGGTACCCCTGCTCCGTCCGGTGCCTGGCCCAGAGCTTCCACCAACCGTTAGCGACGATGTAGGTGTAGAAGAGGTCCGAGCCGAGGAAGTAGGAGTCGTGCGGCTCCATGCGCTCCGCGAACCGCTGGCCCATCTGGCCCATCTGGCAGGGCTGGCCCGACTGGCCCGACTGGCCCGACAGAATCGCGCGGGCCAGGAGCATGCCGACGCTCTTGCCGCCGATGTATCCGCTGCCGATCACCCGGGACGCGATCGCGACGAGGTCCGCCAGCCCCAGGTGGCGCCGCGCGAGATCCAGCATCCGACCGTCCCGGCCGATCAACACGGACAGCAACAGCTCGCGGGCGCGAGCCCGGGCCGCGTCGTCCTCGTCGCCGTCCCCTTCCACGTCCCCGCGCAGGGCGTCGCGGCCTTGCTGCACCAGAGACAGCCACGGGTCAGGGGGCTGCAGAGAACGGTCGATCGAGGCGAACAACTGCGCGGCGTCGGCGCTGGAGGTGATCGAATGCGCTTCGTCGCCGGCGATCCGGTGCGGGAAGAACATCGTCGGTGAGTGCCTGCTCCACACCTTCAGCGGGTGCACGTACGTCTCATCGCCGATCTGGGTCAGGTCCAAGAGCACCTGCGTCGTCTCACGGATGCCCGCGATCGTGTCGAAGGTGTGTCCGCCGCGCAGGACGGCGAAGTACGCGACGGTGTCCCGTTCGTACAAGTACGGGCAGATGACCTTGAAGAAGTTCATCACCATGAGATCCGAGTGCCAGTAGCTGAGCAACTCGGTGAGGCAGTCGAACACGTAGAACGCCCAGGCCCCCTCGGCAGTGAGGATCTCGTGGACAGCCCGGGCGCAAACCTCGAATCCCTGCGAGGGGTCCACACGGTGCACCGACACGCCCGTGAGGTCGTTGATCAGCTCCTCGTGCGCGCCGAACCGGATGTACACCAGCCGCCGGCCCGCACGGCGCGCCTGCCCCACGAACGGTTCGACCATCCGTCGGTAGGCAGCGACGGAGTCGACCTGCCATACGACGTTGTCACCGAGCCGCAGCCCGTCGATGACGTGGTCCAGCCCCCCGACGCCGGTGCTCGCCCAGGTGTAGTTCGTCATCGCCCCGGCGCGGCACCGGGACGCTGCTGCAGCCCCCCGTTGATCGTCCAGCCGAAGGCGGCGGCGTAGAAGGACTGGGCGCGCTCGAGGTCATCGGCCTGGATCTCGAAGTGCGCGACGCGGGACATGGCGGCTCCTGGCTGATCGGTGGTGCGGGGCGGTGGTGAAGAGCGACCATCTCGCGGCGACGAGAAACTCGTCCTGGTGCCACGGCCGAGCGTTGTGCAGCCGAGTGTATGGTCCGCTCGTGACAACGTCGCGAGCTGCAAGAATTTCCGCGTGAACGGTGTGAGACCACGGGACGGCGTGGCACGACGGGACGACGTGGCACCACGGGACGGCGTCGGACGACTGGACTCGGACGTGACGCGCCCGCTCGGACCGAGTCGGCGCGACGATCTCGACCAGGAGGTCGGCGCGTCCGTCTGCTACCCAGGCGCGACCGCCCCGAGCCCCCTCAGCCTCCAAGGGGCCACCTGTCGGTTGGAGCCGCTGGGCCGGGAGCACGCAGCTGACCTCCTGGCAGCCGTACGCTGCGTCGGCGGTGACCGACTGTGGACGTACCTGCCCTTCGCGCCGTGCCGGACGGCCGCCGAGTTCGCCGACCTCCTCGACGGCCTCTCGGCGGACGGGACGCGGACGTGCTTCGCCGTGGTCCCGACGACGACCTCCGCCGCCGCGCGCCACGGCCGCGCGAGCGGCATGGCGGCGCTGCAGCGCGTCGATACCCGGATGGGCACGATCGAGGTGGCATTCGTCTTTTTTGGAGAGGGAGTACGCCGCGCGACGCCGGGCACCGAAGCGCACTACCTGCTCGCGCGGCACGTCTTCGAGGACCTCGGTTTCCGGCGGTACGAATGGAAATGCGACGCCCTCAATGTCAGCTCGCGCCGTGCGGCCGCCCGCCTGGGCTTCGCCTTCGAAGGCGTCTGGCGCAACGCCGTCATCGTCAAGGGTCGGACGCGCGACACCGCCTGGTACGCGATGACCGACGCTGACTGGGCCGGGTTCAAGCCCGGGTACGAAGCATGGCTGGCCGATGCGGACTCCGGTGACGCCCACCCCTTGGCCGTGGCGCTGGCGCAGGGATCCCGTGGACCGATGTCCTGACACGCCAGGTGACCCCTTGTGGAGAGCGCACAAGACCCGACAGGACGGAGGCCTGAGGCGCCCTAGAATTCGCCCATGGACCCGCAACCGCCGGGGCAGCACGCCTCCGCCGAGACGATCCGCACGGTCGAGCGCAGCGCCGGCCAGCTGACCACGGCGGCCTACCGGCACATGGAGGAGAACCTCGACTGGTACCCGAAGCTCACGGCGCATGAACGCTCCTGGGTCGGGGTGGTGGTCCAGTCAGGATTCGCGTCTTTCGTCCGGTGGTACGTGCACCCCACGAACGGCGACATCCCCGGAAGCGACGTGTTCGCCAACGTGCCACGGGCGCTCACCCGCACGATCACGCTTCGCCAGACCCTCGATCTGCTCCGGACCGTCGTGGATGTCGTCGAGGAGCACATTCCGGAGCTCGCCGGCCCACGGGAACAGGCCGCGCTACAGGTGGCCGTGCTGCGCTACTCCCGCGACGTCGCGTTCGCGGCGGCGCAGGTCTACGCGGGTGCCGCCGAGACGCGCGGCGCATGGGACGCGCGGCTCGAATCCCTCGTGGTGGACGCTGTCCTGCGCGGCGAGAGCGACGAAGACGTCACGTCCCGAGCCGCGGCGCTCGGCTGGGATGAGCGCGGCGGGGTCACCGTGGTGGTGGGCCGCACGCAGCGCGGCCACGACGACCGCCTGCTGGACCGCACCCGGGGCGCCGCCGAAAAGGCTGGGTTGGACGTGCTCCTCGCGGTCCAAGGGCGCAGGTTCGTCCTGGTGTTGGGCGGTGCACCTGATCCCCTCGCGGCCGCCGAGCGCCTCGCGGCGGCTTTCGGGCCCGGACCGATCGTGGTGGGGCCGAGCGTGCCCCGGCTTCACGCGGCCGGCCGCTCGGCACGCGCCGCACTCAGCGGGCTTCGCGCCGCCCCCGGGTGGCCGGAGGCGCCGCGTCCGGTGCTCGCGGCGGACCTGCTCCCAGAGCGGGTCCTGACCGGAGACCGGCAGGCCCGCCATCAGATGACGTCCCGCATCGTGACGCCGTTGCGCGAGGCGGGCGGCTCTTTGGCCACCACCGCCGCGGCCTATCTGACGGCCGGACGTTCGGTCGAGGCTACGGCGCGCGCCCTCTTCGTTCACCCCAACACCGTGCGGTACCGCCTCGGCCGGATCGCCCAGGTGACCGGGTACGACCTCGCCGACCCGCGCGAGGCGTACGTGGTGCAGGTCTCACTGTCCGTCGCACGGTTGGACGAGTCGGACGTGCCTCGCGGGGACGCAGGTCCTGCCACCGATACGACCTCCCTGTTGTAGGAATCGCACAAAGAACCGCCCCCTAAACCTGTCCGATTCGCGGACGCGGTCGCGCCCGCGCCTCGGACACAGTAGGAGGCGTGCTTGCGATCGTGTGCCCAGGACAGGGTTCCCAGACATCCGGCTTCCTCGCCCCCTGGCGGGAACTCCCGTCCGCCGAGGCTGCGCTCATCGCGGCGTCGGACGCCGCCCAGGTCGATCTGATCGCGCATGGCACCACATCCGACGTGGAGACCATCAAGGACACGGCCGTCGCCCAGCCGCTGATCGTCGCGGCCGGCATCGCGGCCTTCCGCGCCCTGCTCGGTGAAAGCCACGACGACGCGGCGGGGGACGAAGGCACGTCGTGTCCGGTCACCCCCGGCATCGCCGGCGTCGCTGGGCATTCCGTCGGCGAGATCACGGCTGCGGTCATCGCCGGTGTCCTGGACGACGCGGACGCGATGGTGCTGGTCCGCGAGCGCGGCCGAGCCATGGCTTCGGCCAGCGCGATCCGACCGACCGGCATGAGCGCGGTCGTCGGGGGCGACCCGGACGAGGTCGCTGCTGCGCTCGCGCGCCACGGCCTCACGCCCGCCAACATGAACGGCGCCGGGCAGGTGGTCGCCGCCGGCACGATGGAACAGCTGGCCGCCTTGGCCCAGGACGCCCCGAAGAAGTCGCGGGTCATCCCCCTGTCGGTTGCGGGTGCCTTCCACACCGAGCACATGAGGCCGGCGATCGACGTGCTGGCTGAGTGCGCTCGCTCGGTGACGCCGCACGCACCGTGGGTGACGTTGTTGAGCAACCGCGACGGTCAGCCGGTCCGGGACGGCGCCGACGCGCTCGCTCGCATCGTCGACCAAGTGGGCAGGCCGGTCCGGTGGGACCTCGTCATGGAGTCCCTCGTCGGGATCGGCGTGAGCGCGCTCATCGAACTGCCCCCCGCCGGCACCCTCGTCGGGCTGGCCAAGCGTGCGATGCCTGGAGTGAAGACGCTGGCCTTGAAATCTCCCGACGACCTGGACGCCGCGCGGGCGCTGCTCGCCGAGCATGGACTGGCGGCGGGCGCGGGAGTCGCGACGCACGGCAGGACGGTCCAGGCGTGAGCCCGGAGCAGCTCGACGGAGTCACCCGGAGCGCGAATCGGCCAACCCTGCGTACGATGCGCGGGCCGGAGTTCACCCGTCTCCTCGGGATCGGTGACTACCGGCCGGCCCGGGTGATCTCCAACGAGGAGATCTGCCGACACATCGACTCCACGGACGAGTGGATCCGGGAGCGCTCCGGGATCACGCAGCGCCACCAGGCCGCTCCCGAAGAGACCGTCGTCGACATGGGTCAGGCCGCGGCCGATCGCGCGTTGGAGTATGCCGGGCTTTCGGGCTCCGACGTCGACGCGGTCATCGTCGCGAGCGTCACGTGGCCGTGGCAGACCCCGGCGGCCGCACCGCTGGTCGCGCACCGGGTGGGCGCGGGCCAGGCCGCGGCCTACGATCTCGCGGCCGCTTGCGCCGGCTACTGCTACGCGATCGCCACCGCCGACGATCTCATCCGCGCCGGCCGGGCCGAGCACGTTCTGGTCGTCGCGGTGGAGAAGCTCTCCGACTACCGCAACCTGCAGGATCGCGGGACCGCCTTCATCTTCGGCGACGGCGCGGGTGCGGCGGTCGTCGGCCCATCCGACACCCCAGGCATCAGCGCCACCACGTGGGGCTCGGACGGGTCCGGCATCCGTCTGATCAGGCAGTCCTCGAGCTGGATGACAGCTCGGGGGGCCTACGGCCCGGGAGCCAACCCGCTCGACCTCGGCGTCGGCACCGCGGAGGCGAATGCTGCCGGCGTCGCGTCCGCGCCCGTGGAGCTGACCGTGCCTGGGCCGGCCTCCAACGAGGACGCGCCCTCCGACACCTCCGACCTTCCCGCGTGGCCGTACGTCGACATGGAAGGCCCTTCCGTATTCCGGTGGGCCGTTTCCCGGATGGCGCCCGCTTGTCTGGAGGCCCTGCGCACCGCCGGGGTCAGCCCACAGGACATCGATGTGTTCATCCCGCACCAGGCCAATGCCCGGATCGTGGACGCGATGGTCAAGAAGATGAAGCTGCCCGGCCACGTCGTCGTGGCGGACGACATCGCGCTCAGCGCCAACACCTCGTCGGCGTCCGTGCCACTTGCGACCGCGGCGCTGCTGCGCGACGGACGAGCCAAGCCCGGAGACCTGGCGCTGCAGATCGGCTTCGGGGCCGGCCTGGCGTGGGCTGCCCAGGTGGTGGTCCTCCCGTGACCCGGCACCGGCGAACGCCCGAGACTCACGGTCGTCTCGACCCACATCCCGACAGGCCGCGTCGAGACTGACCGCGATCCTCACATTCTCCCGCCGCCCGACGGGTTCCTCGGGCCGACACTGAAGGAGTGCGACATGGTTATGACCGAGCAGGAGATCCAAACCGGCCTGGCCGACATCATCAACGAAGAGACAGGGGTCGAGCAGGACGACGTCCAGCTCGACAAGTCTTTCACCGACGATCTCGACATCGACTCGCTGTCGATGATGACGATCGTGGTCAACGCGGAGGAGAAGTTCGGCGTGCGCATCCCCGACGACGAGGTCAAGAACCTGAAGACGGTCCGCGACGCCGTCAACTTCATCACCTCCGCGCAGGGCTGAGACGACCGCGACGGGGCTTGCCAACGGGCGGCCCTGCGCGGCCCGTCCGGCCCTCGGGCGACGGCTCTCGCCCCGCGCCCCAGTCCCAGAGATGGAGCTTTCATGACCACACCCGACGACCAGCGCGTTGTCGTCACCGGCCTCGGCGCCACGACCCCGCTGGGCGGCGACGTGCCCTCCACCTGGGAGGCGCTTCTCGCCGGACGGTCGGGGGTCCGCACCATGCCGTACGACTGGGTCGAAGAGTTCGATCTGCCCGTCACGATGGCGGCCATGCTCGCGGTCCCCGCCGCTGAAAAGCTCACCAAGATCGAACGACGGCGACAAGACCCCTGCGCCCAGTACGCGGTTCTCGCCGCGCGCGAGGCGTGGGCCGACGCGGGCTCGCCCGACGTCGAGCCCGACCGGCTGGCTGTCTCGATCGGAACGGGCGTCGGCGGCGTGCAGACCCTCGTCGACCAATGGGAGACGTTGCGGACCAAGGGGCCCCGCCGGGTGTTCCCGCTCGCCGTGCCGATGCTCCTGGTCAACAGCCCGACCGCGATGGTGTCGCTGGAACTCAACGCCCGGGCGGGCGGCCACACGCCGGTCAGCGCCTGCGCGTCGGGCGCGGAGGCGATCGCCAGCGCGATCACGATGATCCGTGAAGGACGCGCCGACCTGGTCGTCGCCGGCGGCTCAGAAGCCGCCATCCACCCCCTACCGATTGCGGGCTTCGCGGCGATGCAAGCGCTGTCGACGCGCAACGACGACCCGCAAGGCGCTTCTCGCCCGTACGACACGGGTCGCGACGGTTTCGTGATCGCAGAGGGCGCGGCGGTGCTCGTCCTGGAGTCGTACGTATCCGCGAAGGCCAGAGGCGCGACGATCTACGCGGAACTGGTCTCGTCAGGCGTCAGCACCGACGCCCACCACGTGGCGGCGCCGGAGCCCGAGGGGATCGGCGCCGGGGCGGCGATGGCTCAGGCGATCGAGTACGGGGACATCGACGTCGCCGACATCGTGCACCTCAACGCGCACGCCACCTCGACGCCCGCCGGCGACATCGCCGAGTGCAAGGCGATCCATGTGGCGCTCGGCGGACGAGCCACGCAGGTCGCGGTCAGCGCGACGAAGTCGATGACCGGACACCTGCTCGGTGCGGCCGGCTCGTTGGAGGCCATCTTCACCGTCCTGGCCCTGCGCGACAGGGTCGCGCCCGCCCAGATCAACCTCGTGGACAAGGATCCTGAGATTGATCTCGACGTCGTCAGCGGCACGGCCCGGCGGCTGCCCGACGGGGACATCGTCGGGCTGGACAACAGCTTCGGGTTCGGAGGCCATAACGTGTGTCTGGCCTTTCGTCGCAGTTCCTGACCGCGTGACGTGTCCCTCCCGGACATGTCCCCGGGCAGGACCTGCCCCAGCGAACTTCACGACGGGGGACCGACCCCATCCCCATGGGTCGGTCCCCCGCCCTCGTCTTGACAGGCGACCGGGGGCACCCCGAGTCCGCTCCCAGCCCGTGTCCAGTCCGCGCTCCCTCAGTGCCCCATCTGTGCCCCCTGCCCCCGAGCGCCCCCGTCACACGCCCGCCGCATGAGGTCGGCGCGCGAGCGCTCAGCTCACGCGATGTAGCCAGCGCAAGGGAGCGTTCTCGCCGGCGTGACGGAATGGTTCGAGTTCGGCATCCCAAGGCGCCCCGAGAGCATGTTCCAGCGCCTGCCGAACGGTCCACGGATCCCCGGCGCCCAGCGCCGCCCGCAGGCGATTCTCACTGACGAGGCAGTCGCCGTTGACGGATACCAACGCGTGGTGCAGGCCGAGGCTCGGCGTAAAACTCCACCGTCCGCCGTCCACACCCGGGCTGGGCTCCTCGACGACCTCATAGCGGACGTCCTGGCAGATCCGCAGCGCGCTCGCCAGCGTCGCCCCGGTGCCGGGCTTGCCGGTCCACGAGGCCTGCGTGCGCAGCAGCGTGCGGCCGAGCGGCTGCGGCGTCCACGCCAGCCGGCTGGACACGCCCAGCACGCTCTCGAGCGCCCACCCGATGTGCGGGCATAGTGAAGAAGGGGTGGAGTGAATGAACACCACACCCCTGGTCAGGGCGGACTGCACCGCGACGGACATCTGGACCTCCTGTGGTGTACGCGGGACGTCTTCCCCAACGACCAACGACCTTGAGATCCAGTACCGAGCGGAAAGCCAGTGCTGAGAATGCGCTCGTGTTCGCACATGCGCAGCAACCCTTACGCAACCGTGCACATGGCCTACGCGCCAACCCAGCTGGGCGACGCGACCGGATGAACACGACCGCACTATTAGCTTCTTGTGTTGCTCCATTGTGCCCCAGGCGGAGCCCCGTGACTACGGCCGTGCCGATCGGCGCGCCGCGTATCGGGTGATATCAGGGTCGGGCCGGGTCGGATGGGCCCAACGACCGGCCCACCAGCTGGGACGTCGCTCCGGCAGAGCCCGTACGCACCCGCACGGCGCATTCACCGGCCCCGCACCTATTGAAACTCCTTGGGTGCCATAGTGTTGGACAAGTGCCCTGGACGTGCGGTTCACTAGTCATACAAAGAAGAGTCGGCAACCCGGCCGCGGTGGGACGCAGCGCTGGAGACGACTCGACATGATGATGGGGGAGACATCATGACCGAACACATCACCGCACCCGCACCTGGGATGCAGAGTGCGATGGCGATTCTGACGGCTCGCGTGCAGAGTATGGACGGCGGGTGCAGCGTCAACGAGTACGTAGAACTGCTGCGCACCGAGATGGAGGGGCAGGACCCTCTCATCCTGACGTCGGCGATGGCGAGCCTCGCCTCTGCGCTGCTGGCTATCGCGTCGGGAGGGACCAAGATCCCGCCGTACGAGTTGCTGTCGACGATCGGCATCACGCTGGCCGACGCCTGAGTCTGAGGTCCTGGCGACCGACCGGGCGGCGCACGTGCGCGCCGGCCGCACGGTCGGCTCGAGGGCACGGTTCCTCAACGGGCGCTTCCACGTGCGTCAGGATCGGCGCCACCTCTTGGCGACGACGCGCACCTGGACGTCGACTCGCACTTGGATATCGGAGGACTCGTGGGGCGTGTGGGGCTTGAACCCACGACCGACGGATTATGAGTCCGCTGCTCTGACCGGCTGAGCTAACGCCCCGACGCGATGTTGTCCAGCGCGATGACGCTGGCAACGGGGCTCGGGCACTGACCGGCCCCCACCGCAGCATCCAGCGCACGTCGGTGAGGGCCCTTGCTCGAAGCTCCCCCGATTGGACTCGAACCAATAACCCTTCGATTAACAGTCGAATGCTCTGCCAATTGAGCTACGGGGGATCGGCGGCACCGGTGACTCTAGCAAACGATGCGCCCGCCGGTGAAACCGGTCCCGGCCTGCGCCCACCGTTCCCTCGGCACGCCCGGCGACATGCTGAGCGGGGCATGGTGAGCGGGGCATGCTGAGGATGGCCTGCGGAGCAGGGCACGGTGGCGGCGTCGGCACTCACAGCCCGGCCTGATCGCGCAGATCCGCGAGCAACACCGCCACCGTCTGCGCGATCGCCGAATCGTCAGCCCGCAATCCCTTCCGCAGGGTGACCTGTTCGAGCAGCTCGCCCGTGGCGAAATCCCTCCGGAGCGCCACCTGCCCGGTGTGCGGCTTGGCAGGATCGAGCAATGCGCTCACATAGACGCTCGTCCGCACCCTGTCGTGGAAGACGGACGGGAACCGCACCCGGTCGCCCTCGAACGTCCACATGGCCGCGCGGCCACCGTCCGCCCACGTGACGCTCAGCGTGTGGGTCTTCGGCTCCCACGCGCCCGCGGCGACGTCAAGCCAGCGGCGGGTCCATCGTGCCCTCGCGCCCGCGGCCACCGCCGCCGGCGCCACGGTCATCGCATCGAACGACCCGCCCGCCGCCGCTCCGGACTCCGCCGAATCGGCCGGCTCCGCCGCTTCTGCCGGGACGTGATGCAACGCGTGCAGGGAGGCGACCACGTACGCACCCGTCAATGCGTCGCGGTCCCAGGCCAGCACACGATCGCCCCGGCCGACATCGAGGGCCGCCGCCACGCCTGGCGGCAGGGCGGGGTCACGCCGACCGAACAGGCCCATCAGGAGTACCTCCCTCTCAGCGCGGCCAGCTCTCGCTGCCGCTCGATCAGCGCCACCCCGAGCGCCCGGGCGGCCTCGGGATCCGTCGGCTCCAGGCGTTGCAGCGCCGACATCGAGTCTTCGATGTGTCGTCGCAGGGCGATTTCGCTCAGCTCCAGGATCAGTCGCCCGACGTGTCGGGTCTCCGGTTCCCCGGAGGACGCATCGACCGCGATCCGCAAGGGGGCTACGGACAGCTCGGCGACCAGACCGCGCAACTCCTCGGGCGCCTCCGCCGCGACCCGGTCCACCCACGCGGCTGCCGATCCCTGCTCGGCGGTGTCGCGGCCCGCCCGCAGCACCGCCTCAAACACCTCACGAAGCGCCGCCGCCGTGAACGAGGCCGGCTGCAGCGGCGCCAGGTCCGACTCCGGCACCAGCGCGGGGTATTGCAGCAGCACCTGGAGCACCTGACGTCCGAGGTCGGCCACGGGGTCCCGCGGGTCGATCGGTGGGTAGGTCGGCGAGGTCGGCGCATCGGCCACGACCGCGCTGTCTGGGGAGCCGGTCACCCCCGAGTCGGCCGGCCGCCTGCGTTCACCGGCGCTTCGCCGGGCGCGTCCCGCGCGGCTCACCTCCGCGCGCATCTGCTCGACGTCCACGCCGATCCAGCCGGCGGCCGCCCGGACGTACTCGGGTCGGGACGCCTGGTCGCGGATCGCCGCGATGACGGGGGCCGCTGCGCGCACCGCCTGGACCCGACCCTGCACCGTGCTCAGGTCGTGACGCATCAGGTGCGTGCGCACCGCGAACTCGAACATCGGCACCGCGTTCTCGACGAGCGAGCGCACTGCCTCGGGGCCACCGGAGATGCGCAGGTCACACGGATCTTGGCCGTGTGGCGCTACCGCGACGAAGCTCTGGCTCGCCCACTGCTGGTCACCGTCGAACGCCTTCATGGCGGCGGCCTGTCCCGCGGCGTCCCCGTCGAAGGTGAACACAGCCCTCGCAGGATCCCCCCCGGTCTCGTCGCGCATCATCCGGCGCAGCAGTTTCACGTGCTCGGCTCCGAAGGCCGTTCCGCAGGTGGCGACGGCCCCCTCGACGCCCGACAGATGGCAGGCCATCACGTCGGTGTACCCCTCGACGATCACCGCGACGCGGTCCCTCGCGATGGCCTTCTTGGCCAAGTCCAACCCATAGAGCACTGAGGACTTGCGGTAGATCGGGGTTTCCGATGTGTTGAGGTACTTCGCCGGAAGCCGGTCGTCAGCATGGAGCCGCCGCGCGCCGAAGCCGACGGTGTCGCCCGTGATGTCGCGTATCGGCCACATGAGACGGCCGCGGAACGCGTCATACAGGCCTCGCCCGCGCCGCGCCAACCCAGCCGTGACCACCTCATCATCGGTGAACCCCTTGTCGCCGAGGTGCTGTGCCAACTCCGCACCGCCGCGCGGGGCGTAGCCGACGCCGAAGTGCCGAGCCGCCACGCCGTCGAAACCGCGCTCCCTCAGAAAGTCCCGACCCTCGCGGGCGTCGCGCCGGGTCAACAACGCGTTCGCGTAGAACTCCTCGGCCACCCGGTGCGCTTCGACGAGCCGGGTCCGCCGCCCTGGGGAGTGCTCTCGCGTCCCGCCATCCTCGTAGGTCAGCTCCACGCCGACCTTCCCCGCGAGCCGCTCGACCGCCTCGACGAATGTGAGGTGATCGATCTTTTGCACGAAGCTGATGACGTCTCCGCCCTCGCCGCACCCAAAGCAGTGCCAGGTGCCGAGGGAGGGGCGGATCGTGAATGAGGGGGTCTTCTCGTCGTGGAAAGGGCACAGCCCCTTGAGCGCCCCGATGCCGGCCGTGCGCACGGTGACGTGCTCGCGCACGATGTCGTCCAGGCGGGCGCGTTCCTTGACGCGCTGAACATCCTCCTCGCGGATCCGAGCCACCGCAGCCTCCCTTCGGCCGGCCGCGCCCTCGCGGTGACCGACGGCTCGACGCCGAGTGTATGAGATGCCCCGGACAACGGGCGTCCGCACGTCAGCCAACGGTCGCCGGTCCGTCGCTCCAGCGGTGCCACAACTCGACGGCGCGGGCGTCGGAAAGGCTGGCGACCTGGTCGATGATGACCCGTAGCGCGCCGCCCTCGCCGACCGCCTCCAGATCCACCCAGAACATCGGATCGAGCCGCTCGGGTCGATCCTGGTAGGCCGCCGCCAGCGTCTGGACGATGTCGGTCTGCTGCGCGTGATCCCGACGTCGCTCCTCGGTGAGCATGACGAAGTGCGCGGCGACGGCCTTGAGGAGGCAGCACTCGGCCCAGGTCGGTGCGGGGATGACCAAGTCCGCTTCGTAACGGGCGCGGGGTCCGGGCCCATGCCGCTGCCGCGTCGCGCTCTCGACCGCGGAGACGAAGTGCCCGATCAGCCGACTCGTCATGTCCTTGAGAGCCGCCAACGACGACCGAGTGCCGTCGAACGGTTGGCTCGGAATCGCGCCGCCGGCACGCAGCCGGGAGGCGGCCTCGGCAAGTTCGTCGTCGGTCAATCCGTCGTCGCACCAATGCCGCGCGACATCGCACACCTCGCGGAACGTGTCCGGCGCGTCCCACACTCGCAGATCGATGAAGCCGCGCGCCACGCCGTCCTCGATGTCGTGAACGGAGTACGCGACATCGTCGGACCAGTCCATCACCTGGGCCTCCAGGCAACGGCGGCGAGGGTCGTCGGCGGGAGCACCCTGCCGGATCCAGGCGAACGCGTCGAAGTCCTCGTCGTACGCGCCGTACTTCCGCACGCCCTCGGGAGCGTCCCCGCGCAGCCACGGGTACTTAACGGTCGCGTCCAGGCTGGCCCGTGTGAGGTTCAATCCCGCCGACCGCCCCGACGGATGGGCCCGCTTGGCCTCCAGCCGCGTCAGGATGCGCAGTGTCTGCGCGTTCCCCTCGAAGCCACCAATGCCGGCCGCGAGCCCATCCAACACCTGCTCCCCGTGATGCCCGAACGGCGGATGGCCGACGTCGTGCGCCAGGCAGGCCGTATCCACCACGTCGGCGTCACAGCCGAGGTCAGCGCCGAACTCCCGGCCGATCTGGGCGACCTCCAGCGAATGGGTCAGGCGGGTCCGGACAAAATCGTCTGTGTCCGGTCGCATCACCTGAGTCTTGGCGGCAAGCCGGCGTAGCGCGGCGGAGTGCACGAGTCGCCCGCGATCGCGCGCGAAGTCGTCGCGGTCGCTGCGCTTCTGCGCCGGATCCTCGGCCACCCACCGTTCCTGATCGTGCTCGCGGTACGCCCCCACAATCCGCACTTTAGGCGCTGGCGAACCTCACCGCCCCCGTGCCCTCGACTCCGGAGCGCGGAGGTCGTCGGCCCGTGGACGGGAATTGCGCGCCCGCGGATGGGAGGGTCCCACCAAACACCGTTGGGCTTTGCCAAAGACACCCGTTCCCCTAGGGTTGTTATGTGCGGACCAGCCCTCTCATCTCACCTCGGGAGCTGGCCTTTCTCCTCAGGGACCAGCCTGGCACGGGACCCCTCATCCTCGACGTCCGCTGGGCCTTGGGCCGGGGCGGCGGTTTCGACGACTACCGGCGCGCCCATTTGCCCGGCGCCATCTTCGTGGATCTGGTCGCCGACCTCGTCGGTGAGCCGCGTGAGGACGCCCGCGGCGGGCGACGGCCGATGCCCGCCGTGGACGATTTCGAGTTCGACATGGCGACCTGCGGGGTGGACAACGGGCGCGCGGTGGTCCTGTACGACGACGAGTCCGGGCGTGTCGCGTCTCGTTGCTGGTGGCTGCTGCGGCATTTCGGCAAGTTCGACGCGCAGGTCCTCGATGGCGGGTTGACGGCCTGGCAGGCAGAGCGACGGCCCACGGAGCAGATCGTCCACACCATCGAAGAGGGCGACTTCTCGCTCGGACGCGGCATGGGACCCGTGCTGGACGCCGGGGGGGCCCAGCTGTACGCGGAGCAGGGCGTCCTGATCGACGCGCGCTCACGTCAGCGGTACACGGGCGAACACGACCTGATGGACGCGGTCGCGGGCCACATCCCGGGAGCGGTCAACATCCACTCACGGATGCTGCTCGGCGCCGACAGGAGGCTTTTGGCCCCCGATGAGCTGCGTCGTGTCTTCGCGCTCGCCGGCGTCGACGGCACCCGACCCGTCGGCGTGTATTGCGGATCCGGCGTGCAGGCCGGCCTGGTAGCTCTGGCCCTGGTCGTCGCAGAGATCGACGAGGAAGCCGCCTACTACCTCGGCTCCTGGTCGGATTGGATCAGCGACCCATCGCGCCGCGTGGCGGTGGGCCCGGAGCCGGACGGTGGAGGAACCTCCCGGTGACCAGTGGGCAGGGCGTGGTCCACCGCCGCAAGCGTGCGTACGGGCAGCTCACCCGCCGCTGACCGATACCTCCGCCTGCGCCAGACGTACCGCCTGCTCCCCCGCCAACTCCCGGCTGTCCAACCAGTTTTCCGGCAGGGCCACCGATCTGGGCGAGCCGGCGCGCCCCCGGGGGCCTTCCGCGGCGTCGCCCGGCCAGGGCTGATCGGCCGGCAACCCGGCGAGCATCGCGTCGAGCGCGGCCAGGTCCTCCACGAGCGCGAGCCGATGCCGCAGGTCGTGCCCGGCGGGGAATCCCTTGAGGTACCAGGCGATGTGCTTGCGGATGTCGCGGCAGGCGTGATGTTCGTCGCCGTCGTAGAACTCCACGAGGTACGTGGCGTGCCGCCGCAACGTGGCCGCGACCTCGCCGAGGGCAGGGCGCGCCCGAGCCTTCGAGCCGGCGAACGCCGCCGCGAGGTCGGCGAAGAGCCACGGGCGGCCGAGGCAGCCCCGGCCGACGACGACGCCGTCGCAGCCGGTCGCCGCCACCATGGCCAGCGCGTCCTCGGCGGACCAGACGTCGCCGTTGCCGAGGACCGGGATGTCCGTGACCGTCTCCTTGAGCCGACAGATGTGCCTCCAGTCGGCGCGCCCGGCGTAGTGCTGCGCCGCCGTGCGCGCGTGCAGCGTGATCGCGGCCACCCCCTCGTCTCGGGCGATCCGCGCGGCGTCGAGGTAGGTGACGTGCTCGTCGTCGATCCCCACCCGCATCTTCACCGTCACGGGCACCCCGTACGGCGCCGCTTCCCGAACCGCCCGCGCGACGATGGCCCGGAACAGCCCCGTCTTCCACGGCAGGGCCGCTCCCCCACCCTTGCGGGTCACCTTGGGTGCGGGGCAACCGAAGTTGAGGTCGATGTGATCGGCGCGGTCCTCGCTGACCAGAAGCCGCACGGCCGCGGCCACCGTGGCGGGGTCAACTCCATACAGCTGCACGGACCGCGCCGGTGTCCCGGGGTCGAACGCGATGAGCCGCATGGTCTCCGGCCTGCGTTCGACGAGGGCGCGACTCGTGATCATCTCCGATACGTACAGGCAACCGCCGCCGGGTGTGACGTTCGTCGACGCGTGGCGGCCTTCGCCGATCGTTTCCTGGCACAACCGCCGGAACGCCCGGTTCGTGATGCCGGCCATGGGCGCCAGCACGACCGGAGTGGGGATGGTGAGTGGCCCGATCCGCAGGGGCGGCATGACCGCCTGCTGCGGACTCGGATGCGTCGACGATCTGCTCACGGTGTTCGATTCTCCCCTACCGCGGCCATTCGAGCCGTGACCGGTTGCGCGGCGGTCGGGACGCCGGCGTTGGCGTGTCGTGCCACGGACGTTGTGCCAGAGACGTCGCGTCTGACGCCTGGCCTCGGGCTCTCCTGCGGGGAGAGCGGCTCGCCTGTCGTACGCTGTCCCACGTGAGCGACCCGACGCCCTCCCCCGCGGCCAGCACCGACACCTCCGCCCCCTGCGGCAGCTCCCCTGCGAGCTGCGGGAGCACCCCGACCGCATGCGGCGGCGGCGCGTGCGGTGGCACCGACGCGGAGCTGAGCGGCAAGGGGGTCGACGGCCCAGGGCAGGCCGGAGACGCGAGCTGTTGCGGCGGCGAAGCCGACGCGGCGACATCGCTGTCCCAGGCGCGCAGGGTCGTGGTCGTGACCGGACTGATCGGCCTGACCCTCTCCCTCGCGGGGCTGATCCTTGGCGGCTGGGTCGGGTTCATACTGGTCGCCGCGGTCTCGGTGGGGATCGGCAGCGCGCTGGCGCGGGCCTGGCCTCGCCTGTCGACGAACGACCGCTGGATCCGAGTGGCGGTGCTCACCCTCCTGCTGGCGCTGGCCCTGGTCCGGGCTCTGCCCCGCTGAACCCACCCGCGACGCAGTCAGCCGCGACGCGCCTCGTTCGGCGCCGTCTGGCCGGTCGTCCGGTTGCTCGAGCCCGCGACCCCGCCGGCCCAGAAGCACATGTCGGGGACAGGTGCAGGTCGTCTAGTCGACGCCGAACTCCATGGCCGCCCGGTCCAGGGATTCCTCGGCGTCGGCGACGTCCTGCGGCTTGCGAGCGATCATCTCGGCGCCACCCGGTTCCAGCTCGCCGACCAGATCGGTCGTGGCCAGTCCCAATGCCTGCACGCCGGAGCCGGTGCCGAGCAGCCCCATCCCGACGTACTGCTCTAGCCGCGAACGGCTGTCACCGATGTCGAGGTTGCGCATGGTGAGCTGGCCGATGCGGTCGGTCGGGCCGAACGCGGCGCCCTCGGTGCGCTCCATCGACAGCTTGTCAGGGTGATAACTGAACGACGGGCCGTGTGTGTCGATGATCGAGTAGTCCTCGCCGCGGCGCAGCCGCAGGGTGACCGACCCGGTGACGGCGGAGCCGACCCAGCGCTGCAGGGATTCGCGCAGCATCAGCGACTGCGGGTCGAGCCAGCGGCCCTCGTACATCAGCCGCCCGAGCTTGCGGCCCTGGTCGTGGTACGTGGCCAGGGTGTCCTCATTGTGGATGGCGTTCACGAGACGCTCGTACGCGATGAACAGCAGGGCCATGCCAGGTGCCTCGTAGATACCGCGCGACTTGGCCTCGATGATCCGGTTCTCGATCTGGTCGGACATGCCCAGGCCGTGCCGGCCGCCGATCGTGTTGGCCTCCTCGACCAGGTCGAGCGCCGACTCGAAGCGGCGGCCATTGATTTCGACGGGTCGGCCGCGGTCGAAGGTGAGGGTCACGTCCTCGGTCGCGATGCTGACGGCGGGGTCCCAGAACTTGACGCCCATGATCGGCTCGACGACGTCTTCCAATCCGGTGTTGAGGTGTTCGAGCTTCTTGGCCTCGTGGGTGGCCCCCCAGACGTTGGCGTCGGTGGAGTAGGCCTTTTCCTGGCTGTCCCGATATGGCAGATCACGCTGCGAGAGCCACTGGCTCATCTCGTCGCGGCCGCCGAGCTCCCGGACGAAGTCCTCGTCGAGCCAGGGCTTGTAGATCCGCAGGCTGGGGTTGGCCAGCAGGCCGTAACGATAGAACCGCTCGATGTCGTTGCCCTTGAACGTCGAACCGTCGCCCCAGATCTGGACGTTGTCCTCTTTCATCGCGCGGATGAGGAGGGTGCCGGTGACGGCGCGTCCGATGGGGGTCGTGTTGAAGTAGGAGCGGCCGGCGGAGCGGATGTGGAAGGCGCCGCACGCGAGAGCGACCAGTCCTTCCTCGACCAAGGCCTCACGGCAGTCGACGAGGCGGCTGATCTCCGCGCCGTATTCCACCGCGCGTCCGGGCAGGGAGCCGATGTCGGGTTCGTCATACTGACCGATGTCCGCGGTGTACGTGCACGGCACCGCGCCCTTCTCGCGCATCCACGCGACGGCCACGGAGGTGTCAAGACCCCCCGAGAACGCGATCCCGACTCGTTCGCTGACGGGGAGCTTCGTCAAGACCTTGGACATGTCGATGATTATTCGATACGACGCATGACTATGCAAGTCGGTCAGTCGCCGCTGACCTCATCGACCGCTCCCCCGTACCGGCGATCCCGGCGCGCGTACGTATCGATCGCCTGCCACAGGTGCCGCCGATCGAAATCGGGCCACGGTTCGTCGATGAACACGAGCTCCGCGTACGCGCTTTGCCACAACAGGAAGTTCGAGGTCCGCTGCTCGCCGCCACTGCGGATAAACAGGTCGACGTCCGGCATGTCCGGGTCGTAAAGGTGTCGGGCGAACGACTCCTCGTCGATCCCGCGGCCCTTGATGTGCCCCTGCCGCGCCTGCACCGCAATCTCGCGCGCCGCGTCCACGATCTCGGCCCGGCCCCCGTAGTTCACGCAGAAGTGCAGCGTGAGCAGCGTGTTGAGCTCGCTCAACCGCTCGGCATCGACCAACTCGTCGATCACCGACTTCCACAACCGCGGTCGGCGGCCCACCCATTTGACCCGCACCCCCATCGCGGTCATCTGGTCGCGACGACGGCGGATCACGTCGCGATTGAAGCCCATCAAGAAACGGACTTCGTCGGCGGAACGGTTCCAGTTCTCGGTCGAGAACGCGTACGCGGAGATATGCCGCACCCCGATCTCGACGCACCCTGCGAGCACGTCCATCAACGCGGCCTCGCCCGCCTTGTGCCCCTCGGTACGCGGCAGGCCGCGCGCGTTGGCCCACCGCCCGTTGCCGTCCATCACGATCGCCACGTGGTGCGGCACCAGCTCGGGCGGGATCGCGGGCGGGCGAGCGCCGCTTGGGTGGGGGAACGGCGGCGTGAGCCGCGCCGACGGGCCCTGAGGGGTCTGCGGGCGTGGCGTGGCGCTCACCTCAACCGCGTTCCACGAGCCGCAGGGAGCGCACGCCGCGCTCCAGATGCCATTGCAGGAAGGCGGTCACCAACCCGCTGCCCTCGCGGCGGTGTCGGGGCAGGCTCGCCTCGGCCGTGGGCCAATCGCCCTGGAGCAACGCGCCGAGCAGGATCAACGTGCCCAGCGCCGGCGCGGCCGAGCCGGGCATCCGGCAAGACGGGCACACGCATCCCCCCGCGGCCAGGTGGAACGCCTGGTGCGGGCCGGATGCGCCGCAGCGGGCGCAGTCACGAAAGCTCGGCGCCCAGCCCGCGGTGGACAGGGCGCGCAGCAGGTAGGCGTCGAGGATCAACAACGAGTCGTGCTCGGCGGCCGCGAGGCTCGCCAACGCGCCGATCAGTAGACGGAACTGTTGGGGGCCCGGGTCACCGTCGCCACCGAGGCGCTCGGCCGTCTCCAGCATCGCTGCCGCGGCCGTCCAGGCGGCGTAGTCGCGTGCCAGCGCCTCTCCGTACGGCGCGATCATGTCGGCCTGCGTGATCGTGTCGAGGCTGCGACCCTCGTAACACATCACGTCCACGACCATGGCCGGCTCCAGCCGGGCACCGAAGCGCGACTTCGTGCGGCGCACCCCCTTGGCGACCGCCCGCACCAGACCGCGCCCGTGGGTGAGGAGGGTGACGATGCGGTCGGCCTCCCCCAGCTTCTGGGTCCGCAGCACGATGGCGGCCTCGCGATACAAGGGCACGTCGCCATTGTGCCCTGGCGCGCCGACGTGGCGGCGCCGCCATGCCACTCGCGCCCCACTCGCGCCCCAGTCGCGCCCCAGTCGCGCCGCACTCGTATCGCACTCGTACCGCGGAAAAGATCGGACACGCGTACGATCAACTCCATGTCACCCGACCGTACCGTCGCCGCTGGCCACCACGGGGACCGCAGCGACGTCGCCGCGTGGGCTGACCACGCGCGGCTGGGCTTTCAAGGCTCACTGCTCGACCTCGAGGATGATCTCGACCTGCGGCCACTCGGCGCCGCGGTCCAGCGCACCACCTTGGCCCACGGAGCCTGGGTGGACCTGCGGCCCGGTTGGGTCACCGGATCCGAGCAGCTGTTCGAGGTGCTGCGCCGCGCCGTGGATTGGCGCAGCGAGCGGCGCCGCATGTACGAGCGGGTCGTGGATACACCCCGCCTGCTGCGGTTCTACGGCGCGGGCGAGCCGCTGCCGCACCCCTTTGTCGCGCAGGCCCGCGACGCGCTCAGCGGCCACTATGCGGACCAGGTCGGCGAGCCGTTCACGAGCGTGGGGATGTGTCTCTACCGTGACGGGCGCGACAGCGTCGCCTGGCACGGCGACACGATCGGTCGCGGCGCGACCCAGGACACGGCGGTGGCGATCGTGTCGCTCGGCACGCCACGCACCTTGTTGCTGCGGCCCCGCCGTGACGGCGCGTCGTCCGTGCACGCGACACCGCCGACATCGCCGACGCTGGCGCCTGCGTCTGCGACATCGGGCCCGGGAGTCGGCCCGCTGCGGTTCCTGGTGGGGCACGGCGACCTGCTGGTGATGGGTGGCTCGTGCCAGCGGACCTGGGAACACGCCATCCCGAAGCTCACCGCGTCGACGGGCCCACGGATCAGCCTGCAGTACCGCCCCCACGGCGTCGCCTAGGCGTCCACCACAGCTCGTATTGCCGCAGCCCGCGACATGGGCCGTTCGTGCGCGCTCGAGCGCCGTGGGTCGCCGGGGGGTCGAGTCAGATCAGGGTCCGCCGCCGGGTCGGCTGATCCGAGACGAGCCCAGGGTGAACCCTGCGTCTCGCTCGGCGCGGTTCACCGCCGACAGGATCGCCATGAACGAAGCATTCACGATCGAGTTGTGCAGGCCGACGCCCCACAGGACCCGATTGCCGACCGCGCACTCGACGTACGATGCGGCGCGCGCGTCGCCGCCGGCGGACAACGCGTGTTCGGCGTAGTCGAGCACGCGCACATCGATGCCGACCCGCGCCAAGCCGTCCACGAACGCCGCGATCGGCCCGTTCCCCCAGCCTTCGATGGTGATCTGACGACCGCGGTCCCGGACCACGGCCTCGACGTGGTCCCGTCCGTCCGCATCCGAGGTGGTCGTGCTGCTGACCGGCGTGAACCGGCCCCAGGCCTCCGCACCGTTGCCGGTACCGGGCAAGTACTCGTCGGCGAAAACCCCCCACATCGCCTTGGCGTCGACCTCACCACCGAGCGTCTCGGCGCGCCTCTGCACCACGTTGGACAACTCGATCTGCAAGCGCCGCGGCAGGTCCAAGCCGTGCTCGGTCTTCATGAGGTACGCCACGCCACCCTTGCCGGACTGGCTGTTGACGCGCACCACGGCCTCGTAACTGCGGCCCACGTCGTGCGGGTCGATCGGCAGATACGGTACGGCCCAGGGGATCTCATCGACGGTCCGACCGGCAGCCGCCGCAGCCGCCGCCATGGCGTCGAAACCCTTTTTGATCGCGTCCTGATGCGACCCGGAGAACGCCGTATAGACCAGGTCACCCCCATACGGGTGCCGCTCGTGGACCGGCAGCTGGTTGCAGTGTTCCACCGTACGGCGGATCTCATCGATGTCGGAGAAGTCCAGCTCCGGGTCGATGCCCTGCGTGAACAGGTTCAAGCCCAACGTCACCAGACACACGTTGCCGGTGCGCTCCCCGTTGCCGAACAGGCAGCCTTCGATGCGGTCGGCCCCAGCCATGAAGCCCAGCTCGGCGGCTGCCACGCCGGTGCCCCGGTCGTTGTGTGGGTGCAGCGAGATGATCACCGCGTCGCGGCGGGACAGACCACGTGACATGTATTCGATCGAGTCCGCGTACACGTTCGGGGTAGACATCTCCACCGTGGCCGGCAGGTTGACGATCAGCGGCCGCTCCGGCGTCGGATCAACCTCGTGGATCACGGCGTTGCAGACGTGGATCGCGGCGTCCAGCTCGGTGCCGGTGAACGACTCGGGGCTGTACTCGTACGTGATCTCCGTCTCCGGGATCTCCTGCTCCAGCTTGCGGCACAGCCGCGCCGCCTGGACGGCGATGTCGGTGACGCCGTCGAGGTCGGTGTGGAAGACGACGTCGCGCTGCAGGATGGAGGTCGAGTTGTAGAAGTGCACCACCGCGCGCCTCGCCCCGCGGATGGCGTCATAGGTGCGCTCCACCAGGTGCTCGCGCGCCTGGGTCAGCACCTGGATGCTGACGTCCTCCGGGATATGCCCGTCGTCGATCAGCAGGCGGCAGAAGTCGAAGTCGGTCTGGCTCGCCGACGGGAAACCGACCTCGATCTCCTTGAAACCCATGCTGACCAGCAGGTGAAACATCCGCAGCTTGCGCTCGGGGTTCATCGGGTCGATCAGGGCTTGGTTGCCGTCGCGCAGGTCGACGGCACACCAGCGCGGCGCCTTCGCGATCACCGCGTCGGGCCACGACCGATCGGCCAGCTTCGTGGCGATGACGTCGTCGAACGGCCGGTACTTGGTGACCGGCATGCCGGAGGGCTGCTGAGGGTTCTTCATGAGCGTTTTGCTTCTTTCCTCGTCGTGTCGTCCAGGCCTGCCACGTGGCACCGATGGCAGCGGCGATCTCCGCGACGGGGTCGGCCCAGTGATCAGGCCCCGCCGCGGCGGCGAAGGAGCTCACCGGTCTTCAGGGAGCGCGCAGCGACAACGAACACCCAGACAGGGTAGCGACATCACCCGCGGCCCGTCCAACGCGCCCGCGACATCGGCTCGCCTTCAGACTTGGACGAGTGTTACGTTCCGAGCGGCCACGTCACCACCTCACCAGGAGATCCCATGAACTCATTGACCGCCGGACAGCAACTGGGCACGGGCGAGAGCCTGCAGTCCAGCACCGGCGCCTTCGTCCTGACGCTTCAGGACGACGGCAACCTGGTCCTGTCGCAACGGGGCAGCGTCGCGTGGGCTTCGGGCACGAACGGGCAGGGCGTCGACCGTCTCGCCGTCCAGGAGGACGGCAACGCGGTCCTCTATGCGGGCGGCGATTCCCGGTGGTCGACCGGCACCGACGGCAACCCCGAGGCGCACTTCGCCCTGCAGGACGACGGCAACCTTGTGCTTTACGGCGCTGACGGCACCTCGCTGTGGGCCAGCAACACGGTCAGCCCCGAGCCGGATGCCCCCGCAGCGGCCCCTGAGCCGGTCCCGGCGGCCGAGCCCGCGGCGCCCGCTGCGCCTGCCGCGCAGGAGTACGTCGTCGAAAGCGGCGACACCCTCAGCGCGATCGCCCAGCGTTTCTACGGCGACGCGGGCCAGTACGCGAAGATCGCCCAGGTCAACGGCATCGATAACCCTGACCTCATTCAGGTCGGGCAGCGCCTGATCATCCCGAACTGACCGGATCGCCGCGTGGCCGCGTGGCTGCGGCCTCTGCTGCCGTGGCCACGCGGCCGTTCACGCTGTCGTTGCGCGCGCGTCCGTGCCGGGCCCGCAGCCTCTCCCGGACCTCGTCGGGGGTCATCTCCGCGCGTCGCCGTTGGTCTCGGGCGATGACGACTCCCGTGGCCGCCACCCCAAACAGTCCCGCCACGCCGAGTATCTGCAGCGCCCGCGCGGTGCGGCGAGTCATCGCCCCACCACGCCCGCGCTGAGCACCGCGTCGACCAGGGCGGGCAACGCGACGGCCGCGCCGGCTCGCCACCGGTAGTCGATCAGATGCGTCAACTCGGTGTCGACCGGGTTGACCTCCACCACCGGAACCCCCGCGTCGCGGGCCGCCAGGGGCAGACCCGCGAACGGGTGCACGATCCCCGAGGTTCCGACCACCAGCACCAGGTCGGCCCGGGTCGCCGCGTCGAGCGCCGCCGCGAACTCGCCCTCCGGAAGCATCTCGCCGAACCACACCACCCCCGGCCTGACGGCCGCCCCGCAACGCGCACAGCTGGGAGGCTCGATGCGCTCGACGGGAGACTCGGGCGTCACCACGGGATCCTCGTACGGGGTGTCACAGCGCTCGCATCGGTGCGCGAACAGGCTCCCGTGCACGTGCGCGAGCACCTCGCTGCCCGCGCGCTCGTGCAGATCGTCCACGTTCTGGGTGGCGATCCGCACGTGCCGACCGTGCGGATGCCACGCGTCGGCCCACCGTGCCAGAGCCCGGTGCCCGGCGTTGGGCCGGGCGCCGCTGACCAGCCCCATGCGCCACACGTACCACGCCCAGACGAACGCGCGATCGCGCTTCCACGCCTCCGGTGTCGCCAGCTCCATGGGGTCGAAACGCGCCCACAGGCCGGTCTGGGCGTCACGGAACGTGGGAACTCCGCTCTCGGCGGACATGCCGGCCCCGGTCAAGACCACGACGGTACGGGCGTCACGCGCCAGGGAGACGATGTCGGCCGGTGCGGCCACCGGTGACGAAGAGGGCGACGTCGGAACCATTCCCCCAGCATGCCGTCCTTCCCGCAGCGGCGCGGCGCTTGACACACTGGAGCCATGACCAGCTCGTCCGCCGGGGTCCGTCTCGAGGCGGCCGCGGACCTCACCCGAACCGGCGATATCTGGATCTTCCGCGGGCGCTCTCCTGCCGATCACGCCATCCGCATGATGACCAACGCACCGGTGAACCATGTCGGGATGGCGGTGGTGCTCGACGATCTGCCGCCCCTGATGTGGCACGCCGAGCTGGGACGATCCCTTCCGGACGCTTGGACGGGCGCGAGACAGCGTGGCGTGCAGCTGCACGACCTGCGCGGCGCCGTCACGCAGTGGCGAGAACGGTACCGGCAGGAGGCGTGGCTGCGGCAGCTCACCCCGGACGTTTCGACGGACATGGAAGACGCCGTCTTGCGCACCATCGCGCGCTGGGACGGCGCGCCCTTCCCGAAAACCGCCGTCCTCGCCGGGCGGTGGCTGCGCGGGCGGGCCGGCGTGTTCGCGGATCCCCGCGCGGTCCGCGCGCGACGGCGCGGGCGCCCTTTCCCCGGGGCTGGTCGCCGGGCTGTCTATTGCGCCGAGATCGTCGCCGTCACGTACCAAGAGATGGGACTGCTCGACGGGAGGATGCCGAGCATGTACTTCGACCCGGGCACGTTCTGGTCCGGCGACCACCTGACGTTGGCGGGCGACTACCGCCTCGGCGAGGAGATCGCGATCCTGTGAGCATCACGTGAGGGCCGGCTGGCGTGGCGCCTCGCCCTCACGCGTGATCCGAAAGCGTCCGAAATGTTGAGTATTATGACTCATGAACGGATCGTCATCGCGCTGACCGAAACTGAGATCATGGCTAATTCGAAAGGGTCGAAAGCACTGAGAAAAGTCCTGAGCAAGACGGGGGTAGGTATAGGAATACTCTCTCTTTTGTTGTCC
>CAJDVG010000030.1_pt1 | contig 26914 bp, 18 predicted proteins | sample 7391321 | NCBI WGS metagenome assembly CAJDVG01 (sample SAMEA7055706, study PRJEB34461) | soil metagenome | biome: terrestrial ecosystem; feature: Peninsula; material: soil | place: Antarctica | collected 2016
GCGCAGGCCTGGCCTCTCTACCCGTTGCCCCCGCACACCGCGTACGTCAACGTGGGCTTCTGGGGCACCGTCCCCATCGGCCCCGGGCGAGCCGACGGCGACGTCAACCGCGATATCGAACGAGCCGTGGCCGATCTTGGCGGGCACAAGTCGCTGTATTCCGACGCGTTCTACGACCGGAAGACGTTCGAGACCGCGTACGGAGGCGATCGCTATCGCGCTGTCCGGCGGCGCTACGATCCGCAGGGGCGGCTGGCCGATGTGTTCGAGAAGGTGGTGGGCACATGACGTACGTGTCCCATCGACGGCTGCGACACCGGCACCCACCGAGCGGCGATGCGCGGCCCCGCGGCACGCGTCCGCGCACGACCGTCGGCGACCTCGCGTCGGCTGTCACGGACGGCCCTCCGCCCCTGCGGATCACCGCCTATGACGGCACCGACCTGGGCCCGAGCGATTCCGACCTGCACATGCACATCGCCTCCGAGAAAGGACTCCGCTACCTCCTCACCGCGAGGGGCGACCTGGGCATGGCCCGTGCCTACCTGACAGGTGAACTGCAGGTCGAGGGGATGCATCCGGGCAACCCGCATCCCCTGCTGTGGCAACTCAAGCGTGAGATGAGGACCCGAACACCACGGCCGGATGAGGTCGCGCGGCTCCTACGCGGACTGCGACCCTCTCAGTTCGCGGCACCCCCTCCTCCCCCGCAGGAGGGACCGCCGCGCTGGCGACGCATGCTCCATGGATTGCAGAGCTCCCTCGGTCGCTCCTCGACGTCGGTCAGTCACCACTACGACGTATCCAACCGGTTCTACGAGCTGTTGCTCGGCGACTCGATGACGTACACCTGCGCGGTCTACGCGGACCGGTCCGACTCGTTGGACGACGCGCAGCGGCGCAAGTACGCGCTCGTCGCGGGCAAGCTCGCCCTCCGGCCGGGGATGCGGCTGCTCGACGTGGGCTGCGGCTGGGGGGGCATGGTCCGGCACGCGGCCCGTCTGGGCGTGCGTGCGCTCGGCGTCACCCTGTCGCGAGAACAGGCCGCGTGGGCGCAGGCCCGCATCGCCGCCGAGGGGCTGGCCGGTCTCGCCGAAGTACGGCATCTGGACTATCGGCAGGCCCCGCGTGAGCCGTTCGACGCGATCAGCTCGATCGGGCTCACCGAGCACATCGGGACCGCCAAGTACGGCGCATACTTCGCAGAGCTGCACTCGCGTCTGCGACCCGGTGGGCGGCTGCTCAACCACTGCATCACCCGCTCCGGCGGTTCGAGCAGCACGCGACCCGAAGCGTTCACGGATCGGTACGTCTTTCCCGACGGGGAACTTGCCCCGATCGGGACGATCCTGCGCGCCGCGGCCGCGTCCGGTTTCGAGGTGCAGCACGTGGAGGACCTGCGGATCCACTATGTGTACACGTTGGCCGCCTGGAGCGCGAACCTCGAACGCCACTGGGAGGCGTGCGTGGCCGAGGCCGGCGAGGGCACCGCGAAGGTGTGGGGCCTGTACCTGGCCGGTTCGCGGATCGGCTTCGAGTCCAACTGGTTCCAGCTGCATCAGGCGCTGCTGACGCGTCCCGACCGCGACGGCTCGCCGGCCTACCCGTTGCGCCCCGACTGGGACCCGAACCCGTAACGACGAGGCCCGCGTCCGAGGCCTGGCCGTCCGTTCTGGTCGCGCTCGTAGACTGGTCGGGTGAACTTCGCCTCGGCCTACGACCAGGGCTTCCTGCGCGTGGCGGCCTGCGCCATCCCCACCGCGATCGCCCGTCCCGAGACCAACGGCGCCACCATCGCCGCGCAGGCCGCCGACGCCGCTGCCCGGGGCGCCGGGGTGGTCGTCTTCCCCGAGCTGAGCCTGTCCGGCTACGCCATCGACGACCTGCATCTCCAGGCACCGCTGCTCGACGCCGTCGAGGCGGCGATCACCGACCTTGCCGCACGAAGTGCGGAACTGGCGCCGGTCCTCGTCGTCGGGGCGCCGCTGCGGCATCGGCACCGGGTCTACAACTGCGCGGTCGTGCTGCACCGCGGGACGATCCTCGGCGTCAGCCCGAAGTCGTACCTGCCGACCTACCGCGAGTTCTACGAGCGCCGCCACTTCGGCGCCGGGGACGACATCCGGGACCACATCACCGTGGCCGGACATCGGGTCCCCTTCGGACCTGATCTGCTTTTCCGCGCCCTCGACGTGCCCGGTTTCACGCTGCATGCCGAGATCTGCGAGGACGCGGTGGTGCCGATCCCGCCGAGCGCGGCGGCCGCCCTGGCCGGCGCGACCGTGTGCGCCAACCTCTCCGGCTCCCCGATCACGGTCGGGAAGGCGGAGAGCCGCAAGCTGCTGGCTCGTTCCGCCTCGGTGCGCTGTCTGAGCGCATACATCTTCGCCGCCGCGGGTGAAGGTGAGTCGACCACCGATCTCAGTTGGGACGGCCAGACGTTCGTGTACGAGTGCGGGGATCTGCTCGGCGAATCCGAGAGGTTCCCGCTCGGCCCCCGCACGACCCTCGTGGACGTCGACCTGGACCGGCTGGTGGCCGAGCGGCACCGCCAGGGGACCTTCGATGACAACCGGCGAACCCACGCCGACCGGCTGGACGACTGCCGCATCGTCGAGTTCACGCTCGATCCGCCGCGCGGCGACATCGGGCTGCGTCGGGTGGTCGACCGCTTCCCGTTCGTGCCTGACGAGGTGGAGCGGCTGCACCAGGACTGCTTCGAGGCGCACCACATCCAGGTCAGCGGCCTGGCGCAGCGGATGCGAGCGATCGGCACGCCGAAGGCGGTCATCGGTGTCTCCGGCGGTCTGGACTCCACGCATGCGTTGATCGTGGCGACGCGGGCGATGGACCTGCTCGGACGGCCCCGCGCGGACGTCCTCGCCTACACCATGCCGGGATTCGCGACCAGCCCCGCCACCCGCAGCAACGCCGAACGCCTCTGCGCCGCGCTGGGGGTCAGTTTCGAGACCATCGACATCCGCCCGGCGGCCGAGCGGATGCTCGCCGACCTGCACCATCCGTACGCGGACGGGGCCGCGGCCTATGACGTCACCTTCGAGAACGTCCAGGCCGGGCTGCGCTACGACTACCTCTTCCGGCTCGCCAACCACCACGGCGGGATCGTCGTCGGCACCGGGGATCTCTCGGAGCTGGCGCTGGGGTGGTGCACCTACGGGGTCGGTGACCAGATGTCCCACTACGCCGTCAACACCGGGGTGCCCAAGACGCTGATCCAGCATCTCCTGCGCTGGGTGATCGCCTCAGGGCAGGTGGACGAGGGCACGGCGAAGATCCTGGCAGCGGTGCTGGCGACCGAAATCAGCCCCGAGCTGATCCCCGCCGAGGAGGGCGAGAAGCCGCAGAGCACCGAGGATTCCATCGGACCGTACGCGCTGCACGATTTCACGCTCTACTACCTGCTGAGGCTGGGCTACCGACCCGCCAAGATCGCGTTCCTGGCACAACAGGCCTGGGCCGACGCCGAGTCCGGCCAGTGGCCGCCGGGCTACCCGGAGGCCGATCGACAGGCTTACGACCTGGCCGAGATCCGGCACTGGCTGCAGGTCTTCGTACGACGCTTCGCCGCCAACCAGTTCAAGCGCTCGGCCGTTCCCAACGGGCCCAAGGTGATGGCCGGTGGCTCGCTGTCCCCGCGCGGGGATTGGCGGATGCCCTCGGATGCCTCCGCGGCGCTGTGGCTGGACCAGATCGAGCAGCAGGTGCCCACGTTCTGACCGGCGGTCGCTCTCACCTGGCGGTCGAGCGGCTCGATCGGCTGGCGAAGCACGGGAGTCGAGGGGCAGGCTGACCCCGTGCCCGAAAACGTACGTCTCGCGCCGCAAGGCGAGCAGACCGCGGCCGTGGCGTTGCCCACCCGAAGGTTGACCCCATGGCGGCGGTTGGTCGTGCGGCTCGGGAGCGCGGTGGCGATCCTGGTCGGTTCGGTCCTGATCGTCTACGCGGATCGCGGCGGCTACGTCGACGCGAACAACGACGACGGCCTCGGCCTGCTCGATTGCCTCTACTACGTGACCGTGACGCTGAGTACGACCGGCTACGGGGACGTCACACCGGCCACGGACTCGGCGCGCTTCATCAACGCCTTCGTCATCACCCCGGCCCGCGTGGCGTTCCTCGTCCTGCTGATCGGGACCACGTTGGAGGTTCTCGCCTCCGAAGGGCGGATGCAGTTCCGGATCGCTCGCTGGAGGAATCGCATGAAGGACCACGTGGTCGTCATCGGCTATGGCATCAAGGGGCGCAGCGCCGTCGACACCCTCATCAGCAACGGCCGCTCCAAGGAGAGCATCGTCGTCGTCGACAGCGGCGGCGAAGGCCGGCGCGACGCGCTGGCCGCGGGATACGCCGTGATCGTCGGTGATGCCACGCGAAGGTCCGTGCTCAGCCAGGCCGGGCTGGAACGAGCCCGTCAGGTGATCATCGCGACGGCCCGCGACGACACGAACATCCTGGCCACGCTGATGGTGCGTCAGCTCAACACGAACGCGTACGTCGTGGCGACGGTACGGGACCGCGATAACGTGCCGCTGATCCGCCAGAGCGGGGCCGACTCGGTGATCGTCTCGGCGGACTCTGCCGGGCGGATGCTGGGCAGCTCCGCGGTGTCGGCCCACCTGGGCCGGGTGCTGGAGGACCTGATCGTGTACGGGGAGGGCATCGAGGTCGCCGAACGCGAGACCCTCATGAAAGAGGTGGGCCTGGATCCGAGCTCGATCCCGGACCAGGTCGTCGCGGTCATTCGCGAGGACCGGCTGCACTACTACTTCGATCCCACCGTCTCCAAGATCGCCCGTGGGGACCGGCTCATCGTGATCCGCTCGGCGGTGGAACGCCCGTGGGCCCCCCGCCCGGGCACTCACGGCGAATTGACGTCGATGGACTCGGTCCGGGCGGCGATTGCCCACGCGACGGCCGAGCGAGCCAAGCGCGACGCGGCCGCATCCCAGAAACGCGCACCCGAGGACGGCGACTAGGCACGAGGCCGTCGGGCCGTGCCGACCGCCGTCGGCGTGGCGCCCCACCCCCTCATGTGGATCTGGGTTCACGGCGTCCAGAAGCGCGGGACGTGAGACGTCTTGCGCGTGGTCCCGACGCGGTGCAGAGTTTCAACGTGAACCAAAAGCGCTGGAGCGACGTAGACCCCCGCGTTCGGCAGGCGATCATGCTGGGCGGCGCCTTCGAAGCGGGTCTGAAGGTTGCCGCACTCATCGATCTCGCTCAACGGCCGCACGCCGACATCCGAGGCTCGAAAGCAGCGTGGGCCTGCGCGCTGACGATCGTGAACTCGGGCGGGGTCGTGCCGATCATCTACCTGCTGCGCGGACGCCGCACCGGGTAGCACGCACCGGGTAGCACGCACCGGGTAGCACGCACCGGCTAGCCCGCACCGGTCGCCCGCATCGAGCACCGGGACGGCCCAGCGTCAGCGACGAAGCTGTCACTCGCCGAGCACCTTGCGCAGGAAGGCGAGGATCGCCTCGTCGCTCACCTCACCACCGGGGACGACGTTCGCCCCGTACACGTTCGTTCCATACATGTTCGCTCCGTACCCGTGCGGCCCTCGGATCTCGTCGTGGAGTCTTTCCATCTCGACGTCGAGGCGCGCCGCGGTCGACGCGGCATCTCCCAGATCGGCGAGCAGCGCCGCAGGAACGTCACGGTCGTGCTTGTAGTAGATCTTGTGCTCCAGGCTTGCCCAGAAGTCCATGGCGATCGTGCGGAACTGCACCTCCACCGGCACGTCGACGACGCCGTCCGACAAGAACACGGGGACTTCGACGAGGGCGTGGAGGCTGCGGTAGCCGTTGGGTTTCGGGTGCGCGATGTAGTCCTTGACCTTGACGACCCGGAGATCCTTCTGGCCGCAGAGGAGATCCTGCACCCGGTAGACGTCGCTGACGAAGGAGCAGATCACCCTCACCCCGGCGATGTCGGTGATGGCCGCGCGGATCGCGTCCAGGGTGGGTTCGCACGTGAGGCCCTCGGCCTTGTCCAGGACACTCTGCGGACTCTTCACCCGCGAGGCGAGGTGCTGGATCGGGTTGGAGACGTGGCTGTGTTCGAACTCCCTCCTGAGGATCTCCAGCTTGGTCGTCACCTCCTCGATCCCGAATTGGTACGAGAGCATGAAGCGGGTGAACCGGCCCCGAAAGCCACGAATCCGTCCGAGCAGATCCTTCAGGGCGACATCATCGTCGTCTCCCGGCGCGAACTCGCGGGTCAACGCCTCCACCAGGCCGCCGCCAGGGTCCGGGGCGCCGGTCGACCGGCCTACGTCGACACGTGGGCTGTCCGGGCCATACGCGAGACTCACACGGGAAGCGTAACCGCCGTACCTGAGGGAACGCTCCGTCAGCCGCTACTCGTGGGCGGGCGTCATCACCATCGATCACCACGGGTCATCGAGAACGCGGCCCCGCACACACAACCGGGGCACCCACTCCCGGATGGCCACGGCCTATTCCTAGAGTTGGAGCATGACCGGCCAGGCGAATCCCCTCCCCGTCAAGGACGGGGCCTCAGATCCGTCCATCGCTTCCGTCGCCGACGTCGTGTCCTCCTGGTGCACTGACGCCGAAACGGGTCTGACCGCCGCCGAGGCCGCAACGCGCCTGACGGCCGACGGCCCCAACGAGCTGCGCTCCACACCTCCGGAGCCGACGTGGAAGAAGCTCCTGCGCCAGCTCCGGGATCCGCTGGTCTACCTACTCCTCGTGGCGATCGCGATCTCGTTCGCGGCCTGGCTGGCCGAGGGGGCCACGGGGCTGCCGATCGACGTCATCGTCATCTCGGTGATCGTGATCGCGAACGCCGTTCTCGGTTTCGTGCAGGAGAGCAAGGCGGAGGACGCCGTCGCGGCCTTGGCCGACATGACGGCGGCCAACTCCGCCGTCGTCCGAGACGGCACGATCTCGACGATCCCGGCGTCCCAGCTCGTCCGGGGCGACCTGCTCCTCCTCGCCGAAGGGGACAGCGTCGGAGCTGACGCCCGCCTCGTTCAGGCCGTCGCCCTGAAGGTGCAGGAAGCTTCTCTGACCGGAGAGTCGGCGGCGAGCGACAAGGAGACGGGTCCGCTCCAAGCGCCGGCGCCGATCGGAGACCGCCTCAACATGGTGTTCAAGGGCACCGCGGTGGTCTCCGGGGTCGGTCGCGCCGTTGTGACGAGCACCGGCATGGACACCGAGATGGGCCATGTCGCGACCATGCTGGAGGGGACGCAAGCCGAGCCCACGCCGTTGCAACGCGAGATCGACCAGATCTCAAAGGTGCTGGGGGGCATCGTCATCGCGATCGCCGTGCTGGTCATGGCGGCGCTGGTCCTGATCAACGGGGTCAGCTCGGTGCAGGAAGCCGTCGACATCCTGCTCATGGGCGTCTCGCTGGCGGTCGCGGCCGTGCCCGAAGGGTTGCCGGCGATCCTCTCGCTCGTGCTCGCCGTCGGCGTGCAGGCGATGGCCCGTCGCAGCGCGGTGATGAAGGACCTGCACTCGGTCGAGACCCTCGGGTCGGCGTCGGTCATCTGTTCGGACAAGACCGGCACGCTGACCCGCAACGAGATGATGCTCAAGACCGTCGTGACGGCGTCCGGGAGGCTGGAGCTGACCGGCGCCGGCTACGATCCCGCCGGCGAGGCCGTGCTCGACGGCCCCGACGCCGCTTCGAGCGAGGCCAGGCGGGTGCTCGCGGGTGGCGTGCTGGCCAACAACGCCCAGCATGCACAGGTGGACGGCGTGTGGGAGATCCAAGGCGACCCCACCGAAGCCGCGTTCCTCGTGGCCCAACATAAGCTGCCGGGCGTCGCCGAACGCGTCCGTTCGTACGCGCGCGAAGGCGAGGTGCCGTTCACCTCGGACCGCAAGATGATGTCGGTGTTGGCCAGTCGCGACGACCACGGCCGCCGCGTCATCAGCAAGGGCGCCCCCGACGTCCTGCTCGGTCATTGCGCGTACGAGTTTGTCGGCGAGGACATCGTTCCGCTGACGGACCAGCGACGCCGGGCCTGCCTCGACACCGTGACCGAGCTGTCGGCGCAGGGATACCGCACCCTCGGGGTCGCGTCCCGGGCCGCCGGCGACGGCGCCGCCGACACCTTCGACGACACCGCCGAACGTGACCTCGTCTACGCAGGCGTCGTGGGCATCATGGACCCGCCGCGCCCGGAGGCGGCCCAGGCGATCAAGGAAGCGCACCAGGCAGGCATCCGCACGATCATGATCACCGGCGACCACCCGGTGACGGCCGCCCGGATCGCCGAAGACCTCGGCATCGTCGAGGACCAGCACCCGCCGCGCGCGCTCACCGGCGCCGATCTGGACGCTCTGTCCGACGAAGAGTTCCAGGCCGTGACGCGAGAGGTGTCGGTGTACGCGCGCGTCGCGCCCGCACACAAGCTGAAGATCGTCGACGCCCTTCAGGCCGACCGGCAGATCGTGGCCATGACCGGCGACGGCGTGAACGATGCCCCCGCGCTGAAGAGCGCTGACATCGGCATCGCGATGGGCATCACGGGCACGGAGGTCACCAAGGACGCCGGAAGGATGATCCTTGGCGACGACAATTACGCGACGATCGTGGCCGCGGTCCGCCAGGGCCGGGTCATCTTCGACAACATCAAGAAGTTCCTGCGCTACCTGCTTTCGTCCAATATGGGCGAGGTGGCCACCGTCTTCTTCGGTGTCGTCCTGGCGCGCTTCCTCGGTCTGATCGACCCGGAGAATCCCACCGCGACGGTCGTGCCGCTGTTGGCCACCCAGATCCTGTGGATCAACCTGGTCACCGACTCCGCCCCTGCGCTCGCGATGGGCGTGGACCCCGAGATCGACGACGTCATGGCACGACGACCGCGGCGCTTTGACGACCGGATCATGGACCGCGGCATGTGGCTGAACGTCATCGCGATCGGTGTGGTGATGGGCGCCGCGACGTTGCTCACCTTCGACCTCTGCCTGCCCGGGGGGTTCTTCGAGGGCCTGGACCACCTGGCCGAGCCGCACCAGCAGTTGGACGTCGCACGCACCACGGCGTTCACCACCTTGGTGTTCGCCCAGTTGTTCAACGCCTTCAACGCCCGCTCGCGGGTCCATAGCGCGTTCCACGCGATGTTCGTCAACCCGTGGCTGCTCGGTTCCGTGGCGCTGGCCGTTGTGTTGCAGGTCGCCGTAGTGGAGATGCCCGTGCTTCAGACCGCGTTCGGCACGGCGTCTCTCGACGCCCTCCACTGGTTTCTCGCCATCGGCGCGGCCTCGGTCGTCCTGTGGTTCGAGGAGATCGTCAAGCTGATCCGTCGTGCGCTGCCACGCACCTGACACCGTCCGGAACGCCCTGACGCCGTGGTGCGAAACGAGCGGTTTTCGGTGGGACGGGCTGGGGCGCAGCACGCTCCCCTGCCGTGAGGAAGATGGGACAAACCCAGATCCGCGGGGGGCGTGAACGACGGGTGGGTTCGGGGCGCGTGTCGACGGATCGTCGAAACGTCACAGGAGGTCGCCTCGGCGCCACAGACGTGCGCAGGCGGCGAGATCCTCCCCCATCTGCAACACGGACGCGGCGGATCGCGCGTGAGCGCTAGACGTCTCCTGCGAGCTCGGCGAGCGGCCGCGCGCGTCGGCGTGCACCTCGTCGGGTTCGCGGCCTGCGCGGCCGACCGCCACGACCCGGCAGAAGGCCGCCGCCCGGTCGAACGCCCCGGCGACGTCGCCGTCGTACACACCGCGCAGGATGGCATCGGCGAGTTCGCGCATCGCCTCGGGGCCGGGAGGTGTCGCGGCCCCGGCGATCACGGAGGACACGTCGGCGTGCGCCACCCCCGCCGCGTAGTCCGCGCCCGCCCCCACCGCATCGCGTCGCACCCACTCGCGCAGCACATACAGTCGCCACAGCGCCCCGGGCAGGGTCCTCGCAGGCAGAGCCGCCCACAGGTCCGCAACCGTGTCCAAGCCCAGCTCGTCGACGAGCCGCACGAGGCGTTCGGTGAGCTCCGGGTCCGACACGGCGCGCCCGGTCCGCACGAGGATCGCGGCGGTCTCGTGCGCGATTTCGGTGATCTGAGCCGGGTCGAGCTCGCTGCGACCGAAGCCGTCAGGGCGGGTCGCGTCGAGCAGGGTCGGCCGCCGAAAGCGGCGCGTCCCCGAGGTCTGCCCTGAGAGAGGCGGCTCAGATGAAGGCTGAGCAGAGGGTGTCATCAGTCCCCGCTCGCGGGGCCGACGACGACGGCTCCGTCCGGGGAGAGCACCACGGTCCCGTCGTCGCGCAGCGTCAAGGTCGGGTCGTTCGCGAGCAAGACGACGATTCCCCGCGTCGAGCGCAGGCCCAGGTCGACGTCGGCGTGGCGGACGCCGAGGTTGACGGCCACGCGGTGTTCCCCGCGCCGGACCACCACGACCCCTTCGTCGTCCTCCGTGACCAGGATCTTGCTCAGGTCGCCGTCGCGCAGGTCAGCGCGGGAGCCGCGTAACGCGATGAGCGCCCGGTACCACCCCAGCAGCTCCCGGTGACCGGCCTGACCGGGCTCGGCCCAGTCCAGCACCGACCGATCGCGGGTGGCGTGGTCCTGCGGGTCGGGCACGTCGTCGGCGGACCAGCCGTGGGAGGCGAACTCGCGGCGACGCCCCTGGCTGACCGCTTCGGCGAGACCTGAGTCGATGTGGTCTGTGAAGAACTGCCAGGGGGTGGAGGCACCCCATTCCTCGCCCATGAACAGCATCGGCGTGTAGGGGCTGGTGAGCAGCAGCGCCGCTCCGCACTGGAGGCGGCGGGCGCTCAGGGTGGCGCTGTGCCGGTCGCCCATGCGGCGGTTGCCGACCTGGTCGTGGGTCTGGAGGGACGCGACGAACCGCCACCCTGGAATGTCCTTGCCGACCGGCCGACCGTGCCGTCGTCCCCGGAAGCTCGACCACGTGTCGGCGTGGAAGAACGGCGTCATGAGCAGGGTGGCGAGCGCCCCGTCGGCGTCGAAGTCGGCGTAGTAGCCCTGTGTCTCCCCGGTCAGCGCCACGTGCAGGCCGTGGTGAACGTCGTCGGCCCACTGACCGTCCATGCCCAGGCCGCCCTCCTCCACGGGCCGGACCGTCCGCGGGTCGTTGCGGTCGGACTCGGCCACGACCCACCGGCCCCGGCCGGTCGTCTCACCGATCTGGCGAACGCGCACGGCGATGTCCTCCAGGATGTGCACGGCCCGGTCGTCGTGCAGCTCGTGCACGGCGTCGAGGCGCAGCCCGTCCACGTGGAAGTCCGTCAGCCAGTAGGCCACGTTGTCCAGGACGAACTCGCGCACCTCGTCGCTGCCCGGTCCGTCCAGGTTCACCGCCTCGCCCCACGGGGTGTGGTGCCGCTGCGTGAAGTACGGTCCGAACGGCCCCAGGAAGTTCCCGTCCGGGCCCAGGTGGTTGTACACCACATCGAGGCACACCCCAAGCCCTCGGGCGTGGCACGCGTCGACGAACCGCTGCAGCCCGCGCGGACCACCGACTGGCTCATGCACCGCCCACAGACAGGTGCCGTCGTACCCCCATCCGTGCCAGCCCGGGAACGAGGCCACCGGCATCAACTCGACGACGTCGACGCCGAGGACCACGAGATGGTCGAGCCGCCCGATCGCCGCGTCGAAAGTCCCCTCATGGGTGAATGTGCCCACGTGCATCTCGTACAGGACCGCCCCTTCCAAAGGGACGCCCTCCCAGCCGTCATCGGTCCACTCGAAAGCGCCCGGGTCGAACACCGCCGAGCGTCCGTGGGGGCCGTCCGGCTGACGCAAAGACCGAGGATCAGCAAGGACCGGTCCACCGTCAAGCCGGAAGCCATAACGGGTCCCCTCGACCGCTGCGGCGTCGACGCTCGACCACCCCTCGCCGCGGTCGTGGTCCGCGGTCATGGGCAGCACCTCCTCACCGAGGACGAGATCGACACTGATCGCGCGCGGCGCCCACACTGAGAAAGTGCGGTCGACGGGCGTGCGCCGTTCCTCCGTGACGGTAGAGGGGGCGAGCGTCGCTCTCGCGGTGCTGTCTGGGTGGTTCATCAAGTCCTCGTCGGCGAACAGGGGCGTCATCTCATGAGCGCGCGGCGACGCGCTGACCATCCGACGGTACGCCATGAGGGCGGCGCGCTCCGGGCGAGGTCCACCGCGCCTACCGGGTGGTAGCCCGGCGAGGCATCCGTCACGTCAGCTTCACGTCTGCGTCACGTCGAGTCGCCTCGCCGTCACCTCGGCGCTGCAACAACACGGCGACCGGCAACTCCTGCAACAGGCTGGCTACCGACGTCGGACCTCCCTCGAAGGCTCGATCGGTGAGGATGTCCCGCCACTGCCCCTCGGGCAGGTCGATGCTCGTCTCGCCCCACCCCCCGGCGGCGGCCAGCCGCGCGGGCGCCCGTGTCACGAGCGTGACGAGGCGCACCGTCCGGCGCAGACCGAGCGCTCCCGCGATTCCTCCGCCGCTCGTCCGCACGAACCCCAGGGCGTGCTCGCTGGGGCACGTCACCGGGGTGTAGCTGCCCCCGGTCAAAAGGTCCGGCTCCTCGCGGCGCAGACGCAGTACACGAGTGGTGAGCAGCAGTTTCTCGGCGTCGAGCCCCCGCGGCGCGCGGGCCGGTCCCGGGCCGCCGTCCTCGCCGAGCCCCCCGGCCTCGCCGAGCCCCCCGGCCTCGTCCAGGCTGGCGAGCAGGTCTCGGCGCACGCCGTACTCCACGGGCCGACGGTTGTCGGGGTCGACGAGGGACAGATCGACGATCTCGCAGCCCTGGTAACAGTCGGGGACCCCCGGCAGCGTGAGCTGCAACGCCTTGGCGGCCAGGATCGTGGCCCGCGCGGCTTCCGCGTTCGCCGCCAGGGCGCGTCTGATCGCGTCGTACAGCCGTCCGTCGCGGCGCACCTTGTCCACGAACGACAGCACCCGTCGTTCGTACTCCTCGTCGCCGTCCACCCAGGCCGTGCCCTGCTTGGCCTCCCGCAGGGCCTTGAGCAGGTAGGCCTCCATGCGTTTAGTGCCGATATCGCCGACGCCGAGGATCGTCTGCCACAACATGTGCGCGGTCGGGGCGTCGACGCCCATCTCCGCCGCGCGTTCGCGGGCCACGGTGGAGCACTCGATCCACGCGTGGGGGTCGCCGGCGACGGCGAGGATGCGGGCGCGCGCGTCCTCGCTGCGCTTGGTGTCGTGGGTCGACAGGGCCGTCATACCGCGCGGCCACTCCTGGACCTGGTGCTCGGCCCACTCATGCAGTTCCTGCGCAGAGCCGGTGTCGAGGCCCTGCGGGTCACCGCCGACTTCGTTGAGTGCGATGAGACGGTGCCAGCGGTAGAACGTCGTGTCTTCGATCCCCTTGGCCATCACCGGTCCCCACGTCTGCTGGAGTCGGGTCGTGAAGTCGAGCGCCGATGGGTCGTTCTCGCCGGCCACGGTGAGGGGAATGAGCGCGTTCAGCTCCGTGTCGAGGTCGGGCCGCGCGGCGCGCGCCCTCCGGAACGCGCCGGTGAGGTGCTCGACGGCGGCTGCCGAGATCCGCTCGTCGGTACGGACGTACGCGCGATAGACCTGACCGGCCACGAGAAGCTCTACGACCGCCATGCGCAGACGGTCCGGGTCGAGCTCCGGCAGCGCCTCGCGGGCGCGGCGGGTGAGGCGCTCCACCTCGGGGACGAGCAACTGGTCGACGACCTGCCGTTTGGCGAGGTCCACCGCCTCGGACAGGGTGGCGGGGCCGCCGGCGAGCGCCCACTGCTGCGTCAGGACCTGCGCATCGGCCGGGTCGACCAGCGCGTCGGAGATCGCTCGCAGCCCGTCGTACCCCGTGGTGCCGTCGCAGGCCCACGTCGTCGGCAGGCGCTCGGAGGCCTCCAGGATCTTCTCCACGACGACGTACGTGCCCTTGGTGGTGGACGTGCGCAGCTGCTCAAGGTATCCGGCGGGGTCGGCGAGGCCGTCCGGGTGATCGATGCGGAACCCGTCGATGAGGCCCCGCTGGTTGAGGTCGAGCAGGACGGCGTGCGTGGCCTCGAACACCTCGGGCAACTCGACGCGTACGGCGATGAGCTGGTCGACCTCGAAGAAACGGCGGTAGTTGAGGGTGTCCTTGTCGCGCCACGACGTCAGGCGGTAATGCTGGCGGTCCAGCACCGCCCGGATGTCCGGTCCGTCGTCCCCGCCGCCGTTTCCGCTGTCCTCTGTGCCGAGCGCGACGGGCAGGACGTGCTCGAAATAGCGGAGGATCGGCACGTCCGCGCGGCTGGATGAGTGGGTGAGCGGGTCGGGCATCGTGTCGAACGTGATCTGGCCGTCCGCCAGGACCTCCGCGAGCGGTGCCCCGAGGATGGGCACCCCCATGCGTCCGCCTCCGGCCTTCCAGTCGATGTCGAACCACTCGGCGGTCCGGGCGTCTCGCCCGTCTTTGAGGACCTCCCACAGCGCGGTGTTGAGGAACTCAGGAGCCACGAACGCCATGTGGTTGGGGACGACGTCGACGATGATCCCGAGGCGATGGGCCTGCGCAGCCCGCGCCAGGGACTCGAACCCGGCCATCCCTCCCAGCCCCTGCGCGATCGCGCCATGGTCGATGACGTCGTAGCCGTGCATGGAACCGGACGAGGCCTGCAGGATCGGGCTCAGGTACAGGTGGGAGACGCCGAGGTCAGCAAGGTACGGCACGATGGCCTCGGCGTCGGCGAAGGTGAAGCCGTCGTGCAACTGGAGGCGGTACGTGCCGGTGACGGGCATGGGTGGGCCAGCTCCTGGGGTCGGGGGCGCCGCCATTGTCTCAGATCCACGGCTTGCAGCGCGGGGGTGCCACGCACGCCCTCACGCCCGGCGACCCACCGACCGTGGTGGTTCTGGCACCACGATCCTTGCGCTCTGGGCGAGCTCGCGCGCGGCGCCCAGAATGGTGCGCGTCGCCGAGCAACCGATCCGGCTCGCGCCGGCTCCCACCATGACCAGCAACGTCTCCAGGTCACGGATCCCGCCCGAGGCCTTCACCCCCATCCGGTCCGGCACGTTCGCGGCCATGAGCAGCACATCGGCCACGGTGGCCCCGATCACCCCGGCGCCGCCCTGCGCCGCGTTGCCGACAACCGCGAATCCGGTGCTGGTCTTCACGTAGTCCGCCCCCGCTTCGACGGCGACCCGGCACCCGTCGACCTTGTCGGAGTCGTCCAGGTATGCGGTCTCCAAGATCACCTTGACCAGGGCGCCCGCCGCGTGCGCGACGCCCACCACCGCAGCGATGTCCTCGGTGACGGCGTCGAGATCGCCGCCGCGCAGGCCCCCGATCGAGAGCACCATGTCGAGCTCTCCGGCGCCGTCCGCCAGGGCCCGTCGCGACTCGGCGACTTTCGTAGCCGTCGTGGTCGCGCCGTGCGGGAACCCGATGACCGTCCCGACCCGAACCGTTGAATCCCGCAGTTGCCGCGACACCGCGGCGACGTCGACCGGCCGCACGCAGACGCTGCCCGGTGGGTCGTCCCGGATATCGTCCACCCCGCGCGCCACCTCGACGGGGGTGAGGGTCGGGGCCAACAGCGCATGATCGATCAGCGCGGCGATGTCGGCGACGGACAACTCCGTGCCGGGGGTGATGCGGGCCATGCGGGGGAGCCTACGTCGCGACCGGCAGCAGCAGCTCCAGGGCGATCTCGTCCCGGCTCTCGATCCCGTAGTGCCCGATCAGCGGCACCTCACCGGCCCCCATGCGGCGTTTCGTGTCGCGCGCGAGGTCCATGGCGCCGACGAGGACCTCGACGATGCGCATGCCGCGCCGCTGGTAGAAGCGCAAGGCGTCCAGGTTGTCGTTCGTCGTGATGAGCCAGAGCCTGCGCAGCTGCGCCTCGCGCGCGAGGCCCTCCGCGGCGGCGAGCAGCGCCGACCCGACGCCGCCCGTGCGGCGGCTCGCGTTGATCGTGACGATCTCCAGCGCATCGTCGGCGATCACGTACGTCACCAACCCCACCAGGTCGGTGCCGGATTCGGCGAGCAAGGCCGGGATGGTCGCGCAGTCGTAGGCCTGTCCGTGCGACACGACGATCGGCCCGCCCCACGCCTGCCGGAGGTAGCGCGCCACGGATTCGGCGTCCCCTGACCCCTTAGGACGGATCCGCACGCCATGAGCTGTGGCGCCGTGGGTGGTGCCGCTGTCGTCGCACATGGCCGCCAGTGTCCCACCCGGTCGGGTTCGCCCCCGGGATCGATCCCGAGCAGGCAGAGTCCTACTCAGATCAGGAACCGGTACGCGGAGCTGTCGGCCGGGATCCGCTCGACGACCATGCGGCTCTCGGTCATCCGGGCCAGGAGGCTATCCAGATCGCTGGGGTTGCCGAGTTCTAGCCCGACCAGGGCGGGCCCGGTGTCGCGGTTGGAGCGCTTCACATATTCGAACAGCACGATGTCATCGTCCGGCCCCAGCACACGCTCCAGGAACGCGCGGAGCGCGCCCGGCTCCTGCGGGAAGTTGACGAGGAAGTAGTGCTTGCGGCCCTCGTCGACCAGGGACCGCTCGACGACCTCCGCGTACCGCGACACGTCGTTGTTCCCGCCCGACAGCACCACCACGACGTCGCTGCCCGGCGTCACGTCGACGCGTGCGAGCAACGCCGCCGAGGCCAGGGCCCCGGCGGGCTCGGCGATCACGCCGTCGGTCTGATAGAGGTCGAGCATCTCCGTACAGATCCGGCCCTCCCCAACCGTCACGATCGGCAGGTCGAACTCGCTCACCACCCCGTACGGGATGTCGCCCACCCGCCGGACCGCCGCACCGTCTACGAACGTCTCCATCTCGGACAGCGCCACGGGGGCGCCGGCCGCGAGCGCGGCGGTCATCGACGCGGCGCCCACCGGTTCCGCACCGACGATCCGGACCCGCGGGTGACGAGCGCGCAGCCAGGCGGCACAGCCGGCGAGCATGCCACCCCCACCGACCGGGATCACGATCAGGTCGGGGTCGTGGCCCAGCTGTTGAACGACCTCGACGGCGAGGGTGCCCTGTCCGGCGATCGTGTCGAGATGGTTGAAGGCGGGCACGAGGACGGCCCCGGTCGATTCGGAGTCGGTGAGCGCGTCGGCGAACGCGTCGTCGTAGGTGTCCCCGCCGACGATGACCTCCGCGCACCCCCCGGACAGGGAGGCGATACGGTCACGTTTTTGTCGGGGCGTCGTGCGCGGAACGTAGATGCGGCAGCGCATCGCCAGGTGGGCGCACGCGTACGCGACGCCCTGGGCGTGGTTGCCCGCGCTCGCGCAGACGACGCCGCGCTCGCGCTCGTCGGGCGTGAGCTGGGAGATGAGGTTGTAGGCGCCGCGAATCTTGTACGAGCGGACCGGCTGAAGGTCTTCCCGCTTCACCCAGACGTTGGCCCCGGTGGCCTCCGAGAGCCGGGCGCTGCGCGGCAGGGGCGTCTCGCGGACGACACCGCGCAGCCGCACGTACGCGGCCTCCACGTCGAGGGGGCTGGGGAGCGTGGTCACGGCCCTATTGTGCCGCCCGCGACGAACGACTCCGTCCCGCCTCTCGGGCACACGACAGGCGGCGATGAGGCGGACGCCGATGAGCCCGCAGCGGCCGCTACCCTGTCAAGGCACCGGTTTGCGCGCTGCGCCTTCTCGTTCGCGCGGGAGCGACGCGCTTGGGCCAGGGCCCTTAGCTCAGTTGGCAGAGCAGCGGACTTTTAATCCGAAGCGCGCGGGTTCGAGACCCGCAGGGCCCACAGAAGAAGCGGACGGTTCTTGCTCCCCGCGGCGGCCGGCGGGCGGCGACGAGAACTGGATGCATGTGTCTCACGGGGTATGGGCGTTCTTCGCGGGCTGGTTCGGCTTCCTCAGCGTCGACCCATCGACGGGGGTGTCTCGCCTGTGGATGGTGCACAGCACGATGTACGTAGCCTTCGCGATGTCGAGCCACCGGGATCCCGACCGACCGGTGCCGTCCCTGTGGGCGACCACGGCGATCACCTTCGGGGGGTTCGTGCTCGGCGGTCTCGCCGCCGGCGCCCCGCTCCTCTCCCTGCTCGGCTTCGGCGCCGCGAACGTGTTGGTGGCAGCCTGCGCGATCTGGTTCTACCAGTTTCGCGGGACCGTCTCCTGGGTGCCCCGCAACACCCAGGAGACGATTCGGTTGATGCTTTCCTTGCTGGCCGCCACGCTGCTGGGAGCGCTCGTGGGAGCGTACCCAAGCAGCGGGCTGCGCCCCGACATGGATCTGCAGCACACGATTTGGGCGGCAGCGCGCAGCTACACCTCGATCACCATCGCCGCGAACTGCATCGTCCCGCTGTATTTCACGAACTCGGACTGCCTGCCGTCCCGCTACCCGATCAGCAAAATCGTGTGCAGCATCCCTCTGGGGATCGCCTGCCTGGCGCTGCCGGTGATGTTCCCGAGCTTGGCGATGTCCTGGCTCTACGCGATTCCGTCACTGTGGGCAGCCCTCGTCATGACGCGGCGCATGACCGCGGCGTACACGTGCACGTTCACCTTGGTGGCCGTGTTCGTTCCGTACGCGGCCTTCCCGATGCCTCCGCTCGGTGGATTGCTGCTGCCGGAGGCCATCGTGGATGTCACGTTCGCTTTCGTCAGCCACCTCGCCATGCTGATCATCACCCTGCGCGACGAGACCACCCGCGTACAGCAGCACATGACGAAACTCGCCGAAGTCGACGCCGCGCATCACGAAATGTTCACGTCGGTGATCCACTCGATGGCCGACGGCCTGATTCTCACCGACCGCAGCGGCCGCGTCGCCATGACGAACCGGGCTGCCGACTCGGTGGCCGCGGAGGGCATTCCAGAACAACTGGACATCGAGTGGGTGCGCGCCTTCGAGCTGCAGGTGGTCGACGCGCAGCGGGTCGTGAGCGAGGTGCTGCTCCAGAGCTTGCTGGAACCCGAACGCGGCGCGGCGCGGCAACTGGAGATCGTGCTCCCGCGCCCGGAGGGCGCCCGACGCATCTCCGTTTCAAGCCAGGACCTACCCTCGGGGTCCGAGCGTCTCACGTTGCTCATGTTCCGCGACATCACCGCGGCGCAGCAGCGCCAGCAAGAGCTGGAGTCGTTCGCGGGGACGGTGGCCCACGACCTGAAGGGGCCGCTGACCTCTCTGAACGGTTGGCTGGAGGCCGCGGTCGACGAGCTGGCCGACCGCGATGTCGCCGCCGGGCGGATGGCCCTGGCCCGCGCGCATCACGCCGTCGAGCGGATGCGGGTGATGATCGACGACTACCTGGCGTACACCGTCAGCCAGGGCGGCGAGCTGCGCATCACCGACGTCGACCTTGCACGGATCGTGGGCGAGATCGTGTCGGTCTACTCGGCCGCGGCCGGGCCGACCTTCGACGTCGACATCCACCATGTACTACGTACCGACGCCTCGTTGACTCGCCAGTTGATGGCCAACATCATCGGTAACGGCGTCAAGTACGTTCGCGAGGGCGAGCAGCCGTACATCGAGGTGAACAGCGTCGACGGGGCCCAGGGATGGACCGAGGTCCGCGTCGCCGACCGGGGTCGCGGTTTGCAGCCCGGCGACGAGGAACGCATTTTCGGTCGCCTCAACCGCAGCGACAAGGATGCGCGAGTGGTCACAGGGATCGGGCTAGGGCTCGCGCTCTGCGACGCCATCGTGACGCGGCACGGAGGTCAGATCAGGGCAGAGAACAACGAGTGGGGCGGCGCCACATTCAGGTTCACCCTCCCCACGGTGGGTGCTGCCACGTGACCGCCGCGCCCACGAAGCAGTCCGTCCTGGACCGCGCCTTCCAGTACGCGCTGGTTCCGTCGGCCGCGATCAGCATGACGGTCGGTCTGGCCGCCTACGACCCGCAGCTGCAACAACCCCACCACTGGCCCGGGGCAACGGTCTTCGGCGGCGTGTGCACCTTCGCGTGGGTTCAGGGTCACTTCCGCCCACGTCGCGCGCTTGCGATCGTCGCCGCGCTCGTGTCGATCATGGTGCTGGTCGGCATGCGTTTCGGTTTCGCGCCCGCCGATCTGGCTCGCATCGCGGTCGTCGACGCGGTCGTGGTGTTGGCCATCCTGTACGGCTATCGACGGGGCTGTAGCACGGGCGACTGGTTCCCCGACGGCTGCTTCCACGTGGGGCGACTCATGGGTCTCATCATCGTCGGGACGGCCGTCATTATGCTGGCCGGCGGCATCCCCTACGTCTGGTGGTCCGACGGCGCCTCGCTGAGCCAGAACGTCCTGTGGTTCGTCCGCATGGTGACGCACCTCTCGTTCGGCTTGCTCGTGATGTTTTCCCTGTGGTTCCCGCCACGCCCGACCTACTGCCGGATCGAATACCGGCGCTTCCTGCCGGTCATCATCCCCTTCTCCGTGGCGTGCCTGGTCACTCCCTTCCTCACGCCCAGTTACCCCTTGGACTGGATGGTCCTCATCCCCGCGGTGTGGGTCGGTGTGACGCTCACGCCGCGCACGGTGGCGTGGGGGGTGATCCCGATGTCACTCATCCCCACGGTGTTCCGCGATTCTCCGCACTGGCGGGTAGCGCCGGATCAGTTGCTGCCGGCGTCCTCGGTGTTGGAGCTCCTGCTGACGACTGCGACCGTCCTCAGCTTCGTGCTCGTGGCCTTCCGCGAGCGATGCGCCCGGCTCACCGCGCAGGCGGGCGAGGCCGCCGCCACCTCCGTGGCTCAAACCGAGTTGCTGAATTCTGTCATCCAGACGATGCGCGACGGGGTCCTGCTGGCTGACTCCGTCGGCCGGATCCAGCTGACCAACGCCGCGGCGCGCGCCATGCTCGGGCAGCCGACGTCGCGCTCTTCCGCGGCCGGATGGGCAGGTTCGTACTCCTTCCGCACCCAGGGCGGGTCGAGCCTGAGCGACGCCCAGCTCAGCGAGCTCCTGAACCCGCCCGCGGACGGCTTCGCCCGACTGACCGTCGAGGTGCCGGGCGCCGACGGGGACCAGAGTCGCTACGTCACCCTGGCGGCCCGCGCCCTGGTGCATCGCCACGACCGGCTCAGTCTCGTGCTCATCTCCGACGCGACGACCGAACACTCCCGCCGCCGAGAGCTTGAGTCCTTCGCGGGGACCGTCGCGCACGACCTCAAGAGCCCGCTGTCGGCCCTCAGCCTGTGGATGGACGTCGCCGAGACGGAACTCGACGACGACGTCGAATCCGGCCAGCACGCGCTGGAGCAGGCCCGCAAGGCCAGCCGTCGGATGAGCACCATCATCGACGAATACCTCAACTACACCGTGACGCGTGAGGGCCTCCTGCGGCCCGTTCCGGTGGAACTCGACCGCCTCGTCCGGGAGGTATCGTCCGCGTACGGCCAGGGCGAAGCGGCGCCCAGGATCGACGTGACGGTCAAGGAGACGGTCCAGGCGGACCGAGCGCTGCTCGGACAGCTATTCGGAAACTTGGTGGGTAACGCCGTGAAGTACGCGCACCCGGGCAAGCCGGCGTACGTCCAGGTCAGCTCCACTCCCGACGCCGAACCCGGCTGGGTACGCGTCCGCGTCGCGGACCAGGGCCTGGGCCTGTGCGACGAGGACACCGAGACGATCTTTGAGCCGTTTTCACGCAGCGCCGTCGGCGCCGCGCACGGCCAAGGGGTCGGCCTCGGCCTGGCCGTGTGTCACGCCATCGTCAGCCGCCACGGCGGGACGATCAGCGCGCATGGCAACGACTGGGGCGGCGCCACCTTCGAGTTCACGCTGCCGAGCGCGGACGCCCTGATCGACCATGCCGCGGCACCGGCATACGCCTCCCGTTAGATCTGGCGCATGCCTGGCTACCGGGCGCCAGTTCAAGCGCCAGATCTGGCGCACCCCTTGGCGATAGCGCCTGCCGCGTCGGCTACAACCCCTGCCAATCAGGCTTGGCTTCGAACGCCTCCCGGTAGTAGCGGCCCCACTGCAGCCGCCCTCCGGCTTCCTCATCGACCAGGACGGTGACGTGCGGGTGCAGCTGCAGGGCTGTCGCCGGCCACATCGCGCTGATCGGCCCCTCAACCAGGTGGTGCACGGCCTCCGCCTTGGCCGCGCCCATCGCGACCAGCACCAGGTGGCGCGAATCCAGGATGGTCCCGATCCCTTGGGTCACGGCTTGCGTGGGGACGGCGGACAGGTCGCCGCCGAAGAAGCGCGCGTTGTCGCGCCGGGTCTGCTCGGTGAGCGTCTTCACGCGGGTCCGGGACCCCAGGGACGAGCCCGGCTCGTTGAAGCCGACGTGCCCGTCCGTCCCGATGCCGAGAATCTGCAGGTCGACTCCGCCCGCGTCGACCATCGCCGCCTCGTAGGCCGCGCACGCCGCCACGAGATCCACTGCGCCGCCATCTGGACTCTGCACGTACTCGGTACGGATGTCGGTCGGTACGACCATCTCGCGTTCGATGACCGTGCGGTACAGCTCGGGATGCTTCGGCGGTAGCCCCACGTATTCGTCCAGGGTGAATCCTCGGCACCGCGCCAGGGAGAAGCGGCCCGCCTGCACGCGGCGGGCCACTTCGGCGTAGATCACGAGCGGGCTTGAGCCGGTCGCGAGACCGAGCACCGCATCGGGCACGTGGCCGACCAGCGTCTCGATGGCGTCGGTGACGAGACGACCGATCTCTTCAGCGTCCTGGGCGATGACTACTTCCATAGCTCTTTTCTCCTCGATGCTGGCGGCCGGATACGCGGCTCTCGAGCAGGGCGTCCACGGCAGCTACCGGCATCGGCGGTCGTCCATGGGCATAATCCACACCGTACTGTCACGAGCGAGCCGCGCCGAACCGATGCCCGGCGTGTCTCGCCATCATCTGCCCGACACGCCCCGGACCGCACCGCCGGCCTTCCCCCGACCCTCCCCCAGGAACAGCTGAACGACGACGCACGGCGCACGATCGTCAGGGCACGACCTTCAGGGCAGGGTCGTCAGGAACCGTCGACGGTCAGCTCCTCCGGGGCTCCGGTCGGATCCTCGATCGGCTCGCCGGAAAGCTCACGCCCACCCAGCGGGTCCTCGATCCAGCGGGTCATCTCCCACCCGGCCACCCGGGAGCCCTCCAGCACGACCATGCCCGTGTTGTGCAGCCAGTGGTGCGCCGCGTAGTCGGGCGCCACGTTCGTGGCCCGGGCCGCCGCGTACGCCCTGATCACCGCCCCGTGCGACACCATCGCCACGTCTCTCAGCCCAGCGGCCGCCGCCTCCGCGACCACCGCGTCAAAGCGCGCGAGCACCTCGTGCGCGTTCTCGGCGCCACCGACGCGCAGGTCGGGCTCGGACGGCCAGCCGAAGACGACCTCGATGTACTCCTTGAGCGCCTCGTCATCGGAACGCATCTCCAGGGCGCCCGCGGAGATCTCCCGGATCCCCAAGCGGGTGATCGGGGTCAGGGCGCGCGCGTCCGCGAGCGGCTGGGCGGTCTGCTGCGTGCGCACCAGGTTGGAGACGTACAGTCCGTCGATGCGCTCGTCGGACAACACCTCAGGTATGACCGCCGCCTGAGTGCGGCCCAGCTCGGTGAGGTCAGCACCCGGCGCGGACGTGTCGAGGGCATGCATGACGTTGGACGTGGTCTGACCGTGACGGATCAGCAGGAGGCGCATGCTCAGCATCATGACCTATGACGCTCCGGGCCGGCGGGTCAGCGCGGCAGGAGCGTGAACGTGCGCCCGGTCGGCCCAGCGCTACGTCGGTAACGCGACCTCACCGAGCGCCGTCGCCTCATCGCGCAGGGGCACGCACCGCCGTCCTGGGGGCGACGCTCACTCCTCTCCCGTGGGCAGGCGGCTGAACGCGTCGATGCTGGCGACCGCCCCGGTGATCAGCAGCTCGTCCCCTCGGTGGATCACTGTGTCCATGTCTGCGTACGTATAGAGGCCGCCCGGCTCGCGTACCCCCACCACCGTGATCCGGTGCTTCGCGCGCAGCTGCGACTTGCCGAGCGGCACCCCCCAAGTGACCTGCGGCGCGCCCACCCGTGCGAGCGCGTAGCCGTCCCATTCGATGTAGTCCTGCAGCGAGCTGGCGAGCATGTGTGCCACCCGCCGTCCCATCTCCCCCTCGGGATAGATGACGTGCGCGGCGCCGATCCCGGTGAGGATCTTGCCGTGCTTGACGCTGATCGCCTTCGCCCAGATCTCTTTCACGCCGATCTCGTGGAGTGCGAGCACGGTGAGCACGCTCGCCTCGATGTCGGTGCCGATCGCCACGATCGCGCGATCGAACTCGGCCGCGCCGAGCTGCCGCAACGCCTCCTCGTCGGTGGTGTCGGCCTGCACCACGTGGGTCAGGAACGGCGCCCAACGCTGCACCAGATCGGCGTTCTCGTCGACACCGAGCACCTCACGACCCATCGCGACGAGCGTCTCGGCCAGCGCCGAACCGAACCGGCCGAGGCCGACCACCAGGATCGATTGCGGGGCCCGCGGCGACGGTTTGCGAATTAGCACGGTTGCTCCTCTGACGTCAACCCACGATGGGGCTCTCTTCCGGGTAGCGGTAGCGGCGCCCACGGCCGTGCAACGCCAACGACGAGGCGACCGTGACGGTGCCCACCCGGCCGATGAACATGATCGTCATCACGAGGAGTTGAGCCGGCACGGACAGGTGCGCGGTGATGCCGGTGGACAACCCGACGGTGCCGAACGCCGAGATCGCCTCGAACGTGACCGCGTCCAGAGGCAGACCCGTCATCACGACGAGCCCGATTGTGCCGATCGTGACCGTGCCGACGCCGAGCAGCGCCACGGACAGCGCCTGTCGGACCGTCGCGGACGAGATGCGCCGCCGCCCTACCACCACGTCGGTCTCGCCGCGCGCCTCGGACACGATCACCTTCCACAGCAGGAAGAACGTGGTGACCTTGACGCCACCCGCCGTGCCGCCGCTGCCGCCGCCGATGAACATGAGCAGGAGCGTGATCACGAGAGTTGCCCCGGTGATGGCCCCGTAATCGATCGTGTTGAATCCCGCCGTGCGCGCGACCACCGAGGCGGTGCCGGCGGCCAGGACCTTGTCCCACACGGACATGCCGCCCATGGTCTTGGGGTTGGACCACTCGAACAGCAGGTAGCTGAGCAACCCGCCGGCGAGCAGCATGCTCGTGCCCACCACGGTCAGGTGCGTGTGGGCGCTCCACCGACGGGGGCGACGCCAGTGCTGGGCCAGCTCGAAGTAGACCGGGAAGCCGAGGCCGCCTGCCACGATGGCGGTGCAGATCGGGACGACGATCCACGGGTCGCCGACGAATGGCACGAGGTTGCCGCTGAACAGCGCGAACCCCGCATTGTTGAACGCGGACACCGCGTGGAAGACCCCGTGCCACACGGCGGTGCCGAGCGGTTCGTGGTAAGCGATCGCGAATCGCAGCGTGAGGACCGCCGCGATGACACTCTCGATGATCAGCACCCGCACCGCGATACGACCGACGAGGTGGGTGACTCGCCCCTTGTCGAAAGCGTGGGTCTCGGCGCGGGCGCGCAGTTGACCGCTCACCTCGAGCCGGCCGCGGATCAGCAGCGACAGCAACGTCGCGAACGTCATGATCCCGAAGCCGCCGACCTGAATCAGCGCCAGGATGACGACCTGCCCGAGCGGCGTCCAGAACGTCGCGGTGTCGACGGTGGCCAGACCCGTGACGCATACGGCTGAGACAGCCGTGAAGGCAGCGGCCATCAGATTCGGCTCGCCCGACGCGTACATCCACGGCACGACGAGCAGGCCGGTGCCGACGGCGATCACCCCCAGGAACGCGAGGGGCACCATGCGCACGCGCGCGGCGCCGCTGCCGGGCAGGACCGGCGAGCCACCCGCGCCTCGGCGCGCTGCGGGTGCCACCCCGTACCGCACGCCGACGTCGGGCAGCGCGAAGGGCGCGCCCGCCCCCGCTCCCGGCGTCGAGATGGGGTCCTTGCCCAGGTGGCTGCTGCCCGACAGATCGTTCACGCACGCCTCCTTACCGACGTCGTCGTCGCGTGCCTTTCGACAAGGAGAGTACGGGCCGCGACGCCGCCCCGTCGGGGCTCTGGGTCACCACACGAGGTCGGGATCGGGCCCGACGCGGTCTCCCGCCCTCATCCGCCAGGGGTTGGCGTGTCGGCGAGGGCTGTGTGTGGCGTGCGCGGCCTGCACCGCACGCGTGGCGAAGTGGACCCGCGCGTACCGTTCGGGCGGGCTCTACGGTGGATCCATGGCTGCCCAGGACCCCACCGAGCCCGACGTTCCCGGCGCGGCCGTCCCGCTCGAGCCGCTGGACGCGCTGCGGCGGATCGCGTTCCTGCTCGAGCGCTCGGGAGCGGAGCGGCACCGGGTGGGCGCCTTTCGCAGCGCGGCGTCGACGATCGTACGCATGAGCCGCTCCGACCTCGAGCAACGTTGGCGCGGCGGCACGCTCACGGACCTCCCCGGCATCGGGCCCAAGACGGCGGGCGTCATCGGGCAGTCGTTGGCCGGCCGGGAGCCGGACTATCTCACCGACCTGGAGGCGTCGAGCGGGCCTCTCGTGACGGGCGGGGAGACGCTGCTCGCGGCCCTTCAGGGCGACCTGCACTCCCACTCGGACTGGTCCGACGGTGGTGCGCCGATCGAGGAGATGGTGGCGAGCGCGTTGGAACTGGGCCGGGGATACCTGGCGCTGACCGATCACTCCCCCCGCCTGCGGGTGGCTCGCGGGTTGACGGCCGAGCGGTTGCGTCAGCAGATCTCGGTGGTCGACGCGGTGAACGGGCACCTGAGCGGGACGGAGGTCCGGCTGCTGTCCGGGATCGAGGTGGACATCCTCGACGACGGCAGCCTGGACCAGCTCGACGCTCTTTTGGACCGGCTGGACGTGGTGGTCGCATCGGTGCACAGCAACCTGCGTATGGAGGCTCCCGCGATGACGCGGCGCATGGTCGCGGCCGTGAGGCATCCCAGCGTGTCGGTGCTGGGTCACTGCACCGGGCGGCTGGTGGCGCCGCGC
>CAJDVG010000044.1_pt1 | contig 26326 bp, 24 predicted proteins | sample 7391321 | NCBI WGS metagenome assembly CAJDVG01 (sample SAMEA7055706, study PRJEB34461) | soil metagenome | biome: terrestrial ecosystem; feature: Peninsula; material: soil | place: Antarctica | collected 2016
CGGGACGCGCGGAGTCGGCGGCAACGGTAGGTGTCATTGCGACCTCGCGAAGGTGTCGGGGGTGTTTTCGAGGGTACGGGCTGGCGCTGGAAAGCTCACGTCGAAGAAGCCCGGCGCAGGTCATCGGGGCTCGGGCGGCGATGGGTCCCGTGGTCCGTTGGGGGTCCATGCGGCCGTAGTAACGCCTCGGTTCCTTGCGCTCTTCGGGGTGTCGCGCGGGCCGTGGGTAGAGATACGGTCGGTGTCAGGTGACGCGTCAACAGGAGGTGCGGACGGTGAGCGAATCGAGCCGGGAGCGGCCGCTGCGAATGGTGGCGGACCGGAGCGTTCTGGTCCTGGTGGACTACCAGACGAAGCTGATGCCGGCGATACACGACCAGCAGACCGTGCTGGCCCGGGCCGAGCTGATCGGCAAGACAGCCGGCCTGGTCGGAGTGGACGTGATCGGCACGGCACAGTATCCGGAGCGGCTGGGCGCCAACGTCCCCGAGATCGCGTCCCTCTGCGGGGCAGTCGTGGAAAAACGGTGCTTCGGCGCCTTCGAGGATGGTCTGGACGCCGAGTTGACGCGGCGCGAGCGGGAGCGGGCCGGGAGCGGTCAGGCACCCGATGACGTCGTGATCGCGGGGTGCGAGGCGCACGTGTGCCTCGCGCAGACGGCGCTGGGTCTGCTGGAGGCGGGTCGCACGGTGTGGGTGGTGCAGGACGCGTGCGGGTCGCGGCGACCGAGCGATGCGGCGGCAGCGATGCGGCGCCTCGCCGCCGCGGGGGCGCAGGTCGTGACGAGCGAAATGGTCGTGTTCGAGTGGCTCCACGACTCTCGCCATGACCGCTTCCGGGAGGCATCCGCACTGGTCAAACAGGTCCCGGTCGACTGACCCGTGATCCCTGTTCTGACGCCGATCCCTGTCCCTGATGCTGGCCATGGCGAGGCGCGGCTAGGCTGACACGATCGCACCCGCGCTCGTCGCGAGCCCTAGCTCGCAGCACGATCGCACCACCGCATCACCGCGCGACTCCTTCGCCGCGCGCAGGAGGACACGATGCCGCAGCTCCGTTCCCGGACGACCACTCACGGCCGCAACATGGCGGGTGCCCGCGCCCTGTGGCGTGCCACCGGCATGACGGAGTCCGACTTCGGCAAGCCGATCATCGCGATCGCGAACAGCTTCACGCAGTTCGTCCCGGGGCACGTCCACCTGCAGGACGTCGGCCAGCTCGTCGCGGGCGCCATCGCCGAGGCGGGCGGTGTGGGTCGCGAGTTCGACACGATCGCCGTCGACGACGGGATCGCGATGGGCCACGCGGGCATGCTCTACAGCCTGCCCAGCCGGGAGATCATCGCGGACAGCATCGAGTACATGGTGAACGCCCACACCGCCGACGCCCTGGTATGCATCTCCAACTGCGACAAGATCACCCCTGGCATGCTGCTCGCCGCGCTGCGGCTCGACATCCCGACCGTCTTCGTTTCGGGTGGGCCGATGGAGGCGGGCAAGGCCGTGATCGGCCGTGAGGTCATCGGCGGCTCGTCTGAATCGTCTGCGGAGCAACGCCTCGACCTTATCGACGCGATGATCCAGTCCGTCGACGACACCGTCCCCGACGAGGTGATCGACATCGTGGAGCGCTCCGCGTGCCCGACCTGCGGTTCCTGCTCCGGGATGTTCACCGCCAACTCCATGAACTGCCTGACCGAGGTGCTCGGCCTGTCTTTGCCCGGCAACGGCTCGACGCTGGCGACCGCGGCCGCCCGCGAGGACCTGTTCCTGCGCGCTGGACGCCTGGTGGTGGATCTCGCGAAGCGTTACTACGAGGGTGACGACGCCTCCGTCCTGCCGCGCAGCATCGCGACCAAAGCCGCCTTCGAGAACGCCATGCGCGTGGATGTCGCGATGGGCGGCTCGACCAACACCGTGCTGCACCTGCTCGCGGCCGCCCAGGAGGCGGACGTCGATTTCGACCAGGCCGACATCGACGCGCTGTCTCGGGTGACCCCGTGCATCTGCAAGGTCGCGCCGAATTCGCGCGACTACTACATGGAGGACGTGCACCGCGCCGGCGGGATCACGGCGATCCTCGGTGAGCTTGACCGGGCCGGCATGCTCGACCGCTCCGTGCACGCGGTGCACAGCCCGAGCCTGGACGCGTGGCTGGCGCAGTGGGACATCCGCGGCGGCTCGGCCACCCCGGAGGCGATCGAGCTGTTCCACGCCGCGCCCGGTGGGGTGCGCACCACCAAGGCGTTTTCGTCGACCAACCGGTGGGCGAGCCTGGACACCGACGCCGAAGGCGGCTGCATCCGTTCGGTCGAGCACGCGTACACCGCGGAGGGCGGCCTGGCCATCCTCACCGGCAACCTCGCCCCCGACGGCTGCATCGTCAAGACCGCGGGCGTGCCAGAACACCAGTGGACGTTTGCCGGACCGGCGAAGGTCGCGGAGTCCCAGGAGGACGCAGTCTCGATGATCCTGAACGGCCAGATCGTCGCGGGTGACGTGGTCGTCGTGCGCTATGAGGGCCCCAAGGGAGGCCCCGGAATGCAAGAGATGCTTTACCCGACGAGCTACCTCAAGGGCGTCGGCCTCGGTCCGCAGTGCGCCCTGATCACGGACGGGCGGTTCTCCGGGGGTTCTTCCGGGCTCTCTGTCGGGCACGTCTCGCCCGAGGCCGCCGCGGGCGGGGCGATCGGTCTGGTCCGTGACGGCGACATCATCGAGTTCGACATTCCCCAACGTCGGGTCGAGCTGAAGGTGGCTGCTGAGGAACTCGCCCGGCGGCGCGCCGACCAGGACGTCCAGGGCTGGCTTCCGGTCGACCGGAACCGCGTGGTGTCGGTGGCGCTGAAGATCTTCGCCCGGTTCGCCCAGAGCGCCGACAAAGGCGCCGCCAGGGCGTTCGAGTGACGACGCGCTCGCGCCCGAGCACGTCGTACTACGACGTGCTCGGGGTGGCCCGTGAGACGAGCCTCGAGGATATTCGCGTCGCCTACCTTCGGCTGATGCGGATCGAGCATCCGGACCGCAACGGCACGCGCGATCACGCCTTCGCGAGTCGGCTCAACGCAGCGTTCGAGGTCCTGTCGGGCACGGACGCCCGAGCCGCGTACGACGCGTGCCTGGCGCAGGAGTTCGTCTCTGCGACGCGCCTGCCGGAACCTGCCAGGTACAGCGCGCCTTCGGACGTGCTGGGCTACGACGAAGGCTGCTGGGACTTGCCCGACTGGCCGCGCTGAGTCGGTGAGGTTCCGGCTCAGCGGGTGCGGCTCAGCGGTTCAGACGGTGGCCGGGGAGGCAGACACTCACTTGCTGGCGACCCGGCCCATGTAGGCGTTGAGGTGGAAGAGGGCCTGGCCGGAATCACCCGTGAAGGCGGCCAGCTTGGCCTGGTCGAGCACCCCGCGGAAGAGGACCTCCTCCTCGCGCTGCTCGGCGATGAACCACTGCATGACGTTGAACGTGTTGAAGTCGCGGGACTCCAGGGAGAGCCCGGCCAGCGTGTTGATGCTCTCGGTGACCTTTTGCTCATGCGCGAAGGCCACCTCGATGATCTCCAGCAGCGAGTCGTATGAGGTCCGCGGTGCCGGCACCGCGCGGATGGTCACTTCGGCGTCACACTCGAAGAGGTACTGCACGATCCGATCCCGATGCGCGAACTCTTCGGCGACGTGCCGGCGGAAGAACGCGGCCGCCCCGTCCAGCCCCTCCGCCTGGCACCAAGCGCACATCTGCAGGTAGAGGTTGGAGGAGTACAGCTCGTCGGTCATCTGCTGGTTGAGCGCCTGGACGATCTCCGTGGTGGGCATAAGGGTGCGATCCTTCCGCTGAGCGATAGATCTTCGGAGACGGTGCGTCCGCTGCGCCGAGGTCCTCACGCCGGAGTTCTCACGGCGTGCGCGGGGCAGCGGCACTCATCTTAACCTGCGGACGAGGCCGTGCCCGGAGGACGGCAGAATGGAGCCGTGGGCGGCGATGAAGGGCGAAACTGCGGGTCAGGTCGGGTGCGTCTGTCGCGACGGGGGCGGGTCGAACCGTTCCATGTGATGGAGCTTCTGAAGGCCGCCAACGAGCGAGCCGCCACCTGCGGCGACGTGATCACGCTGTGCGCGGGGCAACCCTCGACGCCGGCGCCCCGGGCGGTCCGGGAGGCGGCGACGCGCGCTCTCGCGGACGGTGCGGTGCTCGGGTACACCGACGCGGTGGGGATCCTGCCGCTCCGGGAGGCGATTGCGGCGCACTGCGAGAGCTCGTACGGGGTCAGCGTCGACCCCGACCAGGTGGTGGTGACCACCGGGTCCTCGGCCGCCTTCACGGCGCTCTTCCTGGCCGCGTTCGACGCCGGGGACGCGGTGGTGATGGCGCGGCCCGGCTACCCTGCGTACCGCAACACGCTCGCCGCGCTCGGCTGCCGCGTCGTCGAGGTGGACTGCGGGTCGCGGGTACGGTTCCAGCCGACGGTGGCGCTGCTCGAGCAGGTGTCGGACGACCTGGGGGAACCGCCCGCGGGCCTGATCATCGCCTCACCGGCGAACCCGACGGGCACGGTGATCGACGCGGGTGAGCTGGCGGCGATCGCGCGCTGGTGCCAGACGCGGGGGACGTTGCTGATCAGCGACGAGATCTACCACGGCGTGACCTACGGCGCGACCGTGGCGAGCGCGTGGGAGACCTCGACCAGCAGTGTCCTGGTGGGGTCGATGAGCAAGTATTTTTCGATGACCGGATGGCGGGTCGGGTGGCTCGTGCTCCCGAGAGCGCTGGTGCGGCCGGTCGAGTTGCTGGTGGGCAACCTCAACATCTGCGCACCGGCGATCTGCCAGGTCGCCGCCGTGGCGGCGTTCACGAAGGAAGCGCAGGTCGAGCTCCGCAGCCACGTGGCACGATACGCCGTCAACCGCGACCTGCTGCTGCGCCGCGCCCCCGAACTCGCGCTGACGAAGATGGCGCCCCCGGACGGTGCGTTCTATCTCTACGCCGACGTGTCCCATCTCACCGATGACTCGATGGCATGGACGGCCCGGGTGCTGGCCGACACGGGCGTAGCGCTCACCCCGGGCGCGGACTTCGACACGGCTTGCGGGCACCGGTATATCCGGCTGAGTTTCGCCGGAAGCACGGACGACATCGACGACGCGATGACCCGACTGGGCGCGTACGTGTGAGCGCCGCGTACGTGGCCATGCGGGTCGGGACACGGTCGGGAGGCGGTCGGGACGCGGTCGGGACACGGTGTGAGTTGCCTGACAGATGCGGGCGCCGGTGGATACGGGGCGCGCAAGCGGGTAAGACACTGCCAAGATGGCGGGCTGCCAGTCCGTCGACCGAACCAGTGGCTCGCCGGATCTCGTTGGATACGTCCGCCGAGAGGGCTGACCCTCAGCCCCGCACACATATGTGAGAGCCCCCCCCGCACTCAGAAGGGATTCGCCATGAGCCTCCTACAGGACCTGCAGAAAGCCGCCGAGAGCGCAGCCCGAGAGGGACTGAAGGCCGCGAAGCAGGCCGGGCGCAAGGCCGGCCAGCTGGCCCACGACAACCGAGAGAAGATCGACTCAGCCCTCGACAAGACCAGCAAGGTGGTCGACGAGAAGACCGGCGGCAAGTTCACCTCCAAGATCGAAGGCATGAAGACGCAGGCAGCCAAGGGCGTCGACCTGGTCGAGAAGAGCCGTCCCGGGCACGCCGACCCGACCGACGCGGCCGCCGGCGAGTCAGCCGGCGGACCGCAAGACGCGCTGTGGGAGGACGACGGCGGTGTCGCGCAGCCGGGTCACGAGGGGGCGTACGACGCCGCGCGTGACGCTGCGGCGGCCAATCCGGAACCGGGCCTTGGCGAGTTCGACTCGACGACCGGCGGTCCGGGCCACGACGAGTCGGGCACCCCGACGCCCTGACTGATCGGCCGATATGCAGTGGGCGGGCGCTGGTAGCGCCCGCCCCTCATCGCGTCCGCGAGGTTTCGCGTCCGCCGACCTCCTGCCGCCTGCGCCGGCGCGTGCCGATTCCAACGGCGTCTTATGGCGTCAATCGGTATCCCTGGCCGGGCTCGGTGAGCAGATGCACGGGACAGCCAGGGTCGGGTTCCAGCTTGCGACGCAGTTGGTTGGCAAAGACGCGCAGATAGTTTGACTCGCGGCGATAGCCAGGGCCCCACACTTCGCGGAGCAGCTCGGCGTGTGTCACGAGATGGCCCGGTCGACGTGCGAGCACGGCCAGGATGCGCCATTCGGTCGGTGTGAGCCGCACGGTTAGACCGGCATCGTCCGTGGCGCGTCGCTCGCTGAAGTCGAGCGTGAAGTGGTCGGTGGCGAAGGGCGGTTGGCTCGGTTCGGCGTCGGGGCGTGAGCGGCGAAGCGCCGAACGCAACCTGGCCATGAGCTCGTCCATCCCGAAGGGTTTGGTCACGAAATCGTCCGCGCCCAGGTCAAGAGCCTCCACCTTGTCGTCGGACTCATGTCGTGCCGAGAGGACCAGTACCGGCACGCCGCTGCGCTCGCGCAGCCACGTGAGCACCTCGATTCCGTCGCGGTCCGGCAGCCCGAGGTCGAGGACCACCAGGTCGGCAGGGTCTTCGGCGAACAGGCGCATGGCGGTGGCCCCGTCCGCGGCGATCTGCACGTCGTAGCCCCGGGCCCGCAAGTTGATCCGCAGCGTTCGGGTGATGGCCGGCTCATCGTCGACGACGAGGATTCTCGTGATGTTATCGTTCGCCCCCGCCGTGGTCACGGAGATTCACCCCAGGCCACCTCGGGGGTTGTGGGCGGGCCTGCGGGCATCTCGATGGTCATCGTGAGTCCCCCGCCGGGGGTGTCGTCCGCGGTGACGGTGGCCCCCATCGACTCGGCGAGTCCGCGGGCGACGGCCAGCCCGAGGCCTACGCCATCACCGTCTGGGACGTCGCCACGCCGCTGAAACGGCTCAAAGATCCGCTCCTGTTCTTGCCTCGGCACGCCCGAACCCTGGTCGATGACGCGGATCTGGGTGCGTTCGCCGACGCAGGCCACGTTCACGGTCACATCCCTGCCTGGCGGCGAGTATTTCAGGGCGTTCTCTATGAGATTGGCTAGGACGCGGTCCAGCAGACCCGGATCGACGTACGCGGGGCAGGCACCGTCGGTCCACAGGTGCAACCGCTTGGACGCGCTCGCCGCGGCCATGGTGGTGCTCGCAGCGGCGCGCGCGTCGAGCAGGATGCAGCGGGGGGTGAGCGCGCCGGTCTCCAGCCTGGACAGGTCGAGCAGATTGCCGACCAGCACCTCGAGCCGGTCGCTGGACTCCTCGATGGCTTCCAGGAGTTCCGCCTCGTCCTCCGGCGACCACTGCACCTCGGTGGAGCGCAGGCTGCTCACGGCTGCCTTCACGGCGGCCAACGGGGTGCGCAGGTCGTGCGAGACCGCGGAGAGCAGCGCATGCTGGGCGCGGTTGTCTTGGGCGAGCCCCTTCGCCGCAGCCGCCTCCGTGCGCAGACGCTGCCGGTTGAGGACGGCGGCGGCATTGGCCGCGTACGCGGTGACCAGCCCCTGGTCGCCGGAGTGCAGCGCCGGCCCGGTCAGGATCAGGGTGGTCCCTTCGTCGACTCGTTCCTGCACGGAGGCGTTCTCGACGTCCGCAAGGGTGAACTCTCCGGCGGCGGCCAGAAGCCGAGCCGGTCCGCCGATGGGGCGTTGCACGATCCCGGCGCCGCGCATCCCGAACATGCCCAGGCACTCGGACAGCAAGAGCGGCAGCGGCTCCGTCGAGGACAGCATCGCGTGGGTGATTTGGGTGAGCGTTGCGGCTTCGTGCTGGGCGACCCGCGCCGCCGAGCTGCTCCGGGCGCTCAGGTGCACCGCGGCGGCGACGGCGGCCGCTACCGCCAGGTAGACGACGAGGGTGAGCACATTCTGCGACTCGGAGATCGTGAACGTCTGCAAGGGCGGCACGAAGAACCAGTTGAGCAGGAGGCTGCCGAGGACCGCGCTGAGGAGCGCTGGTCCGATCCCGCCGAGCAGGGCGACCCCGACAGAGCACGCGAGGAAGAGCATCACGTCGAGCGGTATGTCGTGGGCGTCTCTGGTGGCCAGCAGCACAGCGGTGAGCAGGGCGGGGCCGGCGAGGGAGACGATCCACCCGCCGATCCGACGGTGCGGCCCGAGTGCGACGCTGGAGCGGATCGGCGGCGGCGACGTGGCGCGGGCATGCGTGACCAGGTGGACGTCGATGTCGCCAGAGCCGGCGACGACCGTCTCGCTGACTCCGCGGGACCACAGGGCGGCCCAGCGGCGTCGGCTGCTCGCGCCGAGCACGATCTGGCTGGCGTTGACTCTCCGTCCGAACGCCAGAATGGCCTCGCCGATGTCGTCGCCGGTGATGTGGTGAAAGACACCGCCGAGTTCTTCGGTGAGGACGCGCTGCGCGTTGATGGCGGCCGTGTTCGTGTCGGCGAGCCCGTCGCTGCTGCTCACCCAGACGGCGATCAGCTCGCCGCCGGCGCCGCGTGACGCCATGCGGGCGCCGCGTCGCAAGATCGTCTGGCCCTCCGGGCCGCCGGTGAGGGCGACGACGACGCGTTCACGTGTCGGCCAGGAGGTGTGGATGCCGGAGTCTCGGCGATAGCGCTCGACGGTCTCGTCGACGCGATCGGCGAGCCACAACAGCGCCAGCTCTCGCAGCGCGCCCAGGTTGCCGGGGCGGAAGTAGCTGGCCATGGCGGCGTCGACCTTCTCGACCTGGTAGATGTTGCCGTGCGCCATGCGCCGACGCAGCGCCTCTGGGGACATGTCGACGAGCTCGATCTGATCGGCTGCACGCACCACATGGTCGGGAACAGTCTCCCGTTGGCGCACCCCGGTAATCGCGAACACCGCGTCGTTGAGCGATTCCAGATGTTGCACATTGACCGTGCTGATCACGTCGATCCCCGCGTCACGCAGCACCTCGATGTCCTCGTACCGGCGGCGCCGCGATGATCCCGGCACGTTGGAGTGGGCCAACTCATCGACGAGCACGATCTGGGGACGGCGGGCCAGGACGGCGTCGACGTCCATCTCCGTGAAGGACGCTCCGCGGTGCTGCATCTCGTGGCGCGGCACCACCTCCAAGCCGTCCAGGGCCTGGGCCGTGAAGTCTCTGCCATGAGTCTCCACCAGCCCCACGACGACATCCTGGCCGCGTTCGCCGCGACGACGGCCCTCGCCGAGCATGGCCACCGTCTTGCCGACGCCCGGTGCGGCCCCGAGATAGATGCGCAGCGATCCTCGCCTCACGCGGCGATTGTCGCCCATGGAGGCGGAATCGGCCGACTTTGGGGCGACCTGCTGAGCCCGCCCCTGATGGAGGGGTCCGACCGGTTTCTCACCGGAGCTCATCCTTGCCGTCATGTCCGCCCGTCGAGGGCGAGGTTGAGCTCCAAGACGTTCACGCGCGGCTGGCCGAGGAAACCGAGGGTACGTCCGCTCGTGTGTTGCGCGATCAGTTCCTGGACCGCGTCGAGCGGCACGCCTCGCGCCGCAGCGATGCGTGGCGCCTGCCAAGCCGCGTAGCCCGCGCTGATGTCCGGGTCCAGACCTGAGGAGCTGGCCGTCAGGGCGTCAGCAGGAATGTCGGCGGGGGCCGCCGGGTTCGCCGCGCGAAGCGCTGTTGCTCGCGCGTGTACCTGCGTGAGCTGCTGGCTGCCGACCGGCGAGAGATTTGCGCCGCCCGACGTGTCACCGGCGTAATCGGAAGTTGACGGTCGCGGTTGTACGTACCGGGGATCCGTGAAGGCTTGCCCGATCAGCGAGCTGCCGACGACCCGACCGTCGCGCTCGACCAGAGAGCCGTCGGCCGCCTCGCGGAAGGCGACCTGGGCGACCCCGGTGACGGCCAGCGGGTAGGCGAGGCCAAGGAGAACGCTGAGCACGGCGAACATCTTCAAGGCCGCGGCAAGTTGACGGGTGAAGCCACGCATGGTGATCACACCAATCCGGGGATGAGGGAGACGAACACGTCGATGACCTTGATACCGATGAAGGGCGCCGCCACGCCGCCGACGCCGAACACGAGCAGGTTGCGGCGCAGCATCGCGGCTGCTGAGCCCGGCCGGTAGGCGACGCCCTTCAGCGCGAGCGGGATGAGCGCCAGGATGATCAGCGCGTTGAAGATGACCGCCGACAGCATGGCGGAGGCTGGACTGGCCAGATGCATGAGGTTCAGCGCGGACAGTCCTGGGAAGACGGTCATGAACATCGCGGGAATGATCGCGAAGTACTTGGCAACGTCATTGGCGATCGAGAACGTGGTGAGCGCGCCGCGGGTGATGAGCAGCTGCTTGCCGATCCCCACGATCTCGATGAGCTTGGTCGGGTCGGAGTCGAGGTCAACCATGTTGCCGGCCTCCTTCGCGGCCGACGTACCGGTGTTCATCGCGACTCCGACGTCGGCCTGGGCGAGGGCGGGGGCGTCATTGGTGCCGTCTCCGGTCATCGCGACCAAGCGGCCTCCCGCTTGCTCAGCTTTGATCAGCGCCATCTTGTCCTCGGGCGTCGCCTCGGCAAGGAAGTCGTCGACGCCGGCCTCGGCAGCGATCGCCTGCGCGGTGAGCTGGTTGTCACCGGTGATCATCACCGTCTTGATGCCCATGGCCCGCAACTGCTCGAACCGTTCCCTCATTCCGGGCTTGACCACATCCTTGAGGTGGATGACGCCGAGGACCGCGGCCGAGGTGCCGGGGGTCTGCTCGGCGACGACCAGCGGAGTGCCGCCGGCAGCGGAGATCGCATCGACCGCCTGGCCGAGCTCTGCGGTCACGGCGCCGCCCAGCGCCTTGGTCCATGCGGTGACGGCGGAGCTCGCGCCCTTGCGGATCGCGCCGCCGCCCGGCAGGTCGAGGCCGGACATGCGGGTCTGGGCCGTGAACGGCACGAATTCGGAGCCCGTCGGAGCCTCGTCTGAGGTGTCGTCTTCCTCCGCCCCGCTCGCGAGCCCGCCGACGAGCGTGACGATCGAGCGCCCTTCGGGGGTTTCGTCGGCCAGGGAGGACAGATAGGCAGCCCGGCGGGCTTGCTCGAGCGTGGCGCCCCCGACCGGCAGGATCTCGACGGCCCGCCGGTTGCCGAAGGTGATGGTCCCCGTCTTGTCCAGCAGCAGCGTGGACACGTCGCCGGCCGCCTCGACCGCCCGGCCCGATTTGGCCAGTACGTTGCGCTGCACGAGGCGGTCCATCCCGGCAATGCCGATCGCGGACAGCAACGCTCCGATCGTGGTGGGGATGAGGCAGACGAGCAGGGCAATGAGGGTGAGGACGTCCTGCGGTGCGCCGCTGTATGCGGACATCGGTGCGATCGCGACCACCGCGAGGAGGAACACGATCGTGAGGGTGACGAGCAGGATGGATAGCGCGATCTCGTTGGGCGTCTTCTGACGGGAGGCACCCTCGACCAGCGCGATCATCCGGTCGATGAAACTGTCGCCGGGGCGGGTGGTGATGCGGACCACGATCCGATCGGACAGGACCGTGGTGCCCCCGGTCACCGCGCACCGATCGCCGCCGGACTCACGGATGACGGGGGCGGATTCGCCCGTGATGGCCGATTCGTCGACCGTGGCCACCCCCTCGACGACGTCGCCGTCGCCGGGGATGACCGCAAACGGTCCCGGCTCGGCGATCACCAGGTCGCCGATCGTGAGGGAGGTGCCGGGCACCTCCTCCGTCGCGCCGTCCGCACGTCGACGCAGCGCCATCGTCTCGGTTCTGGCCGCTCGCAGAGTCGCTGCCTGAGCTTTGCCGCGACCCTCGGCGACGGCTTCGGCGAGGTTGGCAAAAAGGACGGTGGCCCACAGCCATGCGGTGACCCCGATAGAAAAGGCGCTCGGGTGGGCGATCGCCAAGATCGTCGTGAGCAGAGATCCGATCCACACCACGAAGACGACCGGGGAGGCCACGACGTGACGTGGATTCATCTTGCGGGCGGCGTCGGGCAAAGACGCCCACGTAGTGCTGGCCAGGGAGGTGCGGCTGGCCGGCGGGTGCAGGCGGGTGCCGCGCCGCTTGAGCGTGGGGCGTGGCTCGTCGGTGGAGAGCAGCGACGGGATGGCTGCGGGAGCGCCGCTGCGCGCGGTGCCCTCTGGGACGGTCGGCGTGGCCGAGCTGGTCGAGGTTTTCACAGGGTGGCCTCCGCGATCGGGCCCAGAGCGAGGGCGGGGAAGAACGTCAGGCCCGCGACGATCAGCGCGATGCCGACCAGCAGGGCGGTGAACAGCGGCGTGTGGGTCGGCATCGTGCCGGCGGTGACCGGGCGCTTCGGCTGCGCGGCCAGCGATCCGGCCAGTGCGAGGGCGAGCACGATGGGCACAAACCGGCCCAGCCACATGCACGCCGCGAGCGTGATGTTGAACCAGCCGGTATCGGCGGACAGGCCGGCGAAGGCGCTTCCGTTGTTGTTGGACGCGGACGTGTAGGCGTACATCATTTCGGTGAGACCGTGCGGACCGGTGTTAGCGAGCGAGTCCCGCGCGGTCGGCAGCGCGATGGCGACGCCGGTGCCGATCAGGACGAGCGCGGGCATCGTGAGGATGAACCCGGCCGCGCACGTGATCTCACGCTTTCCGATCGTCTTGCCCAGGAGCTCCGGAGTGCGACCGACCATCAGCCCTGCCACGAACACCGCGATGACCACGAGGATGAGTGCGCTGTACAGGCCGGTACCGACCCCGCCGGGGGAGATTTCGCCGAGGAGCATGTTACTCATGACCATGCCGCCGCCCAGTGGGCTGTAGGAGTCGTGCATCGAGTTCACCGCGCCGGTGGAGGTGCCGGTGGTGGCTGTCGCGAACAGCACCGACCCCGGAACTCCAAAGCGCATCTCCTTACCCTCCAGCGCCCCGGAGAAAGACCCGGCCAACGAGGTCTCGGCGGTCAGCGTCGCTGCCCAGGAACCCACGAAGAGGGCGGACATCAGCCCGAGGACCGCGTATCCCTGCCGCCGGTCGCCGACGAGGATTCCGTACATCCGGGGTAGCGAGAACGGGATCACCAGAACGAGAAGGATCTCCAACAGATTGGTCAAAGGGTTCGGATTCTCGAAGGGGTGCGCCGAGTTGGCGTTGAAGAAGCCGCCGCCGTTCGTGCCGAGCAACTTGATGACCTCCTGGGAAGCCACGGGGCCACCCTGGATCACCTGTTCTCCCCCCGACAGCGTCGAGATCGTCTGCGGGCCGGCGAGGTTTTGGAGCACGCCGCCCGCGACCAGCGTCAGCGCTCCCACGACCGCGATCGGCAGCAGGACGCGCAGAGCGCCGCGGACCAGGTCGACCCAGAAGTTGCCGAGCTCATCGGTGTCGTGACGGGCCAGGCCACGCACCAGCGCGACCGCGACGGACAGGCCGACGGCGGCGCTGACGAAGTTTTGCACGGTCAGACCGAGCATCTGAGTCAGGTGAGTGGCGCCGGTCTCGCCGCCGTAACTCTGCCAGTTCGTGTTGGTGACGAAAGAGACAGCGGTGTTCAGCGCGGTGTCCACGCCCATGCCCTCGCGCCCCGCCCGCAGTGGCAGGGCCGTCTGCACCAGCAGCAGCAGCCAGAGTGCGAGCATGCTGACCAGAGAAAAGGCGAGGACTGCGACGGCGTACCGCGTCCAGCGCTGCGTGCCGTTCGGGTCGATACCGCACAGGCGGTAGATGGCCCGCTCCGGGCGGGTGTGGTGCTCGTCGGTGAAGACGCGGGACAGATAGGCGCCGAGCGGCGCGTGCACCGCGGCGAGAACGACCGCGACGAACGCGAGGCTGAGTGCCGCGGAGGTGAGGTCGCTCATCAGAACCGTTCGGGGTGGATCAGGGCGTACACCAGGTACGCGAGCAGGCCCACAGCCAGGAGCCCTGCGGCGACGTACTCCAACATGGGGGGTGTCCTTCCAGGTGGTGGTCCGCCGGCGCCGGGGTGTGGCGCCCTGCGGACGGATGGGGAACTGGCTCCGGACGAAGCGACAGGGCAAGCAGCGGAGGAGCCATGCGACCCCGCGACGCGGCGGCGTCGCGGGGTCGCGATACAGGCGCCAGGTCGGGTGATCCGTCGCCTGGGTGCCATGCGCTCAGCACAACCGTTCGCGGGGGCGCGGAGACAAGGGGTGACGCCACTCTGACGGCCCTTGACGCGCTCTTAACGCCCAGATGTGACCAGCTTCACTTCTGTGGCGTACACTTCGGCCGCGGTTCGCGAGCGCCCAGGAAACGCCTTGTTCTAAGAGAAGCGTTCCATCAGAATGAAGTCGGGAGAGACCTCCGCGTGGGCCAGGGCGTTTTCCAGCGCTGTCACCATTGGGGTGGGCCCGCACGCATACATGTCCGGCGGCGCGGGGAACCTCGCCAGCGCCGCGCCGACTGTCTCGGCTGGGGTGCCTTGCACGTACGCGACCTTGTCGTGCCCGGTCTCCGGCAGGTCGCCATCGGGCTTCCACACGCAGATGTGGATCTCCACGTCGAGACAGAACACGTCCTCGACGGTGTTCACGCCGAGAAAGATTCGCACCGCCTGTGGCTCGCCCCACTCAGCCATCCGACGAGCCATCGACAGCAGCGGCGCGAGGCCGCTTCCGCCGCCGATGAACCAACGCGGCCTCGTCCCGTTCTCCATGAGCTGGAACGCGCCGGACGGCCCGCGGACCGTCACGATGTCACCGAGCGCCCCCGATTCGCTGCGCAGCCAGTCGGCCATGAGGCCGGTCTGCTGCTGGTGGATGAAGAACTCCAGCTCGCCGTCCCAGTTGCCGATGTTGGCCAGCGAATAGGTGCGCCACTGCTCGCTGCCGGGCAGCAGGATCTGCATGTACTGGCCGGGGTCGAACTCAGCCGCGCTGCCGTACGTGTCGTCCGGCGTCAACGTCATGCGGATCCGCCACACCCATTGGCTGACCCGGTCCAGCCCGGTGATCGTCGCCTCGCGGGTCGGCGGGGCGGAGTCGACGATGCGGCTGGACTCGTACGGCAACGAGATCGCCATGTCGCTCGTCGGCCGGGTGCAGCACAGCAGCGCCGCGCCCTCTCCTGAGAGCGGGCCGATCGCCTCGGGAGAGTACTCGTCGTGCGCGTACTCGCCGGACGTCACCGATCCCAGGCACACCCCGCACGACCCATGCAGGCAGAGGGCAGGCAGGATCGTCTGCGCCTCGTACGCGGCCTGGAGCACCGTCTGGCCGTCGGCGACCTCGATGTCTTTGACCACCCCGTCGGTGGTCGTGAGCACCACCCTGTGGGCGTCGCCGGTCAGCTGCTCGGACGTCTGGGTCATTCTTTGCTCCTCATTGTTCAACCCCTGGTGACAGGTGCGTCGCTAGATGTGCGCGTGGCGCGTCGTTCGCTCAGCGGCCGGCCATCGCTTCCTCCAGGTCGCGGGTCGGGTCGCCGTTGGCCTTGAGGTTGAACCGCTCGACCAGCACCTGCATGGCCGCGGGGGTGAGGAAGGCGGGCAGCGTTGGGCCGAGGCGGATGTTCTGCAGCCCCAGCGCGAGCATCGTGAGCAGCACGGCGGCCGCCTTCTGCTCGAACCAGGACACGAACAGCGATAGCGGCAGGTCGTTGACGTCGCAGTCGAATGCCTCCGCCAGGGCCATCGCGATCCGCAGCGCGGAGTACGCGTCGTTGCACTGCCCGCAGTCCAGCAGCCGCGGCAGGCCGGCGACGGTACCGAACTCCAGTTTGTTGAAGCGGTACTTGTTGCAGCCCATCGTGAGCAGCACCGTGTCCTCGGGGGCCTTCGTCGCGACATCCGTGTAGTAGTTGCGGCCAGGCACGGCGCCGTCACAGCCGCCGATGACGAAAAAGCGGGAGATCTGACCCGACTTCACGGCCTCCACGACGGTCGCCGCGTGGTCGAGCACCGCGTCGCGCGCGAAACCGGTCGTCACCAGCTGTTCCGGTGCGTCCTCCTTGAAACCTGGCAGTGCCTTGGCGGCCTTCACGAGCACGTCGAGGTCTTTGTGCTCCAGGTGCCGCACGCCCGGCCAACCGGTCGGGCCGAGGGTGAAGATACGCCGCTTGTAGCCCGGCTGCGGCTCGATAAGGCAGTTGCTCGTCATCACGATCGGGCCGGGGAACGCCCCGAAATCCTGGTGCTGGTCTTGCCAGGCGCCGCCGTAATTGCCGGCCAGGTGGGGGTATGCGTGCAGCCCCGGGTACCCGTGCGCCGGCAGCATCTCGCCGTGGGTGTAGACGTCGACGCCCTGCCCGTCCGTCGCCGCCAGGATGGCCTGGAGGTCGCCGAGGTCGTGGCCGCTGACGAGGATGGCGTGACCTGCACGCGGGGTGACCCGTACGGCAGTCGGTGTGGGCGTGCCGAAAACCCCGGTGTTGGCGGCATCGAGCATGGCCATGACCGCCAGGTTCACCTCGCCGATGGTGATGGCGTGGGCTAAGAGCGCCTCCACGTCCGCGGGTGGGTCGGCCAGGAAGTTCAGCGCTTCTTCGACGCCGGCGTCGACCACTTCGTCGCGGTAGCCCAGCACGTGCGCGTGGTGGGCGTACGCGCAGAGGCCCTTGAGCCCGTACAGATTGAGCGCCCGCAGGCCGACGACGTCCGCGCCGACCTCGCCCAGCTCCCGGTCGACGGCGGCGACGCTGAACTGTTCGATCAGCGTGTTCGTGGTCGTCGCAGTCTCGAAGGTGGCCGGTCCGCGCAGCGGTTCGGGAATCTGGCCGGCCTCGGCGCATGCCGCGTCGTACGCAGCCTTCGCGGCGTCGCGCTTCTTCGTCGCTTCGGTGATAAGGGTGACGAACCTGGTCGTGTTGAAGTTGACGTTGGTCAGTGTCGTGAAGAAGTAGTACGAGGCGTCGTAGGCGTACTGCGGGTCCGGTTTGCCGAGCGCGCGCAACCGGTGAGCGTACTGACCCAGGCCGAGCGTGACGTAGATCAGCAGGTCCTGCATGCCCGCCGTCGTCTCGTCCTTGCCGCAGTTGCCCTTATGGCCGGAACACCCCGCGAGGAGGTTGGCATGGTCCCCGATGAGGCCGCTGCGGTCGGTCTGCTCGCATTGATAACAGAACACTGGTTATCCCTTCATGGGTCTGCGCCGGGTCGTCGGCGCGGATCGGATGGGCACCGCCCGTGGGCGGCGGGCGCGTCGCCCACCACATGAGGTGCGCGTGACAAGCGCAACCGGCCCTGCCACCATTCTCCGGTACGGACGTGCGCCGCGGGAGGGTTCACGCGTTCACCGCCGGGTCGACGCCAGGGTGTCGCGGGTGGTCGGCCGGCGATGTGGCGCCCGGGTGTCGCTCGGGTGGCTGTGTCGCCCAAGTCATCCCGATGGCCCCCGGGTTGCGCCTGGGGCCGGCGTCCCTCAGGGTGGGGGCATTCTTGCGACGCCCGACCCCACCAAGGAGCCATCGATGCCTCGCACCTCCCGCACCTCCCGGCCTCTGCTCGCCCTGTCTGCGCTCGCCGCCGCCGGCCTGCTCGCGGCCTGCTCGTCCGGTACCAGCGAGCCCGCGGCGGCGACGACCAGCACGACCGGCGCGTCTACCGAGACCAGCACCACGACCACGACCACGACCACTGACAGCGCGGCTCCGGTCAACGCGCCGGTCGTCTCCGGCGTGCTGAAGGACACCAGTGGCAAGGAGGTCGGTACGGTCGAGATCCGTGCGGCCGCTGAGGGCTCGGCGCCGACGTCGGCCGGTGACTCGGGGACGACTGAGTCGGTGACTTCGTCGGCGACCTCGTCCACGTCGACGACCTCAGCGACGTCGGCTACCTCAGCCAACCCGGCCACCGCGCCGAACGGCATGGAGGTGCGCGTCGTCGCTCGCGGGCTGCCGGCGGGCTTCCACGGCCTGCACGTGCACTCGGTCGGCAAGTGCGAGCCCAACTCACCGGACCCGACAGACACCACGAAGATGGGAGACTTCTTGTCCGCAGGTGGTCACCTCGCCGGCGGCGGCGCCGATCACCCCGATCACGCCGGCGACCTGCCGTCGCTCGAGATCGGCCAGGACGGCACCGCCTCGCTCGTCACCGTCACGTCACGGCTGACGCCCGACCTGTTCACCGGCTCCAAGGGCACGAGCCTCATCGTCCACGCCATGCCCGACAACTACGCAAACATCCCGACCCGCTACGCCGGCACCGGTGCCGACGCGGAGAGCAAGAAGGCCGGCGACGCTGGCGCGCGCATCGCCTGCGCCGTGCTCGCCAAGCCCTGACCCCGACGCGTTCAGGACCGGGCGATGCGTTGCCTTGAAGCGAGGCCACGCTCACCCTTGGTCGCTTTCAGGGGGCGTGTGAGCCGGGGGTGCTGTCTGCCGTGGGACGCGCCGCGCTGGTCCTGGGACGCGTCGCGCCTGCCCGAGGAGGGCGACCGGCTCGATCGTCTCCGATATCTCCGCGAGGTCCACGATCGCGATCGAGTCGGGCGGCAACAGCTCCCAGCCGTCCTGGTCGAAGCCCGATGAGGCGTAGGCGAGGGTGCCGTCGGGGCCACGCAGGCGGCGCATCAGGTAATAGCCGGCGTCGTGCTGCGGCGGCAGTTCCTCCCCTGCGAGCAGTCGACCGTGGAAGTTCTCGGTCGGCACGTGAGCGTGCGTGGACGAATGCACGACAACCATGTGAGATCGGTCCAGCAAGACGGCGTTGAGACTGGCTGTCGGGAAGACATCGCGCAGCAGAGCCACACTGGCCCGGACCGCGTCCAGGAAGCTCAGCCCGGCGCGCACCCGGTCGGTGACGAGGGCGAGATACATCTCGCTGTCCGTGGTCCCGCGCAAGCGGGCCAGCGTTTCCGGCTTGACCAGCTCGCGCAGGTCCGCCACGGGCGAGATGGTGCCGTTGTGCGCCAGGCCGATTCCTCGGTCGACGAAGGGGTGGCTATTGGTGACCTGCACGGTCAGACCGTTCGTCGCCATCCGCAGATGCACGACCCCGGCCCGCGCCGCCGGCACGGCAAGAGCCCGGCGCAGACCCTCGTCGTACCGACCGTTGTGGCCGGCGCGGAACCGTCGCAGCGTCATTCCGCCGATCGCGTTCGCCAGCCACATCGCCCCCCAACCGTCGCCGTGGACGCGGGCCAGCATCTGGAACTGCAGGCAGGTCTGTTCGCCGAGCACGGAGCTGAACGTCGAGTCGGTCGGGGCGGCGAAGGCGAGGATGCGGCACATGTTGGCTGTCCGGGTCGATGGGCGGCAGACGTGGAGGTCGCGGCGGCTCAGGACGACGGTCCACCGGAGCGACGCAGGTGCGCACCGTCGATCACGGTCAGGGTCATAGCGTGACAATAGCTGCTTCGCGCAGCTCATCCGCGGCGTAACGTGGTCGCGGCGGCGCCGCTCACGGCTGCGCACGTGTCGTGCTCACCCCACGAAGAACGTTAGGGGACCGCCATGTCGGTCGTTGTTCTCATCATGATCGTGTACATGACCGCGATGGTTGGCATCGGTCTGTATGCGCGGACCAAGGTCAAGAACACCGAGGATTACCACCTGGCCGGCCGTCGTCTCGGAGTCCTCATGACGGCCGGGACGCTCGCCGCGACAGAGATCGGTGGTGGCAGCTCGGTCGGTGTCGCGTCGAAGGCGTACGGAAGCTGGGGTCTGTCTGCCGGCTGGTACGTCATGGCCTCCGGGATCGGCATCCTGCTCGTGTCGTTCGTGGCACCGGCGATGCGGCGCTCCATGGCGACGACGGTGCCGGAGGTCATCGGACGCCGGTACGGTCCGGCCAGCCAGACGATCACCGCCTTGTTGGGCGGATTCGCGGTGATGGCGCTCGCGGCCGTGCAGATCACCGCCACCGCCACGATCATCTCCACGCTGGCGGGTATCGACACCTGGAAGGCCATCTTGGCCTCCGGGGTGGCGGTCGTCTTTTACACCTGGCTCGGCGGCATGTGGTCGGTGACGCTCACCGACTTCGTGCAGTTCTTCGTGATCGTCGGTGGCTTCGCGCTCGCGCTGCCGTTCGCGATCTCCGCCGCGGGCGGCTGGGGCTCGGTGGTGGACCGGCTACCGGAGGGGCAGCTGGGGTTCACCAGGGTGGGTTGGCCGACGATCGTCGGGCTCGTCGTGCTCTACTTCATGACGTTCTCCACCGGCCAGGAGGCCGTGCAGCGCTTCTACTCGGCCCGGACCCCGCGCGTCGCCGTGCAAGCCTCGATCCTGTGCGGCGTCCTGATGAGCCTGTACGCGTTCATCCCCGCGATCTTGGGGCTGGTGGCTCTCGCCGAGTTCCCTGGTATCGCCGAGAACAACGCGCTGGCGACCACCGCGGTCAACCTGCTCCCACCGGTCATGGCGGGCCTGCTGCTCTCGGCGGTCATGTCGGCGACCTTGTCGAGCGCATCGGGCGATCTGCTGGGCGCCGCGACGATCTACGTCAAGGACCTGCACCCCAAAATCGCCAAGACACCGCTGCGTGACGAGGCGGAACTGAAGCTGAGCCGCCTGGTGGTGTTGCTTGTCGGGACCTGCGCGATCGGGATCTCGCTGTGGAGCCAGCAGATCATCCCACTGCTCGTCTTCGCGTTCACGATGCGCTCGGCGGGCCCCTTTGCCGCGTTCATCTTCAGCCTCGTCTGGCGCCGGACCAGTCGGCGCGCCGGCCTAGTCTCGATCATCGTCGGCACCGTCGTCGGAGTCGGTTGGGAAGCCTGGGGCGACAAGACGACGTTCGCCTCGATCATCGTGGGCAGTGTCTTCGGCGTGATCGTCTTCCTGGTCATCCACGTGATCGACGCCAGAGCCGGCCGGCTCACCGGTGACGCCTGGACCGGCCAGGACGCCGACGCTCCGGCTCCCGCCCCTGGGCCGAGCGCCTGATCGGGACGCCGCCTGATCGGGACGCCGGACCGCGCTCCGCTCGCCCCGGTGATATGACGTCAGAGGCGGGGGTGCGCACACCCCGCCCCTGACGTGCCTGGCCTGCCAGCCGGCGGCAGCGTCTACGCGCGGCTGGCAGAGTCTTGCGTGACCCGAGCACTCGGGCACTGCGCCTGTGCGGCCGTGTCGGGCGGCCGTCTGGTCGGCGTCGGCGCTCAGCCGACGCCGACCCTGGCGTTGAAGTCGCGGATCATCTGGTCCCAAATCGGCACGTAGCGGTGCAGGCCCGTCCAGAAGTCCTGGTGGCGGCGTGACTCGAAGAGCTCAAAAGGCGTGCCTTGCTGCTCGACCCACGTGTAGTACCCGAGGTTGAAGATGCGGTTGCGATCGAACTCGGTGAGTTCGATCGTGGCGTCGGTCGGGACGTTGGCCAGATGGGCGCCCCACGTCTCGGCAGCCTGCTGCGCGGTGAACGTCCCGCCGAAGTCGCGGTCCTTGATCTTGGTGCGCTCCGAGGTATACATCCGGCCACCGTCCGTGGCCACCGTGAGGAGAACGTCGTCCCTGCCCAGGCCAAGCTTCTTGGCACAGGAGATCGCGGCCAGCACATTGCAGACGGACGACAGACCGAAGTCGACCAGCGCGTCGAGCTGCTCCTGCGGCACACCCTTGGACGCCAGGTATGCCAGGCCCTCCTCTTCGTTGATCATCACTTCGAGCATGTCGGTGGCGCGGTCGCTGATCCCTGCGACGAGGTCGTGCTTCATGATGTTGTGGATGATCGGCAGGTGCTTGTCGCCGATGCCCTGGATGTTGTGCTCGCCGAAGCCGTTCATGAGCAGGGTGGGGCATTCGAGGGCCTCGACGGCGGCGATCTTGGTGCCGTACGTGTCCTTCAGGTATTCGGCTGCCGCGATCGTGCCGGCTGAGCCGGTCGCGAGGCTGACGAGCGCGAGGCGGGCGTTGGTGTGACCGCTGCGCGCCGTGTAGTCCTCGAAGACGTGCTGGAACGCCTTGCCGGTGATCGTGTAGTGCGCCAGATGGTTCACGAACTCCGCGAACTGGTTGAAGACGAAGTTCATCGGGTCCTTGGCCAACCGGTTGCACTCGTCGTAGATCTCCTTGACGTTGCTTTCCGTGCCGACGGTCTTGATGACGTCCTCGGCGGGGTTCTCGCACCAGCGGTCGAGCCAGTCGAAGCGTTCTTGGCTCATGCCCTCGGGCAGGATCGCGACGCCGCGGGAGGACATGAGCCGACTGATCGCCACGCCGCCGCGGGCGTAGTTGCCGGTTGACGGCCAGATGGCGCGGTACCGGGTCGGGTCGAACTGTCCGGTCACGATGCGCGGGGCGAGGCAGGCATACGCCGCCAGCACCTTGTGCGCGGTGATCATCGGGAAGCGGTTGCCGAAGATGACCAGGATCGGGGAGTCGATGCCGGTCAATTCCTTCGTGAGGACCACGTGGTCGGGCACCCTGACCTGGTTGCCGTCCTTGTCGTTGTACCAATGCACGCGAAACAGATTGCGCACGTCGGGTCCCTGCGGGTCGGCGTCACCGATGCGTGCCGGGTCGATGAGCGCGGGCGGGTTGGCCAGCTCCTCGAACGTTGGGAGGACGATGCCTCGCTCGCGGAACCGAGCGACGCTGTGGGCGAGGTTCTCCTCGTTGACCACGCGGTCGGCGAGACCGAACTGGTCCTCCAGGGCCGCCCGCACAACTGCATCTCTGGTAGAGGCGAGATCAGCTACGGTCATAGGTCTGATCCTGGTGGATGAAGTTCTTGTACGCAAGGTTTCAGGAACTTAATCTAAGGTCGAATGCGTCACGTCCGTCCGGGGTCGCGACACCCTCGTGGCGCCGCTGTCGTTGTTTTTCACGGCGTCGGATGCCACGGCTTCGGGTGCCACGGCGTCAGAGCTCGTCATGACATCGGGGCCCAGGGGCAGCACGACGACGGCCGACCCGGACGGGGCAGGAGCCGACTCCACAGCGGTAGTGCTGCGGGCAACGCCGTCAACGAGACGTCCCGTCAGGTGGCACAGAAGTGCTGGTTTGAGTGACGCGCCTCGTCGGTCGGGTCGATCAGGTGGGGGTTGCCGATGGTGACGTCGCTGACGTGGACGTGGCTGGTGACCACGTGGACCGTGATGTCCGTTGGGCCTGTGAGAACGCGCGACAGGACGCGGTGCGCGATGGTACGAGCTTCGTCGGCCACGCGCGGTCGACGACCAGGTGGATGCGCCCGACGGCGGCGGCTCGCAGGGCGGCGTCGATGTCGCGTCGGAGCAAGGTGATGAGAACTCGGTCGCTGACCCAGACGTAGTCGTAGGGGGCCGCGACCCGGATCGGCAAGGAACGTCTGCTGGACCGCAACGCGTTGCGGAGCACACTGTCCGCGATCTCGACGGCGCGCCGACGCGAGCGCCCCCGTAGCTGCTCCGTGGCGGAGTGCAGGCGCGCCGAGGTGAAACTCGCCCGTTCGTCGCTGTGGGGCTCGAGGTGCGGATCGAGTGGCGGATCGAGTGACGGTGTCATCGCCACTGCTCCATCCTGATCGCGAGGCCTCGTCTGGCCCGGTGCAGCTGACCCCGCACGACGGTGGGGCTGGTGTCGAGAATCTTGGAGATTCGCTCGTACGACAAGTCCTCGAACTCGCGAAGCAGCCAGCTGGCTCTTTGGCGCCACGGTAGTTCGCTCAGCGCCAATGACAATGCCTCCCACAGCTGGACATTGGCGAGACGCCGCTCCGGGTCGACGTCGTGACTCTGCGCTTTCACGGGCTCGAGCAGCGTGGGGTCGACCACGATGGGTCGCTTCCGGCGGCGGCTGTCGGTCACTTGGCGCGCCGTGATCCGGAAGACCCAGGTCTGGAACTCGGACTCGCCTCGAAAGTCGGGAAGGTGTCGCCAGGCCTTGAGCCAGGCGTCCTGTGCGGCGTCCTCCGCGACCTGCTCGTCGCCGTCGAGCATGTGCAGGGCGTAACGGAACGTGGGGTGGAAGTGTCGTGCGAAGAGTTCAGAGAAGGCCGCCGCGTCGCCGAGGCCGGCGCGACGGGCGAGCGCCGCGTCGGAGCCGGTTCGCGGGGACGCCGTCGTCACCACGCCTCCCATCGCTCCTCCGGTGCCATTTAAGGATGTCCTGGTGAGCCTAGGGCCTGGGCCGCCGGACGCGTCGCCGCGACAAGAGTGTGACATGGGTCACGTTGGCGTGAGGATGTGGCCGCTACCGCGTCTAACTGTCGTGACAACAACGCCCTCCACACCGAAGGATTCGACTGTGAGCACCACGGACAAGAGCAACGAGAAGCAGCCATCGACCGGTGAACTCGCGACCTCCGACGGTCGCACGACCATCGCCGACACGGTGGTGGCGAAGATCGCCGGCATCGCGACCAACGAGATCTCGGGCGTGTATGCCCTCGGCGGGGGGACCGCGCGCGCCGTGGGTGCCCTGCGGGAGCGGATTCCCGGGTCGAGCACCAACCATTCGCAGGGGATCTCGGTCGAGGTGGGGGAGCGGCAGGCCGCCGTCGACATTCAGCTCGTCGCCGAGTACGGCGTGGCGATCGTGGACCTCGCCGCCGGGATCCGCCGCAATGTCATCGCATCGATCGAGCGGATGACCGGGCTCGAGGTGACCGAGGTCAACATCGAGGTGCAAGACGTGCACATCGAGTCCGACGACCAGGACCAGGACGACCCCGACGGCGACCCCCGCGTTCAGTGATGGCGCGGACAGCAGGGCGGACGGAACCCGCGGACCTTTCTGTCATGGCCGACCTTGTGGCGTCGGCCACGAGATCGACCCCAGGGGTGCGTGACTTGCACGCCGGCGCTTTCGGTGAGGTGGCCACCTACCTGCCAGGCCGTAAGGTGACCGGTGTCCGCATCGCCGAATCGGTCACCGAGGTGCATGTCGTGGCGGACATGACAGTGCCCCTCCTGGCGACAGCGGCGGCCATCCGTGCCGCAGTACAACCGTTGGTCGGCACCGAGGTCCAGGTGTTCATCGAGGACGTCGACCCAAGCTGACGCGATGCGAATGGCCTCCATCGGCCCTTCCCCCGCGTAGCCGACCGGCGGCGCCACGCAGGAGGAACCCGTGAGGCGCGCTGCCTCGTACAGGGCAATGGCTGGGCGGCGGAATCCGGATCGTGCACAGCCGGATCCCGCCGCCGGGCGCGTCGCAACGCCGATCATCGAACCATCCGCACGCCCAAACCGCGCCCTTTCCGGGCGCTGAGATCAGGAGATGCACCATGACTACTTCCACCATCGGGCTTCTTGCCGGGCTGCTGCTGGCCATCGCGGCCGCGGCAGGCGGCTTCGTGGGCTTCCTCATCGCGGTGGTGCTCGGTACCGTCGGCTACTTCGTGGGCGCTCAGTTCGACGGTGAGGTCGACCTTTCTGCCCTGTTGGGCAGGCGCAACCGTGGCTGACGTCGGCCCCACGATCCCGCCTAAGGTCCCCAAGGTCCCCAAGGCCCCCAAGGCTCCTGAGGAGCGCGGGACCTTGACCATCGCGAACAAGGTCGTCGAGCGGGTCGCGTCCATCGCGGCCCGCGAGATCGGGCAGGTCACCGACTCCCGCGCCGGGTGGACCCAGATGTACCGAAACCTCCCCACGGCGACGGCCAAAGTGGCCGGCGGCCGTGCCCGCGTTGACGTCGAGGTCGCGGCGACCTGGCCGTCGTCCTTGCCTGAGGTCACCGCCCAGGTGCGGGACCGCGTGAGCGAGCGGGTCACCCACCTCACCGGGGTCACCGTCGTCGCCGTCGACGTCACCATCGCCGACGTCATCCGTCCCCAGACCGATGACCGGAGGGTCCGATGAGCGCTATCTCGCAGAAGACTGAGCCCACCGTCGCGTCCACCCCCACACCTCCGGCGGGACCTCCGCAGGCTTCCACGGCAGACGCCGGGGAAGCGATGACCGCTGCCAAAGCACCGGTCGGCACCGGCCCGGCCCCGTTGTTCGCCCTCCTGCTCGCGCTTGGGCTCATCGCCCTCGGGGTCGTGGGCATTCAGGAGGCGCTGGTCCGCTCCGGGGCGACCACGGGGACATCGTGGACCACATGGGTCCTGACCCGCCTGGACGGCGTGACCCCCGCCCCCTGGATGCTCGTGGTGTTCGTCATCGCGGCGATACTCGGAATTCTCTTGTTATCGATCGCGTTTCGTCGGCGCCCGCGTAAGACGCTCGCCGTACGCGCCACCACAGGGGTGTACTTGCGGACCCGGGATCTGGCTCGCTTGGCCGACCACCACCTGGACGGTATCGATGGGATCACCGACGTGAACTCCTCCGCGAGCGGCAACCGACTGAAGGTCACCGCCACCACCTTCGAACCCAAGACGCGCAACACCACCCTCAGCGACACGATGCGCGAGCGCCTGGCTCCCTGCCTGGAGGCTCTCGAACCCGCCCCGAAGGTGAGCGTCAGCATCAGGAACGGGGACCTCACGTGATTAGCCGGACGACTCTCGCCCTCGATCGCTTCGCCACCCTCATCCTGGCCTCGGTGCTCATCGCGGGTGGTGCCCTCGGGGTGTGGTGGTGGACCGGCGA
>CAJDVG010000054.1_pt1 | contig 23716 bp, 19 predicted proteins | sample 7391321 | NCBI WGS metagenome assembly CAJDVG01 (sample SAMEA7055706, study PRJEB34461) | soil metagenome | biome: terrestrial ecosystem; feature: Peninsula; material: soil | place: Antarctica | collected 2016
CTCACCGACGCTCGTACGTCACGAACGCGAAAGCCCACCGGTCGTCGCGCCGCGCCACCCTCCAGTCGGCCTCAGCTAAAACGGGGAAGCGCGCCTTGCCCACGGCGTCCGCGTCCACCTCGGTCAGCTCGACCACATCGGTGGCATCGATCAGTGCCGCGTAGATCTGTGCGCCGCCGATCACGCTGATGCGCTCGGAGCCGCCGGGCAGCGTCGCCGCGAGTTCGAGCGCCTCGGCGGGATGGTGGGCGACGTGCACGCCGGGCGCGCTCCAGTCCCGGTCACGGGTCACCACGACGTGGGGGCGGCCGGGAAGGGGGCTGGTGAACGTCTCGAACGTGGCGCGGCCCATGACCATCGGGTGCCCCTTCGTGTGGGCCTGGAATCGCCGCTGGTCCTCGGGCAGGTGCCACGGTTGGTCGGTACCGTCGCCGATCACCCCGTTCGCGGCCACGATGGCGATGGCGACGACCGTCGGCCTGGTCATAGAGCACACCTCATACGGCGATCGGCGCCTTGATGGCGGGGTGGGGGTCGTAGTCGACCAGTTCGACGTCCTCGATCGTGAAGTCCTCCAGCGCTCTCCGATCGGGACGCAGCTTCAGCCTCGGCAGCGGTCGCGGGCTGCGGGACAGCTGCTGCCGCGCCTGGTCGAGGTGGTTGAGGTAGAGATGCGCGTCCCCCAGCGTGTGGACGAAGTCTCCCACGGCCAAGCCCGCGACCTGCGCGACCATGTGGGTGAGCAGCGCGTAGCTGGCGATGTTGAACGGCACCCCGAGAAACACGTCGGCGCTGCGCTGATAGAGCTGGCAGCTCAGCCGGTCGGGACCGCCGGGGTTCGCAGGGTCCGGCGCCACGTAGAACTGGAAGAGCGCGTGGCACGGCGGCAGCGCCATCTCCTCGACCTCGGCGACATTCCACGCGGACACGATGTGCCGACGAGAGTATGGGGTGCGCTGGAGCGAGTCGACGACCCGAGCGATCTGGTCGATGGTCGGTCCGTCGGGCGTCGGCCATGATCGCCACTGGTGTCCGTAGATCGGCCCGAGGTCGCCGTCTTCGTCCGCCCACTCGTCCCAGATCGTGATGCCGTGTTCGCGCAGCCAGGCGACGTTCGTGTCGCCGCGCAGGAACCAGATGAGTTCACCGACGATCGAGCGCAGGTGAAGCCGCTTCGTCGTCAGCGCGGGGAAGCCCATCCGCAGGTCGAACCGCATCTGGTGGCCGAAGACCGCCAAGGTGCCCGTGCCGGTACGGTCCCCGCGCTGCACGCCCTCGTCGAGGATGTGCTGCAACAGGTCGAGATAGGGGCGCACGGCTTCACTGTAACCGTCGCCCCCCAGCGCCGCGTGCGGCCATGGAGTCGACGTCAGAAGTTTCCCGGCCCCATTGTGTAACAGTCGATTCCGTACCGCGATGGGATAGGTGGTCGCGGTGGCGCCGGGACCCCGAGCCGGCGCCATCGTGACCTTCAATCGTCGACCGCGCGTTTAGTGAAGTGGATCACCCGCGATACCGTGGTCGGCGTGAGCCATCCCCACCCGGAGTTGACCGAACCGCCACCCCTGCCCAAGGGGGCGCTGCGCATCGTCGCGCTCGGAGGGCTCGGCGAGATCGGCCGCAACATGACGGTCTTCGAGTACGACGGCCGTCTGCTCATCGTCGACTGCGGCGTGCTGTTCCCCGACGACAACCAACCCGGGGTCGACCTGATCCTTCCGGACTTCGGCTACGTTCTGGACCGCCTGGACGACGTCGAAGCCATCGTGCTCACCCACGGTCACGAGGACCACATCGGGGCGCTGCCTTACCTGCTGCGGCACAAGCCGGACATCCCCCTGATCGGCTCCACGTTCACGCTGGCCCTGGTGGAGGCCAAGCTCAAAGAGCACCGGCTCAAGCCGTACACGCTGACGGTCCGCGAAGGTGACCGGGAGAAGCTCGGCGCGTTCGACGTGGAGTTCATCGCGGTGAACCACTCGATCCCCGACGCGCTCGCGCTGGCGCTGCGTACCCCCGCGGGCCTTGTGGTGCACAGTGGCGACTTCAAAATGGATCAGCTCCCCATCGACGGGCGGCTGACCGATCTGCGGACGTTCGCGCGGCTGGGCGAGGAGGGCGTCGACCTCTTCCTCACGGACTCCACGAACGCCGACGTGCCGGGCTTCGCGGTCCACGAGAAGGACCTTTACCCGGCGATCGAGCAGGTCTTCGAAAAAGCAGAGCGACGGATCATCGTCGCGTGTTTCGCCTCCCACGTGCACCGGGTCCAGCAAGTGTTGGACGCCGCTGAGGAATTCGAGCGCAGGGTCGCCATGATCGGGCGGTCGATGGTCCGCAACATGACGATCGCCGCCGACCTGGGGTTCCTGCGCGTGCCGGACCGCCTCCTCGTCGATGCGAAGAAGCTCGGCAACCTGGCTGACGACGAGCAGGTGCTGATCTGTACGGGCTCTCAGGGCGAGCCGATGGCCGCCCTGTCGCGCATGGCCAACCGCGACCACTCGATCGAGGTGGGCCCGGGGGACACCGTTCTGCTGGCATCTTCCCTGATCCCGGGCAACGAGAGCGCCATCTATCGGGTGATCGACGGGCTGATGCGCCTCGGCGCCCACGTGGTGCACAAGGGCAACGCCAAAGTCCACGTATCCGGTCACGCGAGCGCGGGGGAACTGCTCTACCTGTACAACCTGGTGACGCCGCGCAACGTGATGCCGGTGCACGGTGAGTGGCGACACCTGGTCGCCAACGCCGCGCTGGCGCGAGCGACGGGCGTGCCGAAGGACCGGGTCGTGTTGGCCGAGGACGGCGTGGTGGTGGATCTGCTCGACGGCGTCGCGAAGATCTCCGGGGCGGTGGAGTGCGGGTACGTGTACGTCGATGGTTCATCGGTCGGCGCAACCGACGAAGGCGTGTTGAAGGACCGGCGCATCCTGCGCGACGAGGGGTTCGTGACCGTGATCGTCACGGTGGACGCGAGCACCGGCAAGGTGTCGTCCGGCCCCGAGATCCTGACCCGCGGGCTCCCGGGGGACGACGCCGCGTTCGCGAGCATCGAGCCGAAGGTGCGCGACGCGGTCGAGGCCGCCGTGGCCAAGGGCGTGACGGACTCCCGCCAGCTGCAGCAGGTGATTCGACGCACTGTCGGCTCGTTCTTGGGCGGCAAGTTGCGCCGTCGCCCGATGATCATCCCGGTCGTGATCGAGGTCTGACCGCCCCGGGCGGTCGCCCTCCGTCGCGATGCCGATGAGCGGGCCAAGAGTAGCGACCCGAAGGTTCGGGCGGTGCCGATGACCGTCGATGGCAGCGGGTCAGCGGGTGAGGCCGGTCAGCCAGGCGGCGACGCCGGCGCAGCTCGCGGCGAACAGGACGCTGGCGAGCGTGCCGATGATGAACTTCTCCGCCGCACGGCTGTCCGACAGCGCCAGCTCCGGGTATCTGGCCAGGCCTTTGATCGCCAGGATCAGAGCCAGGCCCTCCTTCCAGCCGGCGGTGAGGGTCGCGAAGACGGCCAGCCGTTCCAGGTAGCCGATCCACTGGCCGCCCGGCAGCATGTCCGGGTCGTCCAGGTAGTCGTCCCGGAAGTCGTCCAGATCTTCGTCAAGGTGCAGGTCCCCCCACGTCCGATCGCGGACGGTGGCGTCAGCGTCCGGCGCGCTGTCCGCGCCCGGCGCCCCGTCCGCGTCCGTGGCCAGATTCTTGGCCGCATCAGCCGCGCCCGCCCGGCTGCGTCGCTCTACCAGTCGGAACACCAGCCGCACCAGGCGCGAGCCGAGCAGGACCGCCGCCAGAGCGCCGAGCCCGATGATGGCAGCGTCGATCACCTCGATGGGCATCAGGCGTCCGCCCGCCCGTCCGTACGGGCGCTCAGCGCGCCGTCGATCAGGCGCGCCGCGAACTCCTCGGCGCGGCGTCCCTCGAGCCACCGTGCGGCGCTCGCCCGTTGGCTCACCGCCGACGGCGAAATGTCGAGAGAGCGCGCCGACTGCTGCCCGTTCTGCCCTGCCGTGAACAGCTCGACCACCTCCCACCCCTCGGGCGACCGGCGATGCCACAGGTCCGCCAGCAGCCAGAGCATCGTCTCCGCATCAGCCGCAACAGCCGCGCCCTCGTCATATAAGGCATCTGGTGCGGCTGAGGTTTCTGCGGTCTCATCACGTCGGCCACGACGGTAACCCGGCCCGCTGACATCGCGCCCACCTGGGCCAAGTCGGACGGCGATGCCTCCAGGAGCCCGTCGTGCGGCCGACAGCGCCTCCCGAGCCGCCACGAATGCGGGCCCGCGCCCCGCGCGAGTGGAGGCGGGCAACGGCGTCTCGATCGCTCCGCCGCCGAGGCCGACGCGCCAGTCGCCCAGGCGTACGAGCACGCGCAGCGCGCCGACCACGTCGGCGCCGCGGGCCAGCACGGCCTGGATCTCGTCACCGGCGGTTCGCTCGAAGGCGCGGGTTGTCGACACGGTCTGCAACTCCTCGAGCGCGTCGGGCACGCGGTCCCTGCCGGTTCGGCTCTTGACCTGGTCTGCCGTGACGACCCAGCACCGGGTGAAGTTGTTATCCTTCATGTGTCCAAGATTAGACGCTGAACTGCATTGGGGCACCATGCCTGTCACCGAACGCGGCTCCATCACCCGCGCTCGGTGACGTCCATCCCCCTTCCGGCCCCTCTCGCGCGGCGCGCCTGTTGTCCTGGCGCCCTGGCCGAGGCGTAATCTCCCACCGTGGTGAACCGTGCCTCCTCCTCGTCGCAGCGTGACCGAACGGGCGGCTCAGCCCGCAGCCGGGCGAGCCGACCCACCGCGGGCCGGGGAACCGGGCGTGCCCCGGGCCGGACCGGCGGCTCCAGCCCGGCGCGCTCGCGCGGAGCCCGCGGGGGTGGCTTGCCGCTGCCCGTTCGAGCCGTGCACGGCACGTGGATGGGAGTGGCGCACGTGACGGGGAACGCCGTACGACGCGTGGGGCGCACCGCCGGCGACCTCGAGCCCGCACACCGCCGTGACGGCGCCGGCCTCTTGCTCGTCGCTCTGGCGATTGTGGTCGCAACCCGCGAATGGTGGGGCCTGGCCGGCGCGTTTGGCGACGTCGTTCACGCCGTGACCGCCGGAACGTTCGGCCGGGTGTCTCTCGTGTTGCCGCTGGTCATCGGCGGCCTCGGGGTGCGCCTCCTTCGAGACCCCGATGACGTGCACGCCACGAACCGCGTCATCATCGGCCTCACCGCTCTCGCTTTCGCCGCCTGCGGGCTCGTGCACATCACCCAGGGCGCTCCGTCCGCGATGGACGGCCTGCTCCCGCTGCGCTCCGCCGGCGGCATGCTCGGGTACCTGGCCGCCAATCCGCTGTTGGCCGGGGTCACCGCGTGGGGAGCCGTGCCGCTGCTGGTGTTGCTCGCGTTCTTCGGGTTGCTCGTGGTCACCGCGACGCCGGTGCACCGCATCGCGGATCGCCTACGCGAGGCCGGTCGGCGGCTCGTCGGTCCGGGCGAGCCGACGACCCGCGACACCGAGACGAGCCCGACCGGCCTGGGCGACGGCCCGCGCGGGGCCACCCGCTCGCGTCGACCAGGCGACGCCAACGGTCCGCGGCAGGGCGACGAGGCCTTCGAGCAGGCCGCGCAGGTGCATGGTGGACGCTTCCGCAGGTTGCTCCGGCCCCGCGCGCACCTCCAACCGGGCCCGTCGGCGGACGCGGAAGCTGGGCCGTCAGCGCTGCCAGAGTCGTCGGGGCGGCCGGACCAGGCCGAGGGTGCCGCGCCAGGCGCGGCGACGCGAGATCGCGCCAGCACACCCCATGCCGGGCGTCCCGGCGTCCCCGACCCGGCCGGTGGTCCCCCCTCGACAGGACGACCGAAGGGACCAACGACGGGTCAGACGGGTCAGACGGGTCAGGCGACAGAACAGACGCCCGACGCGGCGCCGGGCCGACCCGTCCGCCCCGGCCGAGCGCGCAGCGAGACGCCGGACCAGGCCACCGCGAAGCCGGGAGCCGTCGAACCCGCCGAGGCGGCGGCACGGACCGACGGACTGTCCACCGACCCGCTGCCGCAGCGCTCGGAGCAGCTCACTCTCGAAGGTGACGTCACCTACGTGCTGCCGAATCCGGCGATCCTCGCGCCCGGCACCGTCCACAAGGCGCGCACCGAGGCCAACGACCGGGTCGTGGAGTCGCTCACCGGGGTCCTCGATCAGTTCGCGATCGACGCGCAGGTCACGGGCTTCAGCCGCGGGCCGACGGTCACCCGCTACGAGGTCGAGTTGGGTCTCGGCGTCAAGGTCGAGCGGGTCACGGCTTTGAGCAAGAACATCGCTTACTCGGTCGCATCTGCCGACGTGCGCATCCTGTCCCCGATCCCCGGCAAGTCCGCGATCGGCATCGAGATCCCCAACGCCGACCGCGAGAAGGTCAGCCTCGGCGATGTCCTGCGCAGCCAGGTCGCGCAACGCAACCCGCACCCGATGGTGATGGGCGTCGGCAAGGACGTCGAGGGCGGCTACGTCATCGCCAACCTCGCGAAGATGCCGCACCTGCTCGTCGCCGGGGCCACCGGCTCCGGCAAGTCGAGCTTCATCAACTCGATGATCACCTCGATCCTGATGCGTTCCACGCCCGAGGACGTCCGGATGATCCTGGTCGACCCCAAGCGGGTCGAACTCACCGGGTACGACGGGATCCCGCACCTCATCACGCCCATCATCACGAGCCCCAAGAAGGCCGCCGAGGCCCTGCAGTGGGTGGTGAAGGAGATGGACGCGCGGTACGACGACCTGGCGGCGTTCGGTTACAAGCACATCGACGACTTCAACAAGGCCGTCCGCGCCGGGTCGGTGCAGCCTCTGCCGGGTTCGCAACGAGTGCTGCGGCCGTACCCGTACCTGCTCGTCGTCGTTGACGAACTGGCCGACCTGATGATGGTCGCCCCGCGCGACGTCGAGGATTCGATCGTGCGGATCACCCAGCTGGCGCGCGCTGCCGGCATCCACCTGATCCTGGCCACCCAGCGTCCGAGCGTCGACGTGGTGACCGGCCTGATCAAGGCCAACGTCCCGAGCCGGATGGCGTTCGCGACCAGTTCCCTGGGCGATTCACGGGTCGTTCTCGACCAGGCCGGCGCGGAGAAGCTGATCGGGCAGGGCGACGCGCTGTTCCTTCCGATGGGCGTCAGCAAGCCGATGCGGGTGCAGGGCGCGTGGGTGACCGAGTCGGAGATCCACCAGGTCGTCGCGCACGTCACGGGGCAGCTGCGCCCCGCGTACCGCGAGGACGTCACCGTCAAGGCCGAACGCCGCCAGGTCGAGGACGACATCGGCGAGGACCTGGAACTGCTGCTCCAAGCCACCGAGTTGGTCGTCAACAGCCAGTTCGGTTCGACGTCGATGCTGCAGCGCAAGCTGCGGGTCGGGTTCGCCAAGGCCGGGCGCCTCATGGATCTGCTGGAGACCCGAGGCATCGTCGGCCCCTCCGAGGGCAGCAAGGCCCGCGATGTCCTGCTCACGCCGGACGACCTGCCGGGCACGCTCGCGATACTGCGCGGCGACGAGGTGCCGGGAGCGGGGGACGACCCGGACCCGGCGGACGGCTATGAGGGCATGTCAGACGACATGACTCCCGGCGAGGTCCCGACCGGGGGAGCGAACGGGCCCGCCCCCGGGGGCGCGCCGGACCCTGCTGAAGGGGACACCGACCCCTGGGGTCGCCGGGGCGGCGCCCGCTGAGGGGCGGGAAGGCCGGCGACCGGCCCGTAGAGTAGGCGTGTGTCGACCCCCGCCCCCGCCTCCGGACGTGCCGTCGCCCTGATCAGCCTGGGGTGCGCGCGCAATGAGGTCGACTCCGAGGAGCTCGCGGGACGTCTGTCGGCCGCGGGTTGGGCGCTCGTCGACGATCCGGCCCAGGCCGATGTCGCCGTGGTCAACACCTGCGGATTCATCGAACAGGCCAAGAAGGACTCCATCGACGTCATCCTGGAGGCGCACGACCTCAAGGAGAGCGGCCGCACGCAGGCCGTCGTCGTCGTCGGCTGCCTCGCCGAGCGGTATGGCGAGCAGCTCGCCGCCGAGCTTCCCGAGGCCGACGCCGTCCTCGGGTTCGACAGCTACGCTGACCTGTCCGGGCATCTGACCCGGTTGCTGGCGGGAGAACGACCCGCCTCGCACGTCCCCTCCGACCGTCGCAACCTCCTGCCGTTGTCCCCGACGAAACGCCCCGCGGCGGCCCAGCGGGTGGCCGTCCCAGGCCACGGTGACGCCGCAGAGGCGGAGTTCGCCCAGGTGGGAAGACTGGGCGGCCCGATCGTACGTCGGCGCCTCGACGACCGACCCTGGGCCCCGCTGAAGATCGCGAGCGGCTGCGACCGGAGGTGCGCGTTCTGCGCGATCCCGAGTTTTCGCGGCGGTTTCGTGTCGCGGCCCGCGCCGGGGATCGTGGCCGAGGCCGGCTGGCTCGCCGCGCAGGGCGTGCGCGAGCTGCTCCTGGTCAGCGAGAACAGCACGTCGTACGGCAAGGATCTTGGAGACATCCGGGCGCTGGAGAAGTTGCTGCCCCGGCTGGCGCAGGTCGACGGCATCTCCCGCGTGCGCGTCAGCTACCTGCAGCCCGCCGAGGTCCGCCCCGGCCTGCTGGAGGCCATCGCCGAGACACCCGGCGTGGCGCCGTACTTCGATCTGTCTTTTCAGCACTCGAGCGAGACGGTGCTGCGCCGGATGCGCCGGTTCGGGTCGACGGAGGCCTTCTGCTCGTTGCTCGAGCGGATCCGCGAGCTCAACCCTCAGGCCGGGGTGCGATCCAACGTGATCGTCGGGTTTCCGGGGGAGACCGAGGAAGACGTGAACGAGCTGGAGCGGTTCCTCACCGCAGCGGATCTCGACGCGTGCGGCGTGTTCTCCTACTCCGATGAGGACGGCACCGAAGCCACCCGCCTCGACGGTCACGTGCACCCTGAGGACATCGCCGAGCGGCACGCCCGGATCACCGACCTGGTCGAGGACCTCATGGCCCAACGCGCCCTGGATCGCGTGGGGGAGCATGTGGTGGCGCTCGTGGAGGAGCCGGGCGACGAGCCCGGCACGTGGCAGGCGCGCGCCGCCCACCAGGGCCCGGACGTCGACGGGGTGTGCATCCTCCCGGCGCCGGTGGGGGACTCCCGCCCGTACACCCGGGGCGAGATGGTGACGTGTCGCGTCACCGCGACGAGCGGCGTCGACCTGGTGGTGGAGCTGATCGGGGCCCGGCCATGAACGCCGACGTGCCGCCCGACGGCCGCACGCAGGACCGTCACGCCACGCCGCCGATCCCACCGAGCCCCTGGAACGTGCCCAACGCGCTCACCGTCCTGAGGATCGCGCTGATGCCGGTCTACGGGGCGCTGCTGCTGAGCAGCGACGGCAGGGACCCCGGGATGCGCTGGTGGGCGCTCGCCGTGTTCGTGGTGGCCATGATCACCGACCGGTTGGACGGTCAGATCGCGCGAGCGCGCGGCCTCGTCACGGACTTCGGCAAGGTCGCGGATCCCATCGCCGATAAGGCGTTGACCGGCATGGCCTTCGTGGGGCTGTCGATCATCGGTGAGTTGTGGTGGTGGGTCACCGTGCTCGTGCTCGCGCGCGAGATCGGGATCACGCTCTTGCGGTTCGTCGTGATCCGGTACGGCGTCATGCCGGCCAGTCGCGGTGGCAAGCTGAAGACCACGCTGCAGGCGGTGGCGCTCGGGCTGCTCACGGCCCCGCTCAGCCCTGGCTGGTCGTGGATCGGTGCGGTGGTCATGGTGGCGGCGGTGACGGTGACGGTCGTGACCGGAGTCGACTACCTCCTCAAGGCGCGGCGCCTGGTCGCCGACTCGCGGCGCACGGGTACGACGTTCCCGTGACGCCGCCCGACGGACCGGTCTCGGCGCCCGATCGAGGAGTCTCGCCGGAGCGGGTGGTGGCCGCCTTGATCGCGCGGGGCGAGACGGTGGCGACCGCGGAATCCCTCACCGGCGGCCTGGTCGTCGCGGGGCTGATCGACGTGCCTGGGTCGTCTGCCGCCGTGCGCGGCGGCATCGTCGCCTACCATCCGGACCTGAAGATCTCGCTGCTGGGCGTGGACCGGGTCGTGCTGCGCCGTCCGGGCGGGTCGGTGCAGGCGGAGGTGGCGGCGCAGCTGGCTCGCGGGGCGCGGGAACGGTTCGGGGCCACGTGGGGGATCGGTACGACCGGGGTGGCCGGGCCGGATCCTTCCGACGGACTCCCTGCGGGCACCGTGTACGTGTCCGTGGCCGGGCCCCCGACATCCGACGGCGCCCCTGGGCACACCGTCGGTCTGCACCTGTCGGGAGACCGGGCGGCGAACCGGGCCGGCGCGGTGCAGGCGGCCCTGAGGGTGCTCTTGACCGAGCTGGTGGGTGACAGCCCCTAGAGGCGCCGCGCTCCCGAGGCGCCGCGCTCCGCGCGTCGGAGCACGTCGCGCGGGGGGTCCGTGGGCGGGTACCCTGAGAGAAGACTGAGCCATGGGGTCGGCGCGTCGCGGGACCGTTCGCGCGCGGGGGGATCTCCGTCTGTGAGCCAGGTGGCCCGGGTGAGCTGGACACGCCGGTCGGTTCGTCCGCGCTTCAGCCGCGGGAGGGTAGCGTGATCCGAACGGTGAACGGGGGAGGAGAGCCATGATCTTGCTCAGGCGCGAGATGGGCCGAGCCTTGCGGGAGTGCCGGACCGGCCAGGGGAAGACCTTGCGGGACATCTCGTCCTCGGCGTCCGTGTCGCTCGGCTACCTCAGCGAGATCGAGCGGGGCGAGAAAGAGGCTTCATCGGAACTGCTCGCTTCCATCTGTACGGCTCTCGACCTGTCACTGTCCCGGTTGCTCAACAGTGTGGCCGAGTGCGCCGCCACCGCGGAGCATCGTTCGGCCGCGTGCGCGCCCGTTGCCCTTCGGCACTCAACGACGGGGTCAGCGACCACACGAGGGCCGCCGTCGCGGACACGTGAGGCGCCGCTGTCGACGTACCGGATCTCGGGACGGCGCCCCATTGCGCGGAGGGCGACCGAGCGCTGGAGTTGCTGAGGCCCCAAATGGCGACGCCCGGTGCGGCTACGGCGATCGCGGGGCCGTAGTTGCTGTGGGAGGCGCGGACGCCCGCGCGGGTGATGGATGCGACGGCCAGCACGCCGCGGCAATTGGCGGGTGAGAACGTGGACACGGACCGTCCATCGTTGCCCGCCGCGACGACGACGAGCGCACCGCGCCCGCGCGCGATGTCGATCGCGGTCTGCGCCTCGGCGCTGCAGGTGCCCGGGCCGCCCAGGGAGACGTTGATGATCTTCGCCGGGTTGGGGTTGACGGGTGTTTTGGGCACGGTGCCGCCCGCCGCCCAGACGATGCCGTCGGTGACGTCGGTCTCGGTGCCGCCGCAGCGCCCGAGGACCCTGACCGGCAGGATGCGGGCCTGCGGCGCGACCCCGGCGGTGCCGAGCCGATGATTGGTCCGAGCCGCGATGATGCTGGTGACGTGCAGACCGTGCCACGAGGAGTTCGCGGACGTGGTGGAGTCGCACTCGCCGGGAGTGCGCCAGTCGCCGTCGTCCCTCGGGTCGGTGTCGCGCCCGCTGCCGTCGCGGGCGTCGGCCGGGTCGGTGACCATGTCGTAGCCCGGCAGGTCATGTCCGGTCAGGTCCGGGTGTGGCAGTGAACCGGAGTCGACCACCGCGACGGTCACGCCGGCGCCGGTCGCGGTGGACCAGGCCTGCGGTGCGCGGATCGATCGCAGATGCCAGCGACCGTCGAACGGGGGGTGGTCCGGGGCGACCGCAGCCGTGAATCTGCGCTCGGGAACGGCGTACTCGACGCCGACCTGCATGGCCAAGCGTTGCGCCGCCACCTGGGGATCCGTGTCGCCGACATCGACGACGCTCGCCCCGCTGGCGGTCTGGCGACCGACGGTGACGGATATGCCCGCGGCCGTCGCGGCACCGGTGATCCCCTGGGCCGCGCGCGCTTCGTCGGCGGCCTCGCCCCCGGGTCCGGGAGAGGCGCCGAGCTTGACGACGACCTGCCCGGTGAAACGCGGGATCGCGGTGTTGGTGGTTTGAGTGGGGTCGGTGGTGTTCGCGGGCGGACGGTGACCCGCGTCGGTGGTCGCACCCTCACCGTCGAACGCATCCCCGGCATCGGCGGAGTCCGGCGCGATGGCAGGCGCGGTCGAAGTCAGGGGTGTCGCTGGCGATGTCGATGATGCCGACGACACATCCGGATCGGCCGGGACGGCGTGGGACACCGCGGCGAGATCCAGGTCATTGCCGGGGCGTCCCTCGCCGACCACGACCGCGACATCGCTCGGCGCAACGGAGTTGGGGGCGCCGATGATCGATCCCGATCCGCTGGGCAGGAGCGCCAACGCCAGGCAGGAGACGGAGAACGCGAGTCCTCGACGCGCTTCGCGGTGAGTGCCGGTCACGGCGAGCCGTGCGCAAGAGCGTGGGGGGCGCGGGCCGACGATGGCCAGGCTTCCGACGAGACGCCGGACTCGGGGCGGGGCATGGCAGCGAGGTCCTCTCCGGGGCCCGCCCGGTCGGTCCACGTGACCTGCGTGGGTCGGGGGGCCTATCCGTTGCCCCATCGGTCGTCAGCGCCCGCGCCTGAGGTGCCCACCTGGTCCAGAAAGGAGGTCACGCTTCTGAGCCCCGTTGCCCGCCTGGCGTATTCGCTCGCCCGGCGACACGAGCTGCTGGGGCGCGGGTCCTACCTGCCGTTGCGACCGAGCGGGCCAAGGGCACGCCCGTGGTCGCCCGGGGCGAGGCCTCCCTGGCAGGTCGGGCAGTAGAAGAACGCACGTTCACGCGGCGGGACGCCGATGGTTGCGACCCGGACGATGCCGCCGCAGCGCCGGCAGTCTCGGCCGGAGCGAGCGTGGACGAAGAGGTTACGACCGGGTCTGGGGATGCCCGTCGAGCACCGGATAGGGCGGGTAGCGCCGATGCGCAGGAGTCGGTGGGCTCGATGCACGATCCGGGTCAGGCCATCGTCGTCGAGGTCGCCGACCGGTGTCCAGGGATGAACCCCCTCGACGAAGAGCGACTCCGCGGCGAAGATCGTCCCGATGCCGGCGAGGTTGCGCTGATCCATCAGGGCGTAGCCGATGGGGTCGGTCGGATGATGGCGGATGTTGGCCACGGCTCGGTCGGCGTCCCAATCGTCGCCGAGGAGGTCTGGGCCCAGGTGCCCGACGACCTCGCCCTCCCTGTCGGAGGGGACGAGGTCGAGCCGGCCCAGGCGCACACCGAGGCACGTCCACGCATCGGTGGCCAGCACCGCCCGCACGTGGGGTCCGCCGATGCGACGTCCCCCTGTCGACGTGTCGGTCGCGGCAACGCGCCAAGATCCCTCCATGCGCAGGTGGCTGTGCAGGGTCCAGCCGTCGTCCAGCCGGTTGAGCAGGTGCTTACCGCGGCTGACGACCTCCAGCGTGCGGCGGCCGATCAGGTCGATGCCGCCGAGGTCCCCCCAGCGGAGCTCGGCCCGCCGCAGGATCTGGCCGCGTAGCGCCTGGTCCAGCCGCGTCGCGGTGCGGCGGACGGTGTCACCTTCGGGCATCGCGGGCCCCCAGCGCCTGCGGCGTCACCGGCGGATCCTCACGCCGCGCGGTGTGGCGTGGAAGCCCGCCGAGATCAGGGCCCGATCCAGGGGATGCCCCGAGCCGAGCAGCACCTCGTCGTCGGCCTTCTCCACGGTGAGCGGGCCTAGTCGACCTCCGTGGACGGCGTCGGCGAGGGCCGACGCCGCGGCGGCCAGCCGGTCGGCGTCGTCGGTATACGTCAGCACGGTGCGTCCGCCGCGTTCGACATAGAGCAGGAGCTCGCCGTCGCGCAGCGCGACCAGCGCCCCGGCCTTGCGACCCGGGCGGTGGCCGGCCTCCCCGTCACCGTGTCGCGGCCAGGGAAGGGCTGCGCCGTACGGGTTGGCGGGGTCCGTCGCGGCCAGCAGGAGCGCGGCCGGATCCGGCCCGTCGCGGCCGGCGCGCAGTCGGTCCACCGCCCCGGTGGTGGCGAACTGAGAGGCGCCGAGCCCCTCGACGAAGTAGCCGCGTCGGATCGTGCCGGCCTCCTCGGCTGCGGCGAGCACGCGGTACACGCCCGCGAAGCCGCCGGGTGGCTGCTCGGCCGCGACGCTACCTCGGGTGAGCACGCCGTACCGGTCCAAAAGCACGTCTGCGAGTGCGTGCGCCCGGAGCGTCGGGTCGGCCTCGACCGGCGGCAGGAGCGCCCAGCGGCCGACGCTGCTCGCGTCGGCGAGGCGGCTCCCTGCTGCCGGCGGGCCTGCGCCGGACACGGAGCGGCCCAGCGCTGATCCGTACGGTCGTTGGCCGCGGCGCGTCCGGTGTGGCGGCCGCGGGGGACGGGACCGATGCGCGCCGCCGCGCGAGCCCACGAGCGCGCGGATCGGAGCGTACGAGTCGTTGCTCACCATGCCCTGCCAGGTCAGTTCCCACAGGATGCCGGAGACAGCCCCCAGATCGTGCGTCCCAGATCGCTGCGCCAGCGTACGGACGTGGAATGCACCACCCGAACCCAGCAGGTCGAGCAGAGCGGCGCGAAGGTCGCCCGTCGACTCGGAGTGAGCCATCCCGGGTCGCTCGGGCTGCTCGGTTTGCTCGATCGCCTCGGCTCCCGAGGCAGCAATGGCGTCGAGGGCGTCGATGGGCCCGACGCCATGGAGGGAATGGATGGAGCGTTGGGAACGTCGGTGCTTCGGGTCGTCGCCCGGCGAGACCTCGCCGCGGGGCGTGTCGGCGGGAAGCCACTCGCCGGGGGGCGCCAGCGTGAGCGGGCCGCTGTCGGCGAAGTGGAAGGAGATCCACCCATCGGATCCCGCCAGGGCACCGTGGCCTTGCCAGAGGACCTCCCCCGAGGCCAGCAGCTCATCGAGGTGGGCGGGGGAGTAGTCGCGCACCCGGGCGGGCAGCACCAGCGACTCCCACGCGCTCGCGGGCAACACCGCGCCCGTGAGCTGCTCGATCGCCGACGCGACTCCCTCGGGGCCCCGCCCCTTTCCCCCCACGCTGTGCCATGCCGGCAAGAAGCGAGCGAAGTCGACCTGCTCGACGGGCTCGACCTCGGCGCGCAGCGCCGCGAGCGATCGACGTTTCAGGAGGCGCAACACGTCCGGGTCGCAGTAGTCGACGGGCGGCCGCATCGACGCGAGGGCGCCGCCGTCAGAAGCTGCCGGAGGGCGCAGGCGTCCGCTCGCGAGCCGGTCGGCGCGCGCCAGTCGGGCCAGGACGTCGGCGGCGACGGTCGGCCCGACGCCGAGCCACTGCGCCAGGTCAACGGCGGTAAACGGCCCGTGCGTCCGCGCATACCGCGAGGCGAGGTCGCCCAGCGGATCGGGCACCGGGGCGAGCAGAGAGTCTGGGACGCCGGGGGGCGGGGCGACGCCGAGTGCGTCGCGCAGGCGCGCAGCATCTTCGACGACGGCCCAGCGGTCCACGCCGCGGATCCGCAGCGCCAGCAGTCGTCTGGCATCGCGCATGGCGGTGAGCCAGGCGTCGACGTCGGCCATTGCCGATGGATCGGTGCGCTCGCGAACGTCGTCGGCGGTGATCGGTCCCAGGCGGCGCACCAGGTCGGCGACATCCTCGGCGTGGCGGCATCGCCGATCCGGGGCGCGGCGCTGCAGTTCGTCTTCCGTCCGGGCCAGCACCGCCGGGTCGAGCAAGTCCGCCAGGTCGGCGGCATCCGCCCCGCCGAGCAGCTCCGCCAGCAGGTCTGGATCCAGGGACAAGGCGGCGGCGCGACGCTCGGCGAGCGGGGCGTCACCTTCGTACAGGAAGTGCGCGACATAGCCGAAGAGCAGGCTTCGCGCGAACGGCGACGGCGAAGGCGTGTCGATCGCGACCACGTGGACGCGGCGCTCGGCGACGTCGCGCATCAGGTCGGTCAGGGCGGGCACGTCGAACACGTCCTGGAGGCACTCGCGGACTGACTCCAAGATGATCGGGAAGCTCGGATAGCGGCTCGCGACCGACAGGAGTTGGGCCGCGCGCTGACGCTGCTGCCATAATGCCTGGCGGCGCCCGGGGGAGCGGCGGGGCAGGAGCAGCGCGCGGGCGGCGCATTCCCGGAATCGCGCCGCGAACATCGCCGACCCGCCGATGTGCGCGGTGACCGCGGCGGCGACCTCGCTCGGGTCGATCGTGAGGTCGGCGACCAGATCGGCGAGGGCGCCCCCGTCCGCACCGCGATCCTGCGGCGTCTCGCCGAGGTCCACGTCGGGCAGATGCAGCACGATCCCGTCGTCGGCGTACATCGGGTGAACCTCGACGCCGAGCCGTTCTCGCAGGCGGGCCGCGATGACCAGGGCCCAGGGAGCGTGCACGGGGGTTCCGTACGGGCTGTGGATCGCGATCTGCCAGTCGCCCAGCTCGTCGCGGAAGCGTTCGACGACGATCGTGCGCTCGTCGGGCAGCACCCCGGCGGCCTCGCGTTGTTCGGCCAGGTAGGTCACCAGATTGTCGGCGGCCCACTCATCGAGCCCGTCGGAGCGGGCCCGCGCCAGGGCGGCTGCCCTGGGGAGCTGGGTCAACTCCCGCGCGTACGCGCCCAGGGCCGCGCCCAACTCGGCCGATCGGCCCAACGTGTCCCCGCGCCAGAAGGGCAGGCGGCCCGGCTGACCCGGCGCGGGCGCGACGATGACCTGGTCGTGCGTGATGTCCTCGACGCGCCACGCCGACGTGCCCAGCGTGAAGACGTCACCCACGCGCGACTCGTACACCATCTCCTCGTCCAGCTCGCCGACCCGTCGGCCTGCGCCGTCGCCGGCGAGGAACACCCCGAACAGCCCTCGGTCGGGGATCGTGCCGCCGCTGGTCACCGCCAACCGCTGCGCGCCTGGTCGACCCCGGAGCGTGTCGGTGGCCCGGTCCCACACCAGACGCGGGCGCAGCTCTGCGAACTCCTCGCTCGGGTACCGGCCCGCCAGCATGTCGAGCACCGACTCCAGCACGGGGCGGGTCAGGGTCGCGTACGGCGCGGCCCGGCACACGGCACCGTGCAGGTCGGCCACGGTCCACTCATCGAGAGCGGTCATCGCGACGATCTGCTGCGCCAGGACGTCCAGGGGGTTGGCGGGCACCCGCAGCGACTCGATCGCGCCGGCGCGCATGCGCTCCACGACCACCGCGGTGCTCAGCAGGTCGGCGCGGTGCTTGGGGAAGAAGAGCCCCCGGCTCACGGCCCCCACCTGGTGGCCGGCGCGGCCGACGCGCTGCAGACCGCTCGCGACGCTCGGCGGGGCCTCCACCTGCACCACGAGGTCGATGGCGCCCATGTCGATGCCGAGCTCCAAGCTGCTGGTGGCAACGACGACCGGCAGGCGGCCCGCCTTGAGATCGTCCTCGATGGTCGCCCGTTGCTCCTTGCTCACCGATCCGTGGTGCGCCCGAGCGAGGACCGGCGCCGCGCCGCGCGATGACCCCGCCTGACCCATGAGCTGCGCGGGCGGGGAGCCGGCGGCGCGAGTTGCGTCGTCTCGCCCGTGGCCGGCGTCGTCCGCGTCCTCCTCCGCGTCCTCCTCGGCATCCGCGTCTGGATTGCTAGCGTCGCCGGAATCGAAGGCGTCGCCGGGGACGAGAGCGTCCGCGCAGCGCTCCTCCCAGATCTCGTTGAGCCGGGCCGTCAGGCGCTCGGCGAGACGCCGCGAGTTCGCGAACACCAGCGTCGAGCGGTGCGCGGTGATCTCGTCGACCAACCGCTCCTCCACGTGGGGCCAGATCGAGCTGCGGGCCGCCGCGCCAGAGGCCTCGCCGGACAGGTCCTCGGAGGCAGCACCGAGGTCGGCGAGATCCGGGACCGGAACCACGACGCCGAGATCCCACGCCTTGGCTGACGGGGGATCGACGATATGAACGGGTCGACCGCCGGCGAGGAAGCGGGCCACCTCCTGCGCCGGGCGTACGGTCGCGGACAGCCCGATCCGTTGGGCGGGGCGCTCCAGCAACGCGTCGAGACGCTCGAGCGAAAGCGCCAGGTGGGCTCCCCTCTTGCTGGCGGCGACCGCGTGGACTTCGTCGACGATCACCGTCCGTACGCCGGTGAGGGACTCGCGCGCCTTCGAGGTCAGCAGCAGGAACAGGGACTCCGGAGTCGTGATGAGAATGTCCGCCGGATCGCGGGCGAAGGCCCGACGTTCGGCGGGCGGCGTGTCCCCCGTGCGCACGGCGACCCGGATGCGGCGCTCCGGGAGACCGAGTCGCCGGGCCTGTAGGTCGATGCCCACGAGGGGTGCGCGCAGGTTGCGTTCGACATCGACGCCCAGCGCCTTCATCGGGGAGACGTAGACCACCTGGCAGCCCGCGGACGGCGCCGCCATGGTCGGCTGGCGGTTCAGGATGTCCAGCGCCCACAGGAACGCCGACAGTGTCTTGCCAGATCCGGTCGGCGCGATGACCAACGTGTGGCCGCCGTCGCTGATGGCCTCCCACGCCGCGCTCTGCGCCGGGGTCGGGGCGGCGAAGGCACCCTGGAACCAGTCGCGCACCGCTGGGGAGAATCGCGCCAGCGCCGTCTGCGGCTGGATCGGTGCCGCGGACGCACCGTCGCCTGCGTGCTGGGCCGGTCGGTTGCTCATATCACGTCGAAGCGTGCCACAGCGCCCCGACAACGCACCCCAGCGGCAGGGTCGTCGGCGCAGGGGATGTCGGTTCACTTCGTCCGCGTCCCGTCGGGAAGCTTCGGAGGGCGGCGAGGGATCGGCGGCGGCGGACGGTGATGTACTGCGGGTGTGCGACTTCAGGAGTTCTGGCGGCTGATGGAGGAGGAGTTCGGTCGGCCGCGGGCGCGGCAGATCGCGGACCATCACGTGTTCGCCCAGCTGGGCGGCACGACGGCGAACGAGACGCTGGAAGCCGGCGCCGATCCGAAGGTCGTCTGGAGGGCGGTCTGCGATGAGATGGACGTCCCGCAGGATCGGCGTCTAGGCCGTGAACGCCCGCTGCGTCACGACGGCTGAGGCGTCGGCACCCGACACGCCGACGGCGTCGCGAATCCGAACGTGCGTGCGACGAACACATGTTCGGGATAGCGTGGGGTGCGGTTCGAACTTCCGGAGGTCATCCACACCCCCCGCGGTCGTCAGTGCTCATCCACAGGCCCGGCCCGGGTGCGGAGCGTTGTCGGAGGTGCGACCTAACGTCTGACCTGACGGATCGCCGCGGCGGCCGACAAGGTCGAAGGTAGACGGCGGACACGAGACACGAGAAGGCGGTTACACCATGGCAGCAAGCCCGGCCAGCGGGGCCGATCAGCGCAAGCCGACCCCGGATCAGCGGCAGAAGTCGCTGAGCGCGGTGTTGGCGCAGATCGAGAAGAGCCACGGCAAGGGGGCCGTGATGCGCCTGGGCGACGACATCCGCCCGCCGATCGCGGTGATCCCGACAGGGTCGATCGCGCTGGATGTGGCCCTCGGCATCGGAGGCCTGCCGCGCGGCCGGATCGTGGAGATCTACGGCCCGGAGTCCTCCGGGAAGACGACTGTCGCGCTGCACGCGGTGGCCAGCGCGCAGCAAGGCGGCGGGATCGCCGCCTTCATCGACGCGGAGCACGCGTTGGATCCGGAGTACGCGAAGAGGCTCGGCGTCGACACCGACGGACTCCTCGTGGCGCAGCCCGACACCGGCGAGCAAGCCCTGGAGATCGCGGACATGCTGATCCGCTCGGGCGCTCTCGACATCATCGTGATCGACTCGGTCGCGGCGCTGGTGCCCCGTGCCGAGATCGAGGGCGAGATGGGAGATAGTCACGTCGGTCTGCAGGCGCGGTTGATGAGCCAGGCGCTGCGCAAGATCACCGGCGCTCTCAGCAACACCGGCACCACCGCGATCTTCATCAATCAGCTGCGCGAGAAGATCGGCGTCATGTTCGGTTCACCGGAGACGACCACCGGTGGCAAGGCGCTGAAGTTCTACGCGTCCATTCGCCTTGACGTTCGCCGTATCGAGACCCTCAAAGACGGGACGGTCGCGATCGGCAACCGGACCCGTTGCAAGGTCGTGAAGAACAAGGTTTCTCCGCCGTTCAAGCAGGCCGAGTTCGACATCATCTACGGCCACGGCATCTCGCGGGAGGGCGGACTGATCGACATGGGCGTCGAACACGGATTCGTTCGCAAGTCGGGGGCTTGGTACACGTACGACGGCGACCAGATGGGGCAGGGCAAGGAGAACGCACGAGCGTTTCTGCGCGACAACCCTGAGCTGTCCGATGAGCTTGAGCGCCAGATCAAGACGCTGCTCGGCGTCGGGGTACCGGCGGGTGAGGCGGTCACTGACGCCGCTAACGCGGACGCCTCGACAGCTCGAGGCGCGCGGCGTGACGACGATCTTGGCGAGGTGCCCTTGGCCGAGATCCCGGTGGCCTTCTGAGCGCGTGATGGCCGATGCTGACGGCACGTCGCCCCCTACGCGGGAGAACGAGCTGGCGGAGCTGCGGGCGGCGATGTCGAGCGCGCAGCAAAGCGCCAGCGCCCCTCGGGGGGTGGCGCCGTCCCCCCAATCCGGGCGGCGGGCGCGGGCGCCTTCACCCCCGCGTCCGGACGTGGCGACGGCCGGGCGCGATGCAGACCCTTACGATGTGGCCCGCCACATGGTGTTGCGCCTGCTGACCATGGCGCCGCGCAGCCGTTCCGAGCTGGCCCGCAAGCTTGAGCTGCGCGGTTGCGCTCCCGAGGTTGCCGCGAGGGTGCTCGACCGGATGGAGGAGGTCGGCCTCGTCGATGACGCCGCCTACGCGGCGATGCTCGTGCGCAGCAAGCAGTCGACCCGCGGGCTGGCCCGGCCCGCTCTACGCGCCGAGATGCGACGCAAGGGTGTGTCTCGGGACGTGATGGAGGACGCGCTCGGTCAGGTGAGCGCCGAGGACGAACATGAGGCGGCCGCCCGACTCGTGGCGAAACGGCTCGACACGATGCATGGTCTGGACGCGACCGTGCAGGCCCGGCGCCTGGCCGGGATGCTCGCTCGCAAAGGGTACGGCGGTGCCCTCGCGCGTCAGGTCATCCGTGAGGCGCTGCGGGATGCGCCGGAGCACCAACGGGACTGAGCGGCCGGGTGGCGTGTGGGCGTCCCGGATCAGATCGAGTGAAGCGGTCGGTTTGCCCGGGAGAGGGAGTCGGCGGGGACGACCTGCTTGCCGAACGGGACGCAGGTCACCGGGATCATCTTGAGGTTCGCAATGGCCAGCGGGATGCCGATGATCGTCACCGCCTGTGCCAGCGCCGTCGTGATGTGACCGATGGCCAGCCAGATTCCCGCGACCAGGAACCAGATCACGTTGCCGATCGCCGAGCCCGCGCCCGCGCCGGGCCGGGCCACCACCGCGCGACCGAACGGCCACAGCGCGTACGAGGCGATCCGGAAGGAGGCCACCCCGAACGGGATGGTGATGATGAAGATGCATGCGACGATTCCGGCCAGGACGTAGCCGAGCGCCAGCCAGAAGCCGCCGAAGACCACCCAGACGATGTTGAGCAGGGTACGCATGAGCCGCGATGACCTCCATGACGACGACGCCGGACGCGGCTGAGCTGTCCGCGGCCCGCGCCCCGGCAGTCGCCGGGGCTACTGATTCAGCGAAGAGCGCCACGCCGCAGTTCCCGGACCTCGCGGGGGATCTTGAGGCGAGCGGTCCAGAAACGGCGGACTAGGGCAGCGGGCGCTTGCGGCCGCGCGCCAGGTGCCCAGCCCACACACGTACCCTGGTCTGCGATGACCACGAACGATGCCACGCGAGAGCCACGCGTGCCCACCTATGAAGTGCGTACGTTCGGCTGTCAGATGAACGTGCACGACTCCGAGCGGCTCGCGGGTCTCCTGGAGGCGGAGGGCTACCGCGATCTCGCCGCCGTCCCCGCCGACCTGCGCCCCGATGTCGCCGATGTCGTGGTCTTCAACACGTGCGCCGTGCGGGAGAACGCGGACAACAAGCTGTACGGCAACCTCGGCCAACTCCGTCCCGCCAAGACGCGCAACCCCGGGATGCAGATCGCCGTCGGCGGGTGCCTCGCGCAAAAGGACCGCGCCGAGATCGTGCGGCGCGCACCCTGGGTCGACGTCGTGTTCGGCACCCACAACATGGGGTCGTTGCCGGCGCTGCTGGACCGCGCGCGCCACAACCAAAAGGCCCAGGTCGAGATCCTCGAAGCACTCGAGACGTTCCCCTCGGTGCTGCCGACCCGCCGCGACTCCGCGTACGCCGCGTGGGTCTCGATCAGCGTCGGGTGCAACAACACGTGCACGTTCTGCATCGTCCCCGCGCTGCGGGGCACGGAACAGGACCGCCGCCCGGGAGACATCCTGGCCGAGATCAAGGCGCTGGTCTGCGACGGGGTGATCGACGTGACCCTGCTGGGGCAAAACGTCAACACGTACGGCGCCCAGTTCGGCGACCGATTGGCGTTCGGCAAGCTGTTGCGCGCGTGCGGGGACGTCGAAGGCCTGGAGCGGGTGCGATTCACCAGCCCGCACCCGGCCGCGTTCACCTCCGACGTGATCGACGCGATGGCGGAGACCTCGAACGTGATGCCGAGCCTGCACATGCCTCTGCAATCCGGCTCCGACCGGGTGTTGCAGGCGATGCGGCGCAGCTACCGCGCCGGTCGATTCCTGCGCATCCTCGACGAGGTCCGCGACAAGATTCCCGATGCCGCGATCACGACCGACATCATCGTCGGTTTTCCCGGCGAGACCGATGAGGATTTCGAGGGCACGCTCAGGGTCGTCGAGCAGGCCAGGTTCGCGGGGGCCTTCACGTTCCAGTACTCGATCCGACCCGGCACCCCGGCCGCCACGATGCCCGATCAGGTCCCGAAGTCGGTGGTCCAGGAGCGCTTCGACCGCCTCGTCGCGCTACAAGACGAGATCGCCTGGCAGGAGAGCCGCGCCTTCGAGGGCCGTACGGTGGAAGTCGTGGTCGCACCCGGCGAGGGCCGCAAAGACGCCCAGACCGCCCGCATGTCGGGGCGCGCTCGCGACAACCGGTTGGTGCACTTTGCCGTGCCTGAGGCCGCGCGGGCGTCCGGAGACCTTCCGCGCCCCGGCGACGCCGTCGAGGTACAGGTCACCTACGGGGCCCCGCACCATCTCGTGGCCGACAGCGCCCTGGCTTCGGGGTCGTTCCGCGTCCGGCGAACGCGCGGCGGGGACGCGTGGGAGGCCACCCAGCACAACCCGGTGCCGGGGCGACCGACCGTCGCCTTGGGGATTCCCACAATCACGGCGCACCCCAAGGGGTGATACCGAGCGACACCCGTGAAGCGGTGAGCCTCATGGGTGAGTCGAGCACACCCATGAGGCTCACCGTCGGTCAGACAGCGCTCACTCGCCGCCGAGACGCTGGTCGGCCTGCTCCCTAGCTTGGTCGATCTTGTCATTGTGCTGCCCGCCGGTGCGCTCCTTAGCGATCTCGGCAGCCTTGTCGAGGGCCGCGTCCGTGCGCCCCTCGTTCGCCAGCGCCTCGGCTGCCTTGCCCTTGATGTTGTCCATGAGGCCCATCGGGGTCCCCTTTCCCGTCGTCGCCGGCCAATGGTCCGAGCCGACGTGGATGAACTGATATCCGGGCGGCGCGGCTGCGCGCCCCTGACTGGATCGTACGGGCTGCGCCCATGTTCCCTGCCGGCCGACCGCCCTGCCGCGCGAAGCCGTGGGCTGCCAGGATGGTCGCATGCCTGACGCGCTCGATGTCCCTGGGGCGGGTGTGCCCGA
>CAJDVG010000023.1_pt1 | contig 21410 bp, 20 predicted proteins | sample 7391321 | NCBI WGS metagenome assembly CAJDVG01 (sample SAMEA7055706, study PRJEB34461) | soil metagenome | biome: terrestrial ecosystem; feature: Peninsula; material: soil | place: Antarctica | collected 2016
CCGCACGTTCCTGGCGGGAATCCCCGTCGAGCGCATTGACGATATGGCCGCGCCGCCCCCCGGTCGTTTGCCGCCCACGGACGGCATGCGCTACGTGCTCGCCGACGCCTCCCGCGTCATCGTCCGGCCCAGCGGCACAGAGCCGACGCTCAAGGTCTACCTGGAGGCGATCGTCGCGGCGCCGGCGGCAGCCGACCGCTTGCCGACGGCGCGCGCCGAGGCAAGGCGGCGACTACGCGCCCTGCGCGCCACCATGCAGGATCTCACCCGCCCGTGAGCGGCACTCGTGCCACCCCACAACCTCACTCAGGCGGCTTTACGCGGGCCGCCTCACACGGGCCCAGAGTCTCCGCCGGAACCTCGCGGGGAGGGACCGCGAGACCCCTGTTCGCCATGGTCGGTCGACGATGCGTCCTCGTCCGGCGTGTCGTCGGCAGCCCCCGCGTGTCCGCGCCGGCGCGATCCGGCCGCACCTGGCGTGAAGGCGCCCATGAACGCACTGGTCAGGGCGTTGTTCATCGGCCCGAACCAGTCCTTCATCATCGTGGTCGGCGAGAGCTGATTGATGGACGACAACATCTGACGCTGCAGCTCGTCCATGACGGCGGTCTGCATCGGTTCCAGATCCGGCAAGCCGAAGAAGGCCCGCATCTCCTGCGGCGTGCAATCAACGCCGACGTCGATCTTCATGGGCACTCCTCGCGGTCGATCGCGGGCCAGTTCCCGTGCTCTTACACTACTGGTCGCCTCCCGTCCCGCCACCGCTGCGCGCTCGCCCCGCCGACACCCCCCGTCCGCGCGCAGGAGCGCGAGCGCGCCTCACGTGCTGGGGCATGATGGGGCGAAGTCAGCCCGGGGAGGAACTGATGTCCGAGAATCGACGGGCCGACGCGAGCGCCGCCCCGCGGGACGCGGGCACCTGGATCGCCTCCGCGGCCCCCGCCGCACCGCAGGCTTGGCCACGTCGGGGAGTCGGGGGATGGATTCCACTCACGATGGGCGCTTCGGACCGGGCCCTCTCGTGACGGGCTTTCCCCCGCCGGGCCCACCCCCGCCGACCTCGGCGATGGTGTCGATGGCCGCCGTTCCGGTTCCCACGTTCCGTCCCGGTGTCGTCACGCTGCGCCCGATGACGATCCCCGACATGGTCGATGGCGCGGTCCGCGCGATGCGGCGACGGCCGGGCGTGTTCCTTGGTGTCGGCGGCGCCGTCGTCGCGGCCTCGACCGTCGTGCGCACGCTGATCGACGCGGGGATCGGGACGACGCTGATCCACTCAGATGGCGCCCCCACCGCCACCCTCACGCCCAGCGTCGCGGTACTCCCGGTCGTCGCAGCGCTGCTTGCCGGGCTTCTGGCGATCCCCACCGGAGCGGCCGTGCTCGGCCGCCCCCTGGACACCGCAAGCCTGCGACGCCAGCTCCGCGGACGCCTCGTGCCCCTCACCTCCTACCTCGCACTGGTGGCCCTGGCCTACGCGCTACCGGTCACGGCCGTCTGGTGGGGCTGGGGGGGTCGCGCCGCACATGGTGAGGACCTGGCGTTCACGCTCGGCGGGCTCGCGCTGGTGGCCGAGTTCGTGAGGGTGCCGTTCGTCGCGGCGCCTGCGGCGATCGTGTTGGAACGGCAGGGCCCTTGGGCGGCGGTGCGTCGCTCGTGGACGCTGGTCCGCGGCTCGTACTTCCGAGCTCTCTGGGTGGGTCTGCTCGGTCGGCTGCTCACCGTACTCGTCCAGGTCGCGCTCGTGGTGCCGCTGCTCCTACTCAGCGGCGTTGCGTCCGCCGTGACCGGGGCGAGCGCGCAGACGGTCGCCCAGGTGGCCGCGATCGCGGCCCTGTACGGGATGATCACCGGCTGCCTGACCATGCCGTACGAGGCCACGCTGCGCGCCGTGCTCTACGTCGACCTGCGCTCGCGCGCCGAAGGCTGGGACGTCCGGCTGATGTGGACCGATCCCCGGGTGAGCCCTCCGTGATCCTTGGCGTGGCCTGGGACGGTGGCCTGCGCCCGAGCCCCGATCAGGCGCGGACCTGGGCGGAGCAGGAGCTGACCGGGACGGGATACGGCCGCCCCGCGATCGGGCGCTTCCTGTCGTGGCTCGGCGACCTGCTGGGCCGCTTCCTCTCCCCCGCGCCAACGACCTCCGGCGGGACCGGTCTGCCGTCGCTGCCCGCTGCCGCGCTCGCCGTCGTCCTCGCTGCGCTCGCGGTCGTGCTCATCCTGCGCGTGCGGCGGGAGCGAAGGAGCGTCGGCTCCGCGCGCGACCCGAAGGAGCCCGGCCCGCCGCGGGTGTTCGGCGCCGACATGCTGGCCGCTGAGGAGTATCGGCGCCGCGCCCGCGCCGCGCTGGACGTCGGGGACGCGGGGGCCGCCGCTCTTGACGCCTTCCGCGCAGCGGCGGCCCAGAGCGTGGAACGGCGCGTCATCGCCGCTGCCCGGGACCGGACGGCCGGCGAGTTCGCCGCAGCGATGGCCGCGGGATTCCCCGAGCTCGCGTGGGCGGCCAGGTCGGCGGCGCGCACGTTCGACGAGGCGCGGTACGGGGGCCTCGTTCCCGATCTGGCCGCGGCGCGCGCCGTCCTCGACCTCGACGAACAGATGCGCCGCCGCACGCCCGAGCCGATCGACCCCGCATCGCTGCCGAGACCGTTGGCGGTCCCCCGATGAGGGCGGGCGCGCGTCACGGTGGCGTCGTCGCGGTGGTGTTGGTCGTGCTCGCGTTGACCCTGGCGGCGCTCTTCTCGGCGTACTGGGTCGGCGACCAGGTGAGCCCCTCTCAGGCCGACCCGGCCTCTCGCGAACCGGGCGGCGCCGCGGCTGTCGCGGCCCTGCTGACCCGGCACGGTGGCGTCGAGGTGCGCCCGGTGCGGTGGTCCCGCGAGCTGGAGCAGGTCGAGACCGGCGGCACACTCGTGGTGGTCCCGGGTCCCGCCCTCCCCGAACAGGCCCGGGTCCGGCTCGCCATGGCGGCTGACCGCGCAGATCGGGTCGTGCTGGTCCGCCCCGAACCCGAGATCCTGTCCGCGCTGGCGCCGTCCGTGAGAACCGTCGGATCGGTCGACGGCGTGCTGCGTGCCCAGTGCGACACGCCCGATGCGGATTGGGCTGACGAGATCAGCGGACCGAGCCGCACGTACCGAGCCGTCGGCCAGAGCGCGCAAGGCGCGGCCCAGGTGTGCTTTACGCAGGTGGGCGGCCCCGCGGGCGCGGTCAGCACCGGCGCCATCGTGACCGTGACGACGGGCGACCGACAGGTCGTCGTGGTGGGCAACGCGGCCATGCTCACGAACGCGTCACTGACCCAGGTCGACAACGCCGCCATCGCCCTGCGATTGCTCGGCCATCACGGCGACCTGACCTGGTACGTGCCGCTCACCGAGGAACCTGCCGCCGCGACCGGCCAGGGCGCGCCATGGCCGCCGCCGTGGTTCACCCCGGTGGTCTTGGCCCTGGGCGGAGCCGTCGCGGCCACCATGCTCTGGCGCGGTCGACGCCTGGGCCGCATCGTCGCCGAGCAGCTCCCGGTCGTGGTGCAGGCCAACGAGACCACGCTGGCGCGCGGGCAGCTCTACCGCCGCGCCCGCGACCCGGGCCACGCCGGCGGCATCCTCGCTCGGGCCAGCAGGGCGCGTCTCCTCGCCGCCCTCAAACTGCCGGTGACGTCCGACGTCCACCACGTCGCGCGGGCGGCGGCCGGCGCCACCGGACGCCACACCACCGACGTCGCCGCCTTGCTGACGCGGACTCCCGCCACCGATGCCGACCTGGCCCGCCTCAGCGCAGACCTGCGCCAACTCGAAAGAGAGGTACGAGCCCATGAGCGAACTCAGCACGCCGGGCCATCCTGACCCGTCCGGCGACGCCGCCCGCGGCAAGCTGCTCGCCGTCCGGGCCGAAGTGGCCAAGGCGGTCGTCGGGCAGGACGCGGCGGTGTCGGGGCTGCTGATCGGGCTGATCAGCCGGGGTCACGTGCTGCTGGAAGGCGTGCCCGGGGTGGCCAAGACGCTGCTGGTGCGCGCGCTCGCGACCGCCCTGGCCATCCGCACGACGCGGGTCCAGTTCACGCCGGACCTGATGCCGGGAGACATCACGGGGTCCTTGGTGTACGACCCGGGGACGGGGGACTTCTCGTTCCGACCCGGTCCGGTGTTCACGAACCTGCTGCTCGCCGACGAGATCAACCGCACCCCACCTAAAACCCAGGCCGCCCTCCTGGAGGCGATGGAGGAGCGGCAGGTGTCGGTCGACGGGCAGTCGCACCCGCTGCCGCAGACGTTTCTGGTGGCCGGCACGCAGAACCCCGTCGAATATGAGGGCACGTACCCCCTTCCCGAAGCGCAGCTGGATCGCTTCCTGCTCAAGGTGGAGCTGGGCTTGCCGTCCCGCGAGGACGAGGTGGAGGTCCTGGCGCGCCACGCGGCAGGTTTCGACCCCCGGGATCTCGCGGCAGCCGGGTTACGCCCCGTCGCGGACGACACGGATCTGCGAGCGGCGGCCGACGCGGCGCGCCGGGTCCGGGTGCAACCGGAGGTGGCGGCGTACATCGTCGACATCGCCCGAGCGACCCGGAACTCCCCGTCGTTGTCGTTGGGGGTCAGCCCGCGCGGGGCGACCGCGCTGCTCGCGACCTCACGGGCGTGGGCCTGGCTGAACGGCCGGTCGTTCGTGACTCCCGACGACGTGAAGTCCCTGGCGCACTCCACGCTCGCGCACCGGCTGCGGCTGCGCCCGGAGGCCGAGTTGGACGGGGTATGGGTCGGGTCGATCCTGGGCAGCGCGGTCGCCTCGGTCCCGGTGCCGCGGTGAGGACTCCTCCGGAGGCGGGGAGTGCGGCGTGGCGGTGACGGGACGCTTCGCTGCGCTGATGGCCCTCGGGGTCGTGCCGGCGCTGCTGTGGCCCGACCCCGCGTTCGTGCGCCTGTGGTGGGTCGCGTGCCTGGCCTCGCTGGCGATCGACCTCGCGCTGGCCACCTCGCCGGGCAAGCTGGCGGCGACGCGCGCTCCGGTCGAGGCGGTGCGCCTGGGGGCGTCCACGATCAGCCGGCTGCGCGTGACGAACCTGGCCGCCCGCCGGGTGCGGCTGGCCGTACGCGACTCCTGGCAGCCGTCGGCGGGGGCCGCCGGTGAGCGCACACGGATGATGCTCGCGGCGGGGCGCTACGAGGATCTCGACGTGCGGCTCACGCCGACACGCCGTGGAGACCGGTTGGCCGACCGGGTGACGCTTCGCGTCTTCGGGCCGCTGGGGCTGGGGGCCCGGCAGCGTTCCTTCGAGGTTCCGGGGCGGGTACGGGCGTTGCCGCCGTTCGCGTCCCGGCGTCACCTGCCGAGCCTGCTGGCGTCGCTGCGCCAGCTCGACGGCCGCTCGGCCGTCCGGACCCGGGGGCAGGGGACGGAGTTCGACTCGCTACGGGACTACGTGGACGGCGACGACGTGCGCAGCATCGACTGGCGCGCAACGGCGCGGCGCCGGGACATCGTCGTGCGCACCTGGCGCCCCGAGCGGGACCGGCACGTGGTGATGGTGCTGGACACGTCGCGGACCAGCGCGGGGCGGGTGCTGGACGTGCCGCGACTGGACTCCGCGATGGACGCCGCGTTGCTGCTCGCCGCCCTGGCCTCGCGGGCCGGGGATCGGGTGGAGGTCATCATGGGCGACCGCCGGGTTCACGCGTACGTCCGGGCAGATCGCCGCCACGACCTGCTGCACTCCCTGGTGACGGCGATGGCGCCGTTGGAGCCCGCGCTCGTCGAGGCGGACTGGCCAGCCCTGGCCGGGACCGTGCTGACCCGCCTGCGACAGCGGGCGCTCGTGGTGTTGCTGACCCCGCTGGAGCCTGCCGCGGTGCAGGAAAGCCTGCTGCCCGTGTTGCCGGTATTGACCGCGAACCATCGGGTCGTGATCGCGTCGGTACAGGACCCGGCCCTGGCTGCGGCGACGTTGGCCCCCGTGAGCGCATCCCGCGGGGTCGTACCAGAGGACGTCGCGCCGAAATCAGTCGCGCCGGGATCCGTCGCTCTCGAAGCGGCCGCCTCCCGCCAGGCGGCTCGCGGTGTCGGGAGCGTCACCGCGAGCCAGGCATACGACGCGGCCGCAGCGGAACGCACCCTGGCGGACCGGGCCCGCACGGCCGACGTGCTGGGTCGCCTGGGCGTCAACGTCCTGGACGAGTCCCCGGACCGGCTGCCGCTCGCCCTGTGCCAGCACTATCTCGCCCTCAAGGCTCGCGGCCTCCTCTGACGGCTCACGTCACGATCGGGACCGGCACGCCCCACGATCGGGACCCTCACGCCACGGTCGGCACCGTATAACCCGCCTGGTCCGCGGTCAGGTCGCCGGTCTCGCCGCGGTGCACGGCCCACCGGCCCGCCGTGAACACGTACGCGAGGAACGCCGCCTCCGCGGTCACCCCGATCGCCACGCGCGCCCAGGTCGGCAGCGGCGACGGTGTCACGAACGCCTCGATCAGCCCACTGATCAACAGCACCACGACCAGCCCTAACGCGACCGTCATCGCCGCGCGTCCCTCTTCGGCAACCGCCCGACCCCGGCTCCGAGCCCCCGGTTCGACCCACGCCCAGAACAGCCGCAGCCCCACCCCCGCGGCGACGAACACGGCCGTCAGCTCCAAGATCCCGTGGGGGCTGATCAGTCCGAAGAAGACGTCGGCCCGGTCGTGGCGGACCATGATCGACCCGACCACCGCCACGTTGACGAGGTTCTGCCACAACACGTACACCACGGGCACTCCGAGCACCCCGAACGCGATGCACTGCGCGGCGATCCACGCGTTGTTCGTCCACACCCGCAGGGCAAAGCTAGAGGCCGCGTGCTCCGAGTAGTAGCCCGCGAAGTCGCTGTCCACCAGCTGTTGGATCTCCCCTGGCGTCATCAGTGACTGCTCGACCTGCGGGTTGTCCAGAAACCACCACCCGAGCGCCACGCCGAGCGCGACGTTCACCGCCAGGGTGAGCAGCCACCACCGGCGCAGCCGATACAAGGTCCCCGGGAACGTGTCGGTGAAGAACCGCAGAATCACCGCCCAGTCGGCGCGCTGCGGGCGGCCCGAGTGCGCCCGGGCGCGAGACAGGAGCCACGACAGGTACCCGACCACCTCCGGGTCCTGCGCCGAGGAGCGGATGGCGGACAGATGCGTGGCCGCCCGCTGATACAGGTCGAGCAGCTCATCGGATTCGACGCTGGTCAACTTCCTTTGCCCCACGAGGTGCTCCAGGCGACGCCACTGCGGCAGGTGCGCGCCCACATAGGCGTCCAGATCCACGCGTCCACTGTACGGGCGGGGTCCGGCTAGCCTGGTCAGGTGAGCGGGAGCAGCGCCGCGGGGAGCGATCTGGATCTGGTGACCGGGGAAGCGGTCGCCCTCGACATGCCGCCCGCCTCCCTCGGCGTCCGGGCCCTGTCCGGCCTCCTGGACATCTTCTTCACCATGATCATCGGCAGCACCGTGCTCGTGGTATCCGTGATCCCGCTGGCCCAGGCCGTCGACCCGGCCGCGGCGGCAGCGATCCTGGTGGCGGCCATGATCGCGGTGTTCGTGGGGATCCCGACGTTCCTCGAGACCCGGTACGGCAAGACGCTCGCCAAGATGATCGTGGGGCTGCGGACGGTACGCGACGACGGCGGCCCGATCACGTTCCGTCACGCCTTCACGCGGCAGCTGGTCGGTTTCGTCGAGGTGTACGCGCTCGCCGGCTTCCCCGCCCTCCTCAGCGGGCTGCTCAACCCGCGCGCGAAACGGATCGGGGATCTCGCGGCGGGCACGTACGTGGTGCGCGACCGGATGCGTTTTCCGGCGCCGCACGTCGGCGTCATGCCCCCGCCCCTCGCGGCGTGGGCGGCGGTCGCCGACATCGCGCCGATTCCCGACCTGATGGCGCTGGCGATCCGCGAGCTGCTGTCCCGAGCGCCGGAGATCCGCCCCGAGCCCCGATACGCTCTCGCGTCGGATCTCGCGCGGCAGGCCATCACCTACGTCTCCCCCCGACCGCCGCACGGCACCCCGCCCGAGGTGTTCCTGGAAGCGTTGCTGGTCGAGCGCCGCCGCCGCGACGGGCATCGCCTGGCTCGGGAGGAGGCCCTGCGTCGCCGGCTGCTCGGTCTGCCCGCCACGCCGATCGCGCCCACCTCGCCGAACGCGCCACCCGAGCCCGGCTGGGGTCCCCCGCCGGACTTGCGGGTCACTGCACGCGGCCCAGGATCATCGAGCGGCTGACACGTCGGCCGTCACCGCCCGCCGCCCCGTCGGCAGATTCCGGTGTCGACGCCGTGATGGTCCAGGCCCCGTCCAGCGCCTGGCGGGCGCGCTCCAACCTCGCGGGGTCGTCCGTATGCATCGTGAGCAGCGGCGCACCCGCACGGACCACGTCCCCCGGGACGGCGTGCCACTGCACCCCCGCGGCGGCCTGGACGGGCTCGCCCTGCCTGCCCCGACCTGCTCCGAGGCGCCAGGCGGCCACCCCCACCCCGTACGCGTCGAGCCGCTGCAGCACCCCGCCTTCCGGCGCGACGACCACGTCTTGCTCCCGAGCCACCGGCAGCGGCGCGTCCGCGTCGCCGCCCTGGGCGGTGATCATCCGCCTCCAGACGTCCATCGCCCGCCCGTCTGCCAGCGCGTCGGCCGGGTCCACGTCGCCGAGGCCCGCGGCGGAGAGCATCTCGCGGGCCAGGGCCAGCGTCAGCTCCACGACGTCCGCCGGGCCGCCGCCCGCCAGCACCTCCACCGACTCGGCCACCTCCAACGCGTTGCCGGCGCTGCGCCCCAGGGGCGTCGACATATCCGTGAGCAGCGCGACCGTCGGCATCCCCGCTGCTCGGCCCAGGCCGACCATCGTCTCGGCGAGGTCGCGGGCGGAAGCCAGCTCCTTCATGAAGGCACCCGACCCCACCTTGACGTCGAGCACGAGGGCGCCCGCTCCCTCCGCGATCTTCTTGCTCATGATCGAGCTCGCGATGAGGGGGATCGACTCGACCGTGCCCGTGGCGTCGCGCAACGCGTACAGCCGCGCGTCGGCAGGCGCGAGCCCTGGGCCGGCGGCACAGATCGCGGCGCCCACATCGGTCAGCTGCGCGCGAAATTCCTCGACCGTCAGCGCCGCGCGCCACCCCCGGATGGCCTCGAGCTTGTCGAGCGTGCCCCCCGTGTGCCCGAGCCCGCGACCCGAAAGTTGCGGTACCACCACCCCGAGAGCGGCCACCAGCGGCGCCAGCGGGAGCGTGACCTTGTCTCCCACCCCGCCCGTGGAGTGCTTGTCCACGCTCGGCCGGCCCAGCCCGGTCAGGTCTAAACGCTCCCCGCTCGCGATCATCGCCGCCGTCCATCGCGCAGTCTCGCCAGGCGACATCCCCCGTAGGCAGATCGCCATCGCGAGCGCCGACATCTGCTCCGGCGCGACGACCTCGCGCGTGAACGCGTCGACCACCCAGTCGATCTGGTCATCAGTCAGGTGCAGCCCGTCGCGCTTGGCGCGGATGATGTCGACCGCGTCGAATCCCTCGCTCATGCCCCGCATCCTCTCGGGCGGAGGTCCCGGGCGCCACCTCCTCCGGCGCCCGGCACGCCGCAGTAAGGTTGCTCACATTGCGTAGCGATGCAGCAGTAGCGATGCAGCAGTAGCGATGCGGCAGTAGTGACGCGGTATCGCTGCGTCCGGGCCGGCCGAGCACCCACCGACGGGAGACACGCATGAGAACGCCGCGCGCCAGCGTGATCGACTGGGCGACCCGACTCATCGCCATCGACACCACGAGCCGCGACTCGAACCTTCCCCTGATCGATCTTGTCGCGGGGCAGCTGAGAGACCTAGGCGTGCGCGCGCACATCAGACCCGACCCGTCCGGCAACAAAGCGAATCTCGTCGCCACCATCCCGGACGCGAACGGCGGTGTCACCGGCGGAGTTGTGCTGTCTGGGCACACGGACGTCGTACCGGTGGGCGGGCAGCGCTGGACGACTCCAGCGTTCGAGCCGCAGATCCGCGGCGGCAGGCTCTACGGGCGCGGGTCCTGCGATATGAAGGGCTTCCTCGCCGTCGCGCTCGCGTCGGTGCCGGACATGCTGACGGCTACCCTTCACGAGCCGATCCACCTCGCGTTCAGCTACGACGAGGAGCTCGGCTGCATCGGCGGCGATCAGATGGTCAAGGACATCGCTGAGCTAGGCCTGAGTCCGCGGGTCGCGTTCATCGGCGAACCCACCTCCATGCGTGTGATCCTCGCGCACAAGTCGGTGAACCTCGCAGAGTTCACCGTCCGGGGCCTGGCAGCGCACTCCTCTCGCAAGCCCGAAGCGCTGAACGCCATCGAACAGGCCGCTCGGATCATCACGCGGATCCGCACCCTTGGGGAGCGTTACGAGCACGACGGACCGTACGACAACGCGTACGACATCACCCATACCACCATCGGAGTGAACCAGATCGTCGGCGGAATCGCGTCGAACACGGTCGCTGACCGATGCGAGTTCGTCTGCGACTTTCGCACGATCGCTGCGGACGACCCCCACGCCGTCGCGGACGTCCTGCGCGGGTTCGCCGCCGACCTCGAACGTGACCTCGCAGATCGTCCGGGCGGCACCGTCGAGGTGGCCATCGGCCCGATGACACCGGGGTTGGACTCTGACAAGGACGGTCCTGCCGCGCTGCTGGCAGCGACGCTGGGCGGGCAGATCTCCGCGGACAAAGTGGCGTACGGCACTGAAGCCGGCCAGTTCAGCGGCGCCGGCATGGACGCGGTCGTGGTCGGACCGGGCGACATCGCGCAGGCGCACGGACCGGACGAGTTCGTGGAGCTGAGCCAGTTGGCGGCATGTGACGAGTTCATCGGGCGTCTGATCCGCCAACTTTCACGCTGACGCAACAACACCCCCGCCCCGCGCTCCTCGAACACGCGTTCACGTTCGACCATGACCAGGCCGCTCGGCGACGGGGACCGGCATCACCCACCCCATCCGCCCCACCCGACGAAGCCACCTGGGAGACTTCTGGCGTGACGCGCTCCAAGCACACGAAGCAACGCGCGCGCCGCGCACGGCAGACGTCCCGTGCGGCGCCTCCGACGCCCGCCCCTACCGCGCCGACCTCGACCCCACCCGACGCGAGCACCCCCGCGCCGACGCCCGCCCCTACCGCGCCGACCTCGACCCCACCCGACGCGACCACCCCTGCGGCGACGCCGGCCCCCACCGCGCAAGCCGTGCATTCCGAGGGAACGACCACGGACCTAGTGCTCGCGGACCTTGCGACCCATGCGGTCTCCGCCTCCCTGCCCACGCTTCTCCACGCCCGCTGCGCGTGGGCCGATGCCCTGCCGCCCGCCGCCGCACGTCAGTTCGCCGACCAGGCCCGCGTCGCCGTGCGCGAGGCAACGCCCGAGACACTCCGGGAGGATCTTTCCGAGGTCCTGACCCGCTGGCACGGCACGGCCCGCACCTTCGGGAGCGCCTGAGTCCTGCCGCGCCCCGCCCCCCCCCGCCGCGCCACGACCCGCCCGAGGACATTGGCCTTGCCCTCACCATGCTGGGGTCCGCGCGAACTACCGGGAGCCGGACGTTGCCGTCAGTCGTCCCTGACAGCGGCCAGGTCTGTACGGCCGAACGCCTGCGGCAGTAGGTCGGCGAGGGTCTGCACGCCCAGCGGGGTACGCACCGCGCAGTCGTGTCCCCCGAACTCGTACAGCAGCTGACGGCACCGCCCACATGGCATCAGCCACGCCCCCCAGGCGTCGACGCAACACACGGCCACCAGGACCCCGCCACCGGTCCGTGCCAACTCCGACACGAGCCCGCACTCCGCGCACAGCGTGAGGCCGTACGAGGCGTTCTCGACGTTGCAGCCCGACACGACACGGCCGTCATCGACGAGCGCAGCGGCGCCGACGGGAAACCGCGAGTACGGCGCATAGGCGGACTCGCGCGCCGCGGTGGCGGCCGAGTGCAGCGCGTCCCAGTCGACCGGATCCGCGCGAGCGCTGGGCGACTCCTGGGAGCTCATGCGGGAGTCTATCGCGACGCCCACTTTGCCGACCTCGCCGCTGGCGAGCGGCGTCAGGTCAGCTCGGACCTCCCGGTCTGCTTCAGTTCGTCGACGAGCGACTTGACGTCCTGGGCACGCTCCCGGGTCGTGACGAGCAGGGCGTCAGGGGTGTCGACCACGACCACGTCGGCCAGGCCGACGACGGCGACGACGCGGTCACCGGTGACGATCAGCCCGCTCGCGTCGCGCGTCAATACCTTGGTCGCGTCGCCAAGCACCTTCGGGCCGGAGCCGGATACCCCCGGAACGAGGTCGGCGAGGGCGTGGAAGTCGCCCACGTCGTCCCAGGGGAAGTCGGCCATCACGACAGCGACCGAGCCCGCAGCGGCGGCCGGTTCGGCGATGGCGTGATCGATCGCGATCTTCGTCAGGGTCGGCCAGATCTCGCTCAGGCGCGCCGGCTCCTCGGCGATGACGCGCAGTCCGTCGGCGAGGTGCGGGTGCCAGTCCCGCAGAAGATCCAGCAGGACACGCGCCTGCACGACGAACATGCCAGCGTTCCAGCGATACTCGCCGGATTCCAGGTACCGGTGGGCGGTCGCCTCGTCCGGCTTCTCCACGAACTCGGACACTGCGTACGCGTCCGGGGCTCCGGGAACACCGAGCGGGTCCCCCCGGTGGATGTAGCCGAACCCCGTCGAGGGAAACGTGGGAGTGATCCCGAGCGTCACGACCCGCCCGGTGCGGGCGACCGTGACCGCCTGGCGCACACAGGCCCGAAAGGCCGCCTCGTCACCGACCACGTGGTCGGCCGCGAAAGAACCAATGACCGCGTCAGGGTCGACCCGCGAGATCACCGCCGCCGCCCAGCCGATCGCCGCCATCGAGTCCCGAGGCAGCGGTTCGGCAAGGACGTCGGAAGAGTCGAGGTGCGGCAGCTGCTCGCGGACGGCTTCTTCGTGCGCGACGCCCGTGACGACGATCAGCCGATCGCCCGCGAGAGGAGCCAGCCGGTCGACGGTGCCCTGCAGCAAGGTACGGCCACCGCCGGTCAGGTCATGCAAGAACTTCGGCGCCCCCGCCCGTGACAGGGGCCATAGTCGGGTCCCCGCACCTCCCGCGGGGATCACCGCCCAGAACCCGCCCATTCCGTCCCTGTCCGCGTCGCCCGGAACGGGCGCGTTCGAGTCCACCGTGACCATGTTATGACGGTAACCCTGGTCGGAAAGAACACCAACCCACGCGACACCCGTGCCGCGGATGCACAGGTCTCACCTGAAGAATCCCCAGCTCGTTCCCCGGCGCGCGTCGAGCGCTCCAACTCCAAGAGCCTGTACCGTCGCGGTTGCCCAGGAGGCGTCACCCGGCAGGAGGAGCCCTGTGCCTACCCGATTCGTCGGCGCCGCACTCGCGGCGTGCGCACTGCTCGCCAGCCCGGTGCCAGGCTCCGCGGTCGCTCAAGACCGGCTCTCGGACGCCGGGGTCGTGAGCGACCTCGCCGACGGCACCCCCGCCGCGCCCGAGCTGCCGGCCACCGCGTACCTCCTCGCCGATCTCGGCTCCGGGAACGTACTGATCGCCAAGGACGCCCACCGGCATCTCCCACCCGCCAGCACCCTCAAGCTGCTCACCGCGCAGACTCTGCTGCCGACCCTTGACGGCAACGCCGAGGTCACCGCCACCGACGACGACGCCCGGGTCGACGGATCGCGCGTCGGCATGGTCCCCGGTTCGTCCTACACCGTGCGCCAGCTGTCCCAGGCCCTGCTCATGCAGTCCGCGAACGATGCCGCCGAGGCGCTCGCCCGAGCTGCCGGCGGCGCCGAGAAGGCGTCCACCGCCATGAACGAGCGTGCCGCCGCACTCGGCGCGCACGACACGGTGGCCACGACACCGCATGGTCTCGACGCCGACGGCCAGAGCTCCAGCGCCTACGACCTCGTCACGATACTGCGGGGCGCCCTGTCCACCCCCCAGGTGGCGACGCTCCTGACCACGCGCACGTCGACCTTCCCCGGAGGCTCCGAGGGCGGCCAGATGGAACTGGCCACGCAAAACAAGCTGTTGCAGTTCTACGACGGGACCGTCGGCGGCAAGGATGGATTCACCGACGCGGCCGGTCACACGTACGTGGGTGCGGCGCAGCGCGACGGCGCAACGTACGCAGTGTCGTGGCTGGGCGCCGCAGGCGCGGACTGGAAGCCGGCCGGCGCCCTCCTGGACTGGGCCTTCGCGCACGGCCGCCAGGCCGGTGCCGTCGGGCACCTGCCCGCGACGGTCCCGCCCGTCGGGGCCGCGGGCGCGACACAAGCCGCCACGAGCGGGGACGACTCCGGCGCAGGACTCCTCAGCGCTCTCGCGGCCGTGGCGCGGATGCTGGCGTGGATTCTCGGGCTGCTGTTCCTGGCCGTCGTCGCGCTGCGGATCCGCAAACTGCGCCGCGACGCGGGTCGGCTCCTGGTCTCGCACGCGCAGCAGGCTCCGCCCGTCCCGAGCCGCCCGACACCGGGCGGGATACCCCGTCGCGGCGCCCCGGCGCAGCCCCGCCGGCACGACAGCCCTCACCCCGCTGGCGCGGTCTGCGCTCCCGTCAACTCGAAGCCGCGCGCGACGCGCCACGGGGCGCCCGGATCCAGCACGTACAACGAGACGTGAATGACGTCGAACTCTGCTGTGTAGGTAGCGAAGTCGCGCTGCGCGGCATCGAGTCGTTCATCCCCCACGCCGTGCGCCACGGTGACATGGGGGTGATAGGGGTACGCCGCCTCGCCCGTCAGCGGACCGTCCCGCACCGCTGCGGCGAGTGCCGCGCAGTCCTCGGCGCCCTGCGCGAGCCCTAGGAACACCACCGCCGTGACCGGCCGGAACGTACCCGAACCGGCGAGCCCGATCCGGAACGGAGCCACATCGCGCGCCACCCGCTCGAGGTGTGTCTCCACGGCCGGCAGCGCCTGCGCCGCCCACGGCGTCGGACCCAGCAAGGTCACGTGTGTCCTCACCAGATCGGCCAACGGATCCCCGTACCCGCGCCGTGCGCGCTGTACGACACTCGCGTACGGCTCGGGCACGCTGATCGCCACCCCGATCGTCACGTCCTGAACGGAGGCCGCCGCGCCCGCCTGCTCCGACATCGCGTTCACCACGTCCAGCGCAGGCCGTACAGCCCAGGCCCGAAGTCCAGCACCAACGCGTGCAGGCTCGGCCCCGCGATGAGGGTCGGCTCAGCCTTGTGCTGACCGTCGACGACCGTGTAACGCTCGGCTGACAGCGGCATCGCCTCGGCCGGAAACACCAACTCCGTGTGCGCCGAACGCACCTTGCCGACCACGCACCGCTCGACGAAATGTTCAGTGATCAGTACCTCCGGGATCTGGATCCGGTGCTCCACCAGTACGGTCTCTCCCTCCCGGAGAACCCGACCCAGCCGGATCTCGGCGACGATCAGGCGATGGTCCGGCTCTGTCGCGAGCCGACCGATCTCGCAGTTGCGCACCGCCGCCAGGTCGACGTGGTCCCCGTCGCGCTGATAGCGGTAGCACAGCGGAAAGCGGCTGCACCCGGAGCGGTCGGCCACCATCAGCTCCCGGATCGTGTGCGTCATGCCGCGGCGCTCCGCCCCGATCTCGATCCGGTCATGCACGGAGACGCGGCGCAAACCCTCGTCCCAGGACATCCCGAGGCTCTCGACGAGACGGTCCGCGACGGCGCCGTCGTCCAGCAGCGACTCCAGCCGGGTCGCCGCCATCATCGGGACGCCCCCCCTGACGACGTCGCGCCGCCGCGACGGTAACCGCCGAGACAAACCTCCCGGCGGCACCCGCAACACCTCTTCCAGTTGGACGAGCGCCGCGAGCGATGCGGCCCGTTCCGGACGGCTCCGCCCTGACTGCCAGTAGCTGAGGGTCGCCACCGACAACTCGTGGCCTCGCTGTGCGAGGTGATAGCGGATACGCCCCAACGACAGGCCCCGCTGGGCGATCGCCGCACGGAGCGCCTGAGCGAATTCTTCGTCCGCCTCACCGGTCATACTCGGCCCCAGCCGATCATGCCCACTCCCACTCCATGCCGTAGACACCTGGGGCCGGGTCCATCTCCAGCAGGTGCAACGAGCTCCCCACCATCGGGGTTTCCACGAGGAATGACTCCTCGCCGATCACCCTGCGGTAGTAAGCGTTCGCGGGCGTCGCCTCCGGCGGGAAGCGCACCTCGACAACGAACTCGCGAATGCCCACCCCGATCCGGCGGAAAAAGTTCACCGTCGGGCGCGTCTGGCCGATCGACTCCAGGCGGTGCTCGACGATGTAGGACTCGCCGCGTTCGAGGGGCCAGTCCAACAGCATCTCAGCCGCGACCCCCACCTGCTCCCGCAGCTCCGCGACACGGCCCAGGGTGCAGTTCGACACGGGCAACACGAACGGGAACGCCTGGGGGTCATCGTGCGTATACCAGATCGGGAACCGGTCCACTCCATCGCGATCTGCCACGAACACCGTTCGTACGTCGTGCGGGCCGTCCGTCCGGTCCGGCCGGATCTCGATGCGATCGTGGTAGCTCACCCGCCGCAGCCCGTCATCCCAGTCCAGACCGAGAACCTCGATGGCCGCGTTGGTCACGCCCTCCGTATACCTTGTGTCCCGCGCGAACGCCGGCCCGGGCCCCAGCAACGTCTCGTAGTGACTCGGCAGCGCGCTCGCGACGCGGCTTCCCGGACGACGCGGATTGATCTTGCTGGTGAGGAAGCCAGCGGGCAACTCCAGCACCTTCTCTAACTCCGCCAGCACCAACATCGATGGGCCGCGGTCCGGCAAACGCCGCCCGGAGCGCCAGTAGCTCAGCGTCGCGACGCTGACGCGGAGATCCTGCTCCGACAAGTACTGCCTCAGATACTCCAGGCTGACACCGCGCGTGGCGATCGCCGCCCTCAAGGCATCCGGAAATTGTGCCCCGACGCCGTCCCGGGGCACGCCGTGAACCTCCGGCAATCGGGGAGTCATGGGAGCCCGCACGCGAGAAGGCGCCGCTCAGATGCCGTCGATGATGGCGTTGAGGGTCGCGCTCGGGCGCATCGCTGCGCTCGTCCTGTCGTCGTCGGGCCGGTAGTAACCGCCCATGTCGACCGGTTTGCCTTGCACGCCGATGAGCTCGGCATTGATCGTCGACTCCTCGGACTCCAGCGCCGCAGCGACCGGGCCGAAACGGGCCTGGAGATCAGTGTCGGCGTCCTGGTCAGCGAGGGCGCGCGCCCAGTACTGCGCCAGGTAGAAGTGGCTGCCGCGGTTATCGATCTGGCCGACCTTGCGGGCCGGTGACCTGTTCTCGTCAAGGAACCGGCCGATCGCGACGTCGAGCGCGTCAGCAAGGACCTTCGCTCGCGGGTTGTTTCGGGTGTTCGCCAGGTGCTCCAAGCTCGCACCGAGGGCCGAGAACTCGCCCAGGGAGTCCCAGCGCAGGTAGTTCTCCTTGAGGAACTGCTGGACGTGCTTCGGGGCCGAGCCGCCGGCGCCGGTCTCGAACAGGCCGCCCCCCGCGAGCAGTGGCACGATCGAGAGCATCTTGGCACTGGTGCCCAGCTCAAGGATCGGGAACAGGTCCGTCAGGTAGTCGCGCAGCACGTTGCCGGTCACGGAGATGGTGTCTTCACCGCGGCGGATGCGCTCCAGGCAGTAGTTCATCGCCTCGACCGGTTCCTTGATCTGCAGGTCCAGACCGGCAGTGTCGTGGTCCTGCAGGTAACGCTCGACCTTGGCGATGACGTTGCGGTCGTGCGCGCGTCCGGAGTCGAGGAAGAAGATCGCCGGGGTGCCGGTGAGGCGCGCGCGCGTCACCGCCAGTTTCACCCAGTCCCGGATCGGGATGTCCCGCGCCCGCGACATGCGCCAGACGTCGCCCTGGGCGACCTGGTGTTCCATGAGGACGGTGCCGTCGCCCTTCCTCACCCGAACCGTGCCGTCCGCGTCGATGACGAAGGTTGTCGGATGCGATCCGTACTCCTCCGCCTTCTGCGCCATCAGGCCAACGTTGGGCACGTCGCCCATGGTGGCCGGGTCGAGCGCGCCGTTCACGCGGCAGTCGTCGAGGACCGCGGCGTACATCGGGCCGTAGCAACGGTCGGGCACCATCGCGAGGGTCTGCTGCAGCACGCCATCCTTGTTCCACATCTGACCGGAGTCGCGGATGACGACCGGCATCGACGCGTCGACGATGACATCGCTCGGGACGTGAAGGTTGGTGATGCCGCGCTCGGAGTCCACCATCGCGATCGCGGGCCGCGACGCGTACTGGTCGGCGATCGTGGCCTCGATCTGCGCCGCCTCGTCGGCGGGTAGCTCCTGGAGCCGGGCTAAGAGGTCGCCCAGGCCCAGGTTCGGGTTGACGTTGAGAGACTCCAGCACATCGGCGTGCTGGGCGAACACGTCCGCGTAGAAGGCTTGGACCGCGTAGCCGAACATGACGGGGTCGGAGACCTTCATCATCGTGGCCTTGAGGTGCAGGCTGAGCAGCAGACCTTCCGCCCTGGCGGCATCCATCTGCTCGCCGTAGAACGCTTTGAGCGCCTGCGCGCTCATGAACGTCCCGTCCACGATCTCGCCCGCGAGCACGGCGACATCGTCCTTGAGCATCCTGGTGCCGGTGGAGGATTCGAGCTCTATCGCGAGCGTGTCATCGGAATCCATGACCACGCACTGCTCGTTGCCATAGAAGTCACCGGAACTCATCGACGTGACGCGCGCCCTGTTGTCGGCACTCCAGGCACCGAGCTTATGCGGATGCTTCTTGACGAAGTTCTTGACGGACAGCGGGGCTCGACGATCCGAGTTGCCTTCGCGCAGAATCGGATTCACCGCCGAACCGAGGCACCTCGCGTACCGCGCGTGGGTCTCCTTCTCCTGCTCTGACTCCGGCGTCTCCGGGTAGTCCGGAAGCGGGTAGCCCTTCTCCTGCAACTCGGCGATTGCAGACTTCAGCTGCGGCACCGAGGCGGAGATGTTGGGCAGTTTCACGATGTTGGCGGTCGGCTCCTGGGTGAGCGCACCCAGAGCAGAGAGGTTGTCGGGCGCCTTCTGCGCATCGCTCAACCGCTCCGGGAACTGCGCAAGGATGCGCGAGGCCAACGAGATGTCGCTGGTCACGACCTCGACTCCGGCCGCGGCGGTGAAAGCCTGCACGATGGGCAGGAACGAGTACGTCGCCAGGGCCGGCGCCTCGTCGATCTTGGTCCACACGATCTGCGAGCTGGTCATGCTTCCTCCGCCTGTCTTTGCCTGGCTGTCCTTCGAGGGCTGGTCGTCGCGCGATGCCCTACGAGCCCATGAGGTGCCCGATGAGAGGGCGCCCGTCCCGCCCAACCTACCGTCCTGCCATGGGCGAGGATGGCTTCATGGCCCGGAACAGCTACCCCCACATGGTCTTCGTCCAACCGGACGCGGGCCTGGACAAGGAGTCGCTCACGGAGGCGCTGACCGCCCTGTTCCCCGACGGTGCCGTCGTCGCGCGACCGCTGCGTCTCGACCTGGACCTGGACGGATACGTCTTCTCCTTCTGGTTCGAAGAGGCCGAGGGTGTCGCCGAGATGTACGCGACGTACCTGCCCGAGGGCGCGCGCCGCCGCTGGCTGTCCCGCTGCGAGGCCATGATCGACTTCCACGGAGCCCCCGACCCGGACGGGGCCCGCGCGGACGAAGCCCTCCAGATCGCCGCGGCGATGTACGACTGCGACGGTGTCGAGGTGTTCTCCGAGGACACCAAGCGGTTTTTAGGCATGGACTACGGTGAGGCCTCGCCGCCCGCCGTGGAGGTGGCCCCCGAGATAGAACCCGCACCGGCCACCCCGGCCACCTCGCCGCCCGCCGTGGAGGTGGCCCCCGAGCCAGAACCCGCACCGGCCACCCCGGCCACCCCGCCGCCCGCCGTGGAGGTGGCCCCCGAGCCAGAACCCGCACCGGCGTTGTCGCAGGCCGCAGAGGATGTGGCGAAGGGGCGGGTGCGCCGCTGGTTCACCCGCCGCGACCGTGGAGAGTGAATACCGCTGGGACCCGACACCCTTCGTCGACGGCGGTCGTTCACGCCGACGAGTCGACCGTTCGTCGAGCGGTCGCGACGGCCCGGCGCGGTTCCCCGGTTCCCCCGTCGGCCCTGACGTAATCTCACCTCGGCGCTCCGGGCCTGGGGCGCCTTCACGCAACCCTTAAGGGAAACAGCACCTATGAACCCTCCCGCCCTGCCGCACCGGCTCGCCGCCGAAGCGCTCGGGACCTTCTGGCTCGTCTTCGGCGGATGCGGCTCGGCCATCTTCGCCGCGCACTTCCTGTCGACGGATCCCACCCCGGTCAACCTCGGCATCGGCTTCGTCGGCGTCGCCCTGGCCTTCGGCCTCACCGTCCTCACCGGTGTGTATGCCCTCGGGCACGTTTCCGGTGGCCACTTCAACCCCGCCGTGACCGTCGGCGTCGCCGTCGCGAAGCGGTTCCCGTGGAAAGATGTGCCCGCCTACATCGTCACGCAGGTCGTCGCCGGCCTGCTCGCGGGCAGCGTCCTGTACGTCATCGCCAGCGGCAAGCCCGGCTTCTCGGCCGCCAAGGGCTTCGCCGCGAACGGCTTCGGCGCCACGGGCTCCCCCGGTGGCTATTCCCTGACCGCCGCATTCGTCGTGGAACTGGTCTGCAGCGCGTTCTTCTTGATCGTGATCCTGGGCGCCACAGACAAGCGCGCCCCCGTCGGTTTCGCGCCGATCGCGATCGGGCTGGCGCTGACCTTGATCCACCTCATCGCGATCCCCGTCACCAACACGTCCGTGAACCCGGCCCGCACGACGGCCGTGGCCTTCTTCGCGGGCGGGGATTTCATCGGTCAGCAGTGGCTCTTCTGGGTCGCGCCGATCCTCGGTGCGGCGATCGCCGGATCCGCCTACGCCTACCTCACGGGCGTGCACCGCGAGGGGCGCGACATCGAGGGCGTCGTGTCCGCCTGAAGCGCCCCGCACAGCGATCATCTCGAGACCCTCACCCGCGCCGAGCCGGTGGGGGTCTCGTCGCTCGGTGGTCCCGCCGCCGCTTCACGTGTGGCGCTGAGCCGGCCGGTCCGCTCGGTCCCGCTGAAGGAAGATCCGCCCCGGGCGCGCCGAGCACATCGAAACATGCACCCGAGGGAGAAAACTGGAGGTCTGGCGGGTCATCGTCGACACGGCGCATGACGCTCGCGTCGGGGCCGGTGTGATGCCAGAAGCGGAACTGTCGCTCATGCGGTGATCGACGTGCTCAAGCCGTTGTCCACCCGGGTGCGCGCCGGCAGCTCGGTGCTGGTCGGCATGGACACCCGCTGCGTGAACGAGGAGCGGGCGGCGATCTGGGCGTAATACGCAGCCTGACGCCGCGCCACCGCCCCACCCGCATTCGCCGGCGCCGACAACAACGCCGGATCCA
>CAJDVG010000048.1_pt1 | contig 20655 bp, 19 predicted proteins | sample 7391321 | NCBI WGS metagenome assembly CAJDVG01 (sample SAMEA7055706, study PRJEB34461) | soil metagenome | biome: terrestrial ecosystem; feature: Peninsula; material: soil | place: Antarctica | collected 2016
CCACCAGCATCGACAACCTGGCCCTGCTGTGCGGGCGACATCACACGATCGTGCACCAACGTCACTACACCGGACGCCTCCACGACGGGCAGATGACCTGGAGCAAAGAATCTCCTCCCGATGTGCCTTGACGAACGTCCGGTCGGTCCGGGAGTATTCCTGCGGCTGAGCGCATCTCACCCAGACCGTCCGTGGACCCTGCCGCGGTTGGTAGCGCGCACCCGCCAGTCATGGAGGACCCCCCTGTGAGAACCCCACACGTGACAACGTCGTCCTCTCGTGCACGTCGACTGGGTTACGCGACCCTCGCAGGCCTGCTCGGTGCCAGCCTCACCGTCAGCGCCGCAGCGCCCGCCACAGCAGCGCCCGCTACCGACGCGCCCACGTCAGAGCTGTCGGCCCGCACCGCCGGCAAGGCCCCCCGTGGCGCCGTCACGATCAAGCGCGACGGCTACGGGATCCCCCACGTCTACGCGACCACAACCTTCGACCTGTTCCGCGGCTACGGATACGTCGTCGCGCAGGACCGCCTCTTCCAGATGGAGATGTCCCGACGCTCCTCGCAAGGAACCGTCTCGGAGGTGTTGGGCGCCGACTACGTCGCGTTCGACAAGGACACCCGCTCCGGTTTCGACCCCGACTCGATCAAACTGCAGATCGACGCGTTGCCTCCCGACGACCGGGCGATTCTCGCAGGTTACGCCGCGGGCATGAACGAATGGATCGCGAAGGCCCGCACGGATCCCGGCACGCGCATGCCCAAGCAGTTCAACGACTACGGTTTCCCGCCCAGCGACTGGACCCCGTACGACGTGGCGATGGTGTGGGTCGGCACTATGGCTAACCGTTACTCCGACTTCAGCTCGGAGATCCCCAACTACCAGGTGTTGCAATCCTTGACCGCAGCCAATGGGCCCGTGAAGGGCCGCGCCCTGTTCGAGCAGCTGGTGTGGTCGGAAGACCCGCTAGCCACGACGACGGTGCCTGGCGTCGGCGGAGAGCGCAGCGGCACGACGCCCGGCCCGTTGCCCCGGTTGAAGCCCGTCTCACCGGAGCTGCGCGACGTCACCGCCGTACAGGCCAAGCGCAGCGGCGGCGGCGACTACCCCTCCGGCAAGCCGACCGCGAGCAACCTGTGGGCTGTCGGCGCCTCCAAGGCGTCGGGCGCCGCGTCGATCCTCGTCAACGGCCCGCAATTCCAGTGGTTCAACCCCGCGTACGTCTTCGGGATCGGGTTGCACGGCGCCGGGTTCGACTTCGCCGGGAACACGCCGTTCGCGTACCCGTCGGTGATCTTCGGGACCAACAACGTGATCTCGTGGGGGGCGACCGCCGGCCCGATGAATGTGGTGGACGTTTACCAGGAGAAGCTCAGCGAAGGTGACGGAGGCAACGACCCCCAGCGTCTGGACCGCACCTACCTGTACGACGGCACCTATCGAGACATGACCGTCCGCCAGGAGACCATCAAGGTCAAGGGGGCAGCGGATGTGTCCCTCGACGTGCTGTCCACCGTCCACGGTTTCGTCACCTCGATCGACGCGACCAACCGCACCGCGTACTCCAAGAAGCGCTCGTGGGCCGGGCAGGAGGTGACATCGCTGATCGCGTGGACGCGGATGCCGCAGGCTCAGAACTTCGAGCAGTTCCGCGCCCAGGCATCGAAGTTCGCGATCTCCATCAACTGGTACTACTCCGATGCGCAGGGCAACATCGGCTACATCTCGCCCGGACGCCTGCCGAATCGGCCCGGCAACCAGGACATGCGGGTCCCCGCCATCGGCGACGGCTCGATGGAATGGCAGGGATACGCCGACTTCGCCAAGAACCCGCAGGCCCTCAACCCGACGCAGGGCTACATCGTGAATTGGAACAACGAAGCAGCGCCGGGCTTCAACAACGACTACGGCAACTGGGGGCCGGTCGACCGGGTCGCCGAGATCGACGCCGCCCTGAAGGAGCGGTCCCGCTACACACCGCAGCAGATGTGGGACCTCAACCAGAGATTCTCCTTCGCGGACACCAACCTGCGCTACCTGCAACCCACCATCGCGAAGGCGGCCGCGAGCCGGCCCGCCAGCGACCCGCGCCGGGCCGACCTGGCGCTCCTCGCCTCCTGGGACGGGCAGACGCGCGACACCACAGGCCGCGGCGTGTACGACGGGCCGCAGCCAGCCATCATGCGTACCTGGCTGCCGATCCTCTTCCAGAAGGTCTTGGCCGACGATCTCCCTCCCGCCATCTACACCTCGTACACGGCCGATATCTACCCGACCTCCCCCAGGGAGACCAGGGGATCCATCCGCCCGGCGAACGCGCTGAAGCTCGTTGACAACGCGATGCGCGCCAACGGGATGCCTGGCGAAAAGGTCGGGGTGCCGCAGACGGTCGACTTCTTCAACGGGGACAACCCCGACAAGGTGTTGGTCGACACATACCTCCAGGCCATCGACCAACTTCGGGCCGGCAAAGGGGTCAACCCGTCCACGTGGACCGTGCCGATCTCCCGGATGACGTTCAGCTCCAAGAACTTCCTGGGGGTGCCGCAGGCTGCGGACGACGAGACGATCGTGGGCGCGCAATACATGAACCGCGGCAGCGAGAACGACATGGCCGTCCTCGGCGGCGGCGCGAACCGGCTGTGTCTGGTAGCGCCACCGGGACAGTCGGGATTCGTGGCCCCAGACGGTACCGCCTCGCCGCACTCCCGCGACCAGCTGGACTTGTTCAACACCTTTCAATGTCGCGAAGAGCACCTGACCCGGCAGGCGGTGGACAGCGCCGCGCAATCCACCGAGGTGCTTCCGTAACCGTTCTTCGGCGGCAGTCGGTATTGCTCGGTCGGCCTTCCCTCCGTCTCCTGCCCAGTCGGCGTTGCCCAGTCGGTCTTGCCCAGTCGGTCTTGCCCGATGAGAGTGCCGTCGGTCTTGCCCAGTCGACGGTCAATCCACCTCGGGCAGCGGTGTGGGACGAGGTGTCCCGAGCCCGCCGCGGTTCGGGCCGGAGGCGAGAGGGGCCTGAGATCGCCCCTCGAACCCCTGGCAGAACGTGACATGGGCGACTAGCGTTGCGCCATGAGCGACAAGGAACCCGTCCCGTACACCGCCCCCGATTACGACCCAGGCAAGACCGGACGCAAGCCGGCCGACACCCCCACGGACACCACTCGGCCGCCCGCCAAGTCGCACGGCGCCGGCGAGGGTTCGCATGAGGGCAACGCTCCCGAGCCCTACAACAAGGACTCCGAGAACAACTGAGCCAGCTCTCCGCGGCGGGGCGACATCGACTCAGGTCCGCGTCGTCCCGCCGCGTTGTCTCCCCCCACCCGCGTTGCCTCCCCCTCAGGGGGCATCGCCCGGCCAGTAGAGACTGTCCTTGGTCGCCCGCGCACCGAAGATCGCCTGCCCCACCCGCACCACGGTGGCGCCCTCGGTGATGGCCAGCTCGAAGTCGCCGGACATCCCCATCGAGAGCTCGCCGGGACCGATCAGGTCCGGGTCGGCGTCGCGCATGCGGTCCCGCAGCATGCGCAGCCGTACGAAGCAGGCACGCACCCGCTCGGCGTCCGACGTGAACTCGGCGAGCGTCATCAGGCCCTGGACCCGAAGCGCCGAGCAACGGGGCAACTGCCGGACAAAACTCTCCACGTCGTCTGGAATCAGCCCGAACTTCGACTCCTCCGCCGACGTGTTGACCTGCACGAACACGTCCAACCCGCGCCCCGCCGCCTGAAGCCGCCGATCCAACGCCTCGGCCAGGCGCATGCTGTCCAATGCCTGGAATTCACTCGCGAACGCCGCCGCATCTTTCGCCTTGTTGGTCTGCAGGTGGCCGATGAGGGACCAGGTGAGGTCGAGGTCGGCCATCTCCTCCGACTTGCGCCTGGCCTCCTGAACCTTGTTCTCCCCGAACGTGCGGCACCCCGCGGCCACCGCGTTGCGGAGCCGGTCCTGAGGCACCGTCTTGCTCACCGGCAGCAGCCGCACCTCGCCCGGGTCGCGCCCGGCCGACCGCGCCGCCGCGTCGACCCGCGCCCGCACGGTGGACAGGTTCGCCGTGAACTCCTCGACGCTGCTCGCCCGCGGGTATATCTGCCCTGTTCCGCCGCTCTCACCCGTACCGCTGTCGCTCATCCGGCTACCCATCTTGACCACGCTCCTCGCCCGCCATCATCCCTCCGCGCCGACACCCCGGCGCACACCGGTCGCCGTCGATCACGAGGCGTTGGTCGGGTGCGCGGCGGTCGGGTGCGCGGCGGTCGGGTGCGCGGCGGTCGGGTGCGCGGCGCGGAATCGGATCGGCGCAACGGTCCGCAGCCTCGGTCGTGTGGCCGTGGCGGCCCCCGGAGAAGCTGCGCGGGCACATGACGGAGTGGCTGCCCGGGTAGCTGAACGTGTGGAATCCCGTGAGCACGACACGAGGGTACGGGTGCGGGGAGTTACCCACCAGGTTTGACGGCGGGCCACACCGGGAGCGCTGTGAGAGCCACCTGGGTCGACGAGCTGCCGGGTCGTCAGCGCCTCCTGAACGGGATGCGACAGCGCGTTCAGCCGTACCGCAGCTCCCTCGGAACGGCTCGCGCGGCCTTCTCGTCCAGCCACCAGATCGTCTCCAGGAGGCCCTTGGCGCCCGCAGCGGGGATGTCGTTGGGGTCCGCGTCGGTGAGGGCGCGACCGACCGACACGGCGCATTCGGTGCCCGTGGCCAACAGCCAGACCCGCGTGGCGTTGTTGAGCGCGGGGAGGGTCATTGTCATCCGCAGCGAGGGCGCTTGAGGCGCGTCCCATACCGGGACCACCGTCGCCGTCGCCGTCGCCGTCGACCCCAGCGTCTCGTGCCGCGGAAAGAGCGCCGCAATCTCCCCGGAACGACCGACACCCACCATCAGCACGTCGAACACGGGCACCTGGCGACCGATCGGGGCGAACCTACGCAGAAGTTTGACGTACTCCTGCGCCGATCGGTCCGGCTTGGCCTCGTCCTTGAACTCTGGGGGTACGTAGGCGTGAATGTGATCCGGGACGATCCCGATGCGTGCCAGCCCCGCCGACCGGGCACGCGTCTCGTGTCGGCCGATGTGACCTTCTCCCAAGTACCGTTCGTCGGTCCACCAGGCGTGCACCCGCCCCCAGTCGACACGCTTCTTGTCGGGGCCATCCGCCAAGGTCTCCAGGAGAGTCTCCGCGAGGACTCCGCCAGGCAGGACAAGGTGGGCGACCGACACCCACTCGTCCTTGAGCCGGAATTCCAGAGCATCGACGAGTCGTTCAGCGAGGACGCGGGCGAGTCCCTCCACGGTGCGCGCGACGCGAATCCGGGGCCGTCCGGTCACGTTCATCAGGTCCATGGGCATGTGTCCCTGGGCCTCCTTCGTCCTGTGCCGTGACGGGCGTGTCGCCGATTGGTCCGCTCTCGTCGTAGATCGGCTCATCGGCCTTGCGGCTGAGCGCGAGTTTCGTTTCAGTCGCAGCGGGTTCATGCTATGTCAGTTCGCAACCGGGTTGGCAGGGGTGTCTCATGTCAGCGCCAGGCGCGCCGGCGCGATCTCCGCCATCGGTTCCGACTCACGGGTCGCGTGGGTCGCGGGTCGCGTGGGTCGCGGGTCGCGCGTCGCGGGTCAACGAGCGGGGTTAGGGTGCGGCCATGACGGTCGCGCAACCCTTCGGCGACCCACCTGCGTCGCCCGACTGCACCGACTGCACCGACCGATCTGGTCCATCCTGGCCATCATCCGGCGGCTGACGGCAGCGGCGCCCCTGTCGGCGCAGACCGCGACCATGAACACGTCGGTGACGCCGGACCGTCCGTGGCTGGATCTGACGTACCAGCTGGTCGGCATCTCGCTCGCGCTGGTGCCCGTCGCCCTCGCGCTGCACTTACTGGCGCGGGACCGGGTGCCCGCCGGCGCGATCGGGTTGGATCGGCGCCGCCCGGGACGTGATCTGGCGTGGGGTGCCGGCTTGGCGGCGGTCGTTGGCGTCCCGGGGCTGGGGTTCTACCTTGCGGCGCGGGCGCTCGGACTCAATGCTCCTGCTGTTCGCGGTGCAGAACGCGCTGGTCGAAGAGGTGCTGATGGTCGGCTACCTCTTCACGCGGTGGCGGCAGGCCGGGTGGCCCGTACTCGTCGTGGTCGGAGTGTCGGCGCTGATCCGCGGGACGTACCACCTCTACCAGGGGTTCGGCGGCTTCGTCGGCAACATCGTGATGGGCCTGGTGTTCGGGTGGGCCTACACGCGGACGCGACGGGTGTGGCCGCTCGTGGTCGCGCATTTCCTGCTCGACGCGGTGGCGTTCATCGGGTACACGGCCCTTCATGGCAGGGTTTCCTGGCTGTGACGACTCGCCTTCCGGTGTGCCGGGTCACCAGACCCGGTGACGGGGACAGGTTCGTGACGTCGAGGCGGGCGCCGAGGGCGGAAGGTCAGGGCCGCTAGGTCAGGCGCGGGAGGTCAGGCTCGGGCCACCGCGTCCAGCGCCAGGCTGAGCGCGGTGCCGCGGAAGCTGTACCCCCAGCCGCGGAGGTCGTGCTCCTCACCCGCGAGCGTGTCTGCCGAGTAGAGGATCTGGCCGAACCGCGCCCCCCGGAACGCCGAGCACGCGGCCAGGGCCGCGCACTCCATCTCGACCGTGTCGCATCCTTGGGCACGCCGGGCCGCGACCTTCTTCGCCGTCTCGCGGAAGAACCCGTCGGTGGTCCATGTGACGCACTCGGTATAACGCAACCCCCGCGCCGTGATCGCCGCCTCGCAGGCGCTTCTGATCCTCTCGTCGGTGGCAACCCAGCGCGCGGCCGGCAGGTAGTGGTGGGACGTTCCCTCGTCTCGCAGCGCCTTGGTCGGGACCAGGAAGGCGCCCTCCTCGTGCGGGACCAGCGCGCCGCACGAGCCGGTCGCGACGACCGTGTCGACGCCCATCATGAGCATCCGCTCCAGCATGATCGTGGCCGCGGGAGCACAGATCGGAGCGTCCGCCACCGCCACTTCGACGTCTTCGTGCTCGCCCACCCAGATCGGGAAGTCACCGGTCACGGTGTCCAGGACCCAGGCGACGGCGAAACCTGCCGCCTCCGCCCATGCCCGGGTGGTCTCGCCCAGGAACGTGATCACCCCCCGCGAAGGGAGGCGCACCGTGTCGTGGGCGCGCATGCCGACGCCGACGACATCTGCCGGGTCGTCGTCGTACTCCAGCAACGGGAGGTCGTTCGTACGCTCCGAAAGCACGTTGCGTGCCGTCTCGTGGGGGCGTGGCGCGGTCGGCATGCGGTCAGCCTGGCACGTCGCCTGCGTCCTGGACAGCAGCCGAGCCTGTGTGGGGGCGTCCAGCACGCGTCACACGTCACATGTCACATGTCACGAGTCACGAGTCACGAGTCACGAGTCACGAGTCAAGCGTGCGCGGCGGGCCGAGCTCCCAGGCGCGGAACAGCACCGCGTCCGATACGCCGACCGCCTGACCTGCACCCCGTGTAACCCCCGCCACGAAGTCTTCCGGCGCGGGATGCCCGGGGATCGCGGCCAGGTATGCGGAGTGGGCCGCCAGCGAGGCAATCCCGCGCTGCAGCGGCTCACCGGTCACGTCCACGAAATGCGTCGGGCTCGAGACGCCGCTCACGAGCAGCCAGCGCACGCCCCACTTCGGCAGACCCTCGTCGACTGCCAACTCCGGGAACACCCACGTGTTGTCCGCGTCGCGTACCCCGTCGACCACGCACAGGCCGGCCACCCGATGGTCCGCTTGGTTCAGTCCCCAGGGCGGCTCGTCTTCCCAGGCCGTCGTGACGACCACATCGGGTCGGAACCGCCGGATCGCGCGCGCGATATCGCGGCGGATGTCCAGGCCGTAGACGAGCGTTCCGTCCGGGTGGTCCAAGATCGTCAGGTCCTTCACCCCGACGGCGTCGCAGGCGGCCCGCTGCTCGCCGGCCCGCAGCGGCCCTGCTTGCCACGGAGGAATCTGCATGCCCGCTTCGCCTGCGGTGAGCAGCAGGTAGGCGACCTCGGCTCCCTGCGCCACCCACCGGGCTACAGCACACGACGTGCCGTACTCCACGTCGTCCGGGTGCGCCACGATGCACAGCACACGGCGGAAGTCGTCATCGGGCATCGGGCTCAGGTCAAGGTGCACGTCAGGGCCCGGGTCAGCGCGCACGTCGGGGCCCGGGTCGGCACGGTCGTTGGCGCGGGTCTGATCAGGACAGTTCATATTCCGAAGGCTACGACCCGGGGTGGTCAACTACGTCCTGTGACGAAAGCCCGGCCATGTCGCCAGGCTCAACCACACGATCAGGCTCCGCCGCGCCACCAGGCTCCGCCGCGCGACCACGTCGACCGCATGACCCGACCGATAGTTGCACTGAGTTGCACTGCCAAAGACTCCCGGAAACTCAGGTGAGCGCCGGCTCGTGACGGCCCCGGATGGCGCTTCGATCGTAAGGTGTGCCCTGGTAGACGCAGTGATTCAGCCAGTTTGCGTAGAGCAGGAACCCGTGCGAGCGCCAGGTCACCCGCGGGCGCCGCGTCGGGTCATCCCCTGGGAAATAATGGCGTGGAATCTCGATCGGGAGGCCGCGACTCACGTCGCGCTCATACTCCAGGCGCAGCGTGTCCCGGTCGTACTCCGGGTGACCGGTGACGTAGAACCGCCGCCCGTCCTTCGTGCCCGCCAGGTAGACGCCCGCTTCCTCGGACACGGCCAACAGCTCGAGCTCGTCGACCGCCTCGATGTCCCCAGCGCGCACATCGGTGAACCGGGAGTGGGGCGCTGGGAACACCTCATCGAAGCCCGACAGAATCGGTGCCCGCGGGTTCATCACCTGATGGTCGAAGACGCCGGACATCTTCTTCGGCAGTTCGTACTTGCCGATGCCGTACCGCCGATAGAGCCCGGCCTGGGCGCCCCAACACACGTGCAGGGTCGAGTACACGTGCTCGGAACTCCAGTCCAGCACCGCACACAGCTCGTCCCAGTACGCGACCTGCTCGAACGGCATCAACTCCACCGGCGCGCCGGTCACCACGAGTCCGTCGAAGCGCTCGTCGGCGATCTGCTCGAAGGTCGTGTAAAAAGACTCCAGGTGCTCCGGCGGGGTGTTCTTGGAGCAGTGGGACCCCATGTGCAGCAGGGTGATCTCGGTCTGCAGAGGCGTGTTGCCGAGCAGCCGGAGCAGGTGCGTCTCTGTGGCGATCTTGGTCGGCATCAGGTTGACGATCACGATGCGTAGCGGTCGGATGTCCTGGCTGAGCGCACGATCGTCAGTCATCACGAAGACGTTCTCGGCCTCCAGGACGCCCCGGGCGGGCAGCTCCCGCGGAATGTTGACCGGCATCCGAGCCCCTTTCCGACAACACGTAATTCGCGTTCCCGACGCCCGCCGGACCCGCCCCGCACGATTGTGCCCTGCATTGCCGCGCCGGCCGAACCCGGTCCACGTTGAGCGCGGGCACGGCCCACGTTGAGGGCGAGCCCGGCCCACGTTGAGGGCGGGCCCGGCCCGCTGCGAGGCGCGATCAGTCGTGCTCGGTCACGTACTTGCCACCGTCGATCTCGCGCGCCGCCTCCGTTTGCGGGGCACGCGCCAGGCTGATCAGGGCGACGAGCAGGCCCCCCCAGATGACCAGCATGAACAGGACCATCATCAGGATCGAGATGCCGCTCAACGGTCCTCCTCCGTCCGGGTGGCGTCCGCCGTCCGCTCCCGTGGCGTCGCACCGGTCGAGACGTCGGTCGACACATCGGTCGATACATCATCCATCGCTAATGGTTCGGTGGGCAACGGGCTCAAACGCACCGTCTTGCTCCACGGGAGCAGGCTCAACCCGATGGCGATGATCGGCAGGGCAATCACGATGCCCCAGCCGAAAATGTTGATGAACGACTGCGGATAGCCCTCGTACGGTTGGTCGAGCTGCTTACCAAGGTCCTGCAGCAGCAGGGCGAGCAGCGCCAGCGGCAACAGACCGCCGATGATGCCCATCCAGAGCCTGCCGATCGGGAAGCTCCCGTGCCGGTTCAAGTGCGTCTTCAGCACAGGGAGCGCCTTGAACGCCCAGGTCAACACCACCATCGAGACCATCGCGACCGCGAGGATCCCGAAACTGTTGAGGAACGCGTCCACCGTGTCGAGCACGTACAGACCGGTCGTGGTGGAGAAGAAGAAGCAGCTGACGATCGCGATCGGCACGCACATCACGACGGTGCCCGCGACCCGGCCCAGACCGAGCTTCTCTCGGAACGCAGACACGCCCACTTCCAGCACGGACACCAACGACGTGAGCCCGGCGATGATCAGCGAGAGGAAGAAGAGGATGCCCAGAAGTGTCCCGCCCGGGGCCTGGGAGATGATCGTCGGGAACGCGATGAACGCCAGCCCGATGCCGCCGTTGACCACATCGCTGACCGCCACCGAGGTCGCCTGCGCCATGAAGCCGAGGGCTGCGAAGACGCCGATGCCGGCCAGCAGCTCGAACGAGCTGTTGGCGAAGCCGACGACCAGACCGGACTTGGTCATGTCCGTCTTCCGGTCGACGTACGACGAGTAGGTGATCATGATCCCAAAGCCCACGGACAGCGAGAAGAAGATCTGGCCGATCGCGGACATCCACACCTTGCCGTCGGCGAGCGCCGACCAGTTCGGCGTGAAAAACGCCTCCAGTCCCTGGGCGGCACCCGGCAGCAGGACCGCCTGGACGACGAGGACGACGAAGGCCACCAGGAGCAGCGGGATGAAGATCAGCGACATCTTCCCGATGCCCTTGTTGACGCCGAGCGCCATGATGCCGATGACGACGATCCAGATCACGATCAGCGGGATCAGCACGCCGGGTACGAAATCGGTGCTCACGGAGACGTCATTGGCGACATGCAGGAACTCACCGGAGAAGAAGGTCGCGGGGTCATCGCCCCAGCGGCGATCGACGGAGAAGCCGACGTACATAGCCGCCCAGGCGAGGATCACGGCGTAGTAGACGGCGATGACCATGCAGACGGCGACCTGCCACCAGCCGAGCCACTCCGCCTTGGGGTGCAACCGCGCCATCGACAGCGGTGCCGATCCGCGGAACTTGTGGCCCAGCGCGTAGTCGAAGAAGAGGAACGGCAAGCCGGCGAAGAGCAGCGCCACGACGTACGGGATCATGAACGCCCCGCCGCCGTTCTCGTACGCGATGTACGGGAATCGCCAGATGTTGCCGAGCCCGACGGCGGATCCGATCGCCGCAAGGATGAACACTCGCCGCGACGAAAACGCGTCGCGTTTCGGTGCCGTCTTGGTGTCGGCCGGTGCAGCACTGCTCATAGGGAGACCTCCTGCGTTGTGTCCCGGGAGAGTCTAGAAACAAGCCGACCCGTCCGGCGCGGTGAACGATCATCGAAATGGTGATGGATGCCGAACAGTGACCTCGCAGCGCTCAGCTGGCCGCATGCCCCGCCGAGCCGCGCCGTAGGGTGCCCCCATGCCTAGCAGCGCGCGCCCCACCGCCCCCAGAAGGGTCATCGTGACCGCCGGTGCGGGTGGCATCGGCCGTTCGATCGCCGCCACCTTCTCCCGCGCGGGAGACCGCGTGCACCTGTGCGACGTCGATGCCGCGGCGCTCACCCAACTGACCCAGGAGCTGACCGCCATCGGGCCCGGCATGGTGACCGGCCAATTGTGCGACGTCGCCGACGAGGCGCAGGTACGTGCCTTCGTCACCACGGCGGCCCAGGAGCTCGGGGGGATCGACGTCGTCGTCAACAACGCCGGCATCGCCGGGCCGACCTGTCCCGTCGAAGACATGTCTACCGCCGACTGGCGACGGGTCCTGGACGTGAACCTGACCGGGCACTTTCTTGTCACCCGTGAGGCCATCCCGTACGTGAAGAGGTCTTCCGTGGCCGCACTCGTCTTCATCTCATCTCTGGCAGGACGGCACGGTTACCCGCACCGTGCGCCGTACGCCGTGGCCAAGCGCGGTCTTCTCGCGCTCGTCGAAACGCTCGCGATGGAGCTCGGGGAGGACGGCATCCGCGTGAACGCGATCGCCCCCGGCCTGGTCGACGGTGAGCGCATCCAGCGGGTCCTCGCCGGACGCGCAAAAGCCGCCGGAAGCACCTTCGAAGAGGCGACGGCCGACGCGCTGGCGCTGCAGTCGCTGAAATACATGGTGGACCCGGACGACATCGGCGAGCTGACGTATTTCCTGTGTTCCGAGGGGGCCCGCTCCATCTCCGGACAGACCATCGGGATCGACGGCGCTTCGCGCAGCATCGCCTAGATCCCCGATCGACACCGAGCACCTCGGCGAGCCCGCCGGATCCCTGGCACTCGCTCAGGGACCCGGTCCGATCGGGCGGGCTCCTGCACTCGCAGGGCTCACACCCCCGAGACCAACTCCATCCACTGCCGGATGCTGCGGTCGCCCAGGTAGTGGTTGTGCGCTCGCTCTCGGCCAGCCTCTCCCAGCTTGCGCGCGAGCGTCGGGTCGGACAACAGCCGGCGCAGGGCTTCTCCGAACGCTGCCAGGTCGTGCGGATCGTGCACCAGGAGGCCACTGACACCGTCGGTGATCTGATCCTGGATGCCGCCCACTGCGGTGGCCACCATGGGACGGCCCTTCCACATGCCCTCGGTGACCGTGAGCCCGAAACCTTCGAAGATGCTCTTTTGCGCCACAATCGTGGCGTGCCGCTGCATCGCGTTGACCATGTGGGCGTTGGCCTCCAGGTCGTCCATCGGCAAGGACACCAGGTGCACGCGGCGACGGTCCTCCTCCGACAGGTGCAAGTACTCCTGCCTGCACTCGAGGAACACCTCCGAGCCCTCCGGGTCGTCGTGGACGCCGACGACGTCGGGGCCGCACAGCACCACATGAGTGTCTGACGGCAGGTCGGCCTGGAGGAAGCCCTGCATCACCCCCACCATGTCTTTGAGGCGGTCCCACCGGCTGACCTGCACGACGACCGGAGCGCCCACGGGCAGCGGGTCGCCCATCATCAAGGCTTTCGCGTCGTCCGGCAGCGTGTCGGTGCTGCCGTCCAGGCGGGAGAACCTGACCGGCGCCCCGTCATCGGGGGCATCGAGGACCCCGATGCGGACGAGAACCCGGTGGACCTCATCCGGGGACAGGTCGGCGTTCTTCGGGGCGAAGGGGTCGATGCAGGGCGGGATCACGTGCACCCGACGCGGCTCGATCCCGGGCGGGATGTGCGCCTCACGGCTCACCACGACCCGGTCGGCCAGCATGATGTACGGCGCGAGGAACTCCCACGCCTGCGCGGTGAGCACGTTGGGGTCATCGCGTCCGATGTGGCAACGCCACACGATCGGCACACCCAGCTTCCTCAGCTCGGGGATCATCCCGGCCGGCTGGGGGTCGTGCAACACCACGACGTCGTCGGGGCTGATCAGCGGGATCAACTCCCCGACGTTGCGCGCGGCGACCTCGTCGAAGCTGATCCGTTCCGCATGCCCGAGGGTGCCGCCGTCCCCCGGCATCCCGTGGATGAAGTTGTGCAGACGTTTCGTGGTGGCGAAGAAGCTCGGCTCACCCTCCATCACGAGCCAGCGGGCATCGACCCCGGCACTGCGCCAGTAGGCGAGGATCACCTGGAGCATCTCCGCCACACCGCCACCGTTGGCGGTGCTGTTCACATGCCAGACCGCCGCCCCCTTGCGTTTGGCCATGGCGGTGCTCAGCGAGGCGTTCAACAGGTCTGTCCGATCCGGACCGATGAGGTCGTGCAGACGGTTCATATCCGTGGATGCAACAGTCACGTCTTTCACGACGCTCATCCTGCCCCGTCGTCGACGCGAAAGAGGCGCGAACACGTCGGCAATCTCCCTCCAGTTTCGCCGCGGACCCCTCGATGGTGTCGTTGCCCATCCGAACACCCCACCCCATCCGGACCCACGGCCAGGTCTGGCCATGACGTACGGCCGTCTGCGGTGGACTGCTGAGCATCGCCCGGCGGCCGTGGGCGCTCGGGTTCGGGTTTGGGTTCGGGTTCGGGTTCGGGTTCGGGTTCGGGTTCGGCCAGCCTTTCGTTACGGGTCCGCGCGGCACGGGATCCTTCGCGTGTCGGCAGGCCTGGTGTGATGCCACCGCGGACCTGGTATGACAGAACCATGAGCGGGGAGGAAGGCCTGGCGTCGGAGCAGTGCTCCACGGTCGAAGCCAGCGTCGAGGCGGCGCGGGAGCGGCAATACGAGGTCGAGGTCCTCGGTCCGCACGCCGTCAAGATCATCGGACGGTTCGGCGAGCCGACCCTCGCTGCGCTCGAGGTGCTGCTCGACGCGCGGTCGCCCATCGGCGTCTATGCGGAAGGGATCGACGACAGCCGTAGCGCCATGTGCCTGTGGTCCGCCGACGACCTGTATGCGGTCACCTTGGGCGTCGGCGGCCGCTGGGAGCATTTTCGGGTCCCGCCCGGCGGGCCGGCGGCGGTGCGCGACAGTTGGCGCGCGGGTTCCCGACCGCGCTACCGGGCGCCCCACGGCCCGCTGTTCTCGCCGCTGATGGAGGCGGTCGAACTCGCCCAGAGCTGGGGGATGCCCACCCCCTTCACACGCCGACCCTTGCCGCCGGAGAGCGCCTCCTCACCTCGTACGCGATCCCCTGGCGCCGCCGGCGGCGAACGCGCCAGCACAGCCCCCCAAAGTTCGACGTCGCTCTCATCGCGGTCCTCGCGTCCGTCGCGGACGGCGCAGTCGACCGGCAGCGGCCCCACCCACGCGCCCGCCGAAGCCACACTGAAGATCTGCCAGATCTGCTTCACGGTGCTTCCCGCGACGGGGCTCTGCGACTACTGCGCATGATCGGGCGCCAGGACACGTCCTTGCGCTTCCGGTCACCTCTCGTCAGGCCACACGTACACGGGTGTGCCCCCCTCGAATCCAACCGCCACGCCCTCGATGTCGCCCGCCTCGTGCGCCTCCAGCGAACGCACCATCGTCGCCACGTAGTCGACCACCAAGTCCCAGTCGTCTCCGCGCAGCTCCTCCTCGTCGTCCTCCAGGACGAATTCCTCTTTGGGGCGCCACACGTATTCCTCTGCGGCCCAGTCGGCGTCGCGATCATCAGGTTCGCACGTCGCCGTGCCCGCCACGTAGACGACTCTGGAGGGCTCCTCCTCGGTGCCGTCGGCGATCCCGAACCAGAGACCGCGGACACCGGGGGGCATGTCGCTGCTCAGGTCCGCCCACCATTCGCGGGCGGAGGCGACCTCGTCGTACGAGGGGGTGATCTCGCTCATGGGTCAAGCGTGCCACCGCGGAGGCCTGCGTGGTGCGCCGGTCCGACTACAGTGCGAGCCATGACCTCGGATCAGGACGGCGCGCAGCCGGGCGGGGACCTACCGGGCGGGGACCTTCCAGACCGGGACCGCCCCTACCCTCTGGATCGAGACCAACCCTCGAGCGGAGCTGGACCGCAGGATCGGCTGCCCGGTGACGCCGCGAGCGGGGCCGCGCGCTTCGAGATGCCGGTGGTGGGTGACGGGACGACCGGGGCGGCTTCCGCCTCGCGGGAGATGGTACGCATCGGGGGCGTCGCGGGCCAACGAACGCTCGTGGCCGTGTTCGGCGAGGTCAAGCGGCGCGGGCAATGGACCCTGGCCTCCCAGACGACGGCCGTACCGATCTTCGGCGAAATCCTTCTGGACCTGCGAGAGGCCACGTTCGAGACGGACCATGTCGTCCTGAAGATCTACCTCGCCTTCGGCTCGATCAAGGTCATCGTGCCGCCCGGCGTACAGGTCGACGTGCGCGGCATCACCGTGTTCGGAGAGCACGACTACAAGCAGCGCACCACCCCGGCACCAGGCGCCCCGTCACTGCTCATCGAGGGATATGGCGCGTTCGGCGAGATCAAGGTATTAGAGCTGGAGGTCGGGGAGGTGGAGCCGAAGTGGCACCACCGCTTCATCAAGCCCTGACGCGAGCATTGCCCGCGTCTTCCGCTCGTTGACACCCACTCACTTATGACGTGGGGCGCATCAGGCGGAATACTGGGAGGCGTCCCATCCACCGCACGGGAGCGACATGACGCAGCCGCCCACCCCGGACGAGCACCCCAACGTGCTCGACCGGTCGGCGGCGTCCTCCATGCCGGCCCTCCACGAGCCGCCGCACAAGCGAGTCGGCCACCAGCACACCGAGCCGGCCCTGTCCGACGACCACGAGTCCTATTTCCACTTACCAAGCCGCCCACGCAAGCACCTGTGGCAGGTCGGGCTGGCCTTGCTGCTGGCCGGGATCATCGTCGGTGGTGGCGGGGTCACCCGACTCGCGGACATCTCCGAGGGAACGATCGCGAGCGCCGTGCTTCTGCCCAACGACCGTCGCGTGATCGTGCAACTCGACGAGGGCGACCATCGGGCCATCTATACGACGCGTGGTGGCTCGGCAACGCTCTGTGAGGTGCACGGCGTCCGTGACGCGCCGATCCCCCTAGACGAGGCGAGCCCGGTCATCTTGCAGGGGTCCGAGCTGTTGTGGCGGGCCGAGGCGATCTTCACCGCGCCCGAGAGCGGCGATTACGACATCACCTGCCGCAACGTGGTCCTGGCCCGCGTCGGTCGCACGGTTGGCCCGTTCGACCTCGGCCTCACCGCGCTGGTCGCGGCGCTCGGCGCCATCGCGACGATAGCGGGAGCCTCGATGCTGACGGTGTGGGGCGTGCGGCGGCGGAGCGCCCGGCAGCTTCTCACGTGACGGCGTATTCTTTGGAGATGCGGGGCGTTGCCCGTCCGGGTCTCATCCTGACGGCAGTCATCCGCTACGTCTTGACGGGGCGCGTGCGCCCAGAAATGGTGCCTTCATGGTGGAGCAGCAAGTCCAGGGTTCCGACGTGCGCCGCATCGCGATCATCGGTTCGGGGCCCTCGGGGTTGTTCGCCGCGCAGGCTCTCGCGAACCAGGACCGCCTGCCCGTCGAGATCTCCCTCTATGACCGGCTGCCTACCCCGTTCGGGCTGTTGCGCTACGGCGTCGCCCCCGACCACGAGAGCATCCGGTCCGTGGCAAAGGCCCTGTCCAAGGTGTTCCACACGCCGAGCATCACGTTCAACGGGCTGGTCGAGTTCGGTCAGGACATCACGCGGGCGGAGCTCCTCGCCGCCTACGACGGCGTGATCTACGCGGCGGGTGCCCAACAGGACATGAGGCTCAACATCCCCGGCGAAGTGCTGGCGGGGAGTCGCTCGGCGCGCGAGCTGGTGGCCTGGTACGGCGGACACCCCGACGCGCGCAGGTTCACCCTCGAGGGCGTCGAGGGCGTCGGCATCATCGGGGTGGGGAACGTCGGCGTCGACGTGGCGCGCATCCTGCTGAAGCACCCGGCGGACCTGGAGTGGACGGACATGCCCCAGCACGTCATCGACCAGCTCCACGCCTCGTCGGTGCGCGACGTCTACCTGTGCGGCCGAGGGGGTCCCGAGGACGCGACGTTCACCACGAGAGAACTACGAGAGCTCCTGACGATCGACGATGTCCAAGTGACGATCAACGACGACGCGTTCCTGCGCCACGACGACCTTGAGCTCGACCGCCGCAGACGAAACAATCTCGACGCGATCCGGACAGCGGTCGCCCGTAACGTAGAAAACCCGCGCGCCCACCTGCACCTGTGCTTCTGGTACCGCTCCCACGCGATGCTCGGTCGGGACGCGGTGGAGGCGCTGCAGGTCGAGCAGACCCGGCCGAGCAACGGGCGGCTCGTCGGCACGGGAGAGATCCAGACCTTCCCCGTCCAACTCGTGCTGCGCTCGATCGGCTACCGCTCGATCCCGTTGCCGGGCGTGCCGTTCGACGCGGAGCGATGCATCATCCCGCACGACGAGGGCCGCGTCCTTGATCTGCACGGGGTCCGCCAGCCCGGAGAGTACGTGACCGGCTGGATCAAACGCGGCCCGATCGGCGTCGTCGGCACCAACAAGCCGGACGCCGCCGAAACCGTGTCCCACCTGGTCGAGGAACTGTCAGCCGTCTCCCCGAAGACCGACCGCATCGATTTGCGATCGCGTCTGCTGGGGAAGGGGGTGCGCCCGTCGACGCTGGAGGACTGGTACCGCATCGACGAGGCCGAGCAGGGCCTGGGCGACGAGTTCGGCCGCACGAGGACCAAGATCGACGCCTGGCACGAGCTGCTGGAGCTCACCCGGGCAGAGGACCAGCGCGTCGGGGTGGCGATGTAGGGATGTAGCGTCGCTGTTCGAGCCGCACGCGGAGAGGCCGGCCCATCTCGCGAATCGCCACATCGGACGAATCGACACCTCGGCGGCTTCCGCCACGGGCTCGCCCGCGTCAGACGCCGGCGATGAAGTAGTCGGCAGGGTGGAGCCGCGCGTCGGCGTCGGCGACCGTACCGCCGTGCTCCGCGACGTCATGCTCGGCAGCGGCCTGCCCCGCGATGCCATGGTCAACGACATGATGATTGGCAAAACCGTGGTCGGCACGGACACCCAGGGTGTCGTTCAGGTGCTCCAGGTCCGTGCCGAGGTCGAAATCCTCAAGGGTGAACATGACTCAACAGTCGACGTGACCCTTGGGTAAGGGAAGCCTTACCTGGAGGTAATCTCCTGGCATAGGGACCGCTTCGGGCGTCGTCGCAGGTCGGCCGAAGCCTTCGACGGGGCGCGGCAACCCCGCCGTCTCCGGTACACGGTCGCAGTGGCTAGAGCACACGGTCGCGGAGTGGTTAGAGCGCCCAGATTGACCCCTCGTCGAGGCGGCGCGTACTGTCGAAGCATCACTTCATGTGATGGGGTCCATAAGCAACTGAGCTGCAATGAATCTATGCCTCTGTCACAAAGTGTCGCGATGCTCCTCAAGGACATGGCTTCTGGCGGCGGGAACAAACTCATGCCCACCGCGCTTGTGGCCATGGGGCGTCGCACCCACTGGATGCCTCACGACGCGACGCTCAAGGCGCGCGGCGCCGAAGACCATCGCGACGCAGGCGACACTGCGCGCACACCGTTCCACCGAGGAGTCCCACCGTGACCGCGACGATTCGCGACGAGCACACGCAGGAGACCGGTACCCGCGACGAGATCTGGGAGCAGATCCGCGCCGAGGCTGCTGATGATGCCGCGCACGAACCGGCGATCGCGGGGTACCTGCACACCAGCGTCCTTCGGCACGATTCCCTGATTCATGCCCTGGGTCACGTGCTGGCCTCCAAGCTCGGCAACGCGGCGGTCTCCGAGTTGACGCTGTCCGACCTCATCGCGGACGCGTTCACCAATCCGGCCATCGACGAAGCGGTGCGAGCCGACCTGAACGCGGTCGTCACCCGTGACCCGGCCTGCCGCGGCTACTCCGCGCCGCTCCTGTATTTCAAGGGCTTCCATGCGATCCAGGCCTACCGCGTCGCTCATGAGTACTGGAACCGCGGTCGCGAGTCGCTCGCGCTCTACCTGCAGTCCCGCATCTCCGAGGCGCTGGCGGTCGACATTCACCCCGCAGCCCGCCTCGGCAAGGGCATGATGTTCGATCACGCCACGTCGGTCGTGATCGGCGCAACGGCGGTCGTCGACGACGACTTCTCCATGCTTCACGAGGTCACCCTGGGGGGCACCGGCAAGCAGGGTGGTGACCGCCACCCAAAAATCCGCCGTGGCGTGATGATCGGTGCCGGCGCGAAGGTGTTGGGCAACATCGTGGTCGGCGAGGGCGCCAAGATCGGCGCCGGCAGCGTCGTGCTGGAAGACGTACCGGCGCACACGACCGTCGCGGGCGTCCCCGCGCGCCCGATCTGCTTCCCCGAGCACTCCTTCCCCGCCCTGGAGATGGACCAGTCGCTGGAGGTCACCGACCTGTTCGACGCGGAGTTCGGCCGAGTCTTCGACCATGAACCGCCGCGCTGAGCGCCCGGTCGTCGCCATCCGGGGGCCACCGACCCACCCGTAGGCCGGCCGGTCCGCCGTGGATGGCGTGGGCGCCTGCGGCTCAACGCCCCTGACCGCGCAGGGCCGCGATCCGCGCGCGTCGGCGCGCCCAGTGCGCACACGGCCGGTACGGATACCCTGGGACTTGAGTGTGTCGTGAGGAGGAGCCGCCGTGGGCCTGTTCGACCGTGTCGAACGCAAGCTCGAGAGCGCCGTGAACGGCGTTTTCGCGCGCGCATTCCGAGCGGACGTCCAGCCGGTCGAGATCGCCTCCGCGATGCGTCGAGCCATGGACGACCGGGCCGCCGTGGTCGGTCAAGGCCGCACCGTGGTGCCGAATCTCTTCACCATCGACTTGTCCACCACGGACTACGAGCGGCTCACGAGCTACGCCGACCTCCTTTCCGACGAGCTGATCGCGAGCGCCCAGGAGCACGCTGAGCAGCAACGGTACCGCCCTGGGGGTCCGTTCCACGTGGCCTTCCGCTCTCGGGAAGATCTGGAGACGGGCGTATTCCGGGTGCGGCCCGCCACCGCGAAGCGATCCCCCGACGAGTACGTTCCCGGGGATGACCGAGGCCGCCGCCCAGCCCGCGAACCGGACCGTGAACAGGGCCGTGATCAGGGCCCCGAACAGGGCCGCGGGTACGACCCAGTCAGCGGGGAACGCCGCCGCGAACGCTCCGACGAGTTGCGCCGCGCGCACCCGTTTCGTCCCTCTGAGGCCCAGGCTCCCGCGCAGGGCCCGGCGGGCATGGCCAGCCACGCAGCAAGCGCCGCCGCGGGCTCGCTA
>CAJDVG010000026.1_pt1 | contig 20622 bp, 16 predicted proteins | sample 7391321 | NCBI WGS metagenome assembly CAJDVG01 (sample SAMEA7055706, study PRJEB34461) | soil metagenome | biome: terrestrial ecosystem; feature: Peninsula; material: soil | place: Antarctica | collected 2016
GCTGCGGTCACGCGGGAGTGGTGAACATCGTCCGCCACGCGATGCGTCTCACGGGCGTCAGCCGGCTTGCCGGTGTGGTCGGCGGATTCCATCTGGCGGGTCCGGCGTTCGAGCCGATCATCCCCGCCACGGTGGCCGTCCTCCGTGAGCTGCAACCGGATCTGTTGGTGCCCGGTCACTGCACCGGGTGGCGTGCCCAGCACGCGCTCGCGGCCCAGCTACCGGACGCTTTCGTTCAAGGCAGCTCCGGATCCACCTACACCGTGGCCGCGTAACGACCTCGATGGTCGGGGGTTACCTGAGTACGTGACGGGTTGGCCGAAGTAGCGGAGCGGATCTGGTCCCTTGGTCCGCCCGGCTTCGGTTCGGTCAGCGTGGTCCGCCTGGGGTCGCCTGGCCCCCGGAACGGCGGTAGACCTCGACCACCACGCCGGTTTCGAAGGACTGGGAGCTGACCCGGTCGAACGGTTGTGGCGCAAACGATCCGTGGAGGAGTGGTACCCCGGCGCCGAGCACGATGGGGTTGCGTTTGATCACCAGCTCGTCGATTTCGGTACGCAATTCTGCCGCGAGCCGGCCGCCGCCACACAGCCAGATCCCGGCGCCGTCGGCGGCTTTCAACTCGCGCATACGAGCCACTGGGTCTGCCTGCGTCACCTCGACGCCGTTGCTTTCGGGCGACAGGGTTGTGGAGAAGACGACCTGCCGCAGGTGCGGGTAGGGACTCGCGATCCCGGCATCCAGGGCGGGCTGGTAGGTGTGCCGGCCCATCACCACCGTGTCGAAGCGGCGGTTGTCGCGGTGGGCAATCCCGAGGGCTTCGCGAGCGTGCGCGGGCAAGGTCTCGGGATACTCCTCGATGATCCACGCGGCGAGATCACCCTCGAAGCAGAAGAAGTCAGACTCTCCACCCGGCCCGGCGATATAGCCGTCGACCGACGCCGCCACGTAGTAGGTCAATGAGCGCATCGAGCCACCCTACGAGCCGGACGCGAGGCGCCGCATCTCGTTTCCGTTCGACCATCGGTGACCGAAACGCCCAAGGCTGCCGTGCAGCGGCAGCAGATCGCCGTGAGGTAGCACCGAAGGTCACACCTCAGCGGTCCGGGGTCAACCAGCGCAGCCACTCAGTGTCGCCCAGCAACTCCAGGCGGCGCCACAGGGGGCTGCCGGGAGCGTGCTGGCTGGAGTGGGCGCGGACCGCGACCCGCTGCGCGTCCCGACGGCACGTCAGCGCGATGTCCATCTCCTCCAGCGGATGACCCGCCATCGCCGTCCCGAGCTCGTCGTTCAGGATGTCGCTGACCGTGTCCGGCAGGGCCCACGCAAGGATCGGCAGCCGATGCTGCTCGGCGACCTCAAGCGCGGCGCGGGTCGCCGCCTGGTGGTCGGGGTGGCCGGTGATGCCGTCGGGGTCGAACGCCACCAACCCGTGCGGGCGCTGGGCCTCGACGACGCGGCGGACGGCTGCTGACAACAGCCCGTCCGGTAGGTCGCGGAGCCCGCCGTCCGGGTAGGACAGCAGCGTGAACCCGGCGACGTTGAGCGCGCGAGCGGCCTCGACCAACTCGTCTCGCCGGACCCGCGCCAGGTCCCCCGCATCGGAGCCGAGCGTCGACGCCTCGCCGTGCGTGAGGCAGACGACATGGACGTGCGATCCGGCGCGCGCGAATTCGTCGATGACGGCGCCCAGGCCGAACGACTCGTCGTCGGGATGGGCGACGACGACCACCACGCGGGACCACATCGGCAGGGCCGTGGCTACGGCACACGACGACGTCACGGGCGCGCCTCCTCCAACGAAGCGGGCGCATCCGGCGCATCCGTCGAATCTGGCGAATCGCTTAGCTCGGCGAGGAAGGTCACCAACGCGACCAGGCCCCCGTCGACGTACGCGATCCACTCTCGTCGCCAGCGAAATCGGCGCATCTCGTCCCACTCCCGCTGGACGTAGCGGATCGCCTCGGACGGGGTGCGCCCCCCGCGCTCCACACATCGGCGGGCGTCGCGTAGAGCGGTCGCCGCCCCTTCGAGTCGTTTGAGGGTGGCGTGGTTCTCCTCCGGCCCGGACCAGCACTGATCGGTCGGGGGTGGGGCGGCGGCGCGCCACCGCCCGAGCGCGGCCTGATGCGCATCGTCGAGGCGCGCGGAGACGTCGATGACGTCGTTCGTGGCGTCACCGGGTGGCCTTTCCTGAAGCGCCGCCTGCTGGTCGGGAAGGGGGTGACCCGTGCTCGTGCCGACCATGTGGGCTGACGCCCCGGCCTCCGGGATCACGGTGCGTGCCATGTCGATCTCCCTCCTTTTGGGCCGCGACGCGGTCTGTGCGACCACATCGGCTATCGGTAGACGCCCTGGCTAGATGGTACCCCTGGGGGTATCATCTAGCCAGGGCAACCGGCTCGGGAAGGTCGGGTGGGCACGTGTTCGGTTGGTACGTCGTCGCGTGCCTCGGATCTCAGGTGTGGCCCATCAGCTCGGCGACGGGTCGGTCGTGGCCTGGGCGCGGGTCCACAGGTCGGCCAGTGCCGCGGCCGTCGCGTCCGGCGCCTCGAAACCAAGGAGGTGGCCTCGGTCCCGGACGGTGGTCACCGGGCCGCGCAGCGCCTGGGCCATGGGCTCCTGCACGTCGGCGCCCATCAGCGGGTCGTCGGAGCCGTGCACGACCAGGCCGGGGATCCCTTGCTCGCCCAGGACCCGCAGGATGTCCGTCCGGTCGGGTCGGGCGGACATCGCGCGTTGCGCCCAGGCGATGCCGGCGGTCGGTGCCTGCGCCAGCCAGTCATCCAGCAGCGTGACCGCTTCCACGTCATCGGCGCGTGTGGTCGCCGACATCAACTTCTCGCGCATCGGGCCGACCAGGTCGGAAGCCGAGGCGCCCTCGTCGGCCTTGTCGGCCATCTGAAGCCGGGTGTCCCTGGCCTCGGGGGTGTCAGCGGTGGACTTCGTGCCGAGCAGACCGATCCCCGCGACCCGCTGAGGGTGCCGTTCTGCGAGCGCCATGGCGGTGTACCCGCCCATCGAGTTGCCGGCCACGACGAACCGCTCGACGTCGATGTCGGCCAGCGCCTGCACGACGGCATCCGCGTACGCATCCAGCGACGGCGGCCCCTCGGCGGGCGTGCCGCCAAAGCCGGGCGGCTCGACTGTGATCACGTCGCCGTCCAGGCGGTCGAGGAGCCGCGTCCACACGCGGGCGTCGAGTGGGAACGGCGCGAGGAGCACCAAGGGGAGGTCGGAGAATTCCCGGTCACGACGCAGCACGACGGAGGCCATGCATCGACGATGTCAGAGATCCGGCCGTTCGGAAGAGATCCGGTAGTACGCAAGAGATCCGGCACGTCGTACGGAGACGCGTGGCGATCCGGTGCGGTGGCCAGAAGGACCCACCGCGGTCGTGCGGACGCGATGCTCGACCGTTCGGAGGCGACGGCGTCGGCGGCGTGCCACGCTGGGGCGAGGGCACGGAATCCCCAACCGCATAGGAGGACGACCATGAGCGACAACCGCGATGAGTCCCGCCGCGAGACCTTGGATTACCTGCGGTCTCGGCACGGCGAGATCTACGAGGCGTACGAGCACTACGGTCGCCTGGTCCATGAGCAAGGTGGCCCGCTGGAGGAGAAGACCCGGTGGCTGATCAAGGTGGCGGTGACCACGACCGGGCAGAACGCGCACGCGCTCGGCACCCACGTCCGCAAGGCGCTGCTCAACGGCTGCACCCGCGAGGAGATCGAGCACGCCATCCTGCTGACGGCACCGTCCTGCGGCTTCCCGACCATGATGGAAGGTCTTCTCGTGTTCCATGAGACGGAGGCGTCCACGCCCAGCACACCCAGTACCTGACGCCTGGTTGCGCGAGAAGTCGAGTGGACCAGGGAGTGGACCGGCGAGTGGACCAGGGAGTGGACCGGCGAGTGGACCGGCGAGTGGAGAGGACCCCGTTTCGTGCGGCGAATCTGATGAACCCGGGCCGCAGATGAAGCCGGGCCGCTGATGAAACTCATGGGGGAGCTGCGCGAGTTCGTGGTCGCGGCACTGTTGCGCCCGGTGCTGCGAGATCATGAGGAGAGTGCGGCCCGGCGACGGCGTCGACAAGTGGTGGTCGCGGTCACTTTGATCCTTGGCGCCCTCCTGCTCGGACGGGCGCTCGCGGTCAAACCGGGCGATCCACTGTTTTATCCGGCGACCCTCGGGCTGGCCGTCGTGTGGATCGGCGGAGCCCTTGCCTCGGGTCCGCTTCATTTGGGTCGAGCCCACACGAGGGACGGCACAGCGGACGGCCGTGCCGTGCTGCAGGGCCTGATCCTCGGCGGTGTCCTGCTGGCGGTGTTCTGTGCCGGGGCGCTCGTCGTGGGGCGCGTCCCAGCGCTGCGCGCGCCCGTCGAAGGTCTGCTCGACCACGCCGAATCCGGGTCGCTGGCGGTGGTCGCCCTCATCACGGCCGTGAACGGTGTCGCCGAGGAGCTGTTCTTCCGCGGCGCCGCGTATGCCGCCCTGCCCCGCCGGTGGAACCTGCTGGGCTCGGCTGCGCTCTATGCTCTCGCCACCGTGTTGTCCGGAGTGCTGCTCTTGACGTTCGCGGCGGCGTGTCTCGGCCTTCTCACCGGGGCGCAGCGCCGCGTCACGGGCGGCGTTCTCGGTCCGATCGTGTCCCACCTCACCTGGTCGCTTGGCATGCTCGTGCTCTTGCCACCGGCCCTGTCCCTCTAGGAGGGGTCATGTCCACCCATACGCTGCCTCGGACCGCGCTGGTCACCGGGGCTACCGGATACGTCGGAGCCCAGTTGGTGCCGGCGCTTCTCGCGGACGGCTGGACGGTGCGCGTCCTCACCCGCTCGCCGGACAAGCTGCCCGAGGCGTGGCGCGATCGCGTCGACGTGCGCGCCGCCGACGCGACCGACCCCTACGCGGTGGCGGCCGCGCTGCGTGGCGCGGACGCGGCGTGGTACCTGCTGCACTCGATGGACGGGCGAGGCGACTTCGTGCAGCGGGACCGCGACATGGCGAACATCTTCGCGTACGCCGCCCGCTCGGAACGGGTCGGGCGGCTCGTCTATCTCAGCGGCCTGCACCCCCCTCACGAAGAGCTTTCCCCGCACCTCGCCTCACGCGTCGAGGTCGGCCAGATCTTCCTCGACTCCGGCGTGCCGACCGCGGTCCTGCAGGCGGGCGTGGTCCTCGGTGCGGGATCCGCATCGTTCCAGATGCTGCGCCACCTCACCGAGCGCCTGCCGGCCGCGTTCGGGCCGAAGTGGCTTCACAGCACGATCCAGCCGATCTCGATCGAAGACGTCGTGTTCTACCTCGTGCGCGCGGCCGACCTGCCCGACGACGCCAACCGGACGTTCGACATCGGCATGGACGAGGTCCTGACGTACGAGGGCATGATGAAGCGGTACGCCCAGGTCGCGGGCCTGTCGCGGCGTCGAATGGGCACCGTGCCGGTGCTCACCCCGGGATTGGCCAGCCATTGGGTGGGCTTAGTCACCCCGGTGTCCTCCGCGATCGCCACACCGCTGGTCGGCAGCCTCATCCACGATGCGGTCGTCCACGAGGACGACGCGCGTCAGCTCATGGGCGTCCCACCTTCGGGCATGCGGGGTTTCGACGACGCGGTCCGCGCGGCCATGGCCTCGTACGACCCGACGCTGTGGTCGCGAACCGCGGTGCGCGTGGGTGCCGGGGTCTTGGCGGCGAGCGTGGTGGGCTCACTACTCACCACGCCGCGCAGCCACTGGTACGCGTCCTTGCGCAAGCCGCCGTGGCAGCCGCCGTCGAAGGCCTTCCCGGTCGTGTGGACCACGCTCTACGGGGCGATCTGGGTCGCCGCGACGAGCACTCTGACCGAGCTCACGGAGGCCGGGAAACAGGAGGATGCCCGCGCGTTCGCTCGAGCCCTCGCGATCAACCTGACCCTGAACGCCGGGTGGAGCGGCATCTTCTTCCGTGGTCATGCGCTGCGCGCAGCGACGGCTGCGGCTGCGCTGCTCGCGGCCAGCTCGACCGACCTGACGCGACGGGCTGCCCCCACGGGTGCCGGCAAGGCGGCCGGTTTGGGCGCCTACGCGGCCTGGACCGCCTTTGCTGCGCTGCTGTCGGCCGACGTGGCGCGACGGAACCCGGACGAGGGAGGCGGCGTCGGTACGTGACGGCGGCGCGTCCCGCGGTGCAGGGCCGCCCCTGCCGCTGAGGTCGCTGAGGTCGCTGAGGATCGAAGGTGCGCGGCCCGCGTGACCCGGTCGCACCCTGAACGGCGACCGGGTCACGCCCGTATCGGTACACGCACGGTGCCGGCTCGCGCTACGCGATCGCGTTCATGGCTGCGATCGCGCCGTTCAGGTACCGCTCGACGGTCGAGCGCTCCTCCTCGCTGAGCGACGCGTCGAGAGCGGCCAGCGCAGCGAACATCGGAGCGAGGTGCCCGACGACGTCGGCCCGGCCTTGGTCGGTGATCCGCACCTCCGTACGCCTCCTGTCGCGAGAGTGGGGTGTGCGCACGGCGTGGCCACGCGCCACGAGACGGTCGACGATGCCGGAGGATGCGGCGGTACTGACACCCAGGATGCGTGACAGGTCTGCCGGACCGAGTGGACCGCGGGAGAGGTGCCGCAGCGCGTGGAGTTCGGAGACGCTGAGGTTGGCGCGGCGAGACACCGCGGTGGTGACGGAACCCGACACGTCGAGGAGGCGCTCGAGGGCGGCCAGGCTCGGCGTCCGCTCCCAGGACGGGACGGCTGTACGGATGTCCGGGCTCGCAGACCGCTCGTCACGCGTGGTAATTTTCGTTCACCGACTTAGCAACCTTTCGAGCTATCTGTTCGTCCATGCTAGCCAGAGGACCTGCCGTGCAGAAGACAACCTCCCCTTCCCCCATGACCTGGCGAGTCCTGGGCGGGGCACTCGTCGTTCTTCTCCTGTGGCTCGGCATCGCCGGGGCGGGCGGCCAGTTGGTCGGCAAGCTCTCGCAACTGCAGAAGAACGACACCGCTTCCTTCCTGCCGGACAGCGCCGAGTCCACGCGCGTCGCCGAGGCCGTGGGGGACTTCTCGGATCGCACGACGCTGCCGCTGATCATCGTCGCTGAGCGAGCCACCGGCCTCAGGCCCGACGACGTCTCGGCCGCTCAACGACTCGCCACCGATCTTCCGGGGCTGACGTTCCAGTTGTCGGGCACGCGCACCGTTGGGGATTACCTCACCACGCCCCGGCTGACCGCCATCCCCAGCAAGGACGGCCAAGCCACCCTGCTCGTCGTGCCGCTGGACAGCGCCAAGGTCGCCCAGGTCACCAGCGGTGAGGAAAGTGCCCTGAAGCCACTGGCGGAGGCGGTGCAGCAGGCCGTCGACCGCGACCTTCGCGCGACGGGGCTCAGGGCGTACGTCACGGGGCCGGCGGGCTTCATCGTCGACCTGACCACAGCCTTCGCCGGGATCGACGGGTTGCTGATCCTGGTGGCCCTCGGCGTGGTGCTGGTCATCCTGCTGGTCGTCTACCGCAGCCCCATCCTGCCCTTCGCCGTACTCCTCACCGCGGTGTTCGGACTGTCCGCCGCGGGATTCCTCGTCTACCAACTCGCCGACGCCGGAACCGTCACCGTGAGCGGGCAGAGCCAAGGCATCCTGTCGATCCTCGTCGTCGGCGCCGCCACCGACTACTCGCTGCTGATGGTCTCGCGCTACAAGGAAGAACTCCACGACGTCGAGTCCACGTGGCAGGCGCTCAAGACCGCCTGGCGCGCCACCGTCGAACCGATCGCGGCGAGCGCCCTCACCGTGATCCTCGGGCTCATGGCCCTCACCCTGGGCGACCTGAAGGGCACGTCGAGCCTCGGTCCCGTCGGCGCCGTCGGCATCCTCGGGGCTTTCCTCGCGGCGGTCACGTTCCTGCCGGCACTGCTCGTGCTCGGCCGCCGCTGGATCTTCTGGCCGACCATCCCGCGTGCGGATCAGCGACACGCCGCGAACGTGCTCTCCAACAAGCTCGGCTGGCGCCGCGTCGCCGAACTCGTCGGGGCCCGACCGCGCATCACGTGGCTGTGCACGGTGGGCGCGTTGCTCGTCGCGGCAGCCTTCCTGCCCACCCTCAAAGCCGACGGCATCGCCCAGTCCAACATCTTCCGCACCACCGTCGACTCGGTCGAGGGGCAAAGCGTGCTCGCCGCACACTTCGACGCGGGATCCGGCAGCCCGGTTCAAGTTCTGGCCCCGCAATCCCGTGGCCAAGAGGTGGTGGCCCGGCTGGCGGCCGAGGAGGGCGTCAGCGATTCCTACCTGACCCCAGAAGGTGGCGCACCGCCCATGCCAGGCGCCGCCCCGGTGGCGGCGGTGGTCGACGGACACGTCCTCGTGCAGGCGACACTCACCGAGGCCGCCGACTCGCCGGCTGCGCTGGACGTGGTCGAGCGGGTGCGCGCTGACCTGCATGCCATCGATCCCGCCGTGCTCGTCGGTGGCCAGACCGCCCAATCCCTGGACACCCGTATCGCCGCCGACCGGGACCTGCTCGTGGTCGCCCCCACGATCACGGGAGTCGTATTCCTCGTGCTGTGTCTGCTGCTGCGGGCGCTGGTCGCCCCGCTCTTCCTCATCCTCGCCAACATCCTGTCGTTCGCCGCGACGATGGGGATCTCGGCGATCGTCTTCAACCACGTCATCGGATTCACGGGCGGGGATCCCACGACGATCCTCTACGGCTTCGTCTTCCTCGTGGCGCTCGGCGTCGACTATTCGATCTTCCTCATGTCCCGCGCGCGCGAAGAGACCCGCGTGCGGGGGCCTCGCGACGGGGTGTTGCGCGCCCTCGCGGTGACCGGCGGGGTCATCACCAGCGCGGGGATCGTTCTGGCGGCCACGTTCGGGGCCCTGACCATCATCCCGCTCGTGTTCATCGCGCAGATCTCGTTCATCGTCGCGTTCGGGGTCCTGCTCGACACCTTCGTGGTGCGCTCGCTGCTCGTCCCGGCCCTCGCCGTCGACCTCGGCCGGCTCACGTGGTGGCCGAGCCGGTTAAGCGCGCCCGCCGACCGATCGCCGCAGGCGCCTTCCCTCGATGAGGCTCCGACGGTGTGAGACCCGCGGGCAGCACGCTGCGCGTCTTGCCGCGTGAGGTCGGGTGCACCATGCTCGGGGGGCGCAACGCAACTCAGCGTCACCGGACGCGCTGATGCCCGCGCCCCCTCCAGGAAGGCACCCCATGAAGCGCCTGCCCGTCCCGCCGCTGCCGCAGACCATGCGGCGTTACGTAGAGACGGTCGCCCCGCTCCTCGACGCGCGCCAGCTTGCGGACACCCGGGCTGCCGTGGACGCGTTCGAGTCCGGGGACGGGCCCGCCTGCCAGGAGGCTCTGGAGGCCTTCGCCGACATCGAGCACGACGCGGGCCGCAACTGGATGTCGCAGGCCTGGCTGGCGGGATACTTCGCCACCCGGGGCGCCCTTCCGCTGACCAGCAACGTCGCGTTCCACGTGCGCTGGGATTCCGCCCGGAGAGGGCTGAGCCTGGCGGCCGACGTGATCGCCTCGTTCGCTGACGTGCACCTGGCGTACCTGCGCGGCGACGCGCCCCCGGACCGCAGCGCACGAGGCGACGTCTTGTGCCAGCTCACCTGGGAGTTCCTCGGAGGCGCCATCCGGCACCCGCGACCCGGTCAGGACGTTTTTGCGCCGGGACGCTCCGAGGCCGCCCGGCGCGAGGTCATCGTGCTGCATCGGGGGACGGCGGTCGCGCTGCCGGTCAGCGACGACAGGGGGCGTCTGCTGTCCCGCGCCGCCGTAGAGGACGCGCTGCGCGGGATCGGCGCTACGACCGCGCCCCCTAGCCCCGCGTTCACCGCGCCGGGATACCTCGGGGGTGACGCCGCGGCGGCCTTCATGGACGACCTGCTCGGCGAGGCCGACAACGTCGCGGCATACGACCGGCTGCGGGATTCGTTGTTCGTCGTGCACCTGTTCGACGGCGCGGCCAGCGTGGCGGAGCGCCTCCACCAGACCGGCTTCGAGCGCGACCAAGGCTACCCGTTCAAGCCGGTGACCCTGCAGGTCAGCCTGGCCGAGGACGCGTTCGTCGGACTCCAGATCGAGCACAGCACGATGGACGGGGGCGCCATCGGGGCCGTGATCGGCCGGGCGCAGCAGGCCAGCGCCCACGCGGCCCATCCCTGCCGGCCCGCCGCGAGCGATCCCGAACTCTGCGACGCGACCGACGGTGCTCCACCCGTGGCGGACGTAGCCCCCGCGGGAACCGGGGGCAGCGGACCCTCGGTGCGGCCCACCCCTTTGGCGTGGACTTTCACCACCGCCCAGGAGGACACTCTGACCGCCGCGCTGGCGGCTTACGACGAACAGGTGAGTGGCTACCGGGTCCGGATCGTGACCACACCCGTGTGCTGGAGCGCCGAACGCTCCGCGGCGCTGCCGTTCCGGCTCAGCCACGACGCTTGCCAGCAGCTGGTGATGCTGTACGCCCAGTTGCGCACCTACGGCCGCGTGCGCAGCACGTACGAGTCCGTCGACATGCGTGAGTACCAGGCCGGCCGCACCGAGTGCCTCCGGCCGAACACGGCGGCGGCGGTGACGTTCGTCGACGCGCTCGTGCGGGGCGAGGCAGGAGTCGACCTGCTGCGGGCTGCGTTGGATGCGCATCGGCATCAGGTCAAGATCTGCAAGTCGGGGCAAGCCATCGACCGCCACCTGTTCGGGCTGCGGCTGATGGCCGACCGGGACGGCTACCGGATGCCGCTCGTGGACGACGCCGGCTACCGCGCCCTGACCACCGATTTCCTGTCCACGACCTCACTGGGAGACCAGTCCCGGATCATCCGGGCCGCGTTCGCGCCCACCAGCCCGGACGGCATCGGCATCTACTACACGCCGACCCCGGACGGTGCGTACGAGTTTTGCCTCAACTACGACGAGCGGACCTGCGAGGGGATCGAGGAGTTCGCGCAGGCGCTGGGGGACGGGACCACGGCGCTGTTCGCGCTGCTCGCCACGCTCTGAGCCGTGCATCCCTGACCGGCGACCCGCTCGGGTGTCAGAGCTCGGACCTGATGTGGCTGGTGGCCGCGACGAGATTGGCCAAAGCGGCGCGGACCTCGGGGTAGTCGCGCGTCTTGAGCCCGCAGTCGGGGTTGACCCAGAGGCGCTCGGCGGGAAACGAGGCGGTCGCCGCCCGCAGCACGTCGACGATCTCGGAGACCGACGGGACGCGGGGCGAGTGGATGTCCCACACGCCAGGACCGACCTCGTTCGGGTAGCCGGCCCTTGCCAGGTCGGCGACGATCGTCATCTTCGAACGGGCCGCTTCGAGGCTGATCACGTCGGCGTCCATGTCGACGATGGCCGCTAGCACGTCACCAAATTCGGCGTAACACATGTGGGTGTGGATCTGAGTCTCGTCGCGGACCCCGGAGGTGGTCAGCTTGAACGATTCCACCGCCCACGCGAGATAGTCGGCCCGGTCGGCCTGGCGCAGCGGCAGCGTCTCGCGCAACGCCGGTTCGTCAACCTGGATCACCGCGATCCCGGCGGTTTCCAGGTCGCTCACCTCGTCCCGCAGGGCGAGGGCGACCTGGCGGGCGGTGTCGGCGCGGGGCTGGTCGTCGCGCACGAACGACCAGGCCAGCATGGTGACCGGGCCGGTGAGCATCCCCTTGAGCGGCCGATCGGTCAGGCTCTGGGCAAAGGTCGCCCAGCCCACGGTCATCGGCGCCGGCCTGGACACGTCGCCGACGATGATCGGCGGCCGCACGTACCGGGTCCCGTAGGACTGCACCCAGCCATGGCGGGTGGCCAGGAAGCCGGAGAGTTGCTCGGCGAAATACTGGACCATGTCGTTGCGTTCGGGCTCGCCGTGGACCAGCACGTCGAGGCCGAGGCGTTCCTGCTCGGCGATGACCCCCCGGATCTCCGCCTGCATGGCCGACTCGTACGCCTCCGCGGTCCATCTCCCGGTGCGCAGCGCGACCCGGGCCTGGCGTATCGCGGCGGTCTGCGGGAACGACCCGATGGTGGTGGTCGGCAGCTGCGGCAAGTGCAGGCGTTCCTGCTGGTGCCGGTGCCGCTCGTCGTAGGGGTGTGCCCGGTGTAGGTCGGCGTCTGTGACCGCGGCCGCGCGGGCCCGGATCGCGTCGACGTGCACCATTGGCGACGCGGCCCGGTCAGCGCGACGGGTCGTGTTGACCTGCAGCTGACCCGCGATCGCGTCCCGACCGTGGGTGAGGCCCACGGCGAGAGTGACGAGCTCGTCGAGCTTCTGTCGGGCGAAGGAGAACCACCCGGCGAGTCGCGGGTCCAGGTCACTTTCCAAGCTCACATCGAGGGGGACGTGCAGCAAGGAGCAGGACGCGGCGACATCCACTGTGTCGGCCAGGCCGAGCAGGGTGCCCAGCGTGCTCAACGCCGCGGGCAAATCGGCGGCCCAGATGTTGTCACCGGGAACGACACCGGCGACCAGGCGCTTGCCGCCGATGCCGCGGCTCGCGCTCAGACCGTCGAGGTTGGCCGCGGCCGGGCCGGTGAAATCCATCGCGAGCCCCTCGATCGCGGTGGCGGTGAGAACCGGGAGCGCGTCACCGAGCCGGTCGAAGTAGGAGGCGACCAGGATCTTCGGCCGGTTCGATCGCGCTGACAGCGCGTCGTAGGCGCGGCGGACGTGGGTCAGCACGGCCGGCCGTTGGTCGGTGACCAGGGCAGGCTCGTCGAGCTGGACCCAGTCCGCGCCCGCCTCTCGCAGCGCGGCCAGCAGCTCGACGTACAGCGGGAGCACGCGGTCCAGCAGCGACAGCGGCTCGAACGCAGGCGTCCCATGCGGTTCGGCCTTGGCCAGCAGCAGGAACGTGACGGGCCCGAGGATCACGGGGCGGGTGATCACGCCGGCGTCCTTGGCTTCGGTGAACTCGGCCAGCGGCTTCCTCGCGTCCAGCGTGAACTCGGTGTCCGGGCCGAGCTCTGGGACCAGGTAGTGATAGTTGGTGCCGAACCACTTCGTCATCTCCAGCGGCGTGGCGTCAGGGGTGCCGCGGGCCATGGCGAAATAGCGATCCAGGGCCCCGGCCGGGGTACTGGCATCCGGCGCCGCGACCACGTGCCGTTGCGGGATCGCGCCGAGCAGCACCGTCGTGTCCAACACGTGGTCGTAGAGGGAGAAGTCGTTGCTGGGGATCTCGCCGATCCCGGCTTGTCGCAGCTGGTCCAGCCGCTGCGCCCGCAGCTGGCGGGCGGCCTCGAGCAGATCGTCAGCGCTGATGCGCCCGGCCCAGTAGGACTCGATCGCCGTCTTCAGCTCACGACGCTCGCCCTGGCGCGGGTAGCCGTACACGGTAGAGCGGCTCGCTGATGAGGGCGCAGTCCCGGGAGAAGTCGAGGATGCGGAGTTGATGGATGTCATGGGGCTCTCCTTCGCGAGTCCATCCGCCTACTGGCCGTCGCTTCCCAAGCTCTCGATGCCCTGTGAGCTCAGGCGTCGAGCTCGTCCAGGGTCGGGGTGTGCGCCAACAACGTGCGCGTGTACTCCTGCTCGGGGTGGTCGAACACCCGGGCCGTCAGGTCGGCCTCGACGACCCGCCCGTCCTGCAGCACCATCACCCGATCGGCGATCGTGCGGACCAGCGCCAGGTCGTGGGTGACGAACAGCATCGAGATACCGCGTTCGTTCTTGATCCGGGTCAGCAGATCGGTGATGGAGCCCTGGATGGACACGTCCAGCGCGGAGGTGATCTCGTCGCAGATCATCACGTCGGGCTCGGCGGCCAGCGCTCGTGCGATGGCGACCCGCTGACGCTCGCCGCCGGACAGGCTGCCCGCCCGCAGCGACAGGATGCTCTCACCCAGTTGCACGGAGTCCAGAAGTTCTGCGGCGCGCGCCCGCGCGGCCTTGCCGGTCGCCAGCCCGAAGAGAGCGAGTGGCCGGCGCAGGATCTGCTCGACGGTTCGACGCGGGTTCAGCGACAGGTAGGGGTTCTGGAAGATGTACTGCACCCGCTTGCGCTCCGCGCGCGAGCGCCGCCGTGCCGACGGCGCCAATGGGGTCCCGGCCAGGTTCACCACACCGGTCCAGTCCTTGTGCAGGCCGCCCACGCACCGCGAGATCGTGGTCTTGCCCGAACCCGACTCGCCGACGAGGGCCACGATCTCGCGACGGGCCAGGTCGAAGCAGACATCGTGCACCACGTGGGATCGGCCGTAGTACACATTGAGATCCGTGACCGTGAGGACGATGTCCCGTTCGCGCTGTGGATCGGTATCGGTGACCAGCCGGTCGTTCAGATCCCACGGCGCCAGGTCGTCCACGCGCAGGCACCGCACGAGGTGTCCGGGGCCGACCTCCACCGGCTTGGGCTCGGTGAGCGTGCACTCTTCGATGGCGAAGACACAGCGATCGTGGAATCGGCACCCCTCTGGGCGGTTGCCCGGGGACGGGGCGCGACCAGGGATCCCGGTGAGGGCGAACGGGCGGTACAGGTGGGGGATCGCGTTGAGTAGCGCCCGCGTATAAGGATGTTGCGGCGCGGTGAAAACGTCGCGGGTGACGCCCTCCTCGACAAGCTGCCCGGCGTACAGGACCGCCACCCGATCGGCGATGTTGGCGACGACGGCCAGGTCATGAGTGACGTACAAGGCGGCCACGTTGAACCGCTCGCACAAGGTGGCGAGGGTCTGCAGCACCATCCCCTGGGTCGTGACGTCGAGCCCCGTCGTCGGTTCGTCGAGCACCAGCACGGATGGCCGGGGGAGGAACACCATCGCGAGGGCGACGCGCTGGACCTGGCCGCCGGACAACTGGTGCGGGTAGCGGGCCAGGAATGCGTCGTCGCCCGGCAGCCCAACCTCGGGAAGGATCTCGCGGATGCGTTCCTGGCGCTCCGCGGGGGTGCCGATCCGATGCATGTCCAGCAACTCCCGAAGCTGCCGCCCGATCCGCAGCGCAGGGTTCAGAGCCGAGCTGGGGTCCTGGGGGACGTAGCCCACCTCGACGCCTCGGATGGCGCGAACCTCGTCGGGGGTCATCGTCTCCAGGTCGTGTCCCGTGACCCGGATCTTGCCCCCCTCGATGACGGCACCGGCGCGGGCGTAGCCCAGAAGGGCCGTGCCCATCGTGGTCTTGCCCGAGCCCGACTCACCGACCAGGCCCACGATCTCCCCGGAGTGCAGGACCAGGTCGAGGTCGTCGACCACGTCGATGTCTGTGCCGGTCAGGCCTACGCGCAGGCCGTGCACCACGCAGATCGGGTCGTCAACCTGCACGTTCGTACGGTCGGTGCCGCTCATGGTGTCTCCTCAGCGTTCACGGGGTTCCCCCGTCGCTCACGCGTCTCGCCTCGTCGAGTAGGCCCCCAGGCCATCGGCCATCATGTTGGTGCCGACGGTGAACAGGGCGATGAGCAGGACGGGGGCCAGCACTCCCCAGGGCTGGACGAGTAGTCCGAGCCGATTCTCGTTGGTCATCTGCCCCCAGTCGGCGGCGCCCGGATTGGCGGCGAAGCCGAGGAAACCGATGCCCGCGATGATCCCGATCGAGTACGTGAGCCGCAGCCCGGCCTCGGCGAGCAGCGGCAGCGTGAGGTTCGGTCCGAGCTCGGTGGTGACGATGCGCCACTTGCGTTCGCCGATCGCCTCGGCGGCCGAGATGAAGTCGCGTGTCACCCATGACAACGCCACCCCGCGTGCGACCCGCGCGACACGTGGCGCGTGCGAGAGGCCCACGAAGGCCACGATCACCCATAGCGAGGGTGTCTTGACAGCGGACAGGACGAGGAGAGCGACGAGAATCTGCGGGAAGGCGAGGAGCACGTCGTTGGCCCGCATCGCGATCTCGTCGAACCATCCCCCCAGGTACGCCGAGACGACGCCGAAGGCGACGCCGATGACGACTCCGAGGACCGTCGCCAGCACCGCGGCGAGGAGGACCGAGCGCCCGCCGTACAGCACGCGGCTCAGCACGTCCTGGCCGAGGTAGTCGGTCCCGAACAACGACCCCTCCGCGGTAAACGGTCGACCGACGATGTCGTACTCGCCGTGGGGGGCGAACAACGGGCCGGCGAGGGTCAGCAGCACGATGAAGAGCGTCAGGGCCGCGCCGATCGCGATCCTGGGGCTGCGCGCCCAGTACAGGACTCGGCTCATGTCGTCTCCTCGCGCTCGTCGGGCTCACGTCCGCCGGTTCGTGACGACGTCTCCTCCCGTACTCGCCCTTCGTCGCGACTCACGCGACCATCGCCGTCCGCGTGCGAGGGGTGAGCAGAATCGACAGGCCGTCCGCGATGAGGTTCACGATCACATAGACGGCGGCGATGATCATGGCCAGCGCTTGCACCATCGGATAGTCCGAGTTGCGCACCGAGTCGACCAGGATGGCGCCCATCCCCGGGTAGTTGAAGAGGTACTCGACCAGGACGACCCCGCCGACCAGCCAGGCCAGCTGCAAGGCGGTGACCTGGACGGTGGGGACCAGGGTGTTCGGCAGCGCGTGACGCAGGAGGACCTTGGTCTCGGGGATGCCCTTGAGTCGGGCGAGTTCGACGTAGTCGGAGTCCAGGGTCTCCACCAGGTTGGCGCGCAGGATGCGTGTCAGGTAGGGCACGACCGCGATGACCAGCGTTGCGACGGGCAGGATCAGGGAACGCGGCTGCGTCCAGACGGCGTCGCCCACCGGTAGGGCGGTCACCGCAGGCAGCAGGTGGAAGACGCTCGTGGAGAACAGGGCCACCAGCAAGATGCCGGTGACGAACTCTGGCACCCCGGCCAGGGTGAGGGTCACCACCTGGATCACGTTGTCTGCTGCCCGGCCTCGGTATCGAGCGGCCAGGATCGACAAAGCGATGGACAACGGGATCATCACGATCGCGACGAGGAGCACCAGGAACGCACTGTTGAGCACTTTGTCGCCGATCAGTTCCGACACCGGTATGTCGTTGGCGATGGAGGATCCGAAGTCGCCGCGCAGGAGGTCTAACAGCCAGATCCCGTAGCGGACGAGCAAGGGCTGGTCCAAGTGCAGCGTCTCCTGGATCTGGGCGACACGTTCAGGACTCACGGCGTAGTCCTTGCCGAGGATGGCCCGCACGGGGTCCCCGAGGGCCGACGTCGCGAAGAACACGATCAGGGAGACGACCCAGAGCGAGGCGACGGCGGCAAGAACTCGACGCGCGATCCAGAAGGCCCACGCGCGGCCCGCCGAACGCCGCGTGGCCGAGTGGGCCTCGTCCGACGAGGACGGTTCGGGGGGGTCGGTCGTCTCGGTGCCAGGCGCGTCCGGCGACGTCACCGCGGGATCGTGGATCGAAGGTTCCATCATGACTTCCCGAGGGTGACGAGTTTGAAGCGGTACGACGACAGCGCCTGCTCGCGAGCGGGCACGAGACCGTGCACGTCCGCGCCGTAGCCGTCGACCTGGTTGGCGAACGCCCAGATGATGAATCCGCCGGTTTCATACTCGATCCGTTGCGCGTCCTGCATCAGCGTGCGGCGTCGCGCGGGATCGGTGCTGCGCCGGGCGGCGCCGATGAGGTCGGCGAAACGCGGGTCGGAGAAGTGGGTCTCGTTGTACGGAGACGTAGGCAGCGCGCACGCGATGGCCTGCGACAAATAGAGCCGGGTCGACCAGAAGTCCTGAGCGAACAGCCACGACAGGTACTGCGAGCCGTAGAAGACGCTGGAGTCGACCTTGTTGACGCGGACCTGGACGCCGGCCAGCGCCGCCTGCTGAACGAACAGGTTCGCGGACTCCACCCCGCCGGTCCCGACGGCGGTAGACGTGGTCAAGTCGACCTGGAGGCCGTCGTAGCCGGCGGCCTTGAGCAACGCCCGCGCCTGGTCGACGTCCTGGCGTCGCTGCGGCAGCTCGTTGCCGAGGTAATCGGGATCGAACGGTCCGTACAGGTCGTTGCCGAGCCGGCCGAACCCGCTCAACGCCTGGTCGATCATCTGCTGCCGGTCGACGAGCAGGCGCATCGCCTGACGGACCCGGACGTCCGCGAACGGCTTCTGGTCGACCCGCATCGTGAAGGGCACCCAGCCGCCCGACTCCGAGACGAGCGTGTTCGCGCCCTGTTCGTCGATGGTGTTGGCGAGATAGGCGGGCAGGTTGTCGACCGTCTGCACCTGCCCGGCGAGCAGCGCGTTGACCTTGGCGGCGTCGTCCGTGAAATCGATGATCGCCAGGGAGTCCACGAACGCGGGGCCGTCCCAGTAGTCGGCGTACCGCAGGAACCTGCTTCGGGAGCCCGGCACGAACTTGTCAAAGCTGAACGGTCCGGTCCCGACGGGCTTGTTCAGGTCGAAGTCGGCCGGGACGATACCGAGGGAGTATTGCGCGAGAAGTTGGTCGAGAATCGCGTGCGGCTCCTTCAGGACCAGTCGGTACGTGTGCTTATCGAGGGCGCGGCACGCGGCCAGGTCGATGATCGGTGCGACGTCGGACAGGTACGGTGCGGGGTTCTTGGGGTCGGCCATGCGTTCGATCGACGCCTTCACGTCCTGCGCCGTGAGGTCGCGTCCGTCGTGGAATGTCACCCCCTGACGGATCCGAAAAGTCCATTCGGTGGCGTCCGCGTTGTAGGACCTCTCCTCGGCCAATCCCGGCTCGATCTGGTAGTCGGGCGTAAACCGCAGCAGGGGCTCGTACAGATTCCTGACGCGCGCGATGTCCGGCAGCGTCACCGGGAAGTGGGGATCCAGGGTGTCCTTGAGGCTTCCGCCGGTCGCGCCGTGCGCCAGCTCCGTGTTGATGGAGTCAGACGCAGCAGAACAACTCGTCAAAGGAACCGTCGCGCAGCCGACCGCGACGGCAGCGCCCAGCTTGAACACCTGGCGACGGTTCACGGTCAGACCCGCCGCGGACGTTGCCGGCGATGTCGCAGAACACATAGAGATCACCTCCCACCTGTCGGGGGTTACCTAACCACGCGCCCCGTCCCAGGGCCGCCACTTCGGTCAAAGAACGCGCTCGCTGCGCCCTCAGTGTCGCGGCCATCGGTAGGGCTGGCGGGTTCGGCGGCAAAAATAGTCCGCTGGGCGCGTACGACGACCACTCGTCGAGCGTTGTCGGCTAGGCCTGCCACAATCTCCTGCGACCGGAGACCCAGACAGGGAAGTGACTGATGACGACGAGGACAGCGAGGCGCCGGGCCGACCGCGCGCGGGGCACGAGCGCGACGCGGTCCGGAGGCGCCGTGGGCGCGCCACGGAGGGTGAGGAGGCTTCGGAGACAGGCTAATCGGTCTTTCGTCCATCGCGTCGGTCGCCGCGGACTGCACTTCGACATCGCTCCCGGCGACCCCGCGCGGGTGCCGTTGCTGATGTTCAACGGGATCGGGGCGCCCTTGCAATTGCTGCAGACGTTCGTGGACCGGCTCGACCCGGCCATCGAGGTCATCCGGGTCGACCCTCCCGGAGTCGGCCGCTCCCCGGGCGCGCGCGGTCCGTACCGGATGGCGCGGCTTGCGCGCATGATCGACCAGGCGCTGGCGGAACTCGGCTACGACCAGGTCGACGTGCTCGGCATCTCCTGGGGCGGGGCGCTGGCGCAGCAATTCGCCTGGGCGGCGGGCGCACGCTGCCGCCGCGTCGTGCTGATCGCCACGGGCGTTGGCTACCCGATGTCTTCGGTCTCGCCGTCCGCGATGCGGCGCCTGGCCGACGTGAAAGCGAACCGAGGCAAGGGCGTGCTCGGCACGCTGGCTGGGGAGATGTATGGGGGGCAGGCCCGCCGCAACCCCCGGGCGGGCGCTGACGTGCTGCGGGTCCAGATGCTGTCGGTGCGGCCGTTCGGGTGGGGCTATCAGATGCTCGCGGGATTGGGCTGGACCAGCGCGTGGTTCCTGCCGTTGCTTCGCCAGCCGACCCTGATCCTGGCGGGCACCGAGGACCCGGTCGTGCCCCCGTACAACGGCCGGGTGGTGTCGGCCCTCGCCCGCCACGGCGAGCTGTACGTCTATTCCGGGGGTCACGTGGACCTGCTGGTCAACCCCAAGGAGGAGCTGCTACCGCAGATCGAGTCGTTCCTGGCCCGTCGCTGACGTCGCTGCCCGCCCTGAGCGCGGATTACGATGAGGCATGTCCATACTCGTCGCGACCACGTCTCTCGACCACGATCCCGCCGAGGTGTTCGCCTGGCACGAGCGCCCAGGGGCGTTCATCCGCTTGACGCAGCCCGGGTCCGGGCGAGTCGAGAAGGAGGCGAGCGACGGGTTGGCGGTCGGGTCGCGCGCCGTGTTGCGCATGGCGGTGCCGGGCACGCGCTTGCCGGGTCTACCGCCGGCCGGCCTGCGGTGGGTGGCGCGGCACACCTCATACGATCCGCCGCGCGGGTTCACCGACGTGATGGAGTCCGGACCCTTCGCGAGCTGGCGCCACGAACGGGACTTCGCCGCACGCCGCGATGGGGGCGAGGCCGGGGGCGGGGGTGGGGGCACGACCCTGACCGAGACGGTGACGTACGAGCTGCCGCGAGCCGCGCGCGTTCCTGGGGTGGGTCGCCTCGCCGAGCACGAGATTCGCGCGAGGCTCCGGAGCATGTTCGCCTACCGGGGGCGGGTCCTGGCCGGGGATCTCGCCTTCCACGCAGCGCACCCGGGGCCGCCGCGGACCGTCGCGATCACCGGGGCCTCGGGCCTGGTCGGCACG
>CAJDVG010000062.1_pt2 | contig 20069 bp, 18 predicted proteins | sample 7391321 | NCBI WGS metagenome assembly CAJDVG01 (sample SAMEA7055706, study PRJEB34461) | soil metagenome | biome: terrestrial ecosystem; feature: Peninsula; material: soil | place: Antarctica | collected 2016
ACTCGCTCTACCAGGAGCTTTGCTCATCCCGTCCGACCGACACGCGCCCGCGCCCAGACAGATCCGCCACCTGCAAGGGTTGGAAAAGGCTCCCGGAGACGACCAGGCCTTGATCCATGGGAGCGAGCGCAAGTGCAGCGAAGGTCGTGGCCGGCAAGGAGTTCGCAGGTGTTAAAGCTGCGCTAGCGGATCCTGTCGGTCCCGTAAAAGGATGGCCAACGACAGAGCGTGGACCTCAGCGTCAGCGTGCTTTGACCAACGCGATCGCGAACTCCAACGTGACCTGCTCGGACACCAAGACACCACCGGCCTCCATCGCGGCGTTCCAGGTCAGGCCCCAGTCCTTGCGATTGACCCTGGCCGCGCCCTCGAAGCCGTACCGATCATTGCCGAACGGGTCGACCGCAGAGCCGTTGAATGCGAAGTCCATGGTGATCGGGCGGGTCACGGCTTTGATCGTCAGGCCGCCGATGACCCGCAGAGTGTGATCGTCGCGCGCCGTCACCGACGTGGACCGGAACCTGATCGTCGGGTACGTGCTGGCCACGAAGAAGTCGTCTCCACGCAGGTGATCGTCACGGTCGCGGCTTCGCGTGTCCACCGAGGACACTTGGATCGTCAGCGAAATCTCCGCGTCGGCCAGGCCAGGAGAGGTCGTCGCCACGCCGACGAAGTCGCTGAACGTCCCGCGGACCTTAGTGACCATCGCGTGTCGGGTCACGAAGGCGAGCTCGCTGTGGACGGGGTCGATGGTGTAGCTACCGTTCAAGTCCGACAGCCCACTCATGCTTCTCTCCCGCAGTGGCTTTGGGCCGTGCCCACCCAGGTTCTCGTGAGTACGGTGGCAGCCGACCCGAATGCCCGAGTCTGTCGTTGCCCAAGTCCGACGATGCCCCCGACGGTGATCCCACGTGCGTGTTGGTGACGTGCGTGCCGTTGACGTGTCACCAAAATGATACGGAGCCAAGGTCGCGCGTCCAACTCGACGTCGGTCCGTGCCCAACCACGGACGCGCCGCTGCTCGTTCGCACGTGATGCCCCACGCTTCCCGTGCGCCCCGCGGCGCCTTCCCCGTGTGAGAGCGTGGTGTGTGTGGACACTGATGCCGTACTCCAGCTCCTGAAGGACGTGGCCACCGAGGTCATCACACCGCGATTCAGAGACCTGGAGCGCGGCGACATCATGGAGAAGCGGCCCGGCGACCTGGTCACCATCGCCGACCGCGAAGCCGAGGAACTCATCACGCAAGCGCTGCTCGCGCACGACCCGAACGTGCTGGTCGTCGGCGAGGAGGCCACGAGCGCCGACCCGAGTTTGCTAGCTCACCTGCAGCTCGCCGACCACGCCTACACCGTCGACCCCATCGACGGAACGAGAAACTTCGTCCACGGTCGCACGGCCCACGCGGTCATGGTGGCCGAACTGCGCTCGGGTGAGACGGTGCGGGCCTGGATCTGGCAACCGGAGCTCAAGCACTCGTACGTCGCGGAGCGTGGCGCGGGGGCCTTCGCAGACGGCGTGCGGCTCGGGCCCGCTTGGGCCGGATCTCCCGACCCTGGGACCTTCGACCCGTCGCAGCTGCGGGTGATCACGAGCAGGCCCGCGTACGAGGGAAAGCGAGGTGGACTCACGCTCGGCTCGACGGCGTGGTGCTGCGGCGTGGACTATCCGTGGTTGGCCATCGGGGATGTCGACGCGATCATGTACTCCAACACTCTCCCGTGGGACCACGCCCCCGGTTCGCTGCTGGTCGAGGAGACCGGCGGAGTGGTCCGCCGCGCCGACGGCACCCGGTACACGCCGGGCCGGACAGGTTCCGGTGGACTGCTGGCGGCCGCGTCGGACGACGTGTGGAGCGTCATCGCCGACCGGGTGGGGGTGCTGTTCCGCTGAGTGCCTCGGATGCCCGCGCGACGATGGGTCGTACCGACGCCTCCGCCGTCACCGACGCGTCCGCTGTCACCGACGCTTGCCTCCTGGACGTCGAGCCGGTCGAGGGCGTGATCTTTGACCTCCACTCGACCCTGCTGGACGGCGGGGACGCCCACCACTGGCTGGCGGCCGCTTGGGCGCGGCTGGCTCGCGCGGGCTCACCCGAAGACCCCCAGGAGCTCGGCGACACCCGCGCGGCAGAGCTCGTCGCCTATCTCGACCGCATCTGGGAGAACACCCGCGACGTCGACCCGGGCAGCCGCAGAGACCTCGACCCGGGAACGCACCGACGGGTGTGGGAGAAGTCCATGGCCCACTTCGGCCTCGACGACCCCGACCTCGCGGACGCGCTCTACGACACCCTGATCTGGCAATGGACCCCATACGAAGACACCCTGCCGCTGCTGCGCGCTCTGCGGGAGCGTGGGATCCGGGTCGTGGTGCTGTCCAACATGGGCATCGACGTCGACGCCCTGCTCGACCAACGGGGCATCACGGCTCAGGTGGACGGGGTGGTACTGAGCTACCGCATCGGGGGAGTCAAACCCCACCCCGAGATCTTCGAGAAGGCCCTGGCGCTGCTCGCGGTGCCGCCCGAGCGCGCGTTGATGGTCGGCGACACGTGGCAAGACGACGGCGGCGCCGCCAGCCTCGGTATCCGCACGTTGATCCTGCCGCGCACCCACGGCCCGATCCACGGACTCGGCCTCGTGCTGAGGACGATCGCGCGCTGACCCGCCACCTCGAAGCGCGCACCGCTCCGTCGACTCACCGGAGGTCCAGCTCATGGCCGGTGAACTCCTCCACCTCGACGAGAGGCCCCAACGCGGCCACGTCCGCCGGATCGATATCGCCGGGCCTCACGGCGCGCGCTGCGGCCCCCGCCCAGGCGACCCCGCGCCGGACGAGCTCTTCCCACGGATCGCGGTTCAGTCCAATTGAGACGGCCGCCGCCAGCGCGTCACCCGCGCCGAGGGCGTCCCCCGCCTCCTGCCGTGGCAGCCAGGCACGCAACATCGGCCCGTCCTCGGGTACCACTAAGACGCCCTGCGCCCCCAGGATGACGATCACCGCGCCCGCGCCGATGCGCTGCAACTCGCGAGCGCCCTCGACGGGGCCCTGTCGGCCCGTCGCCGCTCGCAGCTCGGCCAGCGTGGGTTTGACCACGTCGGCGGATGCATCGGCCGCCGCGATCAGGGCCACCCCGCCGGCGTCGACGATCGTGGCGACGCCGTGCGCGCGGGCGAGGCTCATGATGCTCACACACGTGTCCGAGGCGGAGCCGACCGGCATCCGACCCGAGACCACAAGCGCGGTCGCGGGGCCGAGGATCAGCGGCTCAACGCTGCCCTGGAGCTGTTCCCACTCGAGCGTCGACACCGTAGGGCCGGGTTCTGCGAACCGGGTCAACGCGCCCTCGTCGGGAAAAACCGTCACGATCCGACGCGACGATTCGCGCACGTCGGTGAACAGGTGCGGCACGCCCCGATCGGTCAGGTCGGCGAGGATCGTCTGGCCGGCAGGACCTCCTGCGAAGCCGGCCGCGAGCGACGCGTGGCCCATCGAGGTGAGAACCGAGGTGACGTTGACGCCTTTGCCCCCGGCGCGTGCCCACATCCGGCGCACGAAATGCACCTCACCCCCGGTGAGCCGCTCCACCTCGTACCAGATGTCCAGGACCGCGTTGGGAGTCACGGTGACGATCATGTGAAGCTCCCCGAGGTCGGCGGCGCTGCCGAAGCAACCGGACGCGACGTTTGGGCCAGACCGATTGCTGTTTTGTGGCAGTTTACGCCCCGCGACCTCGACGGACGCGGCACTCCGCCCAGATAGCTCCTGAAATCACCCAGGTCAGAGCGTCCGCCCGCCCGCCAGCCCGCCCGCGTCGAAGCGGTGAGACGATGAGGCTATGCCTTCGTCTCGCGACGTCCCGACGATGCGAGCCGCGTGTTCTCAGCCGCCGCCCCGGCTCGGCGATCTCGTCGACGCCGATGCGGCAGGGCAGGAGCTGCGCCGCGCCGCTCGAGTGGACGCCACCAAGGACATCGCCGTCCGCCTCGGGATCGGGTTGTTGGCCTGCGGCGCACTTTTTCTCGCCGCATCCCTGTTCCTCTACGAATCACCCACTCCCGCCACCGGCGCACTGGCGACGGTTCTGGTGATTCTGATGTGCGTGGCCGTGCCGCTCCGGCCCTATCGGGCTGCGCTTCGCGACGCCCCCGCCCTGCGTCCCGGCGTCGTGGTGGCCGTCCCGGCACCCGGCCGCATCGTCGTACGCACCATGTCCGGTGTGTGGGCTTGGACCTACCGGCGGCGGATGGGCATGCGCGAGCTGAGTCGCGGCGAGAGGGTGTGGTGCACTGGCCGCGGCCAGCTGGCGCAGGCTCCCACGCTCGTCGTGTCAAGCTCCGTGCGAGGTCGCGACCACGTGTTGTGGCCCACTCGGGACAGGAACTGCCGGCGCGAGCCCGATCCGCAGACCGATCGAGATGACGAGGCCCCGATCTCCTACGACGACGAGTTCGATTCCTGACCTTGCCGGTTCGGGCTGACGAACGGGGCTGGCGACCGGGGCCGGCACGGTCCGGGCCGGACGTAGGCTGACCGTCGGGGGACGGGAGCGAAGGGAGAGCCGGGTGAACGCTGCGTCTGGGCACGTCGCTCGGGGACGCCGGGGACCCAGCGCGCGGCGGGTCGCGGCCAGCCTCGCTTTCATTCTGGCCTGCGCCACCCCCGCCGCAGGCTCGTCCGCCGCAGCTGCGCCGGCTCTCGCCTCCTCGACGGACGCCCGGCGCACATCCGTACCGGCCGATGAGTCCCCTCCCCCCGAACCGCTCACCGTCGCCGTGGCACCGGAAGTCGGACCGAAACAGGACCAGAGCGCGCGGCGCGAACCGGTCCGCTTGGACGCCGCGGTCTACCGGCCCGCGGACGCGGGGAAACACCCGACGGTTCTGCTCGCCCACGGTTTCGGCGGCAGCCGCGCGGACTCCGACGAGGCCGCGCGCGAGCTGGCAGCGCACGGATATCTCGCCGTGGCGTACTCGGCACGCGGTTTCGGCGCGTCCGAGGGCCTCGTGCACCTGGACGACCCGGACGTGGAGGTCGCCGACGCCCGAGCGGTGATCACGGCGATCGCGCAGCGCGACGACGTTCAACTCGACGCTCCCGGGGACCCGAGAGTGGGGGTGTCGGGCGCGTCGTACGGAGGCGCGCTGGCGCTCATGCTCGCCGGCTCAGACCCTCGGGTGGACGCGGTCGTGGCCGCGGCGACGTGGAACGACCTGGCCTCCGCGTTCTACCCCAGCAGCCTCGTGGGCGTCGACACGACCCCGGCGGCCCTCGACCCGGACGCCGTGCCAGGCGTGCTGAAACGTCGCTGGCTGTCGGCCACCGACCCGGCCGCCACGCCTTGCGGGCGGTTCGAGCCGACGCTGTGCGCCCAGTTCCTCAGCGCCGGCGCCTCGACCCGACCGCCCCCTGCGGCGCTGGTCAGCGAGCTCCACCGGCGCTCACCCGCGGTCACCAACGAGCGCGTCACCGCCCCGACGTTGCTCGTACAGGGCCTGCAGGACTCACTCTTCGGGCTGGATCACGCCGACGCGAACGCCCGACAGATCGCCGCCGCCGGGACGCCGGTGGCGGTGCGCTGGTTCGAGGGCGGGCACGACGGGGGCGCGGTCCCGAGCTCCGCGGAGACGCTGCTTCCCTGGTTCGACCGGTACCTGCGCGACGACTCCGCGAACGCGGGGGAGCCCGAAAGCGAGCGGCGTCGACGCGCGCTGCCCGTCTCCGGCTTCACCACCACAGCCCCCGCATTTCGGCGCGGCGCCACGCCTCGCGTCATCGACGCGCCTCGCTACCCCGGGCTCTCCGCGATCGGCGCTTCGCCCGAGGCGGCGTCGACCGGTCTCGAACGGGAGCCACGCTCGTTCGCCGACGCCCCGACGGGCACCCTCCTGTCCCCGCCGGGCGGCGACCCGGCCGCCACCGTCACCCTGCCCGGCCTCGGCCGGTCGATGGACGGCGCGCCGGCCTCGGGCGAGCCCATGTCGGGCGGGGCGGCGAGCAGCGCAACGGTGGTCGATCCGCTGAGCGCCGCCGCGTACGCGCTGGCCGCGCTCCCCGGACAGAGCGTCGCGTTCGACGCCCTCCCGGGGGAGACATCTCTCACCGTCGTCGGCGCGCCCCGCGTGCGCCTGACGGTCACGTCGAGCGCCACCGACGCCACGTTCTTCGTCTCCATGTGGAAAGTGGTCGCCGGGACCCCCTCGTCCCCGCGCCGCCTGGTCGCTCCCGTCCGGGTCGCGACGCGGCCCGGAGTACCCACGACGGTCGACGTCGCGTTGCCGGCCGGGACCTACACGATGGAGCAAGGCAGCACGTGGAGGATTCTCGTATCGGCCACGGACGCCGCCTACGCCACCCCCACCGACGCCCGCGTCTACCGGGTGGCGCTCGCGGGCTCGGATCTGCTGCTGCCGGTCGTACCCTCCGCGAAGGAGGTGGCGCCCCCACCCGACGGCGAGACCCGGGCCGTGGTCACCGCCCTCCTGGTGGCCGTGCTGACGGTCGCGGCCGCGGGGCTCGCCGCGTGGACTCGGGGACGCCGCCGGGACGCCGCGGGGACGCGCGAGGACCTCGCGAACGTCCCTCTGACGGTGGAACACCTCGTAAAGACCTACGCAGACGGGCACCGCGCGGTCGACGACGTGAGCTGGGCCGCGCAACGCGGGCAGGTCGTCGGGCTACTCGGACCCAACGGCGCCGGAAAGACCACCACGATCCGGATGATCGCGGGTCTCATCCGCCCCGATTCCGGGGAGGCCCACGTGTACGGACGGCCCCTTCGGCCCGGATCACCGGCGCTCGCAGAAGTGGGGACCCTCATCGAAGGACCCGGGTTCCTCCCGCACCTCACCGGCCGGGAGAACCTGCGCGCCTACTGGGCCGCGACGGGACGGCCCGCCGACGAGGCGAACCTCGACGAGGCGCTGGGGATAGCCGCGCTCGGCAACGCCATCGAGCGCCCGGTGCGCTCCTACAGCCACGGCATGAAACAGCGGCTCGGGATCGCCCAGGCGATGCTCGGGATGCCCGACGTGCTGATCCTGGACGAGCCCACGAACGGTCTGGACCCGCCGCAGATCGCGGCGATGCGGCCGGTCTTGCGCGAGTACGCGCGAAGCGGCCGAACGGTCGTCGTGTCGAGCCACCTGCTCGCAGAGGTCGAGATGACCTGTAGCCACGTCGTGGTCATGCACCGCGGTCGGGTCGTCAGCGCGGGCGCCGTCGCAGACCTGGTGGAGAGTTCGGACACCACGGTCGTGGAACTCGGCGGAGACACCGCGGCAGCGCGGCGCGTGGCGGGAGCCCTGCGGGCCGGTTCGCGGCGCAGGTTCCGTCGCGCCGAGGGTCTGACGGGCCTGCGTTCGGTCCAGGTCGACGCAAACGCCGAGCCGCTGCGGATGATCGTGGTGGCTGACGCGCCCCGGGCCGACGTGGTCGCGGCGGTGGTCGCGGCGGGCGGGGACGTCGTCAGCGTCAGCGGGCGGCGCCACCTGGAGGAGGTCTTCCTCGGCGTGATTGCCGCGGACGACGTGGAGGCGGGCAGGACCGTGCGACCACGATGACGCCCACGAACTCAACGCCCACGAACTCAACGCACGCGAATTTAACGCACAGGACGACGCCCACGATGTCCTCGTCGCCCCTCGCCTGGCGGGTGGAGGCTCGCCGCCAGGTGGGCCGGCGCCGGACGTCCTGGTCGTTCGGGCTATTGCTGGCGCTGCCGGTCGTTCTGGTCGGCGCGTTCGCGCTCGGCGATAAGGGCACCGGAGGAACGCGTCTGGTCGACCTCGCCCAGGAGGGGTCGGCCAACTTCACCGTCTTCGCGCTGTTCGCCTCCTCCGAATTCCTGCTGGTCATCCTCGCCGCGCTGTTCGCGGGCGACGCCCTGCCGTCGGAGGCGTCGTGGTCGACGCTGCGCTACCTGCTCGCCGCCCCCGTCACCCGCGCCCGGCTGCTGACCAGCAAGCTCGTCGTGTCCCTGGCGACCACGGGGCTGGCGGTGCTGCTGCTCCCTGCGTGGTCGCTGCTCGTCGGAGGGGTCGCGTACGGGTGGGCGCCTTACACCGGCAGCGGCGGCCTGACCCTGTCGTGGGCCGAGTTCCTGCCCCGGCTGGCGCTCGCCTTAGCGCTGATCGCGGTCACGTTGGGGCAGGTGGTGGGCGTCGCGTTCCTGATCGGCACGCGGACCGATTCTCCGCTCGCGGCGGCCGGCGGCGCGGTCCTCGTGACGATCCTGTCCGCGATCCTGCAGTCCATCGACGCCCTGGGCGACCTGCGGCACGGCCTGCCCATGGCGTATTCGCGGTCCTGGGTCCAGGCCCTGTCCCCCGAGATCGGCTGGACGGACCTGCAGCGGGGCGCCGCCTGGTCGCTGCTTTACACGGTGCTCACGCTGGCCGCCGCGTACTGGATGTTCGCCCGCAAGGACGTCCTCTCATGATCGCGTCCTCCCACCCCGTGGCCAGCACCGAGGCGTGCGGAAACTCACCCCGTGGCCCTATGTCATGATGCAGAGCCGCAGTGGTACGACTGGGGTGCACACGACGAGAGGCGAGGCATGAGAGTCGCGGTCAAGTACGGAGCCTTCGGCAAAGAGCCCGTCGTGAACGAGGATGGGGAGCTGATCGGCCAGTCCGCCGGCGCCGGGATCACGCTGGTCCGGCGGCTGCTGAAACTCTTCGACGACCCGATCCTGGTCGGCTCGCAGACCCGCCGCTGCGATGGCTTCGACATGATGCCGCTGCAGTTCATCGACGCCGAGAACACGGTCGTCATCAACATGGACATCATCGACTCGATCGCCGTGTGGCAGACCCTGCACACGTCCGGCGCCGAGCCGAAGCTCATGAACTTCGAGTGGCGCAACCCGTCGATGTACCACCACCGCGTCAACTTCGCGGCCATGGGCCTGTCGTTCGCGATGTTCCCCACCTTCTGCAACTCGGGCCGCACCGCCGCCGAGGTGCGCGAGGTCGTGCACAAGTGGACCATCCAACCCCTGGCGGAGAAGGCGAAAATCGTGTGGGCCAACCTCGGCGTGCACGTCGAACGTGTGCAGCCACGCATGGTTGCACCGGTCCCGGTGGTCCTCTACCCGGCGATCTCCCTGGATTCCCGCAAGCAGCCGCAGGTGTTCCTCGACGTCGTCGACCGGGTAGCGCGCCGGACGCCGATCCGCGTCGAGGCCCGTCTGCATGAGTCCTCGCTGATCAGCGGCAAGGCGATGGATCTGTCGCGCCGCGACTACGCCTGGGTGGGTCCCCTCACCTCCACCCGCGAGGAGTACTGGGACGAGCTCGCCCGCACGACCGCGTTTCTCGCCACCGCGCGGGAGGAGTCATACGGGCTGGAGTACGTGGAGGCGATGCTGGCCGGCGCCATCGGAGTGTTCCCCGAGCTGCCGTGGGCGAAGGCGTTGGTCCCGCAGGGGTATCCGTTCTTCTACCGCACCCACGACGAGGCCGAGAAACTGTTGCTGGACGCGGTCACCGACCCGGACGCCCGTCGCCAGGAGCTCGACCGGCTCGTCGGCGGCTCGTTCTCCGACTGGATCCGCTCCGCCCACAATGACGACGACTTCGAGCGCGCCATCGTCCAGCACGTCCGGGAGTGGTTCGGCTTCTGAGCGAGCGCGGTTGGTGCCGAGCGCGGTTGCCAGCGTCAGGGGTTCGCCCGTCCTGCCGATGGGCTCCCAAGGCTCCGACGAGGTCGAGGTGACGGATGAGCGCGGTGACGGCGAGCATTCTCGTGGGCGCCAAGAACCGCGTCGACCTGGGGATCCAGCCGCGCTGGATCCTGTTGCTGCACGAGGCGCAGGGGTACGCCTGGCATCTGCTGCGGCTCCAACTGTCGAGCGGCGACGCAGCAGGCGGCCCGGCCGTGAGCCTGCTGGAGAAGGGGCCGCCCGGCACGCGGCCCGGCCTCGACGCACCGCCCGGCATCCTCTGGCGGGCCACCCCAGACGGCGATCTGGTCGGTGAGCTCGCCCTGCTTCTCCATCTGCACTGCCTGCACACCCCGGAAGTCCTCTCCGCCGTCCGGCGGGTCGAGCCTCTGTCTCGGCGCCGGGTGGACCTCGACGGCCTGAGCGAGGCCCAGCGCGGTGACCTGCGCCACGGCATCCGCATCGCCCGAGAAACCGGGGGCCGCCTCTATCTCGCAGCGACCGTGCTCGCCGGGAGTCGCCTCACGGAGGAAGGCCTGCTCGCTCTCCCCGAGTGGGAGATCAACCTCGCCACCACCGTGCTGTCCCGTGACTGGGTGCGGATCGACGCGGGTCACCTGGAAGTGACCGACTACCGCACCGACGCCGCTCCGCCCTGGGCGGACGACAGCGAGCAGCGCGAATGGGCCGATCCAACCGGTCCAGACGGCGCAGCTAGCGACGACGACGACGGCGGCCTCGACCGACGGACCGCGGAGCCCCGGTCGACGTCGGCGATCCGCCAGCGCGTACAGCGCCGCGAACGAGAGCTGGAGGAGATGGCGCGTCAACAGGGCATGCCCGAGGCACCACCTACGCCGTCGCCGACCTGGCTGGACGGCTTCTTCAACGAGGCCTGACCCCGGATGCGCCGCGACGCGGGCTGCCGACCAGGTGTGCGTCGACGATGCCGACCGCCTGCATGAGGGCATACATCGTCACCGGTCCCACGTACCGAAAGCCGCGGCGGCGCAACTCTTTCGCGAGCGCGACCGATTCTGTTGAGCTGGTGGGAATGTCCGCCACGGTGAGGGGTGCGATGGCTTCCGTCGGTCGGAACGACCACACCAGATCCACCAGCCCCCGGTCCTCGCGGAGCGTGACCGTGGCGCGCGCGTTGGCGATCGTCGCGAGAATCTTGGGACGGTTGCGGATGATGCCGCTGTCGGCCAGGAGCCGGGTGATATCCGCCTCGCCGAAATCTGAGACGCGGTCCGGGTCGAAGCCCGCGAACGCCGCTCGGAACGCCGGACGGCGTCGCAGGATCAGCTCCCATGAGAGGCCGGCCTGGAATCCTTCCAGGCAGATGCGTTCGAACAGGCCCAGCTCGTCGCGGACCGGCATTCCCCATTCGGTGTCGTAGTAGTGACGCAGCAGCTCACTCCCCTCCGCCCAGGCGGGACGCGCGAGCTCAGCGGGCCGTGCGTTGCAGCCATCGTTCATAGGCGGATCTCAGCAGGGTGAGGGGCGATGCGAGAACAGTGACGCTGCACGTGTGTGGACGACCGCGACACGGGTTGACGCTGTGGACGACGTCGCGTGACTCCGCCTCACGGCTGGGGACGCATCGACGTCCAAGGGCGCGAGATGTCGAACCAACGACCGGTGATGCGCTGGGGCTCCAGCACGACCACGTACTCCTTGACCGTGGGCACCCATGGACGCAAGCGCATCTGGTCGACCCACCGGGCCTTGTCGCGGTCCATCTCTTTGGCCAGGGCGCGCACCACCACGCTGACCGCGTGGCGATCCGTCACCTCGTCGACCTCGAAGACGACCTCACCGTCACCCAGGATGCCGGACAGCTTGCTCCCGGTCGCGGTGCGGAAGACGATCTGGTCTTGGTGCACGGCGTAGTTGATCGGGGCGATATCGAGGTGGGTGCCTAGCCGGTACGCGATCCGCCCGAACTCCAGACGACGCAGCACCTCCCAGCAGCCGTCCTCGTCGAGGTGCGTCACTGGGGTCACTGTGGGGATGCGTCCCGCACCAGCGTTGCTGTCCGTCATGGATCCTCCTCATTCTTTGCCGCGCCCCGGTAGAGGCGCGCCACGCACAGCCTACGAAGACCGCGCCGCGCACGGGAACCACATTCGGGTCAATGACCGGTCCGATGGGGCTCATTGACCCGCCGAGCGTGGCGCGGGTCACCACCCCGCGCGTCGCCGCACCCGTACTCTGGGCAGATCGACGCGTCCCCGACGCTCGGTGCCGCCGGACACTGGCCGACATCTGGCGGATGTGTCAGCGTGGCAACGCGAAAGGCTGTGTACGTGCCACCTCTCTGAATCGGCACCGTCGGCGACCAAACAAGGAGTTGGACATGACCTCCTGGGCGCAGGACGCGATCTGGTGGCACGTGTACCCGCTCGGATTCGTCGGCGCCGAGCAGGAATTGGCCACTTTGGCCGGCGGGTCGGAGCCGTCGGTCCTGGCGCGCGCGATCGAGGGCAGCGTGGTCCGGCATCGCCTGGACGCGCTGTTCCCCTGGCTGGACTACCTCATCGAGCTCGGGTGCAACGGCCTGGCGCTGGCGCCCATCTTCGCCAGCGCGTCGCACGGGTACGACACGTTGGACTTCTTCACCGTGGATCCTCGGCTCGGCGATGAGACGGATCTCACGCGGCTCATCGAGGCGTGTCACGGTCGCGGGATACGGGTCCTGCTCGACGGGGTGTTCAACCACGTCGGCTGGGCGAACCCCGCGTTCCAGCGGGTGCTCGCGACGGGTCCGTCCGCGCCGGAGGCACCGTTGTTCCGGCTGCGTTGGCCCGATGGGCCGTGGCAGCCGGGGGTCATGCCCGCTTACGACACCTTCGAGGGGCACGGGGGGCTCATCGCCCTCGACCACGACGCACCGGCTGTGGTGGAGTTGGTGGCCGAGGTCATGACGCACTGGCTCGACCTCGGCGTCGACGGCTGGCGCCTCGACGCGGCGTACGCCGTGGACGTGGACTTCTGGGCCCGGGTCCTGACCCGCGTACGGGCGAGGCACCCGGAGGCGTACATCGTGGGCGAGGTCATCCACGGCGACTACGCGCAGATCGTGGCGAGCAGCGGCATGGACGCGGTCACCCAGTACGAGTTGTGGAAGGCGTCCTGGAGCTCGCTCAACGACGCGAACTTCTGGGAGCTCGACTACGCCCTGGGCCGCCACAACGAGTTCCTGGACCACTTCATCCCCTACACCTTCGTCGGCAATCACGACGTGACCCGCATCGCGAGCAAGCTGACGGACCCGCGCCACGTCGCGCACGCCGTCGCGATCCTTGCCACCGTCGGCGGCACTCCGGCCATCTACTACGGCGACGAGCAGGGGTATCACGGCGTGAAGGAGGATCGGATCGGCGGCGACGATCAGGTACGACCTCGCTTTCCCGAACTCCCGGAGCACCTGTCGGAGCTCGGGCGCGACATGTGGGAGACGCACCGCGCGCTCATCGGACTGCGGCGGCGGCACCGCTGGCTGCATACGGCGCGCACCGCCCCGGTGCACCTGACGAACACGCAGTACGTCTACGCGGTGACGCCCAGCGCCGAGGAACTCCTGGGCGGGGCCGAGGGGCGACTTCTCGTGGCGCTCAGCATCCAGGACGGTGAATGCTCGCTTCCCGCGCCGGGGGCGCAGGCCGTTGTGGCGGGGCTCGGTCGGTTGGTGTCGTCGGCCGCACGCGGGGCCGGTCGCAGTCAACCCGCCGATGACCGCGTGATCCTGCCGGCGCACGGGTGGGCGGTGCTGGCCGGCCCCCACCCCGCTCCCAGCCAGGGCGCGAGCCGACAGGACCTCTGAGGCGTGCCGACGCGCGCGAGCGACCCGACGTCGGAGTCCTCCCCGGCGAGCACCCCCGGCCTGATCACGGAGCCGCTGTCGGCCGGGACCCCAACTCTGGAACTGCCGCCGGACTTCGCGTCAGCCCTCTCCGTGGCCATCGCGCGCCGCGGGCTGAGCCTCGACGCCCTGCGCAGCGCGCTCAGGCAACGAGACCACCAGCTGTCCGTCGCGACGTTGAGCTACTGGCGCTCGGCGCTGCGACGGCCCGAACGGGCCTCGTCGTTCGCGGCCCTGACCGAGCTGGAAAAAATCCTGGGTCTTCCGCCCGCAGCACTGGTCGGGCGGCTTCCCCGACGCGACAACGCAGCCCCGCGCGACCCCGCCGCCGTGCTCGCGATGGCCCGCTCGGCTGTCCCGGTGGCCGATGACGCCGAGGGGTGGGGTCTGTCCTTCGACGATGGGCTGCGGCGCATCTCCTACCACGACACGATCGAGATCGACGAGTCGGGCGCCCACTGCCACCGGAGCATCAGGATGCTCGTCCGCGCGACCCGCGACGGCGCCGATCGCTTTCCGGTGGGGTTCGTTGAGGAGGGCAAGGGCGAGGACCGGGACAAAGGCGGGGACAAGGGCGAAGACAACGTCTGTGCCGTGACGGCGATCTCCGGCTGCCACGTCGGTCGGTGCCTCGGACCCGTCCGGCACCCGGCCGGGCCGGACCTCGCGGGCCGGTCCCTGGAGCGACTCACCCTGACGGAGATGCTGTTGGACACGCCTCTGCTCGTCGACGAGGCCGCGATGGTGGAGTACGACGTCCTGTCGGCTGGGCGGGGGGCGCGATCGGAGCGTTGGGAACGTGCGCTGTTGCACGATCTGCCGCTGTATTCGCTGACCTTGCGGTTCCATCCCGAGCGGGTGCCGACGTCGGTGGAACGGTACGAGCGACCCGTGGGCACCGAGCGCGAGCGTGTAGCCCCGGTGCTGGTGACGTCCCCCACGGTGACCGTCCTGTATACGGATCTGACGCCCGGCGTTGTCGGGGTGGCTTGGCGCTGGTGAGTTCCTAGATCGCTGCCGCGGGCTGCGACGTGAGAGAAGCCGTCCGGACGGACCCGGGGCGTAGCTCCGGAGGGCGAGCGTGACTCAGGAGGGGTAATCCGAGATGGCGTACGCCGCGCCCGCCGTCAGCGCCGTCACACCGACCACCGCCGGCCAGGCGCCGATCTTCTTGGCGAGCGGGTGCGAGAGCGCGAAGGACGCCACGTAGAGCGCACCGAGACCACCTGCTTGCCCAGGACCGCCGCGCGCGAGCCAGGTGCGCCCCGCGTACAGGCCGGCGGCGCCGAGGATCACGCCTCCCAGAGAGCGCACCCCGCTTTCTCGGGCCACCAGATAGCCGCCGATCAGGCCGAGCGCCGTGATGGACGCCGTGCTCACCTGGGTCGGATCTCGCAATTCCACAACGGTCATGGGCCGATCGTACGACCCCGGGCGAGGCCCGGAAGGCCCTCCGTCTGGTCGGTGACGTCGGTCGCACGCGGCACAGGCCCGAGTTGCCCGCCCGATCCGACGAGAGGACGCGACCGGCGGATCCGTCACGAGCGCCAACGCGTAGCTGTCGCAGTATCCTTGGACGACCCGACGGGGCTTTCCGTTGGCGCTGATTCGATCGGCGCCGGCCCCAACCGGCGCGCGCGAGCTGCGACATCTCCAGGCCCGCTCCGACGAACATCGGGGGTCGGCCTTATCGGTCGATAGAGCTACTGTGTGGGCGGAACGTCCACGGACAGAAGGACGCAGCGGCGAGACCGCGGCACGGGAGGCACCCATGTTCCCTACCGAACGCACCCTAGAGCTGGGCGGCGCGAAGCTCAGCGTGATCGATTACGGCGGGAGCGGTCCGGACATCCTGCTCGTGCACTCGCCCGGCTATTGCGCGCCGGCGTGGGACTTCGTCGCGCGTGAGCTCGCCGGGCGGGCGCATGCCTGGGCGCTGGACCTCCCCGGACACGGGCACAGCGGCGGAAGCCTGGTCGACGCGGCGAGCACTCGGCAGCTGATCGCGGACGTCGTGGCGGCGCTCGAGCTGGACCGCCCAGTGCTTGCGGGTCTGGACTTCTCGGGGTACTACGTGCTGGCCGTGGCCGCCGAGAACCCCTCACTGGCGCGCGCCGTCGTGTCACAGGGCGGTTTCGCGGTGCGGGAGCGAGCGCTGTCCTCGGACATGCTGGACCTCGCCGTGTCGTCGACCATGACCGAGGAGCTGCGCGCCAGGTTCCTTTTCGGGGTGACCGGCAGCGGGGCCGCCGATCGCGAGGCGCTGGTCGACCAGTTCGCCTCCCGCTCCGCGCGGGATTGGCTGCTGACCGACATCGAACCCGGGCTGCGCCACGAGATCGAGTGGTCCATGAAGGACCAGCCCGACGGCACCTGGATCCACCTGCCGCGCCCCGAGACGGTGCAGGCGGGCTTTCACGTGACGCAGGAGGATCCGTACTTCCCGGAGTCCGGGCTGTTCGAGAAGGTGCAGGTCCCCACCTGGCTGCTGCTCGCCCAAGGCGGCCCGGATGACGACCTGTTCGACGCCGCGCGGCGGATCGGTCGCTCCCACAAGCACGTGACGTTCGTCGGGATCGACGGCGGTTTCGGGGCGCACTACCAGGCGGCCGCACGGTGGGCCGAGATCCTGCTGACCGCCGCCGCGACCCCCTGAGGCCCGTCTCTCACGCGCTGGCATGGGATCGCGTGCGAACGATGATCACCCCGGGGGCCATCGACGCCGGTGCAGGGCGTCTTCGCAACTCGCCCAACTGCGAGAACACGGTTTGGGGATCCGCGTTCTGGCTGGCATGATGAGCTGGCGCGCGCGAGTGGCGGAATAGGCAGACGCGCACGGTTCAGGTCCGTGTGCCCGAAAGGGCATGGGGGTTCAACTCCCCCCTCGCGCACTCGAGGCCCCAGGTCAGACCTGGGGCCTCGCCCGTTTCCGGACCTCACGCGTTGTCAACGACACCGTCTCGTCGTGTTGTCCCTGCGGGTGTAGTTGAGTCAGCAAGGCGACAGTCAGCAAGGCGACGGTCAGTGGTGGTGCGGCATGAGCTCCGTGATGAGCTGGGGTGCGACCCAGAAGTGCCGCATCATGTCGTGGTCCTCATGTTCGAGGATGTGGCAGTGGTACATGTAGCGGCCGAGCAGACCCGTGGGTGCGAAGGTGTTGGTGGCCGGGTCGAGCACGCCGAAGGGCACGGCGATCTTGACGATTTCGCCGGGGTCGACGCGCACGACGTCCTTCCACGCCCGGTCCGCCGACGTGATCTCGACGTCGTGGTCGAGCGTGACTCGCACCGGGTTCGCTTCCGGGTGCTGCGGGTCGACGTCGAGCCAGTCGAGGGTGTCGGGATCGGGCACCGACCCGCGCTCCGTGGATGCCTGTACGCGGCCCAGAACTTGCACGGCCGTCAGGTGCAGGTGCACCGGGTGGGTATCGGCAGAGAGATTGATCAGCTTCCAGACCTCTACCTGTCCCTCGACGCAGGTGAACACGCCGGCGTCGTGGAACAGCTTGGCCGCGGTACGCCATGTGCGGGTCACCAGCGCGCCAGGGGTCACGGGATCCGGCTCGGTCAACTCGATCAGCCGGTCCATGGACTCCTGTCCAGAAACGTACGGAACGAGTTCACGCAAGGTGAGCATCGCCGGGTCTCCCGGCGCCAGTTCCTCTTCGACGAGGGCGACGTAGCGATGCTGGTGATGCGCCGGAGTACCCGCATCGGGAATCACGACCACTGGCTCGCCGGGGTCGGCGTCGCCGGCTTCGTGCACGATGCGCCGGAAATCACCCGCCAACGGCGGGATCGGGCGGGCAGGTCGCGGGTCTCCGGCCAGGTCGAAACGCAGCACCTCGGGGTAACGCACCCGCGCCTCCCACCCCGGCGAACCGGGTGGAGCCTCACCGAGGAAGGCACCGATCGGCGTGCCGCCGTACGGTGCCGCGGCCGTGTTGACGACCGTCAGATACGGTTCGGCGACCCTGCCGAAGTCGACCACGACGTCGAGGCGCTCCGCGGGGGCCAGGACCAGGTCGGGTCCGGCCGCCATGGGGGCACCACGCAACCCGCCGTCCGTACCGATCACCACGGCAATCTCGGACCAGGGCACCACGCAGCCGTCCGGAGACATCAGGGTGAGGCTGAAGGTGCGCGCGTTCGAGCCGTTGAGCAGCCGCAGCCGGTACTGGCGGCGGCGGACCGACACCCGCGGCCAGATCTTGCGGTTGACCATCGTGTACGGGCCGAAGAACTCCATCGGCCCGGCCCCCGACTCGACCTTGTGCACCAGCACCCCGGACAGTCGTCCCTCGGGCGTCAGATCCAGGTTGAGGTCCTGCAGCAGCAGGGGCAGCTCCAGTCGCGGTCGGTAGGGGTGGTCATCGTCGTCGCGGCGCAGCCGCAACTCGCGCACGACCCGCCGATCGTCCTCGTCGCGCACCAGATACAGCCCCGCCATGCCGGCGTACACGTTGAGCCGGGTGATGTGGGCGGCGTGGTCGTGGTACCACAACATGGTCGACGGCTGCTCGTTGCGGTACTCGTACAGCGAGGACTGTCCGGCAGCCAGCAACGTCTCCATCCAACCGTCCGACGGGGCCTCGGTCACCCCGCCGTGCAGGTGGGGGGTGATCACCGGAGGGATCAACGACGTCTGTGCCCACGTCCCATCAGCGCGGCGGACCCCGAGATCGGTCACGAAGTCCGGCTCCGGGCATCCGGTGCCCGGGTAGTTGGACACCACCGTGACACCGTCCGTGCTCGGATCGTTGCCGTGCACCGATGCCACGGTGATCGGCAGCTGCTGACCGTGCAGCGCATTCGCCCAACGAACCAGGGACGGCACACCGCGCTCCGCCTCAAGGGTCGGGTTGATCAACGGCCCGCTCCACGTCGGCACCTCGTAGCACCACAGGGGCGTCGGCGCCAGGAGCGGGTGCAGCCGCAGCTCGCGGCGTTTCACACGCACCGCCCTCTCCTGACCCGTCAGGTGCACCACCGGAGGGAAGGTCAATTCAGCGCTGAAACGCGCGGCGTACAACTCATCTGTCGTCGGCGCTATTGGTGGCGTCATCAGGGGACCTCCGAGGTAAGGCGCCGGAGCCACTGCCAGACTTGACAAGGTGACTTATGCCACATCAGTCTCCTCCGGCCCACCGGCCGTGGCAAGGGACCGGCTCGAGCGCCACGCGCGGATCCTCGGCTAGATCTACCCGCAAACATCTCGCGATGTTTGCGGGTAGATCGGCGTCGAGTCGGGGACGGCACACAAGATCGCCACTGTCCATGGAGTCGATCAGTACCTCGACCGCGGGGCGCGTGGTGAGGGGAGCCGCGTCACCGCCTGATGATCACCTTGAGCGCGTTGGTCTGCGCGGCCCTTTCGAAGGTGTCGTAGGCCTCCAGCATCTGCTCAAAAGAGAAGTGGTGCGTGACGAACCGCTCAGCGGCGAGTTTGTTCTGGGCCACCATCTTGAGGAGCATCGGGGTGCTCGACGTGCTGACCAGTCCCGTCGTGATCGACAGGTCCATGATCCACAGGTCCTGCAAGGCCAGCTCGACCGGGGCGCCGTGGACACCGACGTTGGCCACGGACCCGCCGGGGCGCACGATCTTGACGCAGGCGTCGAACGTGGCAGGCACCCCGACGGCCTCGATCGCCACGTCGACCCCGAGACCGTCAGTCATGGCCTTGACCTGCTCGACCCAGTCGTCAGCGCTGTTGTTGACGCCATCGGTCGCGCCGAACTTCATCGCCTGGTCGATGCGGTGCGCGTCGAGATCCACCGCGATGATCCGCGAGGCGCCGTACAGGCTCGCGGTCATCATCGCGGCGAGCCCCACCGGACCCGCACCGACCACCGCGACGACGTCGCCGGGCTTCACCCGGCCGTAGCGCACACCGATCTCGAATCCGGTCGGCAGGATGTCCGACAGCATGACCGCCGCCTCGTCGCTGACGTCGTCGTCGAGTTTGTACACCGAGTTGTCCGCGAAGGGAACCCGTACGAACTCGGCCTGCGTGCCGTCGATGAGGTGGCCAAACACCCAGCCGATGCCGCTGGCGCCCTCGTCGGCGAGGCAGTGGGCATACAGGCCCTGGTGACAGTAGGAGCAGACGCCGCAGGCGCTGATGCAGGACATCAGGTGACCGCAGGCACGTCCCCCTTGAGAATGTGCAGGTCAGTCCCGCAGATCGTCGTCGTGTCGACCCGCACGATGATGTCTGTCGGGTGGATGATCACCGGCTCCGGCACGTCCTCCCATGCCTTGTTACCCGGACCGTGGTAAACGAGCGCTTTCATGACAACCTCCCTGATTTTCGGCCCCGGTTCGTCAACCCGGGGACCAACAGTCTCGGACACAACCCGGCCGCAGGCCAGGTCTGAAGGCCCGCACCGTCGTGGCAGCCGACCCGACGTCATCCCGTCTCGTGATTTTAGCTTGCCTTTTGGGCAAGATTGCCTAGTGGGCATTCAGTGTGTGACGATGGTTCAGTGACCCAGGCCGGACTGCGCAAGGCGAAACGCGAAGCGACGGCCCA
>CAJDVG010000074.1_pt1 | contig 19957 bp, 17 predicted proteins | sample 7391321 | NCBI WGS metagenome assembly CAJDVG01 (sample SAMEA7055706, study PRJEB34461) | soil metagenome | biome: terrestrial ecosystem; feature: Peninsula; material: soil | place: Antarctica | collected 2016
GCGGTGCTTCTCATGGTCGCCGGCCACGTGATCGGCAACGAGCCCAGCCGCGGTCTCCAAGCGCCAGACGGATCCTTCCTTCGGTGGGCGTACATCGCGTTGGAGGACATACGGATCCCGTTCTTCACCGTGATCTCGGGCTGGGTCTACGCCATGCGTCCCCTGGCGCCAGGAAGCGACATTGGCCTATTCATGCGACGCAAGGTGCGCCGGATACTCCTGCCGATGACCGTGGTGGGGCTGTTGATGCTAGCGGGCCAGTCTTTCGTTCCCGGGGTGAACAGCGGCGCCGGGCTCGCCCGCGCAGCCGACCTGTTCGTGTACGGCGTGGAGCACCTCTGGTTCCTTCAGGCGATCTTTCTCGTGTTCTTGCTCATCAGCTGGCTCGACACCCGTCGAGGGGTGTGGAGCCCGAGGGGTTGGACCGCGCTGGTGCTCGGCGCCCTGGTGGTGGCGGCCACGGTGCACATCCCCATGCCGTACGCGGTGTTCTCCGTCAATGGCGCCCTGTGGCTCCTGCCGTTTTTCCTCGTCGGGGTGGGGCTTGCGCGGTTCGGCGTCGACAGCGCACCGCCGTGGCTCACGGGGGCGTTGGGGGCGGGTGCGCTCATCCTCCTGGCGGCCGAGCCGCTGCGACCCTCACTCGCGCAGCCGATCGCCGCTCGCGCGGTCGGGTTGCTGACCGGCCTCGTCGGCATCCTTGCCCTGTATTTCCTCCGCCGGTGGCTGACGACGCGATGGATCGCCTGGGTCGGCGGATTCGCGTACGGGATCTACCTTCTCCACGTGTTCGGGGCCGCCGGCGCCCGCATCGTCCTGACACGCCTCGGAGTGGACTCCACCCCCGCCCTCTTCGTCGCGGGTCTGCTCCTCGCCGTGTTGTTGCCCGTAGCGGTCGAGCTGACCCTCGGTCGCACTGCGCTGGTGGCCACCTGCGTCTTCGGCAAGGCATGGCGGCCCGGCCGGCCGCCGCGCGGTGGTCCACCCACCCCGGGCGACGGCGCGCAGCAGCAGCTACTCGCGATGACCCCGAGGTCGCGGACTGCTAGAACAGACGCGCGGAGGCATCGTCAATTCCGCGCAGGGCATCGTAGTCGAGCGTGACGCAACGGATGCCCCGGTCCGTCGCGAGCGTGCGCGCCTGCGGTTTGATCTCCTGCGCCGCGAAGACTCCTAGTACCGGTCCGGCACCGATCAGGTGGGAGTCGCGGTTGAGGAGCTCGAGGTAGCGCGTCAGCTGCTCTACGCCGTCGATCTCACCGCGACGCTTGACCTCCACGGCGACGCATTGTCCGCGGGGATCGCGGCAGAGCAGGTCGACCGGGCCGATGGCGGTCATGAACTCCCGACGGATCAGCGTGAACCCCGCACCGAGTGTGGCCACGTGCTCGGCGAGCAGGACCTGCAAGTGGGCCTCTACTCCGCTCTTGACCAGGCCGGGGTCGACGCCCAGTTCGTGGCTCGAGTCGTGTCGGATCTCGTACAGGCGGATCCGCAGGCTGTCCCCGCTCTTGGCGTGGCGCACCACCCAGACCGCAGCGACTCCGCAGTCCGCCTCCTGCGGGGTGGGGCTCAGCTCGGCGAAGGCGCACGGTGGGGCCATCCAGTTCAACGGCTTGTACGAGCCGCCGTCGCTGTGCACCAGCACGGAGCCATCCGCCTTCACGAGCAGCAAGCGCGTGGCGCGGGCCAAGTGGGCCTCCAGTCGGCCCTCGTAGTCGACGCTGCAGTTCGCGATCACCAGACGCACGGGCGCCAATCTGCCACGGGGTGACGATGTGAGGTCTGTCGCCCCCTCCTACCGTCCCTGACCGGCCGGTTCTTTGGCAGAGTGGCGGCATGAGTCGAGAGATCAAGAAGGTCGGGGTCATCGGCCTCGGCACGATGGGCGGCGGGATGATCGAGGTGTTCGCGCGCGCGGGCATCGAGACGGTCGGGGTGGAGATTGATGAAGCGGCGCTGCGCAAGGCGCAACGCTTTGTCGAGAGCTCCACGGCGAAGGCCGTGGACCGCGAGAAGATGACTCAGGAGGAGCGGGACGCGCTGCTCGGTCGGATCACCTTCACCCTGGAACTCGCCGACGTCGCGGGTTCCGACATCGTCGTCGAGGCGGTGCCGGAGGACATCGAGCTCAAGCGCGAGATTTTCATGAAGCTTGACAAGATCGTCGGCCCCGGGGCGATCCTGTGCACCAACTCCTCGGCTCTCTCGATCACCGACATGGCCATGTCCACCGCGAATCCGCAGCGGGTGATGGGCATGCACTTCTTCAACCCGGTGCCGGTGCAGCAACTGGTCGAGGTCATCGACACGGTCGTCACGGGTCCGGACACCGTTGCGGACGTGCGGGCCCTCGCCGAGCGCCTCGGCAAGAAGCCGGTCCACGCCGGCGACCGGGCGGGTTTCATCGCGAACGCCCTGCTGATGGGCTACGTGAACCACGCGGTCACGATGTTTGAGAACAAATACGCCACCCGCGAGGACATCGACGCGGCCATGATGCTCGGCTGCGGCTACCCGATGGGCCCGCTGGCCCTCGCGGACCTCGTCGGCCTCGACACGTGCTACGCGATCCTCGACACGATGTACGCGCAAAGCGGCGACCGCCTGCACGCCCCGGCGCCGATCTTCAAGCAGATGATGGCTGCCGACATGCTCGGGCGGAAGTCCGGTCGTGGGTTCTACACGTACGAAAAGGAGGGCTCGGGCAAGGTCGTCGCCGACAAGCTGTCGCCCGCTCCCCGAGGCGAGGGCACCGACGGTCTCCGCCCGATCTCCAAGGTCGGCGTGGTCGGCAACGGGACGATGGCGATGGGCATCGTCGAGGTGTTCGTCAAGGCCGGTTATGACGTCACCTTCGTGGCGCGCTCCCAGGACAAGGCCGACAAGGGCCTTGCGGGCCTGACCAAGAGCCTCGACCGGGCCCTGTCCAAGGGGCGCCTCAGCCAAGAGAAACGCGACGCGGCCCTGGCCCTGGCCCGCCCCTCCGACACCGTCGATTCGCTCGGCGACGTCGACATCGTCGTCGAGGCGATCGCGGAAGAGCTGCCGATCAAGATCGACATGTTCCAGCGCCTGGACGCAGTGTGCAAGCCGGGCTGCATCCTCGCCACGACCACGTCGTCGCTGCCGGTCATCGAGATCGCCGCCGCCACCTCGCGTCCGGCCGACGTGATCGGCATGCACTTCTTCAACCCGGCGGCTGTCATGAAGCTCGTCGAGATCGTCACCACCGTGCGGACCGGGGACGACGTTCACGACACGGTCGCGGACGTGTGCGCCACGATCGGCAAGCGCTCCGTCGACTGCGGGGACCGCGCCGGCTTCATCGTGAACGCTCTGCTGTTCCCGTACCTCAACGACGCCATCAACATGCTCGAGGCGCACTACGCAAGTGCCGACGACATCGACACGGCGATGAAACTCGGGTGCAGCCTGCCGATGGGCCCGTTCGAGCTGCTGGACGTGGTGGGACTCGACGTGTCCTTGGCCATCCAGCGGGAGCTGTACGTCGAGTTCCGCGAGCCCGGCTTCAAGCCGGCTCCCCTGCTGGTGCATCTGGTCAAGGGCGGCTACCTCGGCCGCAAGACGGCCCACGGGTTCCGCTCCTACCGTTGATCCCCGGCCCCGACGGGCGGCACTCGGCCCATCCCTGCCACGTACCCAGGAGCGGTACGCGCCAGGGGTGGGCCGCGTCGCGTCGAGGGCACGGGAACCACGGGGCCGGACGCCCCACCCTGGCTGGCATGGCCCTGGCTGACATGATGGAGAGCGTGCCTCGTGCCAAACGGAGCCGCCCGCAGCGGCGAGCCCTCGACCTGGAGCGTGCGCTGGGCGGCCTGACCCGCCGCGAACCTCACGCCGACGGCGAGTGGTTCGTGCGCGTGTTGATCGGTCGGGAGCCGGGTCATCGCTATCGGTGCCCAGGCTGCCAGCAAGAGTTCGTCGGTACGGTCTCGCACGTGGTCGTCTGGCCCGCCGACGGTGTCGGCGGAGTGGAGAATCGCAGGCACTGGCACACGCCCTGTTGGCGCAATCGCGCCCGTCGACACCCGAGAGGCTCCTTCCGATGAGCGTCCCGCCGCCCTACGTCCCGCGTTCCCCGTCGCCGGGTCCGCGATCCGCCGCCGCACGCCGGACCCCTCCCGAAGCGGTCGGTTGGCACACGATTCGGGCGAGCACGGTCCTGCCGGCGCGCCGGGAGGACATCGAGCTGCACACCGCCGACGGGATGACGCTCGTGGGGGAGCTGGCGGTGCCGTTGCGGCACGATCCCGTCGCGACGCTGATCACGCTGCACCCACTGCCGACGCACGGGGGCTTCATGGACAGCCACGTCTTTCGCAAGGCGTCGTACCGGCTGCCGGCGATCGCGGACCTGGCCGTACTACGCTTCAACACCCGCGGCACCTCGTCTCCGCGCGGCACCTCGGAGGGCGCGTTCGACTTCGCGGAGGCGGAGAGGTACGACGTGGCGGCCGCGATCGAATTCGCGGAGTTCAGCGAGCTGCCGCACATCTGGCTGGTGGGCTGGTCGTTCGGCACGGACCTGGCGCTGATGCACGGCTGCGATCCGTCTGTCGACGGGGCCGTCTTGCTCTCTCCGCCGCTACGGTTCACCCGGCCTGAGCACTTGCGTACCTGGGCCCGCAGCGGCAAGCCGGTGCACGCGATCGTGCCGGAGCTCGACGATTATCTGCGCCCGCCGGAGGCCCGCCGGTCGTTCCTGCCGGTGCCGCGCGCGACCGTGACCGCCATCGAGGGCGGCAGGCATCTGTGGATCGGGGAGTCTCAGGTCAGGCGAGTGCTACAGGAGATCGTCGACATCGTGCGACCCGGTTTCGGGACCTTACCGACGCTGTTCGCGGGCCGCGTGAGCGACTCCGGGGTGGTCGACACCGAGCGTCCGGGCCCGCAGCCAGAACTGCACGACCCGCGTGCGCCGGGTGCCGGGGTCGCCTCCCGATAGTCCCTCTGGACCGAACGGCCTCGGGCACGCCCGTACCCCCCGCCCGGTCACCAGTGCGCAGCGACGGACGAGGGGTACGGATCCGAGGGACGACTACTTGCTGCGGAAACGGTTGATCGGCTTGAGCAGCCGGGCTCGCTTCTCGTCGTCGGTGACGCCCAAACCCTCCTGCGGGGCGAGGCACAGCACGCCGACCTTGCCCTGATGGGCGTTGCTGTGCACGTCGAGGGCGGCCTGGCCGACGTCTTCTAGGGCGTAGGCCTTGCTCAGCGTCGGGTGGGTGAGACCCCGGTAGATGAGGCTGTTGGCCTCCCACGCCTCGCGGTAGTTGGCGAAGTGGCTCGAGAGGATCTTCTTGAGGTTCATCCACAGGTAGCGGTTGTCGTACTCGTGCATGAAGCCGGACGTCGAGGCGCAGGTGACGATCGTGCCGCCCTTGCGGGCAGCGAACACGGACGCCCCAAACGTCTCTCGGCCCGGGTGTTCGAAGACGATGTCCACGTCATGCCCGCCGGTCAACTCCCGGATGTCGGCCCCGAACCGGCGCCACTCCTTGGGGTTCTGCGTGGTGCCTTCCTCGTTCCAGAACTGGTAGCCCTTCTCGCGGCGGTCGATGACCAGCTCCGCACCCATCGCCCGGCAGATGTCGGCCTTGTCGGGGGAGGACACCACGCACACCGGGGTCGCGCCGCCCGCCAGGGCCATCTGCGTCGCGTACGAGCCGAGGCCGCCGCTCGCACCCCAGATCAGCACGCGGTCGCCGAGCTTCATGGCGGCGCCGTTCTTGCTGATGAGCTGCCGGTACGCCGTCGAGTTGACCAGCCCGGGGCAGGCCGCCTCCTCCCAGGTGAGGTGCGCAGGCTTGGGCATGAGCTGGTTCGCCTTGACGATCGCCACCTCGGCGAGCCCGCCGAAGTTGGTCTCGAAGCCCCAGATCCGCTGCTCTGGGTCCAGCATCGTGTCGTTGTGACCGTCGTGGTGCTCCAGCTCGACTGACAGGCAGTGCGCGACGCACTCCTGGCCCGGCTTCCATAGGTGCACGCCGGGACCGGTCTGGAGTACGACGCCGGACAGGTCGGAGCCCACGATGTGGTAAGGCAGGTCGTGCCGCTTCGCGGCGGGGGAGATCTTGCCGTAGCGCTCCAGGAACGCGAAGGTCGGCACCGGCTCGAAGATCGAGGTCCACACCGTGTTGTAGTTGACCGCGCTCGCCATGACCGCGACCAGAGCCTCACCCGGCGCTAACTCCGGAAGCGGCACCTCGTCGACGTGCAGGGATTTGCGCGGGTCCTTGTCGCGGGAGGCGAGTCCGGCGAACATCTCGGCCTCGTCCTTGTGGACCGTCACCGCCCGGAACGACTCGGGTGCGCTGAACGCCCGGTACGTGGCTTCGCTGCGGTCGCCCGCCATGATGGCGTCGCGGATCTCCTGCGTCGTGGTCATCGTCGCTCCTGTCGGTTCGTGCGGCGGTCGGGCGTGGCGTGGCGGTCGTGGCGGGTACGAGTGTGAGCTGCCGCGGCGTGCGGCCTTCCGAACTGGCCCGGGCACATGCGTTACCGGTCAGGATTGCCGGTTCGCGCGCATGCGCGAAAGGACCCGACCCGTGACGTTGGTCACGAGTCGGCCCAGGCGGTGCCGGGTGCGAAGGAGGTGCGGGTGAGTCCGGAGTCAGTGCGCCGCGCCGGGCTGGACGAGCTCCACCAGGACGCCGCCGGCGTCCTTGGGGTGGATGAAGTTGATCCGGCTCCCCGCCGTACCCCGCTTCGGCTCCGGGTACAGCAGCCGTAGACCCCGCGAGCGCAGCTGCTCGCAGGCAGCGTCGATGTCCTCGACCCGGTAGGCCATCTGCTGGATGCCGGGGCCACCCTTGTCCAAGAACTTCGCGATCGTAGAGCTTTCGTTGAGCGGCGCGAGCAGCTGGATGCAGGAGGTCGAGTCGCCGACCGCCATCATGGCTTCGCTGACCCCCTGCTCCTCGTTGGTCTCACGGTGGGCCATCGTCATGCCGTACTTTTCCTCGTAGAACGCGATGGCCGCGTCGAGGTCCGGCACCGCAATGCCGACGTGGTCGATGTGTGTGAACAGTCCGGTCATGAGCCTCAGCCTAGGGCGACGACCAGCCCCGTAGGGCGCCCGCGGGGTGTCCGTCGTACCCATTCGCGCCGGGCCCCTCGCTAGAGTGGACGAGCGGAGCGCCCAGCCGGCGGGCGACTTTTCGCGGCCTCCGCCGGGCATGACGCACGCTGCGCCCAGCTCGCGGCGCGCAGCGCCCCACTGACCGGAAGGCCGCAGCATGTCCCGCCGTACCGTCGACGTCACCACCTTGGTCGAGCAGGCACGCGCGGGCGCACCCCGTGCCGTGGCACGGCTGATCTCCCTGGTCGAGGACGCCTCACCGGCGTTGCGGGAGGTGATGGCGGCGCTCGCGCCGCACACCGGTCACGCGCACATCATCGGGCTGACCGGCAGCCCCGGCGTGGGCAAGTCCACCTCGACCAATGCCCTGGTTGCCGCGTTTCGTCGTCGCGGCAAGCGGATCGGCGTGCTCGCGGTGGACCCGAGTTCGCCGTTTTCGGGTGGGGCGTTGCTCGGCGACCGCGTTCGGATGCAAGACCATGCGCTCGACCCGGAGGTCTACATCCGGTCGATGGCCAGCCGGGGGCACCTTGGCGGGCTGTCGTGGGCGACCCCTCAGGCGATCCGGGTGCTTGACGCGGCCGGCTGCGAGGTGATCTTCGTCGAGACGGTCGGTGTCGGCCAGTCCGAGGTGGAGGTCGTCGGCCTCGCCGACACCACCATCGTGTTGCTCGCACCCGGGATGGGCGATGGCATCCAGGCCGCGAAGGCGGGCATCTTGGAGATCGGCGACCTCTTCGTGGTCAACAAGGCCGACCACGATGGCGTCGCCGCGACGGTCCGCGACATCCGGCACATGATCAGCCTCGGCGACCGCTCGGATGGTCAGGATCTGTGGCGCCCTCCTGTGCTCAAGACCGTCGCGTCCAGGATGGAGGGCATCGAAGCGGTTGCCGAGGCTGTCGAAGCGCACTGGGAGTGGATGAGCGGGCGCGGCGAGCTGCTTCGCCGCCGCACGCGCCGTGCGGCCGACGAGATCGAGTCCATCGCCTTGACGACGCTCCGTGGCCGGATGGGTGACCTACGTTCCGGCAGCGGGATCGACGCGTTGGCCCGCGAGGTCGTGGCCGGTCGATCCGACCCGTACGCTGCCGCCGAGCGCATCGTCGCCGACATCACCTGAGCTGCCCTCAAGGCACTTCGCGGTCCGCGGGCTCGCTACTCTCGGGGGGTGCCTCCCCGAGGACCGCTGCCCTTCGACCCGATCCGTCGGGCCTCTGAGCTGTGGGAGCGACGATGGGGCGCGGAGTGCGTGCCGCAATCCATGGCGGCCGCGACGAGCGTGATGCGGGTGCAGCAGCTGCTGCTGGCGCGCTACGACGCGCTGCTCGCTCCTTACGATCTGACGTTCCCCCGGTTTGAGGCGTTGACGTTGCTCGAGTTCTCCCGAGACGGCCGGCTGGCCATGACGAAGCTCAGCGACCGCCTGATGGTGCATCCGACGAGCGTGACGCACGTCGTGAAGAAGCTGGCTGAGCAGGGGTTCGTGGATCGTCTGCCGAACCCGGATGACGGGCGGGGGACGTTGGCGGCGATCACGCCGCTGGGTCGTCAGGTGGTGTCCGCCGCGACGGCGATCCTGGTGGCGGACGGGTTCGCGCTGGATGGTCTGTCGGGGACGGAGCGCGACCAGCTGTACAGGTTGTTGGAGAAGGTCCGCCGCGGCAACGCGGACTTCGACGATCTAGCGAGCGCGAGCGAGCGTTGAGGAGAGGTCCTTGGGTGCGGACTTCGACGATCTAGCGAGCGCGAGCGAGCGTTGAGGAGACGAGCGCGAGCGAGCGTTGAGGAGAGGTCCTTGGGTGCGGACTTCGACGATCTAGCGAGCGCCAGCGCTCAGCGTGGGTCGCGCTGCCAGTCTTGATGCGCGGTGTGCGGCAGGCAACAGGGTTCGATGCCGCGCACGAATCGTGCGCGATGCAGGATGCCTCGGTGGTGCTTGCCCGGGCTGATGGTGCCGGCGTCGTCGCGGCTAGCCGGTGCCGCGGTCTTGTCGGCGCGATGAGCACGGGGGTGCGTAGCATGTGCCCGCAGGCAGGTTTCCAGGCGGACGTGTCGACGCCGCCGCCCTTCGAGAGGACCCGTCATGGATCGTCGCCTAGCTCTGGTTCGTCCTCCGAGTCCCCGGCTCGCGGAGGGCATCGTCACGCACATCGACCGCAGCGAGGTGGACCTGGAGCTGGCGCGGCGCCAGTGGGAGGGCTACATCGAAGCGCTGAACCGGCACGGCTGGGAGACGTGGGAGGTGCCCGAGGCGCCCGACTGCCCGGACAGCGTATTCGTCGAGGACACGATGGTCGTCTACGGTTTCACGGCGGTCATCGCGAACCCAGCGTCGACCGAGCGCACCGCGGAGGTCGAGGCAGCGGCCGCGACGGTGGTGGGCGCCGGGTATCGCACAGTCCACATCACCGGGCCCGCGACCCTGGAGGGCGGGGACGTACTCAAGTTCGGCGGGACGGTCTGGGTGGGACTCGGCGGTCGGACGAACGAAGCAGGACTACACCAGCTGCGCGAGCATCTGGCTCCGCTCGGCGCGCACATCGTCGGTGTTCCCCTCACCAAGGCGCTGCACCTCAAGTCCGCGGTCACGGCGTTGCCGGACGGCACGATCATCGGGTACGCGCCCCTGGTCGATGACGCCACGATGTGGCCGATGTTCGAGGCGGTGCCGGAGGAGTCGGGTGCCCACGTGCTGATCCTGAATCCCCGGACGGTGCTGATGGCTTCCAGCGCGCCGGAGACTGCGGCCCGGTTCAGAGAGCGGGGACTGCAGGTGGAGCAGGTGGACATCAGCGAGTTCGAGAAGCTTGAAGGCAGTGTGACCTGCCTGTCCGTACGCCTCAGGGGTTGAGAGCTACCCCCTGAGGGGGCCTAACGCGGCATCACTCTCAACCTGCCGGAGTGGCGCTCCTGCGACCGCGCACGTGGGGACTCGTGGCGTCGCGCGGTCGGTAGCGCACTGGTGGGGGCGTGCCGTGGGGGACTGAGGCACCATGAGGTGGTGAGTTCCAATACTCCGTCGCCCAGGACGCGCCAGTTGGGGTCTACAGCGGTCGCAGTCGTCACGACGGTCGCGCCTTTCGTGCCTTTCGCGCCCCTCGTGGCTCCGGGGCCGGAACTGACGGCGGTGCAGGCGCGGCGGTACGTGCGCCACGCGCTGCTGCCGGGTATCGGTACGGAGGGCCAACGACGGCTGCTCAACGCGAAGGTGCTGGTCGTCGGGGCTGGGGGACTGGGCTCCCCGGCGCTGCTCTACCTCGCCGCGGCGGGCGTCGGCACGCTCGGGATCATCGACGACGACGTGGTCGACGAGTCCAACCTGCAACGCCAGGTGATTCACGGCGTCGCCGACATCGGAGTCCCCAAGGTCGACTCAGCGGCCGAATCCGTGGCCCGGATCGACCCGGCCATCCACGTGATCACCCACGACGAGCGGCTCACCGTCGACAACGCCCTGGACGTCCTGGGCGGATATGACCTCGTCCTGGACGGCACCGACAACTTCGCTACGCGGTACTTGGTCGCCGACGCTTGCGAGATCCTGGGGACCCCGTGCGTGTGGGGGGCCATCCTGCGCTTCGACGGGCAGGTGAGCGTGTTCTGGCCGGGGCGGGGTCCGCTCTACCGTGACATCTTCGGGACCCCACCAGATCAGACGTTGGTCCCCTCATGCGCCCAGGCGGGGGTGTTCGGCGTGCTGTGCGCCTCGATCGGGGCGGCGATGGGCACCGAAGCCGTCAAGGTCATCGCGGGCGTCGGTCGGTCGCTGGTGGGGCGGCTCTTGGTGTACGACGCTTTGGCGGCCACCTGGGACGAGCTGCCGGTGCGCCCGGATCCGACGCGGACACCGGTGACCCGCCTGGAGCCTGTCGAGTTCGCGTGCGCCGCGCCGGGTACGGCAGCTACCCCGGGCACCCCGGGAGAGCCGGGTACTGCGGGAACGGTGCGACCGGCGGGCAGCGAGATCGACGTGGAAGAGTTTGACGGCCTGCTGGCGCGGCGCGCCCGCGGCGAGATCGATCTCGACGTGCTGGACGTACGCGAGCCGGTGGAGTACACGGCCGGCCACATCGAGGGGGCCCGTCTGGCGCCGAAGGACGAGATCCTGTCCGGGGGCACCGAGTCCCTGCGCGACCGGCCGGTCCTCCTGTACTGCGCCCAGGGTGTGCGCTCGGGGGACGTGTTGGATCGTTTGCTGGCGGCTGGACATACGGACGTGCGTCATCTGATCGGCGGCTACGACGCCTGGACCCGCGCTCACCCGTGAGCCCACCCGTGAGCTGACGACGCGACCTGCCCCGTCAGTCGACGAGTACTGCTGTGCAGCGCGGTGGCTAGCACCGACACGTATTAGGCCATGGTCTTCGCCCCGTCCAGGGACTCGCGCAGGATGTCGGCGTGCCCGGCGTGCTGCGCGGTCTCGGCGATCACGTGCAGCAGCACCCGTCGCGCCGACCACGCAGTGCCAGGCGGGAACCATGGTGCCTCCGGAAGCACCTGCTCGACGTCGAGGTCCGGTAGGTAGCCCACCAGCGCATCTGTGCGCTTGGCGACCTCCTCATAGCGGTCGAGGATATCGGCCAGCTTTTCCCCCGACGCCATCGCAAATTGCCTCGCCCGCTCGTCGGGGTCGGCGTCGTCCATCGCGCCGGCCCCGATCTCGATGAAACGCACCCACCCTGCCTCAGTCGAAGCCACGTGCTTGATCAGGCCGCCCAAGCACAAGTCGGAGACCGTCGTGCACGCACCGGCCTGCTCATCGGACAGACCCCGCACTGTCGTTCGCAGAAATCCCCGGTGGGTGCGCAGACTCTGCAGGAGGTCTTCGCGCTCCCGACGATCGCGGTCTGGTGTCGTGGGGGTGGGCGTCTCGGTGGTCATGTCTGCTCCTGATCCGTGGTGATCATCGAAGCCATGAGGCTAGGCGCACCGTGGCTGGTCCCGCTCGACGGTGCCGACGTCATCCCCTTCCCACCGCGGTGATCGCGCGGCGGCGGTGTCGCTCTGGGCGCGCCAGGCTTCGAGGATGGCCACTGCACAGGCCTGTTCGAGAAAAGTGAAAAGCGTTGGTACGGGGGTGGCCTCGTCGCGTCTCGCGACCACCGCGCCTTGCTCAAGCGTCGTCCCGCCGATGTGGCCGAACACGACGACCACGTGGGCCGGCTTTCACATAAAAGCGTCGAATCCCCGGTCCAGAAAGCCGGAAACCAGCCGGGCGACGAGCTTGCGCAAGGTGGCCTCATCCGGCGCGACCGCGCTCTCCCAAGAAACTGATTTCCCGCCACCAGACGACATCACGTCAGGGACCGAATAACCAGCCGCTGACCTGCGCAAACACGAATTTACCCGAGCCCGGTTAGGCGCCCCGGAAGTGCCACGTAATGCGGCCCCTCCGCTTGACGGCATCCACTAACCCCGCAACACTCCCAAGGGTTGCCGAATCTGGTGTCTCGCCAAGATCGTTAGATGGTCGGGCGTACAGCCAGACGCGAGATGCCGACTGACATGCACTGTTGCCGAGTATTGAGGAGTGTGTGTGATCGACTTTATTGAGCGCTCGTTTGACGAGATTCTGTTCGCCAGCTGGCAGCATTTTTCGCTCGTCGTACAGTGCTTGCTGCTCGCTACTTTTCTGGCGGTGGTGCTCGCTGTGCTCGTCTACCGCAGAAACATGCTTCGGGGTTTGGCAAACGGGATCTCCGCAGTGGGCTTGACGGTGCCGTCGTTCGCACTGATTGGGCTGTTGATCGCGCCCTTCGGCTTCGGCGTCACGCCGGCCGTCATTGTCATCACGTTCTTTGCCACGCTACCGATCCTCCGCAACGCGGTCGTGGGCCTGCTGAGTGTCGACGCATCTCTGGTGGAGTCCGCCCGCGGCCTCGGGATGAGCAAGCTCAGCATCCTGACCCGGGTCGAACTACCGCTAGCCTGGCCCGTCATTCTCACGGGGATCAGGATCTCAGCGCAGATGGTGATGGGGATCGCTGCGATCACGGCTTACGCTCTTGGCCCGGGCCTAGGTGGCTTCATCTTCTCGGGGTTGTCACGGATCGGCGGCGCCAATGCGTTGAACTCAGTGGTCACCGGCGTGGTGGCCGTAGTGATCCTGGCGGTGATCTTGGACCTGTTGCTCCTCGGCCTAGGCCGCTTGACCACATCGCGAGGTATCCGTGTCTAACATTCTGCAAACCACGCCTGCGAATACAGGCGAACACAACACTTACGGTGTCCGGATCGTTCTTGACTCGGTCACCAAGAGCTACGACAAGCAGCGAACCCCAGCCGTCGACTCGTTGAGCCTGGAGATTCCGGCCGGGGAGATCGTCGCGCTGGTCGGCCCCTCGGGATGCGGCAAGACCACTACTCTGAAGATGATCAACCGCCTGATCGAGCCCACTGGAGGGCGCATCATGATCGGGGACGACGACGTCACCGACATCGACGCGACGCAGCTCCGCCGGCGCATCGGCTACGTGATCCAGGCCGGTGGGCTCTTCCCACATATGACTATTGCGTCGAATGTCTCGTTGGTCCCACGGATGCTTGGTTGGGACAAGAAGCGGATCGCCCGCCGGGTGGATGAACTACTCGAACTGGTCTCACTGGATCCCGACCTCTATCGGGATCGCTATCCGAAGCAACTCTCTGGTGGGCAGCAGCAGCGCATCGGTGTTGCCAGGGCACTCGCCGCCGACCCACCGGTACTGCTCATGGACGAGCCATTCGGCGCGGTCGACCCGATCACTCGGCAACGACTCCAGGATGAGCTTTTACACATCCAGGACAATGTGCAGAAGACGATCGTCTTCGTGACCCACGACTTCGACGAAGCCGTGAAGCTGGGCGACCGGATCGCCATCTTTTCCGAGAGCGCACATATCGTGCAGTACGATTCCCCCAGTCGCATTCTCGCTGCGCCGGCCGATGCGTTCGTGGAAGATTTCATCGGTTCTGGCGCGGGCTTGAAGCAACTCCTGCTCACCCGCGTGCAGGACGTCGAGATCGGAAAAGTGATTACCGGCCGGCAGGGGGAGACCGCCGCAGACGTCATCGCGCGCCTGGACGCCTCCGGCGAAAACAATGCAGTGATCGTCGATAGCCGCAAGAGGCCGTTGATGTGGCTTTCGCGTCGCCAATTGTCGCGTGCTGACAAGGTCCCGAGCCATGTCGACGACAATCTCCCCGTCGTCGGCGAGCGAACCACTTTGCACGACGCCCTCGATACGATGCTCGCGTCAAGCGCCGGCTCGGCGCTGGTCGTGGGGCATGGTGACGAGCTCCTCGGCCTCGTCGACGTGAGCTCGGTAATGCAGGCGATCAGCGCCAGCCGTCGGGCGGCGCAAAATGCACAGGCGCTCGACCGTCCAAAGACCGAGACCGAGACCGAGACAAATGGTGGTGGCCACCGAGTATGACCATCAGCACTGAAGTACCCAGCACGCCAGAGGTGGTGACCCGCGACGGCGGCCCATGGCCAGGAATCCTGGTGCAGTTCTCCGGGATCGTCGTTGTAGCGATCGGGTTAGCGACATGGCTGACGACCGCCGATCTCACGGATACCGAGCGCACGACGCTCGATCCGGGCCAGCTACTCGGATATATCGGCGAACACCTGGCTCTTACCTTCGTCTCCGCACTCATCGTTTTGCTCCTCGGACTGCCGCTCGGTATCTTGCTCACCCGAGCACGGCTGCGGCCGTTCAGCGGACCGGTGCTCGTCATCGCGAACGTCGGCCAATCAGCCCCGTCGATCGGGCTCTTCGTGTTATTGGCATTCTGGCTCGATTTCGGTTTCAGGGCCGCCATCGTCGGACTGGTCCTCTACGCTCTGCTGCCGGTGCTGCGTAATACCATGATCAGTATCAAGCAGATTGATACCCAGTTGATCGAAGCCGGACGGGGCATGGGGATGAGCCCGTTGGCGGTCCTCCTCCGGATCGAGCTGCCGCTGGCAACGCCGATCATGCTCTCAGGTATTCGCACCGCCCTGGTCCTACTCGTCGGCACAGCGACACTCGCGACATTCATCGACGGTGGCGGACTCGGTCTGCTGATCACCACCGGCGTCAACCTCGATCTACCCGTGGTGCTCATCTCCGGCGCGCTCATCGTCGCTATGTTAGCGCTTCTCATCGACCTACTGGGCCGGATCATGGAACAGCTGGTTCAGCCGAAAGGGCTGTAGATGAACTGGACCTTGCCAAGATTTCTGCGCAATCGTCGAGCCGCGTCGTCGGCGTTGACGCTGACAGCTCTCTCCCTCGCCCTCGCCGGTTGCGGGTTGCAGCCGGCCACCGCGTTCGTGCCGGAGGCGGGGCCCGGCTCCATCAATCCGATAGCGGGCGCGGAAGACAAAGCTGTCACCGTCACCGGGAAGAACTACACCGAAGCGCTCATCCTGGATAAGGTTGCTGTGCTCACCATGCAAGCGGCTGGTTTCGCCGTCACCGACCTAGCGAACGTGCCCGGGAGCCAGCCGGTGCGCAACCTGATGGTCTCCGGCGTCGCCGACGTCGCTTGGGATTACACCGGCACCGCCTGGCTCATCTACATGGGCCATGAGAAGGCACCGACTGACCCGCAGCTGCTCTGGCGAGACGTCCACGATGCTGACCTGGGCAACGGCATCACTTGGCTGCCTCGGGCGGATATGAACAACACGTACGCGATGGCGGTGCGTCGCGACGCGGTGACGAAACTTGGCAACATCTCCAAACTGTCCGACATCGCAAACCTGCCGGCGAAAGACCGGACGTTCTGTATCGAAGCCGAGTTCAACTCCAGACAGGACGGCATGAACGGGATGCTGCAGGCGTACGGCATCCCACGCGGCAAGGCCGGCGGCGTACCCGACGAAAATATCGGCATCTATGACACTGGTGCGGTCTACTCGGCGACGGCACGGGGGTCCTGCAACTTCGGCGAGGTGTTCACCACCGACGGCCGGATCAACGCGCTCGACCTCACGGTGCTCAAGGACGACCAGAGCTTCTTCCCCTCTTACAATGCCTCCATCAATGTTCGCTCCGAGACCCTGGACGAATTTCCGGGTATCGCCGACGCCTTCGCCCCGGTCACCGCGGCGCTGAGCAACGACGTGATGCGTGGACTCAACGCGAAGGTGGACGTCGACGGTCAGCAACCCGCAGACGTCGCCTTCGACTGGATGGTGTCGCAAGGGTTCATCTCTAAGCCGTGACCGATCCTGCCGGTCGAGCAGTTGGCGGTGGCGGCTAAGAGCAACGAGGTGGATTCATCTCGACGCCCTCAACCTCGCCCCTCGATTGACGCATCCCGGGTGCACGAGTCAGGCCCGGGACGATTCGGCTGAGTGGGCGCGCTCTCATGGCAGGCGTTTGATGGGGTCGGGGCGAGTCGGACTCGGGACAGGCGGCGGATTCGACGTCCGGAGCGGGTGGGTGGCGCCGACGGGCCGCCGTTGTGCTGTGCGCGTTGGGTGCGGTGCTGCTGGCTCTTGGGACCCTGGCCGGTATCGCGAACCGGCAATTGGTCGATGGTGACCGGTTCGCCGATCACGTCGACCACATTCGTCAGGATGACGCGGTGGCTCGCCAGATCGGCCTCGCGATGACGGACGCGATCATCGAGGCCGATGCCAACCTCGTGGTGCTCCGCCCGCTCATCGAGACCACGTCGACCGCAGTGGTGCAAAGCCCGACCTTCAGTCCGTTGCTCCGGCCCGCCGTCGCGCAGGTGCACGACGCCTTCACACAACCGGGATCGGGCGAGATCGTGTTGCGGTTGGCGGACATCGGCGCCGTGATGACGGGAGTGATCAGCAAGTTCGCGCCGCAGTCCGCCGCAGACCTGCCACCGGACCTGGAGGTGACGCTCGCCCGGATCGGGGACCAGAGCGCAGCACGAGCGACGATCGACACGGCTCGCCAGGTCGCGCTGCTCTCCTGGGCGCTTCCGCTCGCGGCCCTGGGCTGCCTCGCTGGCGCGGTTGTGCTGTTCGGAGTACGGCGGAACTGGTCGCGACCGATCGGACTGGCGGTTGTCGCAGCCGGTGGATTCGTCGTGCTCGTGGCGGGAATCGGGGCGGTTGCCGCCGGATCGATCGACACCGACTCCCTGTCGGGGGCTCTGAGCGCGGCGATGCTGCGAGAACTGCAGGGCGAGCTCTGGTGGCCGGCCGCCGTCCTGCTCGGCACCGGCACCGTCCTGCGGGTGCTCGGCTCGCTGCGCCCCCACTCCGGACCGGAGTCGGTCCTCGACTGGCGGGACTGGGTCGCCGCGCGACCACGTTCGCAGCGGACCTGGGCGCTACGAGCGGTGCTGCTCGTCGCAGCGGGCGCGGTGGCCGTGGTGCGGCCGCTGGAGGTGGTGAGCACGCTGACGGCAGCGGTCGGGCTCGGGGTGCTGGTGGTCGGGTTGGCCGAGGGGACGCGGGTGCTCCTGCAGGCGGCTGAGAACGCTCACGACTCGCGGGAGAAGCGCGAGCCGCATGAATCCTCCGGGCGGAGAAGGCTCTGGACGACGTGGGCGCTGGCGGGGCTTCCCGTGCTGGTGGTGACGGCGCTGGTGCTGTCCCTGGCATGGCCGACCTCGGGCAGCGTTGCCGGCGCCGAAGGAGATCCCGCCGGATCCGCCGCCGGGTCCAGGACGCCCACGTGCAACGGTTTCTCGGAGCTTTGTGACCGCGCCTACAACGACGTCGCCTATCCGAGCTCGCACAACTCGATGTCGGCGGCGGATCAGCCGGGGTGGTACTTGGCCGAGCAGCCCACCGGCCTGATCGGGCAACTGGACGCAGGCATCCGGGCCCTGCTGATCGACAGCTGGTACGGACAGGCCACGACGACGGGTCATGTCACCAACGCAGCGAAGGACAAGGCCAAGGGCCTGGCGCAGGCCAAGGCCGACTTCGGCCCGGGTGCGGTGGAGAGCGCCTTGCGGCTACGTAACGCCGTGTCGGGTAACCCGACCGGCCCGGTGGAGTCCTACCTCTGCCACGGCGTGTGTGATATCGGAGCAACCAAATGGGAACCGGTGATGGCCGATGTCCGCGACTGGATGAAGGCTCATCCTCGCGAGGTGGTGACCTTCTTCATCGAGGACTCGGTCTCCGCTGCGGACACGGCAGCGCTCTTTGAGAAGGCGGGGCTGTTGCCCTACGTCGCGACCCATCAGGTCGGCCGGCCCTGGCCGACCCTGGGTCAGATGGTCGACAGCGGCAAGCGGCTGGTGGTGCTCATGCAGGAAGACGGTGGCGGAACGAAGTCCCCCTGGCTGATGCAGGGCTGGGATCAGGCCCAGGACACCAACTACGACGCGAAGACTCCTGCCGACTTCAGTTGCAAACGCAACCGGGGCACCGAGGCGAGTCAGCTGCTGCTCATCAACAACTGGCTCAACAACTTCGACTCGATCGTCACCGACGCGAAACAGGTCAACGGGTATGACAACCTGTATCCGAGGATGGTCCGCTGCCAGCGCGAACGCGGCATGATCCCCAACTACGTGGCGGTCAACTACTTCGACCAGGGCGACCTGTTCAAGGTGGTCAACGAGCTGAACGGTATGGGCTGAGGAGAACCCTTCCCACGTTGTAGGTCGCTGGCGACGCAAACGGGTCAGATCCAGCACAGGCAACGCGCGAACGGTCATCCGGCGGGCTGGTGCTCAGTCGGGGCCGGGGACTCCCCGACGGCCGCCCGTGTCGATGCGGAAGACGGGATAGTCGGCAGCGATCCCTTCGAAGTCTGCGACGGGCGCACGTCGGTCAACCGGAATGTGAGGGCGGGCTCCGGGGGCAAGCTCGAGGTACCTGCGGATGATTGGGGCTCGGTCGTTCACGGGGACGTCGGTCAGCACCACCGGCGTGTCGCCATCCCTGCGCAGCGTCGCCCGGCCCTGAGCCGCTCGGACATTGGCAACCCAGTTCGCTTCGTCACCGAGCATGGAGACCAGATACCGCTCGCCTCCGTAACTGGCGATGACAACAGGCACGTGCACATCGCGACCGGTCTTTCGCCCCACGACCACCATCGTGACCGCCCGTTCTGGGGAGAGGCGAGCTGCGGCGAAGAGGCGATCGTTGACGACGTTCAGAGCCGTCGCGATCCAGCCGGGCCGGCCGGTGCGGTATAGCCAGCGCTTGACCCCGTAGAGACGTCGCACCGAGCCGCTCCTCTCTGTATGTGGCGCCGAGGCTGTCTGCTCGGCGCCAGTCATCATCGCGCACGGACTCGACCCAGGGGGTTTCTCACCGATTCGTCGGTCAACGGTCGAGCTCAACCCGAAGCTGGTCCCGGTTGAGGAACCGCCGACCGCGACCACTGCCGCCCGGCGGTCTTCGTCGACTGGTCTTTTGGGGCATACCCGCTGTACAGACCTGTCTCAAAATGCACGAACACCTCAGGCGCCGGGCATTTGGGGTCTGGACCCGTGTACCTGGCACGAGCGCGCGGGAGGCCCACTCTGGCGTGTTCGCGAGGGCGCTGTTAGGGCGGTGCAGATGGTCGGCGACAGCGACCCGGCGCCAAGCTCAGGGACGAGTGCGAGAGCGTAGAGCCGGTGCGCTTCCTCGATCAGACTCCGCGCCCCGTCCCGCGCTGAAAAGAGGCGCTCGAAACCGTCCTGAAAGGTTGCTGTCTCGCGAGGTGGTGGCATGACGATCGGACCCCGTCGACCCGCGACCACACCGGATACCGCCGTGGGCGGCCCCCCGACACGGCGCGGGCGGCAGCAACGGGACCAGCAACTGCCACTGGGCGTCGGTCAGGTCGTGACGAACGATTGCGCTTATCGTGGCCGTCGAGGCCTCCCGGAGTGCGGAGATGCGTAGACACCACCTGCGCTACTCCGGGAGCCCCACCTCACCGT
>CAJDVG010000038.1_pt1 | contig 19857 bp, 16 predicted proteins | sample 7391321 | NCBI WGS metagenome assembly CAJDVG01 (sample SAMEA7055706, study PRJEB34461) | soil metagenome | biome: terrestrial ecosystem; feature: Peninsula; material: soil | place: Antarctica | collected 2016
GTCGCGCCGCTGCTGACCATGCTCAACGCCTGCGCTCCGGGCGTCGCCGTGGTCAACATCGACAACGGCTACGGGGCCGGACACACCGCAGCCCAGATCGCCGCCCCCTGGTCATCGCCGCACCAGCCGCCCCAATAGTTTCCCCGTCGTGCGGGTGGTGGCCGCAGTCGCCGACGTCGCCGCGGCTGCAGTCGTGGTGCCGTGGTCACCGCAGTCGATGCACGGCCGGCTGCGTGATCCATGCCGCACCATCACCGAACGGCTCGCTCAGGGTGCCGATGCCAGCGCGCCCGGACGACATCCGGCCTCGTGCGCGGCAGCCCGGGCCACCTCCAGCGCCTCCAGCACGGGGCGCCCCGCCCGGGCCGCGAGCGCGGCGCAGTCCTCGTACTCCGGCGTGGCGTGCACGACCCGCCCCCCGCGCAGGCCCAGCTTGATCCGGACGACTCCCTCAACGCCTCTCATGATTCCGGCACCGGAAGCACCGGAAGCACCGGAAGCAGAGGTGGCCGAGGTCGGATCGGCGGCCAGGGTCACGGTGACCGGCCGCCAGGCGCGCGCCAGCGCGGTGCGGCGCACCGCGTACTCCCGAACGCCGAGCGTTCCGGTCGACGCGAAGATGTGCGCTCGGAGCCGCTGCGCGCCCGGCGCGTCCGCCTCGACGAGGGCGGCCAACACCTGGGCGGGGCGACCCTTCTTGCCGATGGCCGGGGTCAACCACGCGTCCAGGGCGCCCTCCTGGAGGCAGCCCGAAAGGACGCTGGGCCAAGCCCGCGGGTCCAGGTCGTCCACCGTGGCCTCCACGACCAGCAGGTCGCGCACCAGGTCGCCGTCCTCAAAACCGGACTCTCCCGAAGCAGACGGGCCCAGGACGACACGGGTCACGTTGGCCCAGCCCGCGCTGTCGCGCCGACCGGCACCCACCCCCACCCGAAATACCGACGACGGCGGGTCGCCGGGACCGTCGGCCAGCGCCACGAGCAGCGCTACGCCGGTCGGGGTGGCCAGTTCGCCGATCGACTCCTCCGCCGCTTCGCTCGCGCCCAGCACGCCGCGTCGCGCCCCCACGGGGAGGGCACGGGCGTTCAGCCCCGAACCGGCGAGCAGCTCCAACACGGCCGGGCCCGGGACGGGCAGCAGGCCGTGCGCGGACGCCACGGTCCCCTCCCCCAGTGCGACCGGCGAGGTCCGCAGGCGTTCGACGCCAAGGTCCCCCAGCGCCACGCAGACCCCCACCACGTCGCTGATCGAGTCCCAGGCGCCGACCTCGTGGAAGGTCACCTCCTCTTCGAGCACGCCGTGCACCCGGCTCTCCGCCCGCGCCAATCGCTGGAACACCGCGCTCGCGCGGTCGCGCGCCCGCACCGGCAGATCCGCCGCCGAGAGCAGGCCGCGAATCGTCCGCCAGGAGCGGTGCGGCCAGTCCCGCGCGACCGCCACGAACTCCACGCTCGTCGCCCGCTGGCCGTGCCGGACGGTCTCGCCAACGTCGAGCCGCACCGCGTCGCCGAGCACGGCCGAAACCCCGGCCCGGACCACCTCCACGTCCGCACCTGCGTCGAGCAGGGCGGCCAGCAGCATGTCCCCCGCGATCCCGAACGTCGCATCGACCCAGGCGATGCGACCCGCTGGCCCCGGCGAGCCGGCGTCGCGCTCGGCCGTCGCCTCGATGGTGTCCCGACCGGCCGCACTGGCCGCGCTGGTCGAACTAGCCGCACCGGCCGCGCTGTCCTCGCGGTCGGGGGGTGGAAAGCACGGTGCGGACACGGGACGAACCTGCCACGTCGCGCCGCGATGCGAAAGCAGCGGCTCGCGGCGCCCGGGAGTTGCCGCGGTTCAGGCCTCGGTCTGTTTCTCCCGGATCGTGCGCCCCTCCAGGTGGCCGACCGGGTGGGCGCCACGGATGATCCACCCGGCACGACCCACCAGCGCGGCCGTCAGAAGCGCACCCAGCGCGTGCGCCCAAACCGGCGTCGCGATGAACAGCAGCATCATGGCGACGAGCACGGGCAGGAGATAGCGGAGCGCCCACACCACGTAACCGCCGAAACTCGGCATCTGCAGGCCGGTGGATTCGGCGACCGACTTGACCATGAAGTTCGGGCCGTTGCCGATGTACGTCAGAGCGCCGCAGAACACCGCGCCCAGGCTGATCGCGATGAGATAATGCTCCGGCACGCCGGCGACGCGGGGCTCGCCCGGAAGGGTGGCCGCCATCTCGAAAAATGTGAGGTACGTCGGCGCGTTGTCGAGCACGGAGCTCAGGCCGCCCGTGAACACGAAGAACGTCACCTCGTTGAGTGGCAGCGACGGCGCCACCTGCCGCAACACCTTGAGCGCGGGCACCATGGTCAGGAAGATGCCGACGAACAGGGAGGCGACCTCGACGATCGGCGCCCAGGTGAATCGATTCAAGTCGAAGCGCACGCGTTTGTCGCCCAGCGTGAGCGAGCCCGCCGACGCCGAGAGCATCACGGCTTCGCGCCAGGGCACGTAGGCCAGGACGCTCGCGCTCCCGGACTCGATCGCGTGGATGTCGATCGAGGGCGCGAACGCGACCGCGGCGATGACGACGGCCAGGAAGAAGAAGTTGACCTTGCCGTGCAGCCCCAGCGGGGTCACGTCCGTGTCGTCGCGGAAGATCGCCTCGGGCGTCTCTTTGGCGTACATGACCCGGTCGAGCGCATAGTAGGTGAGGAGCAGCATCCCGTTCGTGAAGGCCCACTCCGGCACCAGCTGCAGCGTCCACGTGAACGGCACGCCGCGGAGGAACCCCAGGAAGAGCGGAGGATCGCCGAGGGGAGTGAGCAGCCCCCCGCAGTTCGCCACGATGAGGATCGTGAAAACGACGGTGTGGACCTTGTGCTTGCGCTGCGCATTGGTGTTGAGCAGCGGGCGGATCAGCAGCATCGCGGCACCGGTCGTCCCGACGAAGGACGCGAGCGTGCCCCCGACCGCGAGGAACGTCGTGTTGTTGCGCGGGCTCGCGTGGATGTCACCGGAGAGGAAGATCCCGCCGGACACCACGAACAGCGCCAACAGCAGGGAGATGAACTGCCCGTACTCGATCAGCGCGTGCACCACCGACGCCGACTCCCCGACCGCGATCACCCAGAGCGCCACCGGCACCCCCAGCAGGAGGGCTAACCCGAGCTGGAAACGCCAGTCCTCCCAGCGGTGCGCCGTCGCGGGGTGCAGCGGCATGATCGCGATGCTCGCCAGCATCAGGACGAACGGGATCAGAGACCACCACGGGAACTCCATCCCGGCAGCCTAGACGCGCGATGGCGCGACCAACGCGCGACCAGGATGCGTTCCCTGGCGAGCGCGACGGCGAAGGCGCCGTGTCGAGTCGTGGCGTGTCGTGTCGCGCGGCAGGCTCAAGCCATCCGGCGGGGCACACCTGTGAAGACCGGGCGCTGCGCGCGGCGCGGGACGCCAGGCGAGCAAGGGCGCAGCAGAGTGGTGCTCGCGCCGAGGGCGGATGCGGTGTCGAGGGGGTCCATGCCCGTCACATCGACACGTTCGCGCCGCACCTGAGCGAATGTCGGCGGAATCCATCGCGACGATCGGTGCGGTTGATCTATCGCGCCGATCGACGCGTTCGATCGGCGCACCCATCGCTGGATCCCCGAGCAGCCGCTGGACGAACCCGGCCGGTCACCCGGCCCCTGGCCCAAGCACCACCCGGACCACGTTGGGCCACCGTGGGAAATCGTCGTGACCGGCACCGACGCCGACCGACGCGACGCGGGGCAGCGCGTCCGGACCCCACGCGGCACCGTCAGCCAGCGTCGTGAGCAGCGCGACGCCAGTCATCGTCGCAAGCTCGCCGACCGGACGCTCCCCGCCGATCGTGCCTCCGCGCGCGGAGTGGATGCCCACCGGCAGCGCGCGAGCGCTCACGTGACCCCCCGCCAGCAGCTCCAGCGCCACGGATCCGGGAACCGCCGCGATGGAGTGATCGCCCACGTGGACTGTGCCCTCCTCTTCGGAATGGTGGCAACGGTGGCTGTGCATGACCCCCTCGCCGAGGGCGACATGCGAGCAGTAGAGGCGCCCGACGCCGAGATCTTCCAGCGCCGCGCAGCCGCCGACGATGTCCGCGATGCAGTCCCATGCTCCGACCTCGTGGAACGTGACTTCCTCGGGGTTGATGCCCTGGGTGCGGGCCTCGGCATGGGCCAGCCGCTCGAAGACCGCGAGCGAATGGGCCCGGACCGCGTCGGGGATCTCCGCGGCCTCGATGAGGGACCTGATGTCCGACCAGGCGCGCCGAGGCTGGTCGCGGTCCACGAGCCGCACGTCCACCATCGTGGCCCGCTGTCCGCGACGGCTCACCGCGGAACGGTCGATCCGCACCGCGTCGCCGATGACGGCCACCACGTTGCCGCGGACGAAGTCGAGGTCGGCGCCCGCGTCGAGCAGGGCCGCCATGAACATGTCGCCGGCGATCCCGAACCCGGCGTCTACCCAGGCCACGCGCGCGGCGGGGCTCTTGTCGGTCAGCGTCAGCACACCATGAAACTAGCGAGGCCCCCCGAGAACCGCCAGAGAACCGCGAGAGAACGCCAGAGAACACGGCCCGCGAGCCGTCGGGTCGACCGCGCGAACCGCGCGCGGTGGGTCCGGATGACAGGATGACCCGGTGAGCGGCCACACGGTGGGGAGCCCGGCGTACCGCCGAATCACGCTCGCGCTGTTCTTGGCTGGGCTGGCCACGTTCGCGCTGCTCTACTCCACCCAGCCGCTGCTGCCCACCCTCGCGGAGCAGTTCGGGCTTTCCGCCGCCAGCAGCGCGCTGTCCGTGTCGGCAGCGACGGCCGGGATCGGGGTCGCCCTCCTCGTGGCGGGGCCGGCCTCCGAGATCCTCGGCCGGACGCGCCTCATGATCGCCTCGCTGGTGGCGGCGCCCATCGTGGGCATCGCCATCGCGTTGGCGCCCACGTGGCCTGTCCTGCTCGGGTTGCGGATTGTGCAAGGCGTCGTCCTCGCGGGTCTGCCCGCGGTGGCCATGGCCTACCTGTCCGAGGAACTCGACGCGTCGAGCCAGGCGCGCGCCGCCGGCGTGTACGTGGGAGGGACCGCCCTGGGCGCCATGCTGGGTCGCCTGCTGGTCGGAGTTGTCGCCGACCTGCTGGGGTGGCGGTGGGCTCTCGGCGCGATCGCGGCGCTGGGACTGATCTGCGCGGCCGCCGTCGCCGCCATCCTGCCGCCGAGCCACAACTTCACGCCAGCGCCGCGAAGCCTCACGCATCTGCTGGCCCAGTCGAAGGCGATCCTGAGCGATCCGGCTCTGCTGGCGCTCTTCGGCATCGGTGGGGCCGCGTTGGGCAGCTTCGTCGCGGTGTTCAACGCGATCGGGTTCCGACTGGAATCGGCGCCGTACCACCTGTCCGTCGGCGTGGCGGGGCTCGTGTACCTGAGCTACAGCCTGGGCAGCGTCGCCTCGCCCCAGGCCGGCGCGCTCGCCGGCCGCTTCGGCCAACGGGCCGTCATGCCGTGGGCGGCGCTGGTCATGGTCGCCGGGGTAGCGATCACCCTGGCGCGGCCGCTGGCGCTCGTCGCCTTGGGCGTCGCGGTACTGACCGTCGGATTCTTCGCGGTGCACGGCGTGGCCAGCGGGTGGGTCGCGGCGCGCGCTTCGGTCGGCTCGGGAGGAACGGGACAGGCCTCGAGCTGGTACTTGTTCTGCTATTACCTGGGCAGTTCGGTGTTCGGCGCCCTCGGGGGGCAGGCCTGGCAGGTGGGTGGCTGGCCCGCGGTTACGGCCTTGTCCGGCGGCCTGGCCGTGGTCGTGGTCCTGGTGGCGCTCGTCCTGCGTCGCATCCCGAGCCTGCTGGAGCCGGAACGCCCGCAGCCCGCGCCGTCGGGTTTCTAGACCGCGCCGCTGGGCACCGGCGCCCGACCCGTGGCGCTCGGCAAAACACCCCTCAGGAGTCCGGGGACGTCCCGGCTGCCCGCGACACGCCACGTACCTCCACGTTCAGCGCGACCGCGGCGGCCGAACGCGCTTGCAGGCTCGCGGCGTGCGCCGGAACCCGATGGAACTCGGCGAACACGCGCTCCTCTTCGCCGGGGGGCAGGCCGATCCCCCGGTCTGCCACGGTCACGTCCACCCGATCGCCCTCGCTCGAGCAAGCCACGATCTCCACGATTGGGGTCGTGTCGGGGGCCGTGTACTTCACCGCGTTGCCCACGAGGTTGGTCAGCACCTGCCGGAGCCCCGCCGGGTCCGCGTGCACCCAGGCCGGGGCATCCACCGTGACGAGCGGCGGCTCGGGCAGGTCGAGGCGATCACGCTGCATCTCGACCACTTCCTCGCACAAGCCCTGCAGGTCGACGGTCTCCAGGGTCACGTCGCCACCGCGGACGACCGAGTACGTCAGGAGGTCCTCGATCAGCTCGTTCATGCGGCGACCACCCGCGGCCACGCGGGCGAGCTTGTCGGCGCGCTCAGGGTCGTCCGCCAGTTCGTCCTGGAGCACTTCGACCCAGGCGCGGATGGCCGACAGCGGGTTGCGCAGGTCGTGTGCGACGACGCGGGCGAACTGGCTCAGCTCCTCGGTTCGGCGACGGTAGGCGGTGACGCCGCGCAAGACCACGACCGCCTGGGTCTCCTCCGACAGCGTCAGGCCTCGGCAGATCACGGAATATATGGCGACGCACTCGTCACCGATGCAGACCGGCACGTCCTGGACGACCTCCTCGCCGGTCATGAAGACCCTGTTGAGGGGTTTGGGCTCGTCGAACTGCGGATCGAACAGGCATGCCGGCAGCTGGCCGTCGCCGCTGCCTAGCTGCGCCAGCATCGCGCGTGCGCTCGTGTTGTGCATAGCGATCGACCCGTCGTCCGCGGTGAGCAGCACACCGTCCTGGAGCGAGGCCACGAGACGCTCGAGAAGCTCTGCCTGTCCGGCGCTGGCCAGGCGGTGAGCCTCGATGCTCGAGTTGAGGCGCTCGTGGTGTTCCCGGTCGAGCACCAGAGTCATCGCGACGACGGACACGACGACGACGATCCCCTGCGCGAGGAGGCCCCGCACGGTCACGTCGACATCGTGAAGAGGGCCGAGACCGATGAGCGACGCCACGATGGCGAACGTGCTCACCGCCACGGTGTGACAGGCCGTCGTGCGCACGTCGGTGCGCAAAGCCATGTACATGCTCACCGGCACCAGGAGGAAGAACCAAACCTGGTCGGAGGAGGTGAAGACGAACCCGTAGACGAGCAGAGTCAACGCGATCCCGAGGATCCGGGTCGGCATCGAGGGCCTACTCAGCTCCCGATTCCCCGGGAGGGCCAGGCGGAAGCCGACGATACCGACGACGACAACGCTGATCGTGCTGCGCAGGACCCACTGCACGATGTGGCCCAGCGGCTCGTGCATGAGCAGAACGGGGCCGCCCACCCCGATGGGCATGCTGACCATTGATCCGATCACGCCCGCCGCGAGCAGCCGATAGAGCTGGGCCGCCGTCTCCACCCGCGGCCGGTCGCCGTACGGACCCCGCGCGTAGACGGTGGCGGCCACCACGCCGAGCACGACGTTGCCGACGCCGTTCGCCACGGCGAGCTCAGGAGGGCTGCCGGTGAGGTTCGTGATCACGACCGCGCTGACGAAGAGCAGCGTGAGGGCCACCGCGGAGCCCCGCCAGCGGCGCATCGCGTACCGGTGTAGCCAGACCACCGATACGCCGGCCGCGGGCCAGACCAGGGACAGCGATTCCCCGGGGGGGGACCGTGAGACGGCCGACCCAAACGCTCACGACGTAGACGATCGCCATGGCGGGATCCCAGGCGCGCTCAGCACGCAGGAGGGTGCCCAGGCGTCGTGCGGGACGGCCGAACTCCCCGTACGCAAGATTCTGGACGGCGTACCGGAGCCGCTGGCGCCAGCTCGCCGGGGTTCTCAGCGAGGCTCACCTCTCTCGGTGTGGCGTCCGGCCCGGGCGCCAGGCAGGGGCGCGGGCACGAGACGTGGTACGCGAGGTGTTGACTCGCTCCCGTACCTGTCGCCCGCACGTGCGCGGACCTGAGCTCCTCATGCCACGCGGCTCGCGATGCGCCCTGATCTGCACCAGCTCACCCCTCTCCCCTCGACCGTCCCCTCACCCCAAGGAGCACCACGTGACCACGGAGGCGACGCGCACCCCGAAGCGGGCCCTGCTGCGGGTGGCTGCCGCACAATTCACAGCCTCGGACGACCCGGCGAGCAATCTGCGTCGAGTCGACGAGGCCGCGGCCCGGGCCGCCGAGGTGGGCGCGTCGCTCCTGGCCTGCCCCGAGGCGACCATGGCCCGCTTCGGCACCGACCTCGCGACGGTCGCGGAAAAGCTCGACGGGCGCTTCGCGGACGGGCTGCGCGACGTGGCGGCGCGGCACGCCCTGACCGTGATCGCGGGGATGTTCGAACCGGCCGGCGACGGCCGCGTCTTCAACACTCTGCTGCTGACGGGGGACGGCGGCGAGGTCGCCTATCGCAAGATCCACCTGTACGACGCCTTCGGCGCCCGTGAATCCGACACGGTCGCTCCCGGCGCACAGCTGGCAACGGCCTCCGTCGCAGGCGTCCGCGTCGGGCTGGCCACCTGCTATGACCTACGGTTCGCCGACCAGTTCACGGCGCTCGGGCGATCCGGGGCGGAGCTGATCGTGGCGCCGGCGTCGTGGGGCGAGGGAGCGGGCAAGGCCGAGCAGTGGGACCTGCTGACGCGCGCTCGGGCGATGGACGCGCAGGCCTACCTGCTGGCGTGCGACCAGGCCTGGGTCCCCCCGCGCGGCACGCAGCCGCTCGGCATCGGGCGCTCGGTGCTCGCCGACCCGCTGGGACGGTTGTGCGCGCGCCTCGGCCACGAAGAAGGCCTCCTCGTCGGCGACGTGGACGTGGCCCTGGTGACCCGGATCCGGCGTGACGTGCCCATCCTGTGATGCGGGCCGAAGCGCCCCGGTCAGGCCGGCTGCCCCCGACGTCAGATCGTGGGCAGCAGCGCCCGATGGCCCGATCAGATGACGCCGAGGGCCAACATGGCGTCGGCCACCTGCGTGAAGGCGGCGATGTTGGCGCCTGCCACGTAGTCACCGGGCTTCCCGTATAGCTCGGCGGTCATCATGCACGAGCCGAAGATGCCCCGCATGATCTCCTGGAGCCGCTCGTCGGCGTACTCGAAGCTCCAGCTGTCGCGCGAGGCGTTCTGCTGCATCTCCAGCGCGGACGTGGACACGCCGCCCGCGTTTGCGGCCTTGCCGGGGGCGAACCTCACGCCGGCCTCACGCAGGAGGCGCATGGCCTCGGGAGTCGTCGGCATGTTCGCGCCCTCGGCGACGATGAGGCAGCCGTTCTTGATGAGCGCCAACGCGCCGTCTCGGTCGAGCTCGTTTTCCGTCGCGCACGGCAGAGCCACGTCGCAGGGTACGTCCCACACGCGTCCCCCGGGGATGTAACGGGCATCGGTGTGCACGTCGACGTACTCGCTGATGCGAGCGCGCCGAACCTCCTTGATGTCCTTGACGGTGTCCATCCGCACGCCGCTCTCGTGGACGACGATCCCGCCCGAGTCGGACAGCGCGATGACCTTGCCGCCCAACTCGGCGACCTTCTGTGCGGCGTAGATCGCGACGTTGCCTGAGCCCGAGACGACGACCTCGCGTCCCTCGATGCTCGATCCGAGCGCCCTGAGCATCTCGTTGGCGAAGTAGACCAACCCGTAACCGGTCGATTCCTTGCGAACCTGGGAGCCGCCCCACGTCAGGCCCTTACCGGTGATCACGCCGGCTTCATAGCGGTTGGTGATCCGCTTGTACTGTCCGAAGAGATAGCCGATCTCACGGCCGCCGACGCCGACGTCACCCGCCGGAACGTCGGTGTATTCACCCAGGTGGCGGAAGAGCTCGGTCATGAGGGACTGACAAAAGCGCATGACCTCGGCCTCGGACCGGCCCTTGGGGTCGAAGTCGGAGCCACCCTTGCCGCCGCCGATCGGCATGCCCGTCAGGGCGTTCTTGAAGAGCTGCTCGAAGCCGAGGAACTTGATGATGCCGAGGTAGACGCTGGGGTGGAAACGCATGCCGCCCTTGTACGGGCCCAGGGCGGAGTTGAACTCGACCCGGAAGGCACGGTTGATCTGCACCTTCCCGGAGTCGTTCGTCCACGGCACGCGGAACATGATTTGCCGCTCCGGCTCGCAGATCCGCTCGATGATCGAGGCCTGGACGTACTCGGGACGCTTGTCGACCACGGGGCCCAGGCTGTCGAGCACCTCCCACACGGCCTGGTGGAACTCGCTCTCCCCAGGGTTGCGCTTCAGGACCGTTTCGTAGGTCGGGCCGAGGGCGGGGTGCAAACGTTGCATCAGATCCTTCTTGGTCGTTCGTTTATGGCGAGGCGCGCTGCGGCCTGCCGCCATACTCCCCTGTTCGACGCGCGGCGATTCCACCGGGCATCCGTCCGACCATATGCGTTGGGCCACTCGCCCGTTCTGGTGACGGCGCTACCACTCACGTAGTACCCTGTGCCCGACCCCAGGCTTCCCGATCTACGAGAGCTTCGTCGAGTTCCTCGGCGGGGTCGGCAGGCCCACCGTTTTCGCCGCAGACCGGATTCCCACGTCCGTCTTCATCGCCGACCGGATTCCCACGTCCGGGGTCGCGCCGCTGCGCTCCAGACCATCAAGGCTCGAGAGTCTGAGCTGCTGGGCCGGGGCCGCTCCCCGGGGCGGACGGCCACCACGTCCCCGTACCGCCCGGCCGCGAACACGCGCGGCGACAGTTCCGGTGACCGGCGCACCCGGTCCAGTTCGGCGGCGAGGTCACCGATCTCGCGACGCAGCAGCTCGATCTCGTCGCGCATCGCCATGATGTGGCGGATCCCGGCGAGGCTCACGCCCTCGTCCTGGGACAGTCGCTGCACTTCGCGGAGCCGGGCCACGTCGCCGTGGCTGTAGCGGCGGCCTCCCCCGCGGGTGCGCAGTGGGGTGACGATGCCTAGCCGGTCGTACTGCCGCAGCGTTTGTGCGTGCATCCCGGCGAGTTCCGCCGCGATGGAGATGGCGAACACCGGAGCGTCGTCGCGGAGCGGGAACGTACCGTCGCCGATCACGAACGGCGCGTCGGCCGGTAGCGGACCGACCGGACGCAGGGAAAAGTCGCGTGCCACCTCACTCACCGCCGGCCTTGCGGGCTAGCTCCTCCCGCGGGTCATACTCGGCGTCAAGGCGTTGCAGCGTCTCGACGGCGGCCTGAGCCTCTTCGGAAAGTCGCTGGGGCACGACCACCTGCACCTTGGCGAGCAAGTCGCCAGAGCTGCCGTCCTTACGGCGCACGCCGCGACCCTTCACCCGCAGGCTCCGCCCCGAGGGGGTGCCGGGAGCGATCTTGACCTTGACCTGGCCGCCGTCGAGCGTCGGCATGGGCACGGTGGCGCCGAGCGCGGCCTCCGCGAACGTGACGGGCAGGTCGAGGGTGAGGTTGTCGCCGTCGCGGGAGAACACCGCGTGCGGCGTGACGCTGATCTTGAGGAGCAGGTCGCCCGGCTCGCTGGAGGCACCCATGGGAGGCTCGCCCTTGCCCCTCAGCCGAATCGTCGCCCCATCCTTAACCCCAGCGGGGATGCGCGCGGTGATCGACGTGCCGCCGACGCCGCTGATGGTGACGGTGTCACCGGAGACCGCTTGGCGGAAGGACAACGTCGCGGTCGCGCGGAGATCGCGGCCCTTGCGCGGGGTGCGGCGAGGACCGGGGGCCCCGCCGAAGCCGCCGCCGCCCCCGGCGAAGGGGCCGCCTTGGCCGAACGGGCTGCCCTGGCCGCCGGCTCCGGCGCCGAACATGCCGAGCAGATCCTCCAGGTCGGGCGCGTCGGATGACGCGGTGCCCCCGAAACCGCCCGGTCCGCGACCCGACGTGGAGGTGCGCTGGCCGCGGCCCCCGCTGAACAGGTTGCTGAACACGTCCTCGAACCCGGCGCCGCCGGTCCCGCCCCCCGGCCCTCCGGCCGTGAAGCGCGCTCCGCCGCGAGACATGGCGCGCACCGCGTCGTACTGCTTGCGTTGCTCGGGGTCGGACAAGACCGCGTAGGCCTCGCCGATCTCCTTGAACCTCTGCTCGGCCGACTTGTCGCCTGGAGTGGCGTCCGGATGCAGGTGTCGCGCCTGCTTGCGGTAGCGCTTCTTGATCTCCTTGGCGTCAGCGTCGGCCGGGACGCCGAGGATCGAGTAGAAGTCTTTCTCGAACCAGTCCTGGCTGGCCATCGCGCCTCCTTCGCTGATCGCTCACGGGGACAACGGGTGAGTACGGACGTGCGGGTCCGATCTGTGCGGATGCGGGTGTCAGAGCGGGTCCGCGACCGCGACGAGCGCGGCGCGCAGGACTCGCTCGCCGATCGTGTAGCCAGGCTGCATCACCTGCACGACCGTCGTGACCGTCGTGCCGGGCGCCAGCTCGGCGTGCGTGTGCATGACCGCGTCGTGGACGTTCGGGTCGAACGCCTCGCCGGGCTCGCCGTAACGCTGGACCCCGTACCGGCCGAGGGTGGTCTCCAGCTTCTCGGCGATCTTGGCGAACGGTCCGTCCCCCAGCTCGCCGTGCTCGCGGGCCAACTGGACCTCGTCGAGGACCGGCAGCAGCGCCTCGGCCATGCGCGCGATCGCCCGCTCGGACTCCAGCGCCCGATCGCGGTCGACGCGTCGCTTGTAGTTCACGTATTCGGCCTGCAATCTCTGCAGGTCGGCCAGCCGCTCGGCGGCCAGCTGGGCGTCCGGGCCTGTGCGGCTGTCGGACATGACGTCCTCCTGAGCGGGCTCGATCGGGTCGACGCTTTCGGTCGGCTCGACGTCCTCTCCGTCGCCCGGCCCGTCGGACACCGATGCGGTCGACGGCTCCTCGGTCCCTGAGAGCGGGTCGGCGCCCGTCGGGATCTTGGACTGTCCGCCGGTGCTGGACTGCACGTCCTGGTAGGCGGCCTTGGCGGCCGCCGCCTGAGCTGGGCTCGGCGGGGCGTCGGCGGGGCGGTGGTGGCGGCCGTCGGAGGCCGCGCCGGAGTCCTCGCCGTCGCGGGCGGCTCCGGCGGCGCCGGGCGTGGTCGCGCCGTCGATGTCGGTCATGTGGGGCTCCTTCGTCGCGGCGCGGCGGGGCAGCGCCGCGCGTGCGTGGTCAGTGTGCCAAGCCGTGCGGGGGCAGGCCCGGGTGGGGCCGCGTCGCGGCGGCCCCACCCGGGCCTGTGGATCACGTGCGGGGGTCGTCGTCCTCGACGACCTCAGCGTCGACGACGTCGTCGTCGCCCGGGCCAGGCGCACCTGCGCCACCCTCGCCGGGGTCACCCGCGCCACCGGCGGCGCCACCCGTACCCTCGCCCGCGGCCTGCTCGGCCTGTGCGGCGGCGTACATGGCCGTCCCCATCTTCTGGGACTCCTCGTTGAGCTTGGCGACCTTCGCGTTGAGGTCCTCCACGCTCGAGGCGTCGTCGCCGGTCTTGGCCAGCGCGGCCTTGAGATCGGCCAAGGCGTCGTCGACCGGCTTCTTGGCGTCGGCCGGGACCTTGTCACCCGAATCGGCCAGGAACTTCTCCGTCGAGTAGGCCAGCTGCTCCGCGGTGTTGCGGGCCTCCGCCTCCTCGCGGCGCTTCTTGTCCTCTTCGGCGTGCTGCTCGGCCTCCCGGACCATCCGGTCGATCTCGTCCTTCGGCAGCGCGCTGCCGCCGGAGATCGTCATCGACTGCTCCTTGCTCGTGCCGCGGTCCTTGGCGGAGACGTGCACGATGCCGTTGGCGTCGATGTCGAAGGTGACCTCGATCTGCGGGATGCCACGCGGGGCCGGCGCGAGACCGGTGAGCTCGAACGTCCCCAGCGGCTTGTTGGCCGCCGCCAGCTCGCGCTCGCCCTGGAAGACCTGGATGAGCACGGACGGCTGGTTGTCCTCGGCCGTCGTGAAGACCTCGGAACGCTTGGTCGGGATGGCCGTGTTGCGCTCGATGAGCCTGGTCATCAGGCCGCCCTTGGTCTCGATGCCGAGGCTCAGCGGGGTGACGTCGATGAGCAGCACGTCCTTGCGCTCGCCCTTCAGGACGCCGGCCTGCAGGGACGCGCCGACCGCGACGACCTCGTCGGGGTTGACGCCCTTGTTGGGCTCCGCGCCGCCGGTGAGCTTCTTGACCACCTCGGTGACCGCAGGCATGCGGGTCGAACCACCGACGAGCACCACGTGGTCGATGTCCTTGAGGGGGACGCCGGAGTCCTTGATGACCTGCTCGAAGGGCGCCTTGCAACGATCCAGCAAGTCCTGCGTCATCTGCTCGAACTGGACGCGGGTCATCGCCTCGTCGAGGTGGATGGGGCCGTTCTCCGACATGGACAGGTACTGCAGGCTGATGTTGGTGCTCGTCGCGGTGGACAGCTCCTTCTTGGCCTGCTCCGCAGCGTCGCGGAGACGCTGCATCGCGATCTTGTCGTGCGACAGGTCGACTCCGGTGGTGTTCTTGACCGTCGTGAGCAAGTGCTGCATGATCCGGTCGTCCCAGTCGTCGCCGCCGAGTCGGTTGTCACCGTGGGTGGCGCGGACCTGGATCGTGGAGAAGCCGTCCTCGGGGTCCTTGCCCACCTCCAGCAGGGACACGTCGAACGTGCCGCCGCCGAGGTCGAAGACGAGGATGAGCTCGTCTTCCTTGCCCTTGTCGAGCCCGTACGCGAGCGCGGCCGCGGTCGGCTCGTTGACGATGCGCAGCACGTTGAGCCCGGCGATCTCGCCGGCCTCCTTGGTGGCCTGACGCTCGGCGTCGTCGAAGTACGCCGGGACCGTGATCACCGCGTCGGTGACCTTCTCACCCAGGTAGGACTCCGCGTCCCGCTTCAGCTTCATCAGGATGCGGGCGCTGATCTCCTGCGCCGTGTACTTCTTGCCGTCGATGTCCGGACTCGTCCAGTCAGTGCCCATGTGGCGCTTGACCGAGCGCAACGTGCGGTCGACGTTGGTGACGGCCTGGCGCTTGGCGATCTCGCCGACGAGCACCTCGCCGCTCTTGGAGAACGCGACGACAGACGGAGTGGTCCGGCCGCCTTCGGCGTTCGCGATGATGGTCGGCTCGTTGCCCTCCAGGACGGAGACGGCCGAGTTGGTGGTGCCGAGGTCGATTCCGACTGCACGGGCCATGTGGTGTTGCTCCTTCGTGTTCATGGTTTCAGTGGCTGCTGAGCGTGAAGCCACCCGATCGGGGCCACGACGCTCGCTGTGGACGCTTCCGTTCCGACGCATCCGTACGAGAGCCGCCGGAGGGGTGGCAGACAGCTCGCACGGATGCGCGTCGCGAACCCGATCGAGAGGCATCGCGCCCGGTCCAGCCGATCTCCGCCGTGGCCCCCCTCTTGTCAAGCAGAGACTCTGCAAAGTTGAGTACACTAGGCTCAACCACGCCAGGCACGGGAACATTCCCCCTGGAGCCACCGAGCGTGACGGTTCCTGCGTGTGGGATCCCATCTGAGTTGGCGGAGTCCCATTTATTTGGCGGTGGCGTGTCGGTCGTCCCACTTGTTTGGCGGTTAGGGCAGGCTAGGGCCGTGGCGTCAGCGCCTCTTGCGGGTACCAAGCTTCAGCACGTCGATGCCGAGGGCGTCGATGTGGTGACCACGGTGGGCGCGGTGGATGGGGCCCGATTGGCAAGGGCTCTTCCGGTGCGTCGGATCCGCTCGCATGCCGGGCAACGGCATCGGCCGGGCTTGTTCTGGTCGGCCACTACCGGGGGGCATGTGCCTTACGAGAGTCGGCTGGAGTTGGATCGTCTGTGGCCCGGCCCGGGCGGTCGGCCAGTTCTCTGGCGTCTACCGCGCTGAGTGTCTGTTAAGCCGCCAGAGTCGGTAGCTCCAAGGCAGGTCGTAGACGATCACCCACGCTGTATACGGCAGCAGCACTGCCCGCGAACGGTTGTCCGACCACACGGACCGCTGCAGGAAAGCCAACGGGGCCAAGAAGCCGAACAGCCCGGCAAAGGCCGTGCCGGGACTTCGACGCCCGAAGAGCAAGGCGTTCCACGCCTCGTTAGCGACCAGTACCGTGCCAGCCCACCTGATCGTCTCGGCATCTCCGCGGTCTACGGCGCGGGCCAGGACGTATCCGACGATGCCGTAGTACGTGGCCCCGACTGCGATGAATCCGGGCATCGGCAACTGCAACCGCGGCTTGTTGAGCTCTCCGAACCAGGTCATGGCCTCCCGGCCGATGAACGCGTTGCCCGCAACCGCTGCCGTCGCGGTGACGCATCCGGCCACCACCGCGGAGTTACGCCTCATACCGCCAGCGTACGATCGCCACCGCGCCCACGAGAAGAAGAAGTCCCGATCCTGGCCACCGCGGCTTTGTCGCGTCGACCCCGACCAAGCCGCGCTCGTGGTTCTCCGGCGACGGACGTGCACGCCGAATCTGTCGACGAAGGATGAGACGTCCGCTACTGCCGCGAAGCAGTGAGCCGTGCCCGGGTGGATTGTCCGGTTAAGACCAGCGGGGCCGCTCGACTCCGTCGCAGACATGTCTATGACATGAATACTGCTGTGACAGAGAGGAATACATTCAGTTGCTCTAGATGATTCAATCATTTGGCGGTGGCGTGTCGGTCGTCCCACTTGTTTGGCGGTTCGGGCAGGTTAGGACCGTGGCATCAGCGTCTCTCACTGGTACCCAGGGACTCGTGAGGTGCGACGAGCCCCATCGCCTTCCTACTTCGGGTGTAGCGCCGAGGTCGTGAGCAGTGCGGCGATCATCCAGGCTGCGGCGTAGGCGAAGGCAACGGTCGGGGAGAAGACAGTCCAGAGGATGCCCGCGACGACCGTGGCGCCCAGATCGCCAACGGACTGGGTGAGACCGAGCACGCCAAAAGCGTGGGGCCGCAAGTGTGTGGGCAGCCCCAGCGCGACCGTGGCCGATTCGGATGTTTCGACGAGGCCGATCCCGATACCTGCGAGGAGGAACGCGGCGATGGTGACTTGCGCGCTCCCGGCAGTGGCCAACAGCAGGTAGGACACCGCATAGACGAAGGCACCGGCAGCGAAGGCAGGCCAGGGACCGAATTTATCGATGAGCGTGCCACTCAACAGAGCCGACCCGGAAGCGGCAGCGTTGTGAGCGGCGTACATGAGGATCGCCGCGCTGGTCGCGGCGGTCACCGTCCAACCAGCGGAGTGGCTGAGGATGTCGGTGGCCCGCAGGATGAGCAGCGTCGTGGCGAGGTTGCCGAACTCGAAGCACGCGGCCGGCGCCAGCAGCCGGACGATCCCAGCACGGCGAAGAGCCGTGACGTTGAGCCTCAGGGCCTGTTTGCCCTCGGAGGGGCGCAGGGTCCGGCGGGCCTCGGCGGCGGCGATGGTGATGGCGCCGGCGGCGAGGATGCTCGGGAAGATCGACAGGAGGATCGCCTGGCGGATCCCGATGATGCCCACCAGACCAGCCGCCAGGAGCGGCCCGAGGATCGCACCGAGGTTGTCCCCCGCCCGCTCGACCCCGAACGCGCGGCCGTAGGCCTTGGTCGGGGCGAGGTCGGTCAGGAGCATGTCGCGTGCGGGTGAGCGCAGCCCACGCGATACCCAGGCGAGCCCGCGCAGGATGGCCACCTGCCACACCGCGGTCGTGAGGCCGATGGCTGCAGTCGCGATCGCGGTGCCGAGGTAGCCGCTGCTGGCCAGTCGCCCCCGCCGGGACGGGTCTGCCGCCAGAGGTCCGCCGGCGAGTTTGCTCAGCCCAGTCAGAGCGTCGGCGACCCCATCGATGGCGCCCAGCGTGGCGGGCCCGGCGTGCAGCGTCGACGTGACGAAGCTCGGCAACAGCGAGGTGACCAGTTCGTGCCCGGCGTCAGAGAACATCGAGGCGCCGCCGACGCTCACCACACCGGGGGTGAACCATCGCTTCCCGTCGTCGGGTTCCGGTCCTGGCCCGGTGGGTTCGTCCATGGCTGCCCTCAGCGGTTGTTCGTGCTGATGACGGTCAGGGGCCCCTGACCGACCTGCCCGATCAGAGACCAGCTCCTCAGGTCCAGAGGCACGTCCGCCAGGCTCGGGTCGAGCTGCTCGAGCATGGCGTGCAGGATCGCGTCATGGGTGACAAGTACGGTCGGTGCGTCGGTGACCTGCTCGGTCAGGAGGCCGCGGACCCGGGCGGCGACACTCGCGCGTGACTCCACCCCGGGCGCAGCATCGATCGAGCCCCATCGCTCGACCACCTGGCCGGTCAGTTCACCGGCCCAGCTCCCGTAGTCCCGGTCCAGGAGTCGGTCATCGATGGCGACCGTGAGGCCCGCTCGATCGGCGATCGCCTGCGCCGTCTGAGTCGCTCGAGCCAGTGGGCTGGACAGTATGCGGTGCGGGCGGCGATCGGCCAGCATGGGCGCCAGCCGGTCCGCGAGCCGCGCGACGTCGGCGATGCCCACCTGGTCCAGCGGCGGGTCGAGATGCCCGCGCAGCCGCCCGGCAGCGTTGAGCGTCGTGCGTCCATGGCGGACGAGAATCATGACAGGCGACTGCGCCTCGCTTAAGTCGAGGTGTTGTGGGCGTTCGGTGGTCATGCCTGCTCCCGTCACGTGATGAGGTGGCCGAGGGTCAGTCCGAGCGCGGCAGCGGCGACAGATGCCACGAGCGTTACCGCGGCATAGCGGGTTCCGGTGCCGCGGCCCTCTGCGACCCATAGTCGTGCGGTCTCGACGGAGGCGGTGCTGAACGTCGTGTAGCCGCCGCAGAATCCGGTGCCCAACACTGCCTTGGCGGTCGAGTCGGCAGATCCGAGCGCGACAAGGCCGGTCACCAGTCCCAGGACAAACGATCCGGAAGTGTTGATGACGATCGTGCCGAGTGGGACCCGGAAGGGGTTGTGCCGCGCGACGAGGGTGTCCGTGACGAACCGGGACGTGGCACCGAGACCACCGGCACACGCGAGGAGCAGCGTGATCATCCGCGCACCGTCTGACCTGCTGTTTGCCGGCCGATCTGGTGCGCCCATCGGTACCCCACGGCGGCAGCGGCGACACCGAGGACCACGCTGATCGCGGCATACGCCAAGCCGATGAGGTGCGCCTCGAGAGTCAGCCGCTCGACCGTCTCGACAGCGAAGGTGCTGTAGGTCGTGAATCCACCCAGTACGCCGGTGCCCAGACCGAGGCGCACGCTCCTTCGCCACCCGGAGTCGATCCCGGTCCGGAGGAGGACCTCAAGCAGCAACCCGAGGGCGAACGACCCGACCACGTTGATGACCAAGGTCGTCCACGGCATCGCATGCGCTGAGGCTGGCGCCACTCCCTCGAGGGCGGCACGCAGGGCTGTGCCGAATGTGCCGCCGAGGAAGACCAGCCCGAGCACCCGTGAGCGACGTCGGACCGTGGCCCCTCGATGGTGAGTGGCCTCGGTCACTCCCACGGCGCTCGGCCCTGCCAGTCGACCACACGGACCGGCACGACGATGACGGGCCGGTGCTGACGGTGCGGCAGCTGCATCGACAGCGACCCGTTGACGAAGTCAGCGATGCGGTGATGGTGCCCCACGTGGGCCCCGACGACGAATCCCGCGGCGTCGACCGCTCGAGCCAGGTGCGTCAACGCTCGGTCCGCCCGTCCCGCGAGATACCGGAAATGCCAAGGCAGGTCCTGCCCCTGCATCCACTCAGCGACCAGTCGGTTCAACGCAGCTTCCCGGCCCGGCCAGACCTCGTCGTCGAGGTCGGGATCGATCGGGACGTGTCGGACCGTACCGTCCGGATACTCCTGGTCCGCGTAACGCGAGGTGTCGACGTGCGCGAAGTAAAGCGCGGGTGCCTTGATCGCCCGTGCGAGGTTCACCGCCGTCAGGGCGACGACCGACGACTGGTCCTGCATCACCGAGACCACGAGTGGATGGCCCGCG
>CAJDVG010000055.1_pt1 | contig 18578 bp, 15 predicted proteins | sample 7391321 | NCBI WGS metagenome assembly CAJDVG01 (sample SAMEA7055706, study PRJEB34461) | soil metagenome | biome: terrestrial ecosystem; feature: Peninsula; material: soil | place: Antarctica | collected 2016
GCGGACCGCGTCGGTCATCAGCTGCGGGTCGGGCGCCGGGACCATGCTGATCGAGGCGCCGAGCGCGATCCCCACGAGGACGCCGACGGTCAGTCCGAACGAGTGGAACATGGGCAGCGCGGCGAGGAAGCCTTCCGCGCCAAAGCGCAGTCCCATCCAGACGATTCCTTGAGTGCAGTTCGCGACCAGGTTGGCGTGGGTGAGCGGCACGCCCTTGGGCCGCCCCGTCGTCCCCGAGGTGTACATGATCACCGCCACGTCCCCGCAGGCCGGGCCGGGGTGGGACTCGGGCAGGATTCCGTGTCGGCGCAGCCGCGCCCACGGCTTCACCCCGGGCGGCAGCGCCCCGGAGGTGAGTCGCCGCCGAGCCTGCCGGGCCTTCGCGAGCGGCAGCCGCAGCGCGAGGCGCGAGCGGACTGGGAGGGACCGGGTGATGTCCACCCCGATGACGTGCCGAACGGGCGTCAGATCGCGCAGCGGCAGCACAACCCGCAGTGCATTGTCCCAGGCCACGACCACGGTGGCGCCGTGGTCACGGAAGAGCGGCGTCAGCTCGTCGGTCGAGTACAGCGGGTTGTGCTGCACCACGTGCGCGCCGAGACGTAGTACCGCCAGCGTCGTGACAAGATTCTCCGGACAGGTGGGCAACAGCACGGCCACCCGATCGCCGCGCCCTACCCCGAGGGACTTCAGTCCCGCTGCGACGCGGCGGACGTCGTCCGCGGTCTGCGCGTACGACCGCGTCCGCCCCAGGAAGTTCGTGCACACCCCGCGGCCCTGTCGCCGCACCGACGACTCGAACATGTCGGGCACCGTGATGGGGGGATAGTCCAGATGGCGCGGCACGTTACGGCGCGACGACGTCCCCTCGGCAGGAGCCGGACTCGTCACAGCGCCTCCTTCATCCGGCACCCGGTCTGGAACCTCCGCTCCGGCACCCCGGGCTGAAACCTCTTGCTGTCTGAAACCTCTTGCCTCGACGGTACCCGGCGTCGCGGGTCGGCCCTCACAGCAGAGCGTGGCACCGGGCCAGGCGCTCGTGCCACCAGAGCGTCCGGCTCGGGGGCGGCGCGAACGCCTCCATCAGGGCCGGATCGGGAGCCACCTCCCGTACCGGGAGAAACCCCCCCATCGGAAGTAGGGGCTGAGCGACGACGTCACCCCACAGAAGGGCCGCGGTGCCCAGCCCGCAGTCGTACGGGAGTGACGGCAGCGCCGCCGCGAGCGCGAGGCCGGCAGCCAATCCGATCGAGGTGTCGAGCGCGCTGGACACCACCGCGGGCAGGGCGCAGTCCTGCACGATCCGCAGCGCGGCCCGGGCCCCGCCTAAAGGCGCCACCTTGATCACGATCACGTCGGCCGCGTCGAGATCACGGACGAGCAGCGGGTCGCGCGCCGTACGAATCGATTCGTCGGCGGCGATCGGCACGTCGACGCGGTCCCGGACGAGCGCGACGCGAAGGGCCGCCAGCTCCTCCACGGTGGCGCAGGGTTGCTCCGCGTACTCCAGGCCGTACGCGGCGAGCCGAGCCAAGGCGTCGCGGGCCTGGTCCACCGACCAGGCGCCGTTGGCATCCACACGGATGCGAGCCTTATCGCCCATGAGGTCCCTGACTGCGGCCACCCGGTCCACATCGTCACCCATCGCCTGACCCGACTCGGCGACCTTGACCTTGGCTGTCCGGCAGCCATCGAAGCGCGCCAGCACGTCCGCGACCGCTGCCGCCGGCACGGCGGGCACGGTGGCGTTCACGGGGACGACGTCGCGCACCGACGCGGGCGGTCCGACCCACGCCGCCTCGATCGCCGCCGCCAGCCACCGCGCTGCCTGCGCGTCCTCGTACTCGACGAAGGGGGCGAACTCCCCCCAGCCGGCGGGACCGCGCAGCAGCATCCCCTCGCGCTGTGTCACCCCACGGAAGCGCACCCGCAGGGGTACGCGCACCACATGGGCCTGCGCCAGGAGATCCATCAGAGGCGGGATGTTCGCGACACCGGGCATGCTAGGGCCGGTGGGCGGGCGCGACGGGGTGATGCCGGTCATGCCCCGACCGTACGCGGCTCGCCGCCGACCCCGCGCCTCGTCGAACAGCACAGCTTCGAGGCTGCACTCTCCGCGACCGCCCCGCCGTCAGCCGTGATAAGCCGCCTGCATGGCCGTCGCCATGACGATCTCCCGCACCTGCACGGGGCTCGCGTCACGCGGCAGGAGGTTGACCGGCTGACACAGTCCCTGCAGGATCGGCGCGAGCACGTGGACGCCGGCGCTCTCGGCGACGGCTTTCGCGGTGGCGGCGGCCGATTGCACGTCGGGAAAGACGAACACGGTGGCGTTGCCGTCCCCGGCGGTCACCGTCCGTCGGGAGGCGTGCTGGTAGGACTGCGGACCGTCGGTGGGAAGGTCGGGCCGGTGCTCGGCCAACAGGGTGCGAGCCTGGGCGATCGCCTCCCGGTCCGACTTCGCGGTCGCCGACCAGGAGCTCGGCGCCACGAACGCCACCTGCGGCAGGATGCCGCACATGCGGGCGGTCGCGGCCGTCTGCGCGGCGATGCACGCGAGCTGCTCGGCGCTCGGGTGCGCGTTGATCAGCGCGTCTGCGAAGAACACGGCCTCGTCCGGCAGCAGCGCCGTCTGGGAACTGGACAGGGTCCGCACGTCGCTGCCCAACGGTACGAGGGCTCGCACGATCGCCAAAAAGTGGTCCCGGTCGGTGTCGAGCCCTCCGACCACGCCGTCGACCTCGCCGGCGTCCAACAGGGTCAGCGCCTTGAGCATCGGGTCGGCGCGGTCCGGCTCGAAGCCTGCGGACGCGAGGATGCGTCGGCTGGCATCCTGCATCGCGGGGGTGAACCGGTCCGGGTCGGCGTAGGACACGCTCATCGGCAACCGGACGCCCAGACGCTCGGCCTCCCGCTCGATCCGCCGCGGTGGACCGACCAGCACGAAGCGGACTCCGTCATGTCCGGCCATGTCGGCCACAGCCCTCAGGACGCGAGGATCGGTGCTGTCGGCGATGGCGAGCCGGGTCCGGCCGGCGTGCAGACGGGCGCTGACGCGGCTCTCCAGCTGGACCGGAGTCGTCCGTTCGGGTCGTTGGTGTTGCGGCAGATCCCGAATCCAGGCCGGATCGTACCCTTGCGCGACGGCCTGCATGACGTTTCGCGCGCGGTCCTCGTCGTCGGCGGAGATCTGCCGGTCGAGGCCGATGAGGGCCGATGCGGTCGGAAACGTCTTCTCCTGCGTGAGCAGCAGCGGCAGCCCGTCGGCCAGCGCCGGTTCGACCAGGCGCATCACGTCACGGTCAGGGGCGATCCCGGCGGTCAAGAGCAGCCCTGCCAGACGCAGCCCGCCGGCTTCGGCCAGCGCGACCGAGAGCAGCACGTCGTGCCGGTCGCCGGGGGCGATGACCAGGGCGCCAGGGGTGAGCGACGGGATGAAGCCCGGCACCGCCTGCGCGGCGATGAGCGTGGTCGCGACGCGGCGACTCAGGTCGGCCGGCGACAGCACCTCCAGGCCCAGGTCACGGACCACGTCGAGGACCCGCGGCTGGACGAAGCCAGGCCGGTCCACGACCGTACCCACGACGCTCACCCCACGCGCGGCGACCGCGTCCGCGTAGAGAGCGACCTCGTCCTCGGAACGGATGTGATCGATCAACGCTCCCACGACCCGGCTCTCACCGCGGGCCTCATAATGCAGCGCGGAGGCGGCGACCAGATCGGCGAGCCGCTCGGGGGCCAAGGTGCCGGCCCCGGCGACCAGCAGTACCTCCGTGTCGAGGGCCTGGGCGACTTCCCCGTTGATGCGATCGGCATAGACCATCTCGGAGGAGGGGGACAGTCCCTCCAAGACCAGCACCCTGCTGTCGATCACGAGGTCCGCGGTGATGTCGACGATCCTGCGCAGAGCACGTGAGAGGCGGCCGCCGGCCAGCCGGTTCTCCAGCTCCTCGATAGGGATCGGTTGCGGCGGTCGCAGCGACGTGGTCAGCCGGAAGAGCTCGGTGGAATGGTCTTCGCCGACGCTGCGGGCCCGAGCGAACGGCTTGCAGAAGCCGACAGAGACGTGCCGGTCTTCCAAGGCGTGCACGAGGCCCAGGCAGGCGGCGGTCGCTCCCGCCGTGTGGTTGACCGGGACAGCGAGGATGCGGCGGGCCATCTGAGGGGCTCCTCTGCGCAGGGCGGTGGCGGCACTTCCATGTGCACTATCGGCGGGCACCGGCCTGAGCTGCGGCCCTTAAGCTGCGGATGTGACGGACGAAGAGCGCAGCACGACCATCTCGGAGACGTTCGATCCGACGGCGTGGCGGGAGGTCCCCGGGTTCGCCTTCACGGACATCACGTACCACCGCTGCGTCCTGCCCGGACCGGTGTCCGGGCGCACGCTGGGGGCGGTGCGGGTCGCGTTCGACCGTCCCGAGGTGCTCAACGCGTTCCGGCCGCACACGGTGGACGAGCTCTACCGGGCGTTGGACCACGCCCGGGCGACCCCTGACGTGGGGGCAATCCTGCTGACCGGGAACGGGCCGGGCCCGCACGGGTCGCGCTCGGCGGGCACGTGGGCGTTCTGCACTGGGGGCGACCAGCGGATCCGGGGGCGGTCGGGGTATCAGTACGCGACGGACGCCGCGATGGGACCTGCGGGAGGCTCCGGCGCCGACAACGCTGGCGCCGACGACCCCAGCGCCGCGGGCGTGGACCAAGCACGGGTGAAGGCAGAGGGGGGCCGGTTGCACATCCTGGAGGTCCAGCGCCTCATCCGGACGATGCCGAAAGTGGTGATCGCGCTGGTCAACGGGTGGGCTGCCGGTGGGGGGCACTCGCTGCACGTGGTGAGCGACCTGACGATCGCCTCGCGGGAGCAGGCGCGGTTCAAGCAGACGGACGCGGACGTCGGCAGTTTCGACGCGGGGTATGGGTCGGCGTACCTGGCCCGGATGGTGGGGCAGAAGTTCGCGCGGGAGATCTTCTTCCTCGGACGTACGTATTCCGCGGATGACATGCACCGGATGGGCGCCGTCAACCTGGTGGTCGACCATCAAGCGATCGAGCGGGAGGCGATCGAGGTGGCGCGAGAGATCCTGGGCAAGAGCCCTCAGGCGCAGCGGATGCTGAAGTTCGCGTTCAACCTCGTCGACGACGGGTTGATGGGCCAGCAGGTGTTCGCCGGGGAGGCGACGCGCTTGGCGTACATGACCGACGAGGCGGTCGAGGGCCGCGACCAGTTCCTGGAGAAGCGTGACCCCGACTGGTCACCGTTCCCCTGGTACTACTGAATCAGCCTATTACCACAGTTCAGAGGGCCATTAGACCTCGACGGCGCGGCGGGTGACGTGGGGTCAGTAGGCCGGCAGGCTGGCGCACGGCGCGGGGATGTCCCACCTAAGGCCCGGCGAGACACCAGAGAGGACACCCCCATGCCTCCCCACACACCGACCCACCCACGCGTACGTGCCGGGCTGACGATCGCGGCACTGATCGCCTCGGGCGGCACGATCGCGGGCGCGGCCACGGCGACCGCCGCGCCGGCGGCCACCACCGCCCGGACGGCCGGCGCCCTGTCCGCGATCGTGGCGCCGAGGAGCGCTGCCGCGAAACGGCAATGGAACCTCGCCGGCCTCGGCTACCTCAGCTACGCCGGCGTCGACGGGGTGGTCGGGTCGGCGACCAAGGCCGCCACTGAGCGGTTCCAGAGCGATCAGTGCCTGGCCGCCGACGGCATCGCCGGCCCGACCACCAACGCGAAGCTCGCGGCGGTCATGCGCTCGGTGCAGGCCAAGGTGGGGGTCGCTCAGGACGGCCAGAACGGCCCGAACACCCGTGCCGCCATCGCGAACTGGCAGCGCAGGAACGGCCTGGCCGCGGACGGTATGGCGGGCCCGGCAACGTTCGCCAAGATGGGCCTCCCGCGCACCTGCAGCCCGCCTCCCACGCAACGGCCCCAGCCGATCCCTAACGTGTACGCAGACTCCTCGAACGTCTCGTGCTACCGGGGCACTCGCAATCTCGGGACGGCGACGCCGTCGTCAACTCGCGCGTGTCGGGACCGTTCTCCGCGCTCTACCAGCTGGCTCGGAGCGAACGTGTGCCGATGTCAGCCTCCTCGACGTTCCGGACCATGGCCCACCAAAAGGCGCTGTGCGACGCCAACGCCGCCTGCCGCCAGGGCGACTACTCGTGGGTCGCGCAGCCGGGCCATTCCGGCCACCAGTTGGGCGTGGCCGTCGACTACGCCGGCATCAGCGGCAAGGGCGGGCGGACCTGCTCCTCGCGGGTGCGGGTGCCGGCCAACGCCACGTGGCGGTTCCTGGAGGCAAACGCCCGCTCGTTCGGCATCAAGCAGTACTCCGCGGAAGCCTGGCACTGGGACGCCTTCCCGCTGGCGAACCGCTGCTGACCACACGTTCATCGCGGCCTACCGCGCTCGGCCCGGGACCCGTCGCGGGCCTGGGTCGAGCGCGGCGAGGTCCTCGCGACGCCGCGGACGTGAACCGCCAACGCGTTTGCGCCGGACGATCCACGTACCGGCCCTGTGGAACGAGCCCCCTACGGCCCCGCTAAACGGCGGGGTCGTGACGTTCAGCCGATCAGTACCAGTGCTTCCGGCCGCCGATGGCGCGACCCGTGGCGCCCAGCACGTAGAGCACGACGCCGACGATGGCGACAATGACGCCGATGGTGGTAAGGATGCTGATCTTGGTGAAGAAGCCGATGAGCAGCAGGATAATGCCGAGAACGATCATGGCTGGTGCACTCCTTTGTGAGACCCCGAGTGTGCTGGTGCGCGGAGCCATCCGCCAGAACATCGCAGCACTGGCGTCAAGACCGCGCACGCACCCAGAGGAACGTCGTCGCCCCTCGCCTCCAGGGCTACCACAAAGCCGTGTATGCGGCGACCGCACGCCTGCCGTACCGAACGGCGGCGGATGCCTATCGTGGTGGAATCGTCGCAGAAACGCGTGGCGAACGTCCGCCATGCCTGCCCCTCCCGCCGCGCCGCGGCCCAGCCATCGGAACGGAGCGCGTGTGACGTCCTTGCCGGCCGAAGGCCCCAAGTCGACTCCCCCCTTCGTCAACCCTGACCAGGAACTCATCCACCGATTCCTGGCCGACGGTGGCCGCCCGATCCCGTTCGACGCCAACCCGATGGCGCGGGCGCTGCACGCCGAGCTGCACGGCGCCAACCTGGAGGCCGGCCGGGTGGAACTGGTCTTCGCGCCGGACCCGCTGTTCATCCAGGGCACCGGCGTGCTGCAGGGCGGCGCGGTCATCGCGATGCTCGACTTCGCGATGGCGTTCGCCACACTCGCGTACCTGCCGGTGGGCGCCTCGTGCGCGACGGTCAACCTGAATGCTGCGTTTCTGCGCGCGGCCCCGGAGGGCCGGTACACCTCCATCGGGCACGTCGAACGGTGCGGGCGGCAGCTCGCGTTCACTCACGCCAGGCTGCTGCGCGGCGCAGACCGCACCGTCGGCGCCCACGAGGGCACGGTCGTGGCCACCGCCACATCGTCGCTGGTGGTCAGCCCGCCTCGCTGAGCCGCAGCCGCCTCGTGTCGGCGGGACGGCGAGACAGACGAAGACGAAGACGAAGACGAAGATGAGGACGGGGACCGCCGACGGACTCAGCCGCGCAACGCCCACATCGCGAACGTGGCGCCGAACGCCACGAACAGCACACCCGCCGTGAAGCCCACCACGCGTTCGACGCCGGCCGGCCGGGCGCGCGACAGGACACCCGCCGCCATCGTCGCCACCGTGAGGAACCACGCCAGCGCCACCACGACCATCCCCGCCATCACCCCCGCCGCGGCCACGACCCCACGGCCCGGCCCGGCGCCCGCGTCGAGGAGTGGCGTCAGCAGCGCCCCGAAGAAGACCAGCGCCTTCGGGTTCGACAGGTTCGTGGCCAGTCCGGCGGCGAACGCCGTAAAAAGCGACTCCGTCTCCGTCGCCGGCTCTCGCCGCTCGTCCACCTGGGGGCTCGACCCCCCGGTCGGCGTGGACGTTTCGGCGCTCTCTGAGCGCCACACCCCGTACAACGCCTGAAGACCCAAGCCCACCAGCACGATCCCTCCCGCGGCCTGCAGAACCGTCTGCAGGCCGGGCGCCGCCCGCAGCAGCGTCGCCAGACCCGCGAACGCGGCCACGATCCAGATCGCGATTCCGGTCACGACTCCCAGAGCCGCGCCCACGCCCTGCCCGCGGCCACGCAGACTGCGGTGCAGGACACAGACCAGGTCCGGTCCGGGCGAGATCACCCCCATCGTCCAGGCGACGAACAGCGCCACTGTCGGCTCCACGAGCCCCCTTCGCCCAATCCGGACACGTCGTCGAGCCCTGCCCGTAGGCTGACCCCCAACGTTCGGCCCCGTCGACCGGCAGGGGTGACCTGACGCCGGAATGCTACGTCCCGCAGGCGAGCCCCCACCCACTTCGCCACCCGCTTTTCGCGTACACCCGCTCCGCCGATACCTCCACTTCCACCCAGGCCCCCTTCCGCGCACTCCTCGTCCCGCGGGACTCACCGTGAACCCTTTCCGCCTGATCCGCCTCATCCGGGACACCGGACGGATAGCCGACCCCGCGCCCGATCCGCCCGTCGAAGGGTCGGGCTCGGGGTCGAGCGATGCCGACAGTGGCCGGCCTGCGGCGCGAGGGTTCGTGTGCCCGAGGACTTTGCGCGGAAGCGTGCACGTTCGGCACGTCGACGCCGGATCCTGCAACGGGTGTGAGATCGAGGTGGGGCAGGCGTTCGGGCCGGTCTACGACGTGGATCGGTACGGGGTGCACCTGGTCGCCTCACCGCGGCACGCCGACGTCCTGACCGTGACCGGCGTGGTCACGCACAACATGGTCACGCCGCTGCGCCGCGCTCTGGAGGCGACGCCGCGGCCCCGGCTCGTCGTCGCCATCGGTGACTGTGCCTGCGACGGTGGCGAGTTCACGGGCGCGTACGGGGTCGCTGGGTCGGTGGGTGACGTGGTGGACGTCGACGTCTTGGTCCCCGGCTGCCCCCCGTCCCCGGCCGACATCGTCGCAGCACTGCGCGCGATCTCGGGACGGTGAGGAGCGTGAGCCGGACGTGAGCAGCCTCGCCGCCGACCCCATGGTGACCGCGCTTGGCACCACGGCGCTCGACATCACTGCGCTCACCACCACCCCGGCCGGGTTCACCGTCACCCTGGGCCTTCAGGCCCAACTCGCCCTGACGGCGCTCGCGGTTCTGCTCGCTATCCTCACCCGCGGGCCCCTGCGCAACCTCCTGGCGGGCGGGGCCTGCGCCCTCCTGGGCCTGGCGGGCCTGGCCAGCGGGGTCGCGGCCCTTCGCGCCGGCTCCGTGCCCCCACCGGGACCGCTGCCTGCGGGGGGCTCCGCCATGGCGACCGACGCGGGCCTCCAGCTCGCGCTGCCCCTGCCGGACCTCGCCCTCGCGTTCACCCCGACCCCTCTGGGTGGAGTGTTCATGGCGATCGCCGGCGGCGTCGGCGCGATCGCGGCGCTCGGCGGGATCGGCTATGCGCACGGCCCAGCCGCGAGCCGCACCGGCTGGAGCGCATTCGCCTGCTTCCTGCTGGGCATGCAGCTCGTGCCCGCCGCAGGCGACATGGTCGCGTTTCTCCTGGCCTGGGAGACCATGGCCCTCGCCTCGACCGTGCTCCTGCTCGCCGACCACGCCACCCGCGCTCCCGTGCGCTCGGCGGCGCTCTGGTACGCGGTGCTGACCCACCTGTCGATGGCGTCGCTACTCGCGGGGCTCGGGCTTCTGGCCGCTCACGCGGGGAGCACCTCCTTCGCGGCGATGGCCGCCAACCCGCCCGACGCGGGGCAGGCATCGCTGGCCTTCGTGCTTCTGACCTTCGGTTTCGCGACCAAGGCGGGCCTCCTGCCCGTCCACGTGTGGCTGCCGCGCGCCCACCCGGAGGCGCCGAGCCACGCGTCGGCGGCGATGAGCGCGGCGATGGTGAAGATGGGCGTGTACGGGATCCTGCTCACCACGGGTGACCTGCTGCCGCACGGTGAGCGGTGGTGGCCCGTCGTCCTCACCGTGCTCGGGGCCGCTTCCGCCCTCTACGGGATCCTCCAGGCGAGCGTCAGCAGCGACCTCAAACGACTGCTGGCCTACTCGACAACCGAGAACATCGGCCTCATCGTCGCCGCCATCGGGCTGGCCGGCGTGCTGCGCGATGCCGGTCAAGGCGGCGTGGCGGACGTCGCACTCGTCGCGGCGCTGCTGCTGGCGGTGAGCCACGCCGCGTTCAAAACCGTCCTGTTCCTCGGCGCCGGGGCCATTCAGCTGTTCACCGGCCGCCGCGACCTCGACGACCTCGGCGGTCTCGTGCGCGACCGCCCGATCACCGCCTGGGCGTTCGGCGTCGGGGCCGCGGGCGCCTGCGCGCTGCCGATCACGGGCGGGTTCGTCGCCGAGTGGGTGCTCCTGCAGGCGCTCGTGCACGCCGACGGACGCGCCGACCGGGTCCTGGCCGTCCTCGCCCCCCTCACCCTCGGGGTCCTCGCGCTCACCATCGGACTCGGGCTCATGACGTTCCTGAAGGCGTGGGGTATCGCGTTCCTCGCCCGTCCCCGCACCCAGTGGCTCGATGTGGCGCACGGCGGCGGGCGGCAGAGCCGTTCTCTCGCCGCCGCGCAGCTCATCGGGGCCGCGGTCGTGATCACGTCCGGTCTCGCAGTCGGCCCGCTGATCCGGGTCCTGGCCCCGGCGGTCGGCGCGACAGGCATCGAGCCGGCCGGCCCCCTCGGGGTGGCGCTGCCCGCCGTCCGCGCGATCCTCGACCCCGGCGCGCTCGCCACGCTCATCGCCGTCCTGGCCGTGCCGGTCGCGCTCACCGTGCTGGTCCTTCGGGTCCGGGCCCCGCGGCGCGCGGTCGACCTGCCGTGGGGTTGCGGCGGAGCCCGCACATCGCCTCGGATGGAGTACACGGCAAATTCGTACGCCGAACCCCTCGTCCGCGTCTTCGGACACGCCCTGAGTCCCCGGCGAGAGGTGAGCGTCGAGGCCACCGACGACGTCGGGTTGCACGTGGTCCGCGTCGTCTACACCCAGCAGGTGGGCGACCTGGTCGAGCAGCGGGCGTACGCGCCGTTGACCCGCGCCTTCGAATCCCTGGGCGACACAGCCCGCCGAGTGCAGAACGGGTCGATCCATCGCTACTTGGCGTTCTCGTTCGTGGCGCTGCTCGTGGTGCTGGCGGTGGTGACCCGATGATCGCGCTGCTCGGCCCCGCCGCCCCGGCGCCCACCGCGATCCCCTCGCCGGAGTTCCCGGCCGCCGTCGTGATCAGCGCCGGCCTCTTCCAGGTCCTGCTCGCTGCGGGTCTGACTCCCCTGCTGTTCGGCATGATGCGCCAGACCCGCGCCCGCATGGAGGGTCGGGTCGGCGCGGGAGTCCTGCAGCCCTACCGCAACCTGCGCAAGTTGGCCCTCAAGGAGCCGCTGCGCGCGGACGGATCGAGTCCGGTGCTGCGCTTCGCGCCCCCGGTGCTGGTGATCTCCTCGCTCGCCGTCATCACCCTGACGCCGCTGGTCAGCACCGTCTTTCTCGGCCGGTTGCCGAGCGACCTGTTTGTGGTCGTGACGTGCCTGGCCGTCGGCACCGTCGCCCTTGCCGCGCTCGGCCTGGAGCACGGCACGGCCTTCGGCGGCATGGGGTCCTCGCGGCACATGATGATCGCCGCGCTCGTCGAACCGACGGTACTCGTCGCGATCTACGCCCTGTCGATCCGCGCCGGCACCTCCACCCTCTCTTCGATCGTGACGGCGCGGGTCGACGACCCGATCTCGGTGCTGGCCCCCTCCGGGCTGCTGGCGGTCGTCGCGCTGGTCGTCGTCGTGCTCGCCGAATGCGGCCGCCTGCCGGTCGACAACCCGTCCACCCACTTGGAGCTGACCATGGTGCACGAGGCGATGACCCTGGAAAGCGGCGGCCGCGATCTCGCGCTGCTCGAGTTCGGCTCGTGGCTGCGACTCACCGCCCTGCTCGGCCTCGTCGTCAACCTCGCGCTGCCATGGGGCATCGCCACCGAACCGAACGTGATCGCGCTGCTCATCGGCGCAGCCGCCATCACGATCAAGCTTCTCCTGGCCGGAGTCGCCGTGGCCGCCGGCGAGGTGTTCCTCGCCAAGCTTCGGCTCTTCCGCGTTCCCGAGTTGCTCGCGGGTTCGTTCGCGCTGGCCTTCCTCGCCATCACCGCTTCCTACCTGACGCCATGAACGACACGCTCTTCACCCAGTTGGTCGCGTTCGCCACCGGGATGCTGCTGCTCACGGCGGTCCTGCAGACGTGGCGCCGCTCACTGCCCGCGGGAGTGCGCCTGCTGATGGTGCAGGGCGCGGCGCTCGCGGGGCTGGTCGCGGTGCTCGGGCTGCGTGCCGGCCACGAGGGGGTGTGGGTGGCGGCGTTCGTCGTCCTCGCGGTGAAGGCCGTGCTGGTACCGGTCACGCTGCTGCGAACCGCCGCCGCGACCGGCGAAACGGGGGAGAGCGGGGTCGATTCGCACCCCATCGCGGGTGTCCTGGCGTCGGCCGGGCTCACCCTGCTCGCGTACGTGATCTCCCAGCCCGTCATCGGCGCCGTCCGCGCGCTGGCCGCGCGCGGCGGATCGGCCGTCCCACCCTGGGCGGAGGCCAGCGCCCGCGCGGTGCCGGTGGGGCTCGCGCTGGTGCTCATCGGGCTTTCCATCCTGCTCCTGCGAGGCACGGCCTTGTCCCAACTGCTGGGCTTCCTCGTGCTGGACAACGGGATCGCCACCGTCGCGCTGCTCACGTCCGGGGGGTTGCCGTTGATGGTGGAGCTCGGCGTGCTGCTCGACGTGCTGCTGATCATCCTGATCCTGCGGGCGCTCGCCGCGCGGATGCGCACCGAGCTCGGGGGCACCGAGCTGGTGCATCTGACGGAGCTGAGGGACGGATGACGCCCGTCCTGACCTGGATCTGGGCACCCCTGGGCGTACCGGCCGCCGTCGCGCTCCTCGCGACGCTCGCGCGCCGGGGGCGCTGGGTGGCCTATCCCGCGCTGCTCGCCGCCGCGACGATCCTCGCCTCCGGGGCGGGGCTGCTGACCCAGGTACGGGGCGAGGGCGCGGCCGTCTCCGCCGCCGGTGGCTTCTTGCGGGCCGATGCCCTGGCCGCCTGGATGCTCACCGTCGTCGGGCTCATCGCGACCGTCTGTGTGCTCGGCGGGCTGCCCCGCCCACACGCCCGCCTGAGACGCCAGGACAATCGGTTCTGGGGTTTGAGCTGCGCGTTCATGACCGCGATGAGCCTGGCCGTGCTGGCCGACAACCTCGGCCTCCTGTGGGTGGCGATCGAGGCGACCACCATCGCGACCGCATTCCTCGTCGGGCACCGCGGTGGTCGGGAGGCCCTGGAGGCGGCATGGAAATACGTGATCCTCGGATCCGTGGGGGTGGCGATCGCGTTCCTGGGGATCGTGCTGATCTACGCGGCGAGCCTCGCGGGCGGCGAGCCGACCCTGTCCTGGAGCCGGCTTGTCGCCGGGCATCCGCTCGACCCGACGCTGGCACGAATGGGGGTGGGTCTCGCGGTCCTCGGGTTCGCCACCAAGGCCGGCCTGGCCCCGATGCACAGCTGGCTGCCCGACGCGTACTCGATGGCGCCGGCACCGGCATCAGGGCTCATGTCGGGCGTGCTGTCCTCGGTCGCCTTCACCGCGATCCTGCGGGTGCAGGCCGTCGGTGACGTGGCGCTCGGGCCGGGGCTGGTGCGTTGGATGCTCATCGTGGGCGGACTCGCCTCCCTGTTGGTCGCCGGCCTCATGACGTTGACGCAGCAGCGGTTCAAGCGGCTCATCGCCTATTCGTCCGTGGAACACATGGGGATCATGGCCCTGGGCGCCGCCGCGGGCGGCCCGCTCGGGATCGCCGCCGTGCTGCTGCACGTCCTCGGCCACGGCCTGGCAAAGTCGTCGATGTTCCTGTTGGCGTGGCGGATCCAGGACTGGTCGGGGTCCTACCTGATCGCTGACGTACGCGGGTTGCTCGCCCGGCGCCCAGACCTGGGCGGCCCCTTCCTCGCGGGCGCCGCCGCCCTGCTCGGCTTCCCGCCCTTCGTGACGTTCGTGACCGAGGTCGCGATCGTGGTCGCCCTGTGGCAGGCCGGGCTCGGTCCGGTCGCGATCGCCATGCTGGTGCTGCTCCTGATGGCGTTCGCGGGGATCGGGCGGCAGGTGCTCGCCATGACCCTCGGAGCTGCTCCGCCCCCCGGCTCCGCTGCGTCCCCGGGCCAGCAGGCCTACAGCGGGCCGGACGACGCGGCCGACTCGGATGACGCGGCCGATTCAGACGACGAGGTCGAAGCGGACGAAGAGGACGAGGCGGACGACGCTCACGAGGCTCACGAATCGGTCAAAGTCGGGACCGCTTCGGGCCCCGCGGCCACCGGACAGCGGCTAACCCGACCGGTTCCCCTCGCGCGATCCAGCAGCGAGCGACGCAGCCGGCTGAGGGACGCGCCGGTGGCGCTCGCGTTGACGCTCGCGGCCGCGTTGAGCTTCGCGGCGGTCCCGTTGCGCCCGGTGCTCCTCGACGCCGCCGCCTGCTTGCCGGGGGCGAAGATCGAGCGAGTCGCCGATACGACGGATGGGGGCCGGCGATGAAACGACCGCTTCTCACCTCGTCCGAGGTGGCGCGCGGTGACCTGCGCACCCGGGTCGCCGTGATGCTCGCGGACGGCTGGCGGCTCGCGCTGGCAGCAGCGCACGAGGACCCGCCCGGCCACGGACCCGCGTCGGGCTTGCGCGTGGTGTATGTGCTGCTCAAGCCCGTCGGATTGCGCGCCGAGCTCACCGTGCACGTCCCGCTCGACGACGTGTGGGTGCCCTCGCTCGCGGCCGAATCGTATCCGGCGTCGCGATTCGAGCGGGAGATGCGCGACACGTTCGGGATCGTCCCGCGAGGGCACCCGCAGCCGACGCGGCTCGTGCACCACGCGCACTGGCCGGAGGACTTCCACCCGCTGCGCCGCGACGCCGCCGAGCCGAAGTGGCGTCCCGACGTGGAGGGGTTCCCGTTCCTGCAGGTGGAGGGGCCGGGGATTTATGAGATTCCCGTCGGTCCGATCCACGCCGGGATGATCGAGCCGGGTCACTTCCGGTTCTCGGTGCTCGGGGAGACCATCGTGCGCATGATGGTGCGGCTCTGGTTCACGCACCGCGGTCTGGAGCGGCACATGGCCGACCGTGACCCGTCGGACGCTATTCGCCTGGCAGAGCGGATCAGCGGCGACACGGCGGTCGGACACACGCTGGCGTACGTGCAGGCGGTCGAAGACGCGCTAGGCGTCCCGGTGCCGCAGGACGCGCGGCTAGCGCGAGGGTTGCTGCTGGAGATGGAGCGGCTCTACAACCACGTAGGAGATCTGGGCGCGATCGTCAACGACGTCGCGTACGGCATCGCCCACCAGCACACCCAGCGGTTGAAGGAGACGCTGCTGCGCCACCACGCCGAGGTCACCGGGCATCGCCTGCTGCGCGGCGGGATCACGATCGGCGGGGCGTCGCTGCGGCGCCCGGTCGACGTCGAGCTGATCCGGTCCGTAGCGGCCGAGGCCGACGAGATCGCGGACATGACGCTGAGTCACGGCGTCGTGCTCAACCGCCTCACACGTACGGCCATCCTCACCCGTGAGCAGGCCCGACACATCGGGGCGCTGGGCTACGTCGCCCGGGCGAGCGGCTGGGCGGTCGACGCCCGGACAGAGCACCCGTTCGTGGACCTGGGCGACGCGTTCGAAGTCATCACCGAGAGCGGGGGCGATGTCCTGGCACGGTTCGTGGTCCGCGCCCGGGAGATCCAGGTGAGCGCTCGCGTGATCGCCGACCTCGCGGCTCGGCTGGGCGGTTCGCTCGGCGTCGTCGCCGAGGCGGTCGGGGCGTCAGCGTTGCTCCAAGCACCCGGATCGCCGGTGGACGTGGACGTCCCCCGGGCCGGCCTCGGGGTGGTGGAAGCCTGGCGGGGCACGCTGACGCACCGGGTCGAGCTCAACGCCGCCGGGCGACTGTCCCGAGTGAAGATCGTGGACCCCTCGTGGTTCACCTGGCCCGCGCTGCCCGTCGCGCTGGCGGACACGATCGTCCCGGACTTCCCGCTGGCGAACAAGAGCTTCAACCTGAGCTACGCCGGCAACGACCTGTAGGCCCGGCGGCATCCGGCGCGCCCCCGCATTCGTCCCGCGCGGGTTCAGTTGTGCAGGTTCGCCCCGTACAGGTTTGCCCCGTGCAGGTCAGCCGTGCGGCGGGGCGCTCAACAGGTGGTCCACGACGGGCCGGGCGGACGGCGCAATCCAGTAGTACACGAACGTCCCCCGTCGCTCCCCGTCGATCAGTCCAGCTTCGCGGAGGGTACGCAGGTGGTGCGAGATCGTCCCCGAGGACAAGTCGAACGCGGGAGTCAGCTCGCACACGCACACCTCGTCCCGGGCCGCGATCATCGCGGTCAGCCTCAACCTCGCGGGGTCACCGATCGCCTTGAGCACGCGAGCGTACGCCTCGGCGGCGGACGCCTGCAGGAGCGGGGTCACGGCGGATCTCTGCTCGGCGGGGGTCACGATGCCGACGGCCGCAGCGGCCGCGGCGCCCGCGGCGCGGGACGCGAACTCGGAGGTCATCGACGTGCTCATTCCTCTATCTTGACAGACATCGAACCAGCGAGCAGGCTGGCCTTGGTTTGATATCCATCAAGACAAGGCGCCGAGTCCGTTCGGCGCCGAACCGTATCGATGACACCCATGACACTCGTACCGAGGGCAGGACAATGACCACCGTCGATCCGCACCCGCACGCAGCCGATGCCGTCTCGGCAGATGTCCCAGAAGATGTCCGCGAAGGTGCTCCAGATGATGTCCGCGAAAACGTCCGGGCCCGCTACGCGCAGGCCGCGCGGCACACGCTCGACCTCGCGCCCGCCGCCACGGGCTGCTGCGGCTCGTCGGCCGGGACGATGCCGGCGGTCGACCCGATCACGCGGAACCTCTACGACGAGGACACCCCGTTCGACGCCGCCCTGGCCGCTTCCCTCGGCTGCGGCAATCCGACCGCCCTCGCGTCGCTCACCCCAGGACAGGACGTCCTCGACCTCGGCGCCGGCGGTGGCCTCGACGTGCTCCTGTCGGCGCGGCGGATCGCCCCCGGCGGGACGGCGTACGGCCTGGACATGACCGACGAGATGCTCGAGCTGGGCCGCCGGCACCAGGCCGAGGCCGGGGTCACCAATGCGCGCTTCCTCAAGGGGACCATCGAAAATGTCCCCCTGCCCGACGCCAGCGTCGACGTCGTGATCTCGAACTGCGTCATCAACTTGTCCCCCGACAAGGACGCGGTGCTGACCGAGGCGTACCGCGTGTTGCGCCCGGGCGGCCGCTTCGCGGTCTCCGACATCGTGGCGCTACGCCCGATTCCCACGCAGCTGCGCCGCGTCGTCGCGCTGTGGACCGGCTGCATCTCGGGGGCTCTGCTCGATGCCGACTACGTCGCCAAGCTCACGGCGGCTGGTTTCCGGGACGCGGGGGTTGAGGTCACTCGCCGATACGAGCGCGCCGACCTGGAGGCGATGGCCGACCAGTTGGATCTCGGCGCGCTGCCGGAGGGTAAGGACGTGAGCTGGGCGATCGACACCCTCGAAGGCGCCTTCGCGAGTGCCTTTGTCCGCGCCACCAAACCGTGACGGCCGCCACCGACCATCCACCCGGACCACGATCCGGCCGCGCCGCCGACCCCGCGGCGGCGCGCCTCTCGCGGCTCGATCGCTTCCTGCCCGCGTGGATCCTCGCCGCGATGGGATGCGGTCTCGCTCTGGGGCGCCTCGTGCCCGGCCTCGCGCAGGGACTCGACGCGGTGCAGGTCGCCGGCGTCTCCGCGCCGATCGCCTTCGGCCTGCTCGTCATGATGTACCCGGTCCTGGCCAAGGTTCGCTACGACGAGATGGGGACCATCACCGCCGACCGTCGGCTGATGGGGTTGTCGCTGCTGCTCAACTGGATCATCGGGCCGGCGCTCATGTTCGCGTTGGCGTGGCTGTTCCTGCCCGACCTGCCCGAGTACCGCACCGGTCTGGTCATCGTCGGCCTGGCCCGCTGCATCGCGATGGTCCTCATCTGGAACGACCTGGCCTGCGGCGATCCGGAGGCGGCCGCCGTGCTCGTCGCGGTCAACTCGGTCTTCCAGGTCCTGGCCTTCTCGGCGTTGGCGTGGTTCTACCTGCAGGTGCTGCCCGGCTGGCTCGGCTTGGCGACCACGAGCGTGCAGTTCTCGGTCGCGGCCATCGCGTGGTCGGTTGTCGTCTTCCTCGGGGTGCCGCTGGTCGCGGGATACCTCACCCGCCGGTACGGCGAGCGCGCGCGGGGACGCGCCTGGTACGAGGGTGTGTTCCTGCCCCGCATCGGGCCGTTCGCCCTGCTGGGGCTTCTGTTCACCATCGTGATCCTCTTCGCGCTGCAGGGGGAGCAGATCACCACGAGGCCGTGGGACGTCGCAAGGATCGCGGTCCCCCTCGTCATCTACTTCGCGGTGATGTTCACCGGCGCGCTGTTGGCTGCGCGCGCCG